>Ga0315309_1000243_pt1 | contig 32879 bp, 26 predicted proteins | sample TDP4_MG_FD_203080 | JGI IMG/M metagenome (GOLD analysis project Ga0315309, IMG submission 203080) | Freshwater sediment microbial communities from Lake Towuti, South Sulawesi, Indonesia - TDP4 | ecosystem: Environmental > Aquatic > Freshwater > Lake > Sediment | place: Indonesia: South Sulawesi...
AGGGTGCTTTTGACGAATCTCACTGGTCTGGCGAAGAGGAACAGAGCGCCCCAGAATGTGAGGCCTAGGCCTATGAAGGCTAGCGTGGTTGACGAAGTCACCACAGATCCTGCAAGGGTTGCCCCTCCGATTACGAGAAAGGCAAATCCTATTTTTCCCGATGGGATTCGTCTGGATTTGAGCAGTTCACGTTTTAGGGCTTCGTGTTCGCTTTGCAGTTGTTGTAGTGTTTTCATGAGATACTGTATTGTAACGGGTTCTTGTTTTTTTTCTGATTCATTATTGTTTTTGTTTGGTTTTTCCTTGTTTTTTGACGACTTCATTGTTTGCCATTGTTAATGTGCATAACCTTCCATATTAGGGCTTCCAAATGAGTTTTGGTTGATCTCGGGTGTTGACTATGTCTGCTTGTATTATTCCTTGTTGATGTAGATTCTCTATGGTACTGAGCAACATATCGCTTTCTATTGAGTTTGCTTTTTCAAGTTCCTTTTCTATGTTTCTGGTTGTGGTTTCTTTGGTTTTTTGTCTTAGGTCTTTTATGGTTTGGTAGAGTCTTTTTTCCTCTTGGGAGCCGAATCTTTCGAAAACTCGGAGGTTTATTGTTTTCTTTCTCTGTTCGCTTGCATATTGGGTTGTTTGCATTGCTATTGCGAACACTATTGTGGAGGCCAGCAGAATTTGCATGGTTGGGATGCCTAAGGAGACGAGGGATTGTGCCTTTAGTGGTTCCCAGTAGGTAGTGATCAGTTGGCTGATGCTTAGGAGTGTTTGTTCGTGTTTTGGATAGTCGTTTGAGTTTTCTGTCAGGATTATTAGGCTTATCCTAGTGTATTTGGATTCTATTGTCAGTCCGGTCTTAAAGAGGGCTTTCTGGTACCAGTATAGAGTGACTTGGGTGTAGTTGGCTAGTGTAGCGTGATTGGGTGGGTATTGAAACACGAAGTATCGGGCTATGATGGGGGGGTTTTCTATGATTTGGACGTCTCTGGAATCGAACACGTTAACCGCTGGTGCCTTTCCTTGAGCTGTTTGCCAAGAGACGAGGCAGACTTCCCAGCTGTGCAGGTTGCTTATTGAGCTTCCAACTCCAATTAGCACGTAGATTGTTGGGTTAGAGACGTTTTGGGGGAAATATGCGTAAGTGAGCGAGGCGTCTGTACGTGATATTCTCTCAAAGTTTGTGTCTCTGTAAAGGAACTTCAGTCTGTAGTCAGAAGCTTTCGGGAAGACCTCTGTACTCTTTTCGAGCGCGGCGTTTGTCAGTGTTAGTCCTTGTGCGTAGGCGAAGACCGGAGCTTGCAGGCTGAGTGCTACAACACAGCTGACGAGCAGCAGACTGGATATTTTTATCCAAAATCTCTTGTCAAGTTTGGCTTGATGGTTTTCGAGAGCTTTTCCGCACTTAGGGCAAAATACCTCTTTATTTTTCGATGAGTCGTCGCATGCATTGCAGGACGCAGGCTTGTTTTTGGTCTCATATATTTTAAGGTGCAGGAGTTTTTCGGCGATTAGTAAAAGTAGCAGCATTCCCGCGGAGAGGATAAGCCATCCTGAATATGTGTGATAGACGGTCATGGCAATTGGCTGGCCGAATCCGTAGGCGATTGAAACTATGAGAGAGATTCGAATGATGTTGAGAATTGGGAGCATTAGAAATCCGATCGGTACTAGCATGATTTTCCTTGCGATTGATCCTCGAACGATGAGGACGAGAAAGGCGGCGAACATGGTGAATGCTACCAGCGAATAGACGCCTGAGCATGCTTGGTCAACTGAGAATTCCATGGATGGTTGTGAGGAACTGTTGATCACTATTGTTGGAGGACCGTACTCTGATGACAAGGCAACCGGCATGCCCAGTGTTTTTAGCAGTGTGTATGAGGCCTGAGCGTTGAAATTCCCCAGTATAGCTCCTGCGTTGAGGGTAATAGCGGATGGGGGAGGTGCCAGAAATGTCAGGAACAGAATTGGAAAGATTAGGGCTAGGAGTGTTTTGACGTTGAACAGGGTTAAGGTTGTTCCTATTACGAACAGTGTGAGAGAGGCGACGTGAAATTCTATTGGGTAAAAGGTGTATGTGCCGTACCAGTAGAGTAAGAACGCGGAAAGGAGGAGCGCGATTCCTGTGATTTCTCCGAATGAGATCAAACTGCTCCTTCTCTTAAGCTTCTCTAGACCGAGAGAGGCTCTTGAAAATTCTCTTTTTCGGTAGATTAAGAAGGAAACTAGAATTGGCACTAGGATTATGTGGTTTGTGGCTTCGTTCTGCATGGCTTCGTTGGCTAAGATTGACAGGTCTTGCCAATAAACGATCAGAATAGTTAGAATTATAAGTAAGATAGAAACGATTAGGAGACTGAAATTTCTTGTAATTTCCCAAAGCTTTCGAAGAAATCTCACCTTTTTTGCTCCGTATTTTTCCAAATGTGCACGTGAATGTGCCCGGACGCCGGCAAGTTGGCTACGTTGTATGCGCGCGCTGGGACCCAAGTGCGGAACCCGTTAGAAGTATTTATGTTGAGCAAATGTACAAGAAGGTTTATTAAGACTGATGATGCACGATATTATCGTGAATATTAATATAAGAATATTGAGGCTCAAATTGGATGAAGAAATCTCATGTCATAGCAATCTACGTTCTTGTGGCTTCTGTTCTCCTAGTTGTCAGCGTATTAGCCTTGCTTGTAATTCAATGGACTATGCAGGGTACAGGTTCTATCAAAGGCGTAGGACTTGGGGTGTATTGGGATCCGCAATGTACAAATTCAACCACGTTGCTTAAATTTGGCCGGCTAGAACCGGGATCCTCAAAGAGTTTCAGTTTATACTTGAGGAACGAGGGGAACTCGGCTATAACTTTGAATATGACTACTGAAAACTGGAATCCGACCAACGCTAAAGACTATATGACCTTTACATGGAACCGTGAAGGACAACAAGTTAGTCCGAACGAAGTCATAATCTTCACGATAATGCTTTCCGTTTCAAGTGACGCACAAGGTATCAGCTCTTTCAGTTTAGACATAACTATATCTGGAACAGGCTGACAACTCTGGGGTCCAATTTATTGTGTTATGCGCTCCCATACGATACGTACTCTCCATCTTTAGCTGTATTCGGATGTGCGGATGATTATGTCGAAGCTGAATTGTTTTACGTCGTTGGTGATGAGGTACATGATGAACGAGTATGATGACGAAGCTGAGAGGGTTAGTGTTACTTGGATGATTTCGTCTGGGTGTATTGTTGTTTCGTTGTAGTTCCATGTTAGGTTCATGTAGTCTGTAAGGTTGGTTGGGTTCCAGTTTGTGGTGTTGAGGATGAGGGTTGTTTCGACGTTGCTTATGCTTCTTATGTATATTGTGACGTTTTGTGATGACCCTGGCCAGATTTTGCCCCATTTGATTTCTTCTGTTTTGTTCGTGAGGTTTTTGTCCCAGTAGGCTTCGACGCCGAGTGTTGTTATGGTTCCGAGGCTTGGAATTTGCAAATTAGTGATCTTGCTTAGCCATATGGCGGTTAATGAAGTGACCAGGACGGTTATTGCCGCGACAGCCACTATTAACAGAACTGTTTTCTTTGAAGGTTCAAGAAACTCTGATAGGCGTTTCATGTTTTCTCATTTATAAACCGGGTTAGTTAAGTGTTTCAGTTTGTGGTTTGCAAATTTAGCGCGCGCATTGTTTTCCTTCTTGAATGTAGCGCCTAGAAATGCGAATCTGAAGCCTCCATCTCCAACCTCTTCTAGGCTGGCTTCAACTTCTTGTGATTTTCTCTGGAATGGCGTTGAAATTGGAAAGTAGTTATCCTATCAGTGTAGACCACATGCTTTAGTAGACTTAGAGGAACATTGACTCTTTCTTCTACTGCGGATATGTGCTTTTTTGTGGAGCTGAATCGAATCATGTGTCTTGAAGTTTTGGGAGGATACAACCTTCCGCTCATCCCAGCTTTAACTATCTCACTCTTCGATAACGGTAATCCATTCCATTGCGTTACTTCGATAAATGGGCTCGAATAATCGACAAAAGTGACAGGTACTCTTTTGCATCCAATTTGCCTAAGAACCTCCAACCGATGGTGACCATCCAAAATAACTTTTGTGTAAACATCCACAGCAATTGCCAACTTCAACAAACCGTCCGTCTCTATTTGAGTTCTCAGGCAGGCTAGTCGATATGGATCAACATTCTCGTGAGGTTTAACATAGTCAATGTTCACAAACCGAGTTTCTTCAATTGTAGGCTTGCTAGTCTTCATGCTACTCTCTCCCAAATCCATAGTTGGCTTTTCACCCATACTTTTCTAAAAATGGCGTGTTCTTCACTCGTTTAGACATTCACGTTGGGTTTCATGCGTTTTTATGGAAAACCTTGGACTAAGTCTGATTAGTGATTTCAGCTCGAATTCCGATGAAGACCGGCCCGTCTATCTTAATCATCTTCTTGTTGGAGGTTATGTATCGCCTAGCTACATCACTAATCTTGATGTTAACGTCGCTGGGGTGCTTCGCCATCGTTATTCGAATGTTAACATTATTTCGTCCTAATTTTATGGCTTCCTCAATTTTTGCAGCGGACAGGGAGGCTACGGCTCCGAGGTAGTTAAGGCCAGCTGATGACCCCTTTTTCCTAGCTTTCGTCATAATGAGCATGTGTTTCATTCCTTTCTCAGGAACGCCTAGGATGTTTCCTTCATAAACGTAGATGCTATTCAGGGACGCCGGGCCAAGTAACTTTGTGCCATTTTCTGTTTCATAAACATAAACCTTGATTTCTTTGTCTTGGATTTTTCCTTCGTACGCTAGAAATTCACATGGACCTAGCGCTTCGGCATGCTTGAGCGCGGTTGATGTGATCTCATCCCGTATTCTAATTCCTAACTCGCTTTGAGGTTCCGCTTCAAGTTTAACCATCTTCCCAATCTCAGCGTCGGAAAGCTCACGTTTCATGTAGAATTGTGGATATACAAGTTCTCGAACGTCGTTTACGGCATACAGTGCTAAAGCCACGCGCTCCAATCCTATTCCCACGTTAAGAACAGGATATTCAATGCTGTATCTCGCTAAGGCGATTGGGTTATATAATCCATAGTCGACGACCTCGATCCATTCATCCATTCCTGAATGGAAAACATAGCCCTCATATTCTGTTCCAAGCGTGTAATATTTCGATGTCACCTTCTTTTGGACGAAACGAAAACGTTCAAGACCCACAGATTTTAACGAAGCCCTAGTAATTTCTTCCCCATCCCTCACGTCCAACTCTTCGTCCATAACTACACAACTTGCAGCGTGATGCACGCGAAGATGCGTTGAATCTTCTCTAGGCTCACGTCGGAAGCGAATGCCTACCGAAAAAAGTTTCATAGGTAGCTCAAGCTTGTGCTGCAATGCCCGCAGCGTGAGGAACCAAGCGCTTGTAATGTGTGAGCGCAAAGTTAGGGAGGAGGGCTCAGGCTTAAGGTCAGAAAACTCCGGAAATACCTCGAACAAGACGAGTGTGGCTGTACTATTAGATGTTTTGAGAGCCTCTGCAGTTTTTTCCACTAAATCCTCAGATGCTAATTCTCCCCTCTTATAGTTTCGCAACACCATACGTAGGGCTGATATCTTTTCCTCTGTTAATTTAACCCCTCGGCGCTCTATCTCTTGACACTTTGCCTTGCTTAGGCCAATGTCGGGTCGAGGCAATGTTGCTAGGTAATAGCAGCGGTCAAGTATAGCCGACGCCTCTTGCCCATATTGTTTGTATACTTCCGTCTCGTCAACAATAATGGGATTTACGACCTCCGTGAAGCCTAAATCAAGAAAGGATTGACGCATTTTCTGAGTAAGGTCAAAAAGAGGATGTGACTTGCTACGATTTCCAAAAACAAGTTCAAGTCTCCTTGTAGGCTTAGGAAGAAGGCGTGGGCTATCAATCCAAACGTTCTCAAATCCTTTCGCTTCAACCCACTTGAGAATTTCAGCGGGTTCCAATTTTCCCAAACTTTTCCTTCCTGCTAACAATTTCTTGGTCTTGTATCAGAATAATGTTTATAATTCTCTCTGCGCGCCGAAATCACGTTATCCTATTTCAAGGATATCTTGTTCTTGTAGGCCAGTGAAATTGTTTCAAGGTCTTTGAGCGCGTCATTTCCTGAGGGGGATGGCTGCAAACCATGCCTTACACAGTGAACAAAGTGTTGAAGCTCTCTGAGATAGGTTGATTCATACTGTGTTGATTTCGTTGTGAGTAGCTTTATGGCAGCAAGTATGCGATTTTCGGGAGTGCGGTAGGCAAGGGCATGCTTAACAGTTCCGAGCAACTCGATTTTCTTTTGGCTTTCTTGAGAAAACCAGCCAACATTAATGACCCCAACTGGTCCGGATGCGAATTTTGCTATGCATGTTGCGTGGTCTTCAACGTCCAAATTATATCTGTATCCGAGGTAGCTTCTGATGCCCGTGACTTCGCCGAAGTACCATCGGAATAGATTTACCACGTGAGAGCCCAGATCCATAAGGGCGCCACCGCCAGTCAATTCTTTTTGGAACCACCAGTTGGGAACTGGGCGTGGTATGCTGAGTTCTGCTCTGTGGAAAAATGGTCCAGCTCCCACATTAGTGCCATATGCAATTTGTACGTCACCGAGAGTGCCATTTTGTATTTGTTCTTTGAGATAACGGAAAGGAGAAAAAAATCTTGTATCGTATCCGACCATCAGTTTCACTCCATTTCTTCTTGCTATTGAAACGATTTCTCCCCCCTCAATTACGTTTCGGGCCAAAGGCTTTTCTACAAAAATGTCTTTTCCCGCTTCGGCAACCGATTCTGCACAAGATGCATGAAGATGAGTGGGCAAGGCAATTAGGACGGCGTCTATGCTAGAGTCCTTTAGGAGCTGGTGGTAGTCATTAAAAGTGTTCTTGACGCCCATCTTTTTGGCGTTAATTAGGGCTTTTTTCGAAACATCGGAAACTGCCACGAGCTTCGCAGAATCGAGATTTAGACAGTGCCGAAGATGAACCTTCCCAATGTACCCTAAGCCGATGAGGCCTATGCCAGCTTTTTTCATTACGGCACACTCCATTCTACGCTATTTCTCTCTTACAGACCTAGCCGTGTCTCAAGACCTACCGCCTGGACCAATCTAAATGCCAAATTCATAACTTTATTCGCCACTCTTTTTCTGGGATATCTCTTCTCGAAATATTCTAGAGCTATTCCTTTTGGAATGAAAGAAGTATTTCCTATTCCTTCTCTATTGGCTAATTCGATGTGCCTAATTGATCCGGTATTTACTCCAGCTATTCTAGCTGCGGCGACGTCTATAGCTACCGGGTCCCGACTAGCCATAACGAGCCCTAATCTACGGGGTTGGACGCCTGAAACAATGATTCCATCCACAACACTGAGATGGAATTTCATAATTTTATTAAGCGCGACTATGGCTTCGTCGAGCTTTCTGTGATATTTGAATTTTTCTGGGTACGGGTTACAACCATAGATATTCTTCAACGCACATGTAATTCTAGTACTATCCATGTACTTGATTTTGGGAACGTTCACTCTTAAATCAGCGTTCTGGATTGTTCGAGGCAACATAAAACGGAAAGATTGCCCTCCTGCTACCACCTCGACTCTCTCGCCCTCGTCTTCAGAGAGATTAAAAAGGGCCACCTTGCAACGCCGCGCAATCTTTTCATATCCGAGGATCTTAAATGTGTACTTGCATTTCATTGCTGAAGCGTCGGATTCAACGATTGAAATATTTACGTCGTGTGAAACTTGCTCGCGGATTACGTCAATCAATGCAGCCACGAATTTTGGGTTAGTCGTAAGACCTGTGGAATAGTCCCAGTAGTAGCACATGTTCGCTTTTATCACAACGTTTCGGATGTCATTTGCGAATTGATATTGAATTAAATCCAAAGAATCTAGAATAGCTCGCCTTATTGGCTGATCGCCTGCGCTTTGAACCTTGGCAAAACTCACCAAACTCATGTTAAGTCACTTGACAAAGACTATTCTATAAACTAATCTCTCCATAGGACCAATAGCACATATCGAGCACCCCTTTGAGTATTATGAACACATGACTCAAAAAGACGTTCACACCTTAGAACAAGGTGCGCGCGATCTTACTAATAGCGATTGAGTGAGCTTCTTTCCACAATCTGTAGACGATCTTCTTAGCTCACGCGACTGCATATTCTCACGCATGAAGAAATCACTCTATCCTATTTCAAGGAGATCTCATTCTTTTGGCGCGCTTCTCTCCTTATTCTATGGTCTTACCATAGTTTGCTGAAAATCTGTTCAAGTCGTTAGCATCAACGTCACTGTCACCATCTAAGTCGGCTTTTGGTTCGTATGTGGGATCTTCAACGCTTGAACCAAAGGCTCGAGCAAACAGGTATAAGTCATAAGCATCCACATCATGGTCACCGTCAATATCGCCGGGGATCACTTCGGGTCCAATGTATGCGTCAGCAACTTTAACGCAGTCAGTCCATGTTGTGAGGTTCGATAAAAATCCTGACCCTCTTCCTACCTTGATACCCTTCCAAGCACTGCCACTTGTGTTTAGCCCTGTTAGGGCTATGACTTCTAAGCCATTTAGGTAAACACGGTATTCGCCGAAAGAAGCATGAAGATAGAACTTCACTTCAAAACAATACCACATGTTAACTTCAAAATTGTGTGGGTAATAATGGTCACTGATTGAAGGCCTAGTTCGGTAGAACCAAATTCCTATGGTTCCACCTTCGCCTCGCCAAATATCAAGATCCCAGATGCTATAATCGTTTGAGTCGATCGACTCAATTAGGGTGAAAGCTTGACCGTTGCCCGGAAGTGCGTTAAATCTAGCGTACCATCTAACATAAACTGGATTTGCAGACAAATCATATATCCCAGACCATGCGCCTTGCCAAGGCGCCGTAAAGGTGGCTTCACTGCTGTACGAACCATGATGTGCAACATCTGAAACCACTACTAAAGTAGCACCACCATCTGTGGCGTTTTCCGTCCATTCGCTATAGTCTCCAGATTCGAAACCTGAAGTGAAAATTGCAGCGCTCGTGCGTTCCGAGGATTCTACAGGGGGAATGTTAAATGCTAACGTTAGAATGCCTATTACAAGTGCTGTCAATGCTGTTCTTATAATTGGTCTCAACCTCGTTTTCGTACCACCCTCCCTCTTTTGAAACAATTCTCCTTTCTAGTGCAAATTAGAGAGCGCGGTGCTCAACGATCAGACAAATTTATCCTCTGAGCAGGCATCCATTAGATAAATGTTGCAGCTAATGTTTGGGGCTAGTTTTGTCAAAAAGTTGAGAGAATGACTGACACCCTTTGCTAGGGAATGCTTTTCTAATATGCGGCCTTCAGGGGAAACCTTGAAAACCGAGCCCGAAGCATTATTGGTTAGAAAAGAGACTACAACTAGATCAGAGAGACCAGGCGTGTAAAACAAACGATACAAATTTCCCAGTTTTCCTTCTGTTAGGCGTTCAGAATTGAGGAACACTAGTCCTCTTAAGCTTTTGAAGTCAGTAAATATGAAAGGATTATCGGTAAGAAATTCCATGACACTGTTCCCAGAATTGCAAAGTCTGAGTGCGTATACTGACGAACGAATCATATCTTTGTTTAGCCTTACCTTCGTACCCCATTCTCTTTTGTAGGTAAATACTCCATCGTTCATGAAAGGGTTGGAGAGGGCGTGATCAATCTCTTTATGACCTTGCTGTCTTGACCAGTGAATTAAGAAATAACGCGCTGCTTGAACCCCACTTTTTGCGTAATATTCATCTTTTCCCTCATATATGCCACTGCATATATTTGAAACATAATTTTTGTAGACGCCGTAGAGAAGACCTGAAACAAACTTTCCCTTCAGCTTGACAAAGAGAAGTCCACCATTTCGAAAACATTTTTTCAATTCGTAAAAAGCTGATGGTTTTGCTGACTCTCTGTGCCTTTTCAAAATATGAGGTAAATACATTTTATAATAGAAAAAACTTAATCTTTTGGGTTCGTTGGTAGTTTCAAAAGTGTATCCAAGCCTTTTTATTTTTAGGATGTCTCTTCTTCTTCCTCTGCTCAATCTTCTATAAAAGGCATCCCACGAACCAGAAATATCCAAAGTCTGACGGACTATTGGCAATATAAGGAAACCTTTTCGCGAAAGGAAACCAGAAAATATTGTGTGAGCGTGAACAAGAACAATGTCTGCTCTTGCATCTGCAATTATAGAAGAAATTTTGGAAATGGGTTTTTCTCCAAGAGCTTGTATTGTTGGATCTCTAGAATAAAGAAGCTTCGAAAGGTAGTACGCCATTTTTTCGTCGCCAAAAAGCAGAGTGACAAGTTCAGAGTTAGTAGCCTTTTTCTTGCCTCTAATTACAAAGACCTGGCTGAAGCATATTCTGGTCAAAAGACCGCTTAAAAACCTAGCTCGCATCACATGCAAAACAACAATCTTCAGAATATCTGGTAACATTACTTTCTCTGGATTAGAACATATGGTATTTATGAACTTCACTTTTAACAGCTCCGACGCGTTTCATATTTATCAATCGCTGATAAGGTAACCATGGTTTTCTTTTCAAATTGCGGTTCGTTCTGATTACAAACTGTCCTATCGAAGGTTTCTCAGATCCATTTCCATCAAAATGGGCTGATTAGCAATAGTGAATCCAAGTTTCTTATACAACTTTACTGCGGCTAAATTATTGGGTTGAACGTACAATTGTATTTTTTGTCCTTCTCTGCTTTTAATGTGCGCTACCAATTTTTTCATTAATTGATAGCCTATACCCCTTCTGCGATAATTGGGAAGAACAGCAATCTGGTGAAGAAGCCAGACATCGTCCATTGTAGGATAGGCTATTATCACTCCTACAACCCTGTTTTTAGCTTCTTCTGCAACAAACGCGGTCAGGTCATAGGTGTCTGTAAAGAGGAACTTTGGAGAACCATGCTTTATGCAACGGTCTATTCGATTGATCCATTTTCCGTATCTAAAACGAAGATAGAGCATCCTCTCTATGTTTGAAATATCTAGGCCTCTGAACTCAACAAAATCCTTCAAAATCGTGGCAACATTCGGCAAGTCGGACAAGTGAAGGCCACTTATTTTTATTCTTTCAACGCTATTAATCTTCAGATTAATTCCCGGCCTTGACTCTGAACCTATGTGGTCCATACTCTTCTGCCACGAATTCCTCTAAACGTATACAGTCAAGTTTCCAAGAAGATGAAGAAAGCGAAAAACTAGGGGTCTCAGTTGGAACCATTCCGATTGCCCAAGTTTTATGCTCTTTTTTCCGTGTACTCAGTAAAAATTTTCTTGAACTCTTTGGAGAAATTCTCTTGTGAAAATGTCTCACTAATCGTCATCATTTCTTTAGCCTTGTCAGATGACCATGCATGAATGAGTTTTTCTATTTTCCGTGCAGCATCAGGGATATTTTCGTATCTAAAATTTTTTGGCACGTACTCCTTAACTCCTCCAGAATCGTGAACAATTGGGAGGCAGCCCATCGCCATCCCTTCGACAATAGATATTCCGAAATGTTCGCCCACTGTGGTATGCAAATAGATTCTTGCATCGTTCAGAATCTTTTTAACGTCGGTTCTCGAAACGTTAGTTAAGACTTCGACCCGGTCGTTTAAGTCCAATTTCTTGATGGTTCTGCGCACTGATTCAAGCACGTTTCTGTCATGCACCAAGCCTATTATAACGAAGTGTATATTTCTATCTGTGAGGCTAGCAATGTAGGGTATGGCTTCTACGCCCTTGCCGCGTCCTAGACGCGATACTGTTACGACTAGATTCTTGCGGGATTTTTCGTCTAAAGTCACAGAATCCCTGAGAAAAAAAGTTGACGGCACAGGGGGATAAAGGACTTTAACATCTATTTCTATGAACTCCTTTATGGCTTTTGCTGTGTAGTGGCTGTTAGCTAGTAATAGTTTTGTATCATATTTCTCGAAGTTCTTTTCAAAAAAAACGTAGGGTACATTCCACACTTGACGAAATCGCGCCACTTTGAGATAGGGAAATTTGGGCCTATAATTATAGCGATTTAAATAGGGAAAGTGAAAGTAGCATACGTCTGTCCAAGGAAAAAAACCGTTTGAGTATGTATCTAACAGAATGTTGCATTTTGATTTGAACGCTAAAGATCGAAACATACGTGAGTACAAATCAAGCATGCCGCGAGGTGCTAAAAGTGAAGGTTTAAGAACAATTTTCACAGAGGAAGCAATTTTTTCTCCAAGGAACTGCTCAGTTTTATCCTGATCTATTTTTTTATTAACGAACAATTCAACCTCATAGCCGTTCTGGGCCAACGTATTAGCCGTGACCGCGGCCACAAACTCTGCGCCGCCGTACATGTCAAAGCATGGATGAAAAATGCCAATCTTCAAATTCATGCCTCATAAACTGGTGCAGAGACTTCAAATCTTCAGAAATCAAAACGATTTCAGAAACAAGTGATCAGAGTCATTGCTGCCTAATAAATCAATGCTTATCAATGTAGAAGAGTTATCCAATAAAAGAAGCTCAAATAGATATTTTCTCCGCTGTTCTTTGTGGGACCTGCCCAGGAATTTTCAATATTTGTCAACCGCTTTCGTGAGAGGAAAAAAACAACGGCAATCAAGCTAACAATTAGCAGGATTAGGACATTGGCGGTTACCCAATCTATTAGAAGTTGAGTGAACGTTTTTGGGGTCTCTGCCCATGTAACAGTTAGCGAGTTCGAAGTGAAGGCTGTTAAACCATAGGTTGTCTCTGTCACGTTTTCAACGGTGTACTCGTGCATGCTTTGGGTGTCATATGTATCCGTAAAATTGTTGGTTGCGAAGTGCACTCCGTCTTTTAAAATGTTTACGTTGTATGAGGAAACATGTTCATTGTTGTAGGCGTATTCTGCATCAAGTCTGAAATCGACTTGAGTGCCTACAGTTACAGTAGTTGCATCAGCAGCTATTGTAATTATCAGTTTGTCGACAATGATTGTTCGGGCTGTACTCCAACTCCCTTCTAAGTCGTGGTTGTCCCATGTGTTTACACGCCAATTGTATTCAGATATGGCATTTGGTAGCATTTGTACCATCCATGAAGAGGTTGACGGAACCTTTTCTGTGTCTATGAGTGGTGAGGTGAAGTCACTATTGTCATCAAGTTGAAATCTAAATGCTGATTGAGAATCGCTTAGATCGGGATCGCTAAATGTCCACGCGAAGCTAACAGATTTGTTTGGGTCCAAACGTGTGCCTGCTGATGGCGAGACTATGGTTGGGGGATCTGGCGGTGCGCGCTCCCAAATGACTTCTACAGTTTTTAGGCTGTTTAAAGTAACGTTGAATGAAGTGATTTTTGTGGTGACGTTATAATTGAAGCCTGTAGGGTTTCCGTTTATTTTGATTGAGCTGGGGTGGCCAAGCCTTGTGCAGTTTACGCTAACATTTATTGAACCTGAATCGTTCCAAAGTTGAAGTGTTAGATTTTTCGCAGTGTAGATTTGAGTTATGTTTTCGATGGGGCTTGAAGTCTTGTATAGGTGTGGACTTGTTCCATAGGTTGCCTCTAGTTTTTGTCCGCCCTGTCCTTGACTGAATTCCACGTAAGCGTATTTTCCATCAAAGTGTTTTATTTTCCCTATTGAACGGTTGTCTGAAAAAGCGTTGAAGTATTTACCGTTGTATTCAATTGGGAACTTCCAAACATAGTCTTTCAAGGTGCTGTTGACCTTGAATTCAAGTGTCATTTTCCCGTTTTTGTAATAGGCGTTGACCGTGTTTCTAAGCATGTATCTTGCATTATACCAGAAATGATACGCGTCTCTGGGGTTAGTTGGTTTAAGCATATCGGAGTACGGAGTAAACGTGTACGATAAATTGTAAAGCCCAGTATTATGTCCATATACAGCAACTACGGAGTATAAGGTTTTAACCATATCTATCAAGCCATCAAAAGCCCATCCCTGCCCGTAGGTGTCGCCGCCGAACGCCGCTGAAAGTATAGGTTTACCATACATAGGCAAATAGAATCCCGGCTCACGTTCCGCTCCCAAAGGACCGTCTGAGCCGTATTCAAATAGAAAATAAGTTAGGTTGCCCTGAGCATAGCGGGTTACAGGAGCATATCTATTACCTGGGTGCGAAAGGGTTATTTCATCAGCTTCGAAGCCGTTTCCACTAATTCCAAAATTGTAAATTAGTTCATTCCTCGACTTATTGTACATCTCTTCTACCCAGGTTTGGTTGGCAATGAATTTTGAGCCATCCCACATGTAGCTAACGTGATAGAAGGATGCGTTTCCAACATCTGTGTGTTGCCAGTCTTGTAAACCAAAAGTGACACCATAGGTGGAGCCGTAATATTTGTATATTTCTAACCATGAGGTCGGAATCATATCTCTGAGTGGACGCCACTTAGCGAAATTAACTTTGGTAGGGTTGGCTTGCTTGTCTAAGTAAACCCAGTAATATTTTCCGTCTAATCCAGTGTAAGTTATGTTATCAAAAATTCTATATTCTGCGTCATCTGAAAAGTCTTTGTTTTCGTTGAAGTCTATTCTTATCCTATCAAAGTTACCACCAATAGTGTTGTTGTAAACGATGAACTTGAAAGTATGGTAAAGATCGTTATAACGGAAATATGATGTATTTCCGTGCTTGACTTTCAGACTTGGCGAACCAGTGCAATTTGCTTCCAATCCATCCGAAACTGCAGACGGATCAGGTTCACGGTAACCTAAAGCGCAAATCATGTAATCGTAAACCCAGCCAGCTTTAAGTGCTTCTTCATCGATCGGAAGGTGAATACCATATGGGGTGTCTTGGTCAAGTCTAATCACAAGCGCGCCTTTCCACTTTTTGTAACCTTGAAGGCTTAGGTTCACTTTTTCCACTTGATTGAACATGAAGTTTATGGCATGTCCGACAAAGTCAAAGTGATAAGTGACCCAGCTTTTTTCATAGGTTGGTCTAGGATACAAGAAGTTGTCACTGTCCGTAACAAGGGAGTTATACCAAACCTGTCCGCTGCCATAGGTTCCGTTCATCATGCCTATCCACCACTTGCTTGGGCGGTTCATATTGTACCAAACAGTTGTACCGTTAGAATTCTGTATTATTGTGTGGGCAAAATAAGGCGCGCTAATGTTTACAACCGAGTCACTTGAATATTTCTTTATTCCATCGTCAAAAGTTTTCTTTATGCTAACATTGACTCCGTATGGAGTGCTGTAGTCTTCAATATAAGTTACCTCCGAAGGTGAGATGCCAAAGAGTTCAGGGACAAATTTGGCAGCAACACCGAAAACTACTGCGTTTGTTCCTTTTCCAATGGCAGAGTAAATATAGTTAACACTGATGGCCGATGAGTCTAGATGGCTGTTTACAATTAGAACCAAAACTTGATATCTTAATGAACCATTAGCGTATTGCAGGGGATATTTGCCAGAGGAGGGATTATCAGTTGGTGCTTCAACGTCGTCGTCCTGGAACAAGTCGTAGGGAACGCCTCTGGCTTGCACATACCTTTCAACACGCTGTATCGGATTAAAACTGTGCTTCGCATAATAATCGTATCCACCTAGGATTATCATGCCCCACTTAATCGGAACATAGTCACTATCCTTACTTGCCTGCACATCACCAGCGATGTCGACGGGAACAGGCAAGGAAGCCACCAATTCTGTCAGAAGAGCTAACCAAGCCCATATTGCCCTCGTTCTACTCGCAGGAGGGTGCGTCAATCTATTAACCACCAATATGGATACAACAATTGGGGCCGTTTAAGTTAGGCTGGAGTGCAAAACTAGTCGGCTTCCGCTAGGGCCTGCAGCGTTTATGATATCGCAAGACAACATATTTATATACCTGCCTTGCCTATATTTTAATGGCATGTTGCACGCGCTGAGTGAAAAGAGGATGCAAATCACGAAATTCAAAATGGCAGCCCTTATTGCGATAGTTGTCCTAGCTGGGGCATTTAGCCTTCATTTGGTAATCCCGTTGTTGACCAAAAGCTTGACCATCCCGGCTTCAGGTTCATTTGGTCAAATTGTAACGGTACCTTCATCGGGAGCTTATCAGAGTGAAATACGAGCTTTGATTGTGCACGCTCTCTCGCTCATCAATCCCAACTGGGATTTGATAACGCAGACTGCTAAAGACTACAGCATCAACAAATTAGTGGTCGAAACTATGGGTAACAGTTTCGCTAGGTATCCAGGCAATGTACTTGGCGTGATTTACGCCGAATATGTTCTACCAGACGCTATCATCGCTGCTCATGCGAGGGGCATAGAGTTGCATATTGTTATGAATGTCCTTGCCGATGGGTCACCTGGCGGACCTGATTACTCTGCCGTAAGAGCTGACGGTTCTTTAGATGATGCAACAATATGTCCAACGAAGCCCAAAAGCAGGTTGAGGGTACAGAACCTGGTCCAAGAGGTTATCAGCAAATACCCTGAAATAGATGGGTTCATGTTCGACTACATAAGGTATAATTGGGATGATGAATGCTACTGTACGTACTGCCGAGACAAGTTCATAGCGGACACTGGTCTAACAGATGTGAACTGGCGTGTTGATGTTATTCTAGGAGGTCGATACCATTTACAATTCATGGAATGGCGAACCAAACCCATCAACGAGTTGGTCAGAGACATGCGCAGTTGGATGCTAGCGATTAAACCAAACTTGGAATTTTCAGCGGCTGTTTGGGGATGGGCTGTAGAGACAACTGGAGCGAGCGCACCCGCGTATAATCGATATTGGATAGGACAAGACTCAAATTACTGGATTAAAGAAGGCTGGCTAGATTGGGTTGCACCAATGATATACACATCTAACTTAGCTGAAATACAAGCCTCGTTCAACGATTACAAGCGACACATGGTGGATGGTCCAGAAGGACAGATACCGCTGGTTCCCATCCTTACGGATTGTTATCCTAGCGTTGTGTCCCCTGATAATTTCAAACAACAAATTGATTTAATTAGAAGTCTCGGAGCCGACGGATGGGCTATATGGCGTTACGGTGGACCAGGCGACGGACAAGGCTCAGGCGCTCCAGACATAAGGAATTACCTTAGCCTCATAAGCCGACCGCCAACATTCACTCTACGAAATATAACGGTAGCGCCCAGTGCTACGAGTGCGATGATTGTTTGGACTACTGATTTGCCAGCCACGAGCAAAGTGGAGTACAGCTCATTACCACTGTTTGGCGCAAATTTTGTCCCCGACCCCTATGTAGAAGATGGGCGTTATAATTATTGGGACATAGTTCACTTTCCAGGAACAATCGTTGAAGACACCACAGCAGTTACGAGTCACAGCATAACTCTGACGGGTTTACAACCAGGGACCCAGTATTACTATCGTGTACAAAGCAAAGATGCGTCTGGTACAGCCACTGGCAAAGCTTTCACGTTTCAACTTTAAAATTGGCCTCGGGAAGAACATTCGGATGAAAAAATAGCGCGAAAATGCACGCGCAAGCCGAATACGTGCACAAAGATCCAAACATATTACGGATTCTTGTGGACTTCACTGGCACCATTATTATATACTTCATTTAAATTGCTAAAGAGAAAAGAAAGCTCACTGGAATTCCATAAACGGCGTCCAGAGACGATCACTCCGTCAACAACGTTCAATCTACCCAGATAAACAGTGCTGTTGCCCGCCACTATTGTGGTATTAGACAACCCATCAATATAGCCTCTGTAAATCATACCGTAAATAGTCAGCACATTATTTCGAGAAAAAGGATCAGCGTATATTTGCGTGTGTTCAACATCCACATTTTTCGACGTCCATAGAGCTCCGCATACGCTCTGGTCGTCCATATATCCATAGAAACCGTATAGTTGTAACGCATCCATCCGGTGTTTGCTCAAAGGTATTGACCAACTTTCACTCCTCGTCACCTCATACACAAAGCCCGTTTGAAATAGAAAGTAGGGTACCAGTACAATTAGCAAAAGAATGGAAACTATGCGATCTTTCTCTGACCTAAATACTGACTTGACAATTGTCTCGGCCCCCATTATACATAGAGGTGCTATGAAAAATAGCAGTATATGGTAGAACCTCGTCATATTCAACGTGTTCGCTAATCCTGGTACTAATATAAGCGCAGCCAAGAACACCATTGCAATTGAGGCAAGCACGACGTACTCTCGAGCTAAATGAGTCTTAGTTCGTTTTGCGATCAATCCAACAAAGCCGACAGCAATAAGTGCTTGTGTAACATATGCAAACGCTCTACTAATTAAATTCCAAATAGACGGCGGCGTTTCCATTCCCAAACCCCTCAAAACTGTTTGCCCCCTCGACGCCGGATTAAAAAATTCGTTTAATTGGCCATAGACATAGTCTCCAAATGATAAGAAACTGTCGAAGACAGCCGAATTGGATGTGTAGATATACCAGGAAAACATTACAACAAAAAAGAACACAACCATGCTTAAAGTTATGTTTCTACTCGGATGTTTCAAGAGGATTAAGAGACTTAAAGTCAGAGAAATGAAAAACAGGAAAATCTCTGCAAGTGCGTAATGTGACATTACCAAAGCAAGGCTAAAAATCATGAAACACATGATCTTGCAACTGGATTTCATTTTCTTGTTCAAGATAACAAGCCATAACAAAACAAAAAACAACTCCCCAACGATCTGCCTATTCAACCCTAACAGTTCTGTGTAGAATGTCGACTGCGCCATGAAGAGAAATGCCGAAATGAAAGCATACTTCCTCCCAACATATGTTTGCCAAATTTGGTACAAACCTAAGGGTACGAGCGAAAGAATTAGCGGAAATAGTATCTTAAACACCCACGTGGGATCCATGTTTAGAAAAACTGAGTAAATTGTGGGAAGAACGGTCACGCTTAGCATTGCATTAATTCTGCCATATCCCACATCGCTAAAGTATAGACCATTTGAACTCCAATGGCCGTTGTTTTGTGCAGATTTAAATAGAAAGTATTCAACAGGGACATCTGAGCCCCAAGGAATTACGTATTTGGATATAAGCGAAGAATGAAAAAGAAGAGAGATGGCAATCGTGAGCACAACAAATGCATAAAGTTTCGGAGACAGCAGTTTCTTAGACGCGATGACAACAAATAACAACGAGATTTGTATAAGCATGAAGAGCAAAATTATGTTGTTTTCAAAAGTGTTTACATAAATCGCTCCTACAACGCTCAGAACAGGGAGCCCTATGAATGGTAACTCTGAAGGATGTAGCCCAAGTGTTTTCGACTCCCAAAGTTTGACGCCTTCCTTTCTCAAGCAAGCTAGAATCCCACCTGCAAATATGATGCCATTCAAAATCATCATTAAAGGCATTAGCGAAAGAGGTTCAGAAAGGCCTAATAGGAAACCGAATTCGTTCACTAAGAGTCCAGCGAGCATTAAAAAAGCTACACTAAGTCCCAATGAAAAGAGAACGATTTCCAATCCGTCAAGGTGATCGAATTTCAGTAGCTTAATAACAATAATTCCTGGAACAAAGGTGAGGTATAGAAATACAATAGCTTGTCTTGCAACTGGCACATCAAAAAACACGGTGGCACACGCTATCAACTGCAAAAATAGTATGACTGTTAGTAAGTTCCTCGATTTCCATATAGTCAGAAAAGAACTCATATCACACTACCTCAAATTAGTTGAAAGAACGTATCAAATTGTATCACGGTGTGAAAGGATCTGCACTACGTTTATGTTGGTCTATTTGACCTTTAAAGAAACCAAAACACCAAGCTATCCTCTTGAAAGGGCAATGAAGTGGCAATAAAAACACCCATTTTCGACCTCTCAACTTTTAGGAAATAACAGAATACCAAAATCTAACTAGAAAATCGGTGAGAGGAACCATTTTAGAAACTATTATACCAGTATTTTTACGAAATATGTAATACGACCATAACCATGACAGAAATGATAACTCCCAAAAGCTTAAACGTGGTAGTGACAACAAAAAGACGACTTTCGCGTCAATCTATAAGCGACAAGAAACCATAGCCTTGCCAAAAGATGAAGCAAAGACGTTTCTTCTGTAATGTGATCAACTAAGGTTTACTGAATCTTTCGACCTTGTTGTTCGTTCCAAAAAGCAATTTGCTATAAACCGTGTTCAGTTGCCTTGCAATTTTCTTCCAGTCATACTTATCAACAACGAGTTCCCTTGCGGCTTTCCCAAGTCTCATCGACAATGCTTTATCCTTCAGCAATTTGGTCACTTTGATAGCGAATTCATTCATATGATCTTCGATCAAGGCATGCACTTCACTCTTAACTTCTAAACCTTCTATGCCAACCGTCGTCGATACTACTGGAAGCCCGCATGAAAAATATTCAAGAATTTTTAACCTTGTACCCGACCCATGAAATAATGGAGCAATGGCGACATCGGAAGCAGCAAGAAGTTCAGCGACATTCTCGACAACCCCCGAAAAGGTTAAATTAGAAAATTCTGTTTTCGTAGTAATCCTCCCTACCATAAGAAACTTTGTATTGTTAACCTCTTTTTGAACTTTCGGAGCAATTTCTGATGCTATCGCCAGAACAGCTTCGCGATTAGGTAAATACTCCATGTTCCCAACAAAAATCACAGTATAAGAGTTTCTTAAACAATATCTATCCTGAACATGTGTTATATCTAGAAAAGGATTAAAGGCTTCAGTATCTACACCATTAGGTATTACCTCAATATTGCGTTGCTCAATTCCATAGGAGATTAGGCATTCTTTTTCTCTTTCTGAAACAGTCAGTATCACGTTCGCATACCTGCAAGCTATCTTCTCCAGAAAAGTTTCCAAAATTTTCCTTATTATGCTTGTGTGTTTTACTCTCAATGCTTGAAATGTGTCATGGCAATCAACGACAAGTGGTTTTTTTAGGATTCTCGCTATGATTGGAATTAATAGCCCGCCAGCTGACTGCCCTTCTATCTGTACTACATCAGATTCGCGAATTATTCGAGTAACTCTCGAAATAAATGAAAAATCGTAAAAAGAGAGAGATGTAAATCTGGATACACCTAACAATTTGCTGATGATTCTTAGAGCTACTTTGGGACAAAGACCTTTTATGCCATGCACTACCATCCCATCAACATGGTCGTTCGTCATCTTGTCGTTTGGAATTACTATGTGAACGTCATGACCCCGTGATACAAGACCCTTTGCCAAATGATAAATGCGTACAGACGCCCCCGCGTCCTTTAACAATAACTCCCCAATGCAACTCAGGATACAAATTTTCATTTTTCAAGCACATCAAGAAAATTAGAAAACCTAGCCCGCTGTTTAACCTATGTTGAAAGATCTAAGACATTTTCACAATAGTCTCGAAGAGAAATCTGCTCTACGTTTCGCAAAACCGAAACACCAAGCCGTCATCTTGAAAGCAAAGTGGAAAGGTAACAAAAAAACGGCCTTTCGATGCGTTAGCCTAAAAGCTTCTAGAGTATACAAGGCTCCGGCGACAAAGCCTGCGATGGGAACCATTTTGTAAAGAGAGAATATGTTTCGGCTCTTTTGAAAAAGGTCATGATCCCCATAACCATACCAAAAGTACGTATCCCAAAGGTTTTTCCAAGTATCCACCCGCTTTTCATAAAAAATACATGGGCTTCTCTTAAGAAGCCAACCTGCGGCTTTAACTCTACAAGCTGCATCCTGATCTTCTCCAACACCCTTTAGATAATTGTCAAAACCGCCTACTTTTCTAATAGCCTCAACCCGATAAATTGCTCCACCGGTCCCTGGTAACTTCAAATTCAAAGATCCATCTTTGCAATCGTATACTATGAAGGGAATGTTTTCTAACGCCCCAACAATATTCTCTCCTCGCAGCATTCCGTATCTAGCTTTGGCGATTCCTACTTTCGGATTTTGCTCCATAAACTTTACCTGTTTCCTCACATGATCCCTTGGCAATGTCATGTCTCCATCAACCCATACAATAAAATCACCACAAGCGCTGTCAACAACCACATTTCTCGCTGGTCCTAATCCCTGCCATTTGCCGTGAAAAATCTTCACGCGCATATCCATCCTTGAAACAGAGTCTGATATAACCCCCAAAGTTCCGTCGTCGCTACCATCATCTACAAAAATAATCTCCATAAATTCGTGTGGAAAATCTTGATCAATGATGCTATTAATAGCCTCTTTGACAGAGTTCTCACAATTTCTTACGCAAACTCCTATTGTGACTTTGGGCTTCATTAATACGTGCACTCTCTTTGCGAATCGGTTAACACACAGAATGAACCTATCCGGGCAATCTATCGACAATCTTTGCCTTGAAGCCATCGATTTAAGTTTCTTCAAGGGCAGGAGGCACAACATCTTTAATTACCATAAGGTATAGCTTCAATAACCCAAATTGAATATCCCATAACAATTTTGATGAAAGGAATTTTTCCTTTGGAAAAATCTCTTTGAACTCAATTACACTTTCTCCGCAAGTCTTAATGCCCTTCGGATTTCCGAGTTTCTCTTTCACGGCAACCTTTAAAAATCCAACTTTTAATGGATTGTACCCCATTATCTGAGAGGCGATCCAGTCAATCGAAAATGGATCAACACTCGCTATAATAAGACCTAATTTCACTGGAAAACGCCCCAAAGCAACTAACCCCTCAACGATTGTAAGGTGTGGACGCAGAATCTTATTTACGCCAACAATAGCCTCATTCAAAAAAGAGTGATAAGCAACTTTTCTCGGAGAACCTATACAACCAAAAATGTTCTTCATAGCACAAGTGATCTTGGTCCCGCGCATGATTTTCAGTTTCGGCACACTGATGAATAGATCTGATTTCAATAATAGCTGAGGAACCTCAAACGAGATTTCACGCTTGTTCACATGAACCGTTTTCTTTTCGAGAATATCTTGAGAAAGGTTAAAGAGTTCCACCTTCTTTTCTTCTGCTAACTTTTTATATCCCAAAACAGGAAACGCATATTTGGTTCGCATAGCCGAAGCATCGGCCTCAACAACTTTGATGTCAACGTCCATACCATATTTTTCACGAACACAGTCTATAACCCCAGCAACAACCCGAGGATCAGTAGTATACCCAGTAGCAGCATCCCAATAATAACACAAGTTCGGCTTAATAGCCACCAAATTCACCTCTTCATTCAGTTTAAAATCTATTAGATCCAATGCTTCTGAGATAGAATTCTTTATTTCCATCGAACTACATGTCCGAATCAGACTCACCAGGTTACCCATATATTTGCAACCTCTAAGTAGCCAGTTTTGCCGAGACTTCTTATGGCTCTTTTAACAATTTGTGTTTGGATTTACGCATAATCGGTGTCAGCCAATGTATAGAACCATGTCTGTATTCTGGGAATTTTTCCTACCTCGGCTGTCCGATAAAGGATGAGTCGAGGCTGGTACAGTTTTACCCATTCTAAGGTCGCCCCCAGAGAAACAAATCCCAGTTTACGCATAATTTTAGCGTATTCATGCCATTTGGGCACACGGCAATGAATTAAGTCAAGGCCTTCATTCTTGGCAATCGCTGTGGCTAAGCTAATCAATTGTAACACGCATTTGTTTTCATCTGGTAAAGCATGTAAATCCACAATATCCAAAATATCCTGAACGCCCCGTATCTCTGTTTTCTTCAACACCATGTATCCAACCACGTCTCCCTTTTCAACCGATCGTGCTAAGTATATTTGATAGTTTCCGAAGTACCTTGAAAATCGCCAATTAAGAAAGGCAGCCGTTCGCTCTATAATCGTTTCATATTCAAGTCTCGCCTGTTTCCAAAAGCTATCTATTTCATCGGGAAACCGCTCAACCTTTGAAATTTCCACGGCTACACCAGGATATTTTTTGAGGAAAAGCCTTGGTGAAAGATATCTGGAGTCTCGAAACACCCTAAAGGCCATCTTTCCAAACCATACGAGAAGATTATTATTGAAAAAGGTTTTCAGGGGACGATCAGAATTAAGGACATTTAAAAACTCAACCATTCGAAAACTTTTCCAACCAAGCCTTTGATAGACTTTATGGAACTCGTCAGGAAAGCCAAAGATGAAACCATATCGACTTTCCGCTTCTGAGCAAACCTCTCTTACTAGTTTTCTGAATATCCCAAGTCTCCGATATTCCGGATGAGTAGCTCCATCAACTAACTGAGCTGCAGTTACCGTCTCGGAGCCAAGCTTAATTTTTTCCGGTATTACTGCCAAGTGACCTACTACTTCATTCCCATTTTCTGCGATCCAAATGTCTCCTTGTTTACCCCAGAAGCCGGCAGGGTTCTCTTTATACTTCCAATTCCACCATTCAGGTGAAAAACGACCTCCAAAAACAAGTTCAAAAAGTTTGATGACGTTACTTACATCCGATAGCGCGAATCTTCTTAACGAAAAACTCTTCTCATTCATTCAATTCGCCTCATCCACGTCTGCCTTCGACAATCGATTAAATATCTGAGTTACGTCAATAAGTCTAAGAAAATCTGTCTTACCAGAGAGTTTCTCCAAAAGAGTTCTTAAGAAACCATATCCAGCATCATTTAAGTATTGCGGATGGTTATTCAAGACAAAAACACCCCGACAAGACTTGATCCATTCAAAATCTCGCACAGTTCTTCTCAATAAGTCAGAAAAATCGAAATTCTTTAAGCTGTAAGTATAATCGCCAGTTACAGGAATTTCTACAAGGCCTTGGGTTATGAAAGGCTTACAATCACGTATCCATCGAACTCTTAAACGGACACCATGAGTAGGTTTAAAAACTGTGACACTTGAATCATAATGGAAACCAAGACTCGACAGTGCTTCAAGAGTAACATTATTATGTAAATAGAAAGGAGCCCGGAATCCCAACGGTTTTCTTCCACTTAGGTTTACTAGGTTTTTCACGCCTTTTTCGATGCGTTCTTTTTGCCTTTCGACTGTTGGAAGAGGAATGGGTAAGGGAATCGGATAAAAATATCCGAATTCGTTTTTAGTATGCATGTATCCATGTAAAGCTAACTCATGCCCATGATCCAGAGCGGTGCTCAAGCATGATGCAAAAGTTTCTGTAGCAAAGTAGCTTTTGTGTTCATTAGGTACAACAAACAATGTGCAGGCAATTTCTATTTCGCTTAGAAAGTCAATGAACCGTTTTAATTCAAATGGGGTTAAATAGGCGGGTGATATATCATCAAATGTAACGCTTGTGATCAACCGGTTACTTCCTTGAAAGATTAATAGTTTTGAGACGGAGTTTCATCTTTTCTGAAAAATATGTCACTTGAACTGATTAAACCTAGTTTGCACGGATGGTGAGTAAATTAGCTTTTATCAGAAGTTTTGTATGCCTCTTCAATGAGTTCAATAGTTTTTAATCCATCAGTAACGGATATAGATGGATCCAAGTCATACATGATACAGTCAAAGAAATGCTGTAACTCCTTATAATATGACTCGTAAAAGTACGTGTAAGATAAAGGTCTTATTTTCTTCCCAACAACCTTTCGGAATACATTCTTTGTTCCCTCTTTAATTGCATGAAAATATATGTTTCTTGGGATTAGGTTATCACTTGATATGTATCCGGCATTGCCATGAAGAATTGCTCGAAAGTCAAGTTGCGGAAATATCGCTTTCTGGTACCAACCAACGTTGATTATCCCTTTAGCAGAGGAATTGGATGAATGTAATATTACAATTGCGCCGTCCTCAACTGGAAGGTTAAATTTGTGGTCTAAGGAAGAAAAAATTACCTCAGAATCTCCTACAAAAAAACGGAACAAGTCAATCATATGATAACCCAAATCTAGAAGAGCCCCGCCTCCAGACTTCTTAGGATCAAACCACCAATCTGACACTGGAGCAGGAACCTTTGGATGCGCAAAAGGACCATTTATAACCTCTTCAATGGTGGCCACCTCCAAATCTCCAATAAAACCTTTATCCACTCTTTCCTTCATTTTTTCAACAGCATCTATAAATCGCACGCAGTGACCAATCGTAAACTTTCTACCACTCCTCTCGACCAATTTCACGATTTCACGGCATTCTTCCACAGTATTTGCCATAGGCTTCTCAGTAAAAACGTTCAATCCAGCCTCCAACGCCAATGAAATACTCCCAAAGTGCAGAAAATTAGGTAAGGATATGATCACTGCATCCAAGTTAGAAGAATGGTTCAGCAAATCATGGTAATCTGTATAAAGCCTATCTACCCCAGCAGATTTTGCTTTGCTCAGCGCTTTCTTATATGGATCAGAGGCGGCGACTACTTTGACATTATCCATAAGTCGGCAGTTCATCAAGTGAAGCTTGCCCATCCGCCCTAAGCCTATAACTCCCACATTTATCATTATGTCCCAACCAGACGCCTTTCATTCCGTGTTACAAAAGTGTCGCTAGATGGAGTCAAGAAATCGTGATCAGTTTTTCTCCCAAGCCACGATTTTTTTACGTTTTACACACGAAATAAGTGAGTAGAAGATTATGATGTTGTCGAGTGCTATTTCAATTAGGTAGCTTCTCACCGTTGGAATCAAACTCGCCGCGAACAGGACAACAACCAAAAGAATAAAAAGAATTGGGTAGATGATAACTGTCGCTAATGTGATAGTTAATAAAGCAACGAAAACGATAGGGTTAAAAATAAAGAGGAATATTTCGGGAATCGCTATTCTTTTTGGAAGTAGCAAACGTCCGTTTAGCAAGAGTGTCAAAGATTTAATCCACAGCAACGTCAAATGGCTCGCACGACGTATCTTCACCTTAATTTTGCCCTCAAGCCTCTCGGGAAATTTTGTTACGAACCTTGCTTCTGGCACAAAAATGGTTCTAAACCCGTTTTGAACGACGCTAAGAGCAGTACCAGAGTCATCGGATCCTGATTCACAATCGAATTTTTGAAATGCACTTCTCTTGTAGGCGCAAAACCCTCCTTCAAATCGTATCGTGGAATGTATTTTAGACTCACCAAGCCTCAGCAGAGACATTGATTTAAGGTAACAGACCTCGCCTTTCGTTACCCACGACTCCCTCGGGTTTTCGAGTACTCCTGAGCCAGTGATGGCGCCAATCATGGGACCAGACAGGTATGGCAATGCCTTTTGGAAAATGTCTGAAGGCCAAAAAGTATCAGCATCAGACACCACAATAATATCGTTTGTAGATGCTGGAAGGGCCGCGTTTAAAACCACCGCTTTTCCGACGCGTGAATTTTGCCTAACGACCTTAATTTTAAGATTTGGATATGTCTTACTAAAAGAATACACTTTTTCTAGTGTTCCATCAGTGGAACCATCATCTGCTAAGATAACCTCTATTTTCTCCCTAGGATAAGAAACTGTACTGAGGTTCTCCAATTTTGACTTAATAATCTTCTGTTCGTTGTGTACTGGAATCAATACTGTGACAGCTGGCTGGAAGTCTTTATCAATTCTTATTTTCCACGGTTTTGTCGCATAAAATCTAACGTAAGCGAAGTAAATGCAGGATCCGCCAGCAAACGCTAAGAATAAACCTAGCCAAAGAGCCAACATCTCGATCAATGTTTATTTCCCCTCACACGACCATTCAAAATCTCAGTTATTTCGTGCGCCGAAGATCACGCATTACTTGCCGATAAAGAAAATCTCCTTATTTTTGAGGAATTTTTCAAATTTCTTTAAGATAGGCTCTCTCTGTCTACTCGACACAATGGATACCTCGCTCTTGAATTCTTTTACTGCTTGGATTTTAAGAGGTAGGAACTTCGAAATATCAACACAAATCCTATTGCGCCTGAAGAGACTCAGTATGACATCTATAAGTGGACCAACACGGGCATAGGTCCTTACGATTGAGTACTTAAATCGTATCGTAGACAGATCCAATTTTTCAATTGCATTTCTCACAATCTGATTTGTTGCACGATGATCTGGATGACAATCCTTTTCATACGGAAAATAAACCTCTAGTGAAGGTTTTTTGACCAATATTTCTATAATCTGTTCTTCAACCTTCTCACTATTTTTGTCAATTGTTCCATCTTCAAAATCCAGAAAAAACAAGCTTTCTTCCTTAACACCCAAAATTCTAACCGCTCTTTTAACTTCATCCCTCCTAACCTTCCCTAATTCCTCCGGCGTAGGATCGGAATCAATACCTAAAACCTTGGAAAAAGCATGCCTACCATCAGTTAAAACAACAATCAAAACCTCATATCCCTCCCTCACCCTCTTCGCAATTGTACCGCCACAACCGCACGTCTCATCATCAGGATGTGGGGCAAATACAATCATTGTTTTGTCTGTTTCTCTCATCCTTTCTGCTACCTATGCATGCGTTAAACATATTCAAAATGGACAAACTTCAACCTTGAACTCAAAGTCTCATAAAACAGCGCGCGCTTCTATTTAACGGAGTCGTGTTTTCCCAACTTATATGTCAAAGGAGAGAATCTGTCGTTCTTTGTTATCCAATTATAAACGATAGGAATGATTTTTCTCTTTATCGCCCTCACTTCTAAATTTTTCCTTAGGGATGTATTCCATTTCATCTTATAGGGTTCATTTTCCCTCAAAAAATCATATTCCTTGAGGCCGTTCTCAATGCAATTCTTTATGAGGTACATATGTCGAATGTGTCCTATGTTATATTTCAAATATTGTGGGTCAAATCCAGATAAGTAGTAAAATAGCTTTTGTTCATATCTAAAGTCATAGCCAGCTGCAACGGGCTCATCGTTCAACATAAGGAAGTTCAGGGCCAACCATCCTCTTTCTGCGAACGCCCTCGCAACATCCAAATGGAAATCACGGAATCTTTGATCTGAGAATGCCCCGGGTTGCTTTTGCGATTGCCATCTCTTCTGATGTAAACTGATGAAAGTCTCCATAGCGTCATCAATTGCCTCAATGTCGTTGCATATTCTAAAATCAACCTTGTATTCCTTTCTTAGTTTTCTTTCGTATCGGCGGAGGTTTTTCCGGAAACTATAACCAAGTCTGTGGAGATAATCGTCAAACCTAACGGGCAAGAAAACGTAAGGACAAACGTTCTGTACTCTCTCACCAAATCTGAAGGGTTCCTTCGAAACACTTCTTAATATCCTTGCAGTTACAGAATCCTCCGGGATTTCCTGCAATTCAATACAATCCCACTCCGTGGCAATGTGAGCTGCATGCTTAAGCATCATCTTTACATATTCTGGTTTCTTCTCGGTCAATAAGAAACTATGATAATCTGATGCTGGAGTCGCAATAAACTCTATTTTTATCAGTTTAAGCCCAAACAAGCTGTACATAGAATTCATTAATGGTGCTGCAGCCAGTATTTTTTCGCCATCTCTAATCACTATCACAAGAAATTCTCTTTTGTCTCCATAATGCGTCCACCAGCTTGACAACCATTCCCACGTAAGAAATACATGGTTGTCTAAACTCTTTCGAAGAGCATCGTTCCATACGGTTCTTGCTTCTAAAAATTCATCGAAGGTTAACTCCGATATTTTCAATGGCAAAACTAGCTCCTTACTGGATGCTTTCCTGCATTTACCGTCGAGATCTACTTCCATTTTCGAGCTATAACACAGTAGCTTTCAATGATATTGAGCGGCAGATAGAAGGGGTTCAAACGCTTTTTGTATATGGAATCAAATACAACATTACTCAAAAGCACCTCATTTTTACCACTCAAAAGTGGGCGAGGATAAGACACAATAGTTGGGTAAGCGCCCATGTTTCTAAAACCCGCCTTATGCATCAAAACAAGCAGATTCCTAAAATGAATCTCATGAGCGAACGCCTTTGGCAGCTTTGAAATTGTCTTTTTGGTAACTAGAGACAAAAATGGAATCAAACCTCTATGTGGGTTTTTTGTAATAATAAAGACAAAGCCACCAGAGTTAAGCAGTCTATACATATTTGAAAGAGCTGAAGCTTTATTGTCCATATATTCGATGGCTCTTATACAAAAAATAGCGTCATATTTTTCGTTTACCTCTAGACTTGGAACTTGAAAGTCGGAAACAATTCCTGATATCTTATGAAAGTTTAGTTGACGTAGTCGACTCAACGTAATTTCAACCATTCTCTTGGAGATATCTAAAACAGTTAAGTTCTCACAATAACTGCGAAGATGAACAGCCCATGTTCCTACACCGCATCCGACTTCTAGAATGCTTTCGAAATGTCTATCTTTTACGTGGTACAACAGAGATCTTAATGTCTGGTCATAATCTCTTTTACAAGAAACATCTTGTCTCCATCTTTGATATTCATATTTTTCCCCAAGCTTGGCGTAGTCATCATAGAGTTTCTTAATAAAAATGGTATGGCACGTTGTCACATAGCTTCACCTTAGAGAAAGGCCAAGAATCAGAAACAAACGTAGAGGGCTAATATAGAGGTTCACCCTGACAAGTGTTCGTCTAGGACACTTACCTTATCTCTTATACTTCGGCAGCTTTTTGGTACCAGGGGCTGGATTTGCACCAGCGTAAATGGGCTGCTGCCCATTGCCTAGATGCTCGGCCACCCCGGCACTCAAATTCCTAGCGCGCTCATGGCTTTTTGATTAAGCCGTCATGTTAAGCCACAAGCCCACAAAACGGTTATTATACTGAAAACTTTGGGATGTCATATTGTATGACCAAAGCTCGAAAAAAAGCTGATAGTAAAAACCGTCTCTCACGCTGTCCCATATAGAAACAAACCCAATGCCAAAAGGAACTTCATTAATTGACACGCTGTTCAAAACAACAAAATCATTCAATCTTTCAATGCCCGCAATTCTAAAATCCAACAATGTCTCCCAGACAGCACCGTCTCTGACAAAAAAGTCAAACTCGTAGAGTTCTCGCAAAAAGCTAGGAGTGGAACTAGAAGCTACAGGAAGTGGTTGTGTCTGATTGCGAAACTTCGCGGAAACCCTATAATACGCAGAATACCCAAGATGATTTCCAACACCAACATAAACGCTGTAGGTGTCATTAACCTTAACATTGAATGGATAATCCTCAGCCTTATGACCTGGACCAAGAAGCCAAAGCTCCGAAAAACTCTCAGAACCACTAGGCAAATGAACATAAAGAGCAGAAGCAGGAACCGCAGCCACCAACATCAACACTAAACTTCCAACAATAAACCAACCACGATACTCCCCATACATTTTCCTAAGACGATGCCAAACCCCAAAACTGCCCAACGCAACCACAGCCACACCTACAACAGAAGCCACAGTTGTAAACAAGCTGCGCCGTGAACCTTCACTCAACGCCGTATCCTTCAACCTCACAGCGTCATTTTGGACACCTTCTCCAATGTTTTCGCCCAGGCCGGCAAGCAAGTTTGCAGTGTCAAAATCCCCGTTTCTGTATGACATTCGAGCAGCTGCCAGAAGCTTTCCAGCATCATTCAACCTAACAAACAGACCAGAAACATTACTCCCAGCGTTCTCTGCACCCAAGACCGCTTGATACCCCGAAACAACAGCCTCTTCAGCGCTGATCAAAGTCGAAACAGCTTCAGCCTCTGTAACCCCAGCAAAGGCCACAGACACAAAAAACTGAGACAACAAAAACGGAAAGATCAACAAAACCACAAAGAATTTCAAAACAGACACAACACACACATCCTAACTACCTGATGCCGATTAACTCAACGAGCACAACAAACCATATTTGGAGCCAAATAGAGGGGCCTACCAAAATTGCACACGCACAAAACCTAAGACTTCTTCAAATCCGCAATCTTATCCTTTATCATCTTCAAAGCATAAAGTATCAACGCAGCCACAATAAGCGTAAACCCAACAGTTGCTAACCCGAAGATTACTATCATTACATGTATGCTAAAGTACTGTGTCAAATTGAAGATCATAGCTTGATAAGCTGTCAACAAAAACCCAAACAACAAAAAAACTATCCCAGGCAAACCCAAGTACAACAATGGGCGTTCCTCAATCATCATCTGCACTATGTTCTTCATGAGTTCTCCTCCGTGAGACAGCGGCGTCTTTTTTGATGTGTTGTTCAGACCCCGATACCTTATTGTCACGGGCTTTTCAACAATATTGATTCCATTTCTTGCTGCCAACGCCACCATTTCGGCGTCAGCACCGTAACCTTTCGTCTCGAATGTGGACACAGCAGCCAGCGCCTTTCTAGACAAAGCTCTGAACCCACACTCTGAGTCATTCACAGGTATTTTGTTTAGTTTCCTGCGCAGAGAATTCACTAACTTTAGGCCCGCTTTTCTATACAACGGAGCGTCTGTCTTCGCTCCTTTCATATACCTCGAACCTATCACAAGATCCGCTTTCGACTCCAGTATCGGCTCTATCAATTTCGGAATTTCACACGGGTCATGTTGGCCGTCAGCGTCAAGCATGACCAAAATGTCAGCGTCAAGTTTTACAGCCTCCTCAAAAAGAGTCTTTACGGCTTCGCCCTTTCCAAGGTTTGTGTCGTGTCTTATGACAATTGCTCCTAGATTTTCCGCTATCTCCCCAGTCATATCAAAGGAGCCATCGTCACAAACCAAAACCTTGTCCACATGCTTCTTCGCGGACAAAATCACTCTGGCGATACCTGCCTCTTCATCAAATGCTGGGATGCATGCAACAGTTAAAGGCTTTTCTCTTTCCATAAAAACCGTCATCTCAAATGATTAAAAATGTGCTCCCACGTCAAACGAAAACTTCTTTTCTGCTTGTCATCCGCCTAGAATTACATTGACTGTTGAAGCACATGTTCTCAAGCAGTAAAACATCGCCTTGAGCACCATTGATTTCCTCGCCAATCCTTCTACATCGATCAAGATAATCAGCATACTTCTGTAGAAACTCCTTCCCCTTCTCAGTTACCGAGTAGAAAG
>Ga0315309_1000244_pt1 | contig 32849 bp, 26 predicted proteins | sample TDP4_MG_FD_203080 | JGI IMG/M metagenome (GOLD analysis project Ga0315309, IMG submission 203080) | Freshwater sediment microbial communities from Lake Towuti, South Sulawesi, Indonesia - TDP4 | ecosystem: Environmental > Aquatic > Freshwater > Lake > Sediment | place: Indonesia: South Sulawesi...
CCCATTCGAAACACCCTTTATACATGCAGACGAGGTTGAGACATCTTTTTCTTTGGCTCTATTCCCAGAACTCATCAAAATGGAATATGCCGTAGATACAAAGCCGAAAGGGTACATGCCAGACTTGAAGCACACTGACAAAGCAGGCAATGTGTACAGTAGACCAATAACGTGGTATGGTCAGGTCGGACTCGGACCCCTGGAAATATCAGCTACTCCTGAAGGATGCGTCGGAAAAGCCACACTAGCCAAAGCTGAGAAAGCGTTCAAAGGACTTCAAGAACTACTCGACTACTTGTGTGAACTAGTTAACGATATCATGAAGAGGTTCCCACCAGGCGTTCTTCCACCAACCAACGAGATCACACAAAGAACCAAGGAAGAGATCGACGCAGTCATCAAAGGACCCCTCAGAGGCGGGAAACACATCTACACTATTGCTTACCCGCCTTGAGCAACGCGTGGCACTTTGCGTCAAACGGTTACGTTCCCGTAATGTGCAGGAGAGCTTTGCTCTCCTAGCTTGCCTTTTTCTTCACATCTTGTGACTCCTTTGGCTAGGTACTTTGGGGTTTGCGCATTTAATTCCGAGTACTTGCTCTCACAATTCTTCCCTTTTTGCTTTGGAGTCATACTATTCTCGGACTCTGAGACGACATTGGAGAATATATGATGCACACCTACACGAATACTAGAGGAAGAATCAGGCAATAGGCGTTTAAAACATGGTACCTCCACACAAACTAAACGTTAATGCTCTACCACTTCAAGAATGGAACTATATTCGCGGCCTATTCCTAGCCGATGGATGTTCCTCTATTGTAAGTGAGAGCGGAATGAAGGGAAAATGCAAGAGATACTTGGTTCACTTCTTTTTTAATGGAAAGAATAACCGCGAGCTGGAGCTAGTTCATAGAGTGGCAGAATCAATTAATAAAGCTGGTCTAACTCCTCAGATTCGCACCCCTTGTTGCAGCCCGAATGTGACCGAAATTAGAGTGACCTCAATACAGTTATTTGCTTTTCTCCCTAACAAGAAGATCTTGGCAAGTGACTCGCATGAGAGGATGAGGTTCTTTGAGGAGAACCATCTGGAAAGTCGTGAGGGTGGAATCCCGTTCTTAGCTGGTCTCCTCGATGGAGATGGATACTGTAGAGCAATTAAAGACAGACGCTACTTTACGGGCTTGTCTTATTGGAGATGGGTTTTTTCCCAGTCTAGATATGTCTTTCTTGTGGGGTATGTTAAGAAGTTCGTTGAATCTCTTGCTCCATGTAGTGTGACTTATCGAATGTCTCACGGCGTTGCCACCGCTGAAATCCTTAAGCATGGTATCATGGCTTTGTTAAGTGCAGGAATCGCTAACTATTCTTGGAGGGTCGCCCAGTGGCTACAGGAGACAGCTGAGGCGAGGAAGTATCATACTGTCGGACAAGTTGCACGGATGTTCAATGTGCGAATTAATACTGTCAAGAATTGGCTTAACTCAAAAGGAATAGATTATGAATGCAGAATTTGGCATTACATTCATGACGATGAGCTAGAGAAACTCAAGAAGAAACTTCAGGAAGAAAAGGAGAAGACTAGGAGAATCAAGAGTGAAAGCATTAAGCTCTCGGAGGCAGCTGATATCTTGGCAATCCCGTACAGCACATTGTATCGATTGTATAAGGACAGGGAGCTTCATGCAACATTGGTGCGTGAGGGATCCCACAGATATTTGCTTGTGCCGAAAGCCGAGATCGAGAGCTTTAGGAAGAGACTTCAAAAGCCTCGATAATAGCTTGAGAAACCGTATTGTTGCTTCATTTGCACTCAACATCTGGATATCCTCATGGAACGTCAAGCCTTGATCCAAGAGCTCGACCGCATCGGCAGCGTCATGAGGAACGACTCCTGCTAATCAGCCTCGGCTGTCAGAACGACCCTTGACAAGCGCATGTGGAGAAACGAAAACATTAGCACTTGGTAACACTACTAATATGGATGGGCTTATCCACCGTAGGAGAGAATTGGATCGGTCTCCACCTTCATAGTATATATTGAAGTAGGAGAATGATAAGAGAAAGGAGCGCTTGCATCATTCATTTATATCGCGGTGGAGTTTCTAGTGAGTGAGCTAGTTGTTGTCGGCGATTTTGGCCTCGGTTCTAAGATAGCAAGTGACTTGAATGTTAAGTTCATACCAATTGAGGATCGAGTATTCCCTGACGGAGAGATCGCCCCGCGAATACGTCTCGATAGCATGGAGGACGTGAAAGACAGGAATGTCGTGGCTGTTTTCCAGAAGAAGGAAGAGGAAAACGTCAACAACTATGTAATGAGGAGCTTCCTAACACTCTCAACCCTCAAGAGATATGAAGTAAAGAGGCTAGTTGTAACATTTCCGTATTTTGCCTATGCGCGACAAGACAATGAGTTTAGACTGGGTGAACCGGTATCATGCGGCATCGTTGCAAGAATCTTCGAGTACACTGGAGTTACCGACTTCATAACAGTCACGTCCCATGTGCATCGCATCACAGGGCTAGAAAAGTGGTTCCACAAGATCAAGGCGTATGATGTCTCAGGAATAATCGCGCTTGGCCAATTCGTGAAAAACAAAGTCAAATCTCCTGAGGAATTCATTGTCTTCGCCCCCGACTCGGAAGGATTGGCATGGGCTAAGGAGATGGCTGATCTCATAGGCTCCCACCAAGCATCAGCCTTGGAGAAGGAACGGGACGTGAATACTGGCGAGATTAGCCAGAAGATAGTCCAACATGTGGACGTAAAAGGGAAATCAATCCTACTTGTTGATGACATCGTAAGCACGGGCAAGACAGCAGCACGGGCGGCAAACATGCTCAGAAAAAAGATGGGGGCCAAGAAGGTTGCGTTCACCTACGTCCACCCCGTTCATAGCCCCGGCGCCACCGACCTCCTAAGGAAGGAGTCACCCCTCTTCATCGTCACAACAGACACCATAGAAACCTCTGCCAGAGGTGTTGAGATCGCAAGTGTTGCAAAAGTGATTAGCGACAAGATCAGACAGATACTATGATAAAGAGAAGACATCTTGCTACTCCTTCACGTTTAGGGACTAAAACAGCAGGGTATGGAAGGTTCATCCTGTTAGGCGGTGGCTCGTCTCCTAGCCTTTTCTCCTTCGTCAAATGTCGATTAGAGGTGCGTGGATACACGATTTTTTTGGATAAAATTATCTAAAAAACCAAAATCTAAAATAGTGGAGAGTACAATAGGGAATTGGATTTCCAAGATGGGGGTGAAAAGGCAAGTGAATAAAGGCGATTTGATTGAGGTCGTAGCCAAGCATACGGAGTCGACTAAGGCGGCTGCGGGGAAAGCTGTTGATGCTGTTTTCGACGGGATAGCTGGCGCGCTTGCGAAGGGAGACAAGGTAGCCATAGTTGGATTTGGCACCTTCTTGGTAAAGAAGAGGAAAGCTAGAACAGGCATAAACCCGAAGACAAAAGAGAAAATAAGTATACCAGCTAAGAAGGTTCCCGCTTTCAAGCCAGGAGCCGAGCTTAAGTCCAAGGTCCTGAAATAGTTCGTACAAGAGAACGGTCATCGGCGTAAACCTGCAATCAACGATACCCTTTTTTTGACTTTGGCTAGGGGTTGACAGCGGGGGTGCCCTACCATTTCACAGAAATCGAAATAGTTCTGATAAGTGGTTGATGTCTTTCCCCTTCTGAAGAACGACACCCCTTCCTCCTAATGCTCTTTTCACATCTTCGCAGAATTCCTCAACATCATCGATGAACATCACTTCGTCAGGAGATATCTTCAAGTGATCTTCTCTCTCGAAATCTTGAAGGATCTCCAGAATGTTGTTGCCTTTGTCATTGAAGTTGATTTTCGAATGCTCAAATATCTTGTCCAGATCCAGCAACCTAATGATTTCGTTCGCTTCTCGAAGTTTGTTAGTGCTATCTAGTGATACGTGGATCCTTTTTTTCCTCAGCTCTTGCAGGACTGGTCTAGTTTCTGGATCAAGTATGATCTTGCAACCAGCTGTGTCGATTACAGTGTTCTCGTCCACTCTCTTTACGGGAAGTGTGACTTGACCCAAGTAGCAATCGGATAGACTGCTGAAGAGAACGTCGTCTGCATCAAAGACCACTAGCTTTATCCTCGCCATGTATCATCACGTTTGATTCTTTAGAAACTTCTGTTCTTTGATAAAATCCATCAATTTATTGCTTGTCGTTCTTACATACTCTTCCGTGTAGTGGTTCGAATAGGATTTTCCATAGGAACTTTCGGCATAGAATTTCTTGATTTCTTCATGGAGTTCTTTTCCGCTGCGTCTCAGATCATTGGCTAACCACTTATTCCAATATTCTGAGACCTCTTTTTTCTCGATGTCTCTATAGCGGTCCTCGCCGACAATCGCACTATGGTCCCACTTTGCCCTTGCCACAGGCTTCTTCTTCGGATATCCAATGCACAGGATGCATAGAGCTAAGCAGTGTTCAGGCAGATTCAGGATCTCCTTGACTTTTCTTGGATGATCGATGATCGACCCAATCATCACACTCCCTAGTCCTAATCCTTCTGCTGCAATCACCATGTTTTCAATGGAAAGCGCAGTATCCAAAACTCCAAATGTGTATGGGAGAATACCTGTGTAATCATATTCCACCCCAGTCAATCTTGCTGCTTTCAGATGACGGTGAAGGTCAACACACGGCACAATCCAGACTGGGGCGTCTTTCATGAAGGCTTGGCTCTCGCAAAGTTCGTACAAACGATCTTTTACAATCTGGTCCTTGACCACTACGAACGATCTTGGTTGAATGTTTCCCGCTGAGGGCGCTCTAATCCCGCTGGTCAAGATCTTCTCCAAGACTTTGTCTGGAACCTTTCTGTCTTTCACGAAGTCTCGAATCGAGGTCCTCTTGAGAATTATATGCAGCAGACGGAATTTCTCCATGTTCATTCCCCTTACAATCCTACCTTGAATGTCTTAGAAGTTAACGATTGCCCCACTAATTAATTATTATCTAGCTTAGGTACCGTTGTCGCCACAGGATAGCTTTTTATTGCAGGAAACTCTACGCAGAACATCATGCGTCATGTTTGTCAAAAGGTTCTGTCAGGGAGGAGTTTTTGATGAAGGTTCGAGTAAGTGAGAACTGCTTCCTAGTCAATGGTAGAAAGTTGATGCTCCGCGCAGGTGAGCTTCACTATTCCCGGGTCAAGAGAGATCAGTGGGCTGACAGGCTAAGGAGAATGCGGGAAGCAGGGTTGAACACCTTGAGCACTTACTTCTTCTGGAATTGGCACGAACTCAAGGAAGGTGAGTTCGACTTCACCGGCACAACTCATCCTGAAAGAGATATTGAGCATTTCTTGGATCTTGTCGGAGAGTCAGGGCTAATGGTTATCTCGAGACAGGGGCCTTGGGCTTGCGCTGAGTGGCTTAACGGGGGTTTTCCACAGTGGTTGTTTGACAAGCATCCCGAGATAATGAGCTTGGACTCCGCGGGTCGAGTTACATCTCGGATGGAACCTCATGCTCCAGTTGTCTCGTACTTGCACCCAACCTACTTAGAGTATTCGAGAAAGTGGCTAAAAGCCTTCATACAAGTCTTAAAAAAGTTTGACGAGAGGTTCCCCGACAAGCTGCTCATGGTGCAAGCCGACAATGAGACGTGCTACGGTTTTCATACATCCCCATTTGACACTGATTACAATCCCATCAACATCGGCTCCAGGGAGGATGGTGCCGAGGGTCTGTATCAAGAGTGGCTAAGAAGAAAATATGGAAGCACCTCAAAACTCAACAGCTACTATGGGACAGATTACGGTGATTTTGGCGGAATCGATCCTGCACGTTCGAGCCCCAAGACCAAAGGTCAATTGCTCTCCATGTTTGACTGGGCTGCCTTCAAAGAAGATGTCATAACCGACTACATACTAGAAGTTGCCAAAGTGTTTATGGAAGCTGGAATCAAGGTCCCTATAAGTGCCAACGAGATCACGACCACCTACGGGAACCCCTCCAATATGTACGAGAAGTCTCGTCACTTCTTCGTCGGCATTGACATGTATCCAAGTTCCATCAGGGATACGCTTGACGCAACAACGAAGGTGATTGAACCCATCGAAATAATGAAGGCCCAGTGCCCCGGGCAATATCCTACAAGTCTTGAATTCCAAGGCGGCTGGTACAACGCTAAAGTTCCACTAAACACAACACACTTGCACCAAAGGATCAGCTACGCACAGGGTCTGAAAGGTATATCGTACTACATGTGGGTTGGGGGAACAAACCCGAAAGGATGGGGAACCACGGGAGAAAGCTACGACTATGACTGTGCTGTACAGCAAGATGGACGCGATGGACGTAGATTGCCGGTAATGAAGCGATTCCTCGATTTCACACACGCGAATGAGGAGACGATCCTTGAGTCCAAGTCACTGTCGGAGATTGGAGTCTCATACTACCATCCCAACTTCTACTGGTGCGGACCTCTGAACACCAAGTCAGCTGGACTATTGTACAACATTGCAGCTGAGGTGAGTCGTTTCCCCAGTTTTGAAACCATTTTGCAGATGGCGGGTTTCAATTTCGAGTATTTCGATCTGGAACACATCAATCCCAATGGTGTTTCAAAGTACAAGATGCTAATTATTCCGCTTTATGACTTCCTTGACGAAAGCGCCCAGAACTCGGTGATAAGTCTAATTGAAAACGGATCAACTGTATTGTTGGGTCCGACGATCCCGGTCTTGGGAGGGAACATGGAGTCGTGTACCATTCTATACGACGCACTCAAAATCAAAGTTCTAGAGAACGTAGAGACTGAGTCCGTTGAACTGAGGAACTCTGGAAGCCTCAGCATCTCAAGGGTCAACATCCTAAGGAGCGAAGACACCCGCGCTCGGCCAATAGCCAAGACATCATCCATGGGTCGAGTGTGCGGATATCTAAAGAAGGTTAAGAAAGGACAGGCAGTCGTGTTAGGGTTTCTCCCAACCAATTTCAAGGACGCTGCGGGAATTAAGGCTCTCATCAACTTCTTATCAAACCTGAACCTGAAACCAGTAGCTCATGCCAGTCAAAGAGATGTCAATGTCGTTGAGCGAGTCACTCCAAATGGTTCAGCACTCCTGTACCTATCAAATCTTTCAAGCGAAGATAGACAGACCAGTATTCAATTCATCGATCCAAGTGAGCAAGACAAGGTCAAGAAGATTCCAGGCTTGAAGGTTGCCAAGAGGAGTGCAATAGTGTGGCCAATCAATCTGCAAGCAGAGTTTGGTACCGTCAAATACCTGACAAGCGAAATCACCAAGATTGAACACAGGGGTAATGAGGAAATTGTGATACATGCTTGGGGGTACGAGGGAACGGATGGCAGAGTAGCTGTTAGCTTCAAGGGACAGAAGAAGAGCGCCGAAGAGAAGCTTTACAAGCATTCGTCCAAAGGAGAGACACTGGTGTTCATGAATAGGAAAGGGGTCATCAGGATACTTGTCGAGGGGCTGAGTCCCCCATCCGATCTTCCCTAGGAAACAGTGCTGAGTAACGATCCCATCGGGTAGACGAGAAAGCCCTATTGGTCAAGCATTCGTATGAATAGGAAGATAGGTTGCTATATGCTGTCTTGGGAAATGAATATCTTTGAGGCGTGCAAGGCGCGTGATGCTGGCCTTCAGAGTCAAGAATGGGAGAGACTTCAGCATACGAAGCCTTCATCGAGAAGAGCCTAGGGATCTTGAGATGAACGCTAGAGCCTGATCATTGCGCTGTCGAAACCAGTTCCCTGCTGCAGGAGAAGATCTCAGAGAAGAAGAATTGAGTCACTACTTAGTTTTGTCTAGCTTGTAGGAAGCAATATCCTTCACGTGCTCCTTGCTTTGTATATTTAGCATATCGATCAATCTTTTGTCTGCAGTGTACAGAACTGAGTCTAGGTAGTTCGCGAGCGCAACATAGCATGCATCGTAGATCGTGATATCGTTGTCCACTGAAGTCTCAGCAAGGATCTTGGTGTATCCGTCCTCGAACCCATACAATGCTATACCGTAAAGCTGAATGCTACTAGCAATCGACGCGAGAGTTGTTGATTTCATTCCTCTCTGGGCATGGCGAATGACATTAAGAACTTCGAATGGCATTATCGCAGGCGATACGAGCTTGACCTTCCCATCTAGGTAATCATCCCTCAACTGTAGCGCTTGGGCTCTTTCGTTCTCTAGGACGTACCATTTAACAATGACGCTGGCATCCACTACGACTGTTCGCTGGCTTCCCTGGGATCCCACCTGATTGCTTCCCTCCACTGCCTGATAACGGACACGCTATTGAAACCTTCATCGGGTTTTACAAGGTTTCGTTCATTCAAGAGAACAGCCTTAGCTAGGTTTGAGCCTCCTTCAGCTTTCAAGACATCGATAATGGCCTTTCTGATGACCTCACTCCAATTAACATGCTTAGCCCTCTCCATCTCACGCTTGATATCATCATCCACTCGAACTGTAATCATGACCATGTACTGCGTCACCTGATCATAAATACACTTTGACATGTATATAAGTATATACAACCAGAAGAGACAAAACGTCCGAATGGGCAGAACCCTGAGCAGGATAACGCAAGAGGACAGATATTGTCGTTCACAACTATTCTATACTGTGAATGCAGTGTCAGGATCCACGAACCTTTGCATGGAAGCTGAAGAGACGAATCTCAGCAAGAGAATCTAAAACCCTATTCTACCGTTTAGGTTTAGGAGTATGTAAATCAGTAGTTTGACAGAATGAGTATGTCGCCCACATCTGTTCCTGTCCACCCAGTGTAGATCAGGGCGTTGGCTTCTTTCAGGAACTTGAATGCCTCCATCTGATCGTAATAGAATTCAAGTTGGGGACCTTTTATGAGGGTTTCAGTCATCGTGTTGGCATCAACTAGGGCTCCAGCTGCCTCAGTCATCCCGTCCAAGCCCCTGGTGTCCAAAGAGAGCAACTCCATTCCTTTGACTTCCGCTAGGTTTTTCAGTGCATGAAATGCTGCGTATATGTTCGACTCATAGTTCTGGATTTCGCTTGTGATGCCAATGTTCCCAGAGACTATGAGAGCGCTGGGTTTCTTGAAGTTCTTTCTCATGTCTCTTCCTATCATTGAGATCAAGTTGCCCACCGGAGATGACTTTTCCCTTACGCTAGCAGACATAAGGTAAGTATTGATGTTCCTTCGCTGCAGGAATTCCATGAGCTTCTCGCTGAACATTCTGTTGTTCATGAGGAGGTAGTTTCTCGTGTGGGTCAGTGGCCTGTCTCCTGTTTTCAGTGTCTCAGGTGCCCCTCCTCCAATCGCCTTGTTAAGATAGTTCTTTATACTTGTGGGGGCATCGGTCCAAACATTGTACTTGTGGAGAACTTTCACAACTTGGGCAAAGGTCGTGTCATCAGGGTAGGTTGGTCCACCGCCCATAACAACCAGATCATAGCCGAGTGCATCAGACATGACAAGCGTGTAAATCTTCGACACTTTCGTATAAGTGGATAGCCATCCTCCTGAAATCATTGAAAGGTGGTTCAAAACGATCGCTATTTCCACTTCGTCTGTGCCTTGTTTTATCAGCATGTTTCTGAGTATCGCCAACTCGGTCGTTTTTACGCCTTCCACAGGCAAGCACATCATGGATGATGCTCCGCTGCTAATCAGGACAAACACTAGGTCCCTTCCCGTGGCTTGCTGGACGAAGCTGATTGCTTGCTTGGCCACTGCGACTCCGTTGTCATCTGGTGTAAGTGGGTTGGCCTTCTGTAGGTAGAGTTTCTTGAGTCCTTGCACATCCCTAGGGTCGAAAGGAACGGAGATGATTCCGCCAGCAATCTTGTCTCCGGCGATTTCCTGAAAGGCGAGTGCCATTGGAGCTGCGAGGACCCCTGCTCCAATCACGAATATTCTGTCGATCTCTGAGAGTCCGATTATGTCTTTGCCAACCATCAGGCTGTCTCTGGCGACGATACGAGTAACATTTTGTTTGATTACTTCGCGGGAACTTGCGAAGGTGAGGGCTTCCTCGAGGGATTCCAACATGTAGCGACGGATCCTCCTGCCCCACTCTGATTCAACTCTTGACACTAATTCTTCCTTGTTCAAAATGGAAGACAAATGCCATACTCCCCTAGTCTTTGGCTATCTTCTTCAGACCTGGCAGAAACTTAGCTGATGCGGGATACCTCTCTTCCTTCATGTCCCGTGTTGCGGAAGAACTTAATGAAAGTGTATACTGCTTGAGCCAGTTACTTCAATTCTTTTTTCCAAGTGCTCATTTTTTCGATAACTTGCTTCTTCTCGCTAAGTGAGAGGGTCAGTCCTTCATGATATTGGAACAATCTACGTGCGACAGCACCCATATCAAGGTATGTTCTACCCCAGTACCCCACCTTCCTGAGTTCTTCTCTAACCTGTTCAATGCGATCGGCTATGAACCTCGCAGGCAAATCCGCTTTCACCAGTTCCTCGAGATGATTGAGCATAGCCTTCTCGCTATCCGTGGGCAGTGGCGGAACCTCTTCTATCACCGCGGCTTTCCTAGGCAGATATTCTTTCTCAACAACTGGTACCTCGGCCTTGGCATGGGGCACGAGTGGGCGACCAGAAGCAGTAGACTCACCGAACTTCGCCGCATACTTCCCCCCACCTTTCTCAGCATCTTCTTTGAGAAACCGGATTATACTAGTCGGACTCTCAACCGATGCTTCTCCTCCCTCGGTCGTAGCTGATCCACGGACAACAACTGGAGTCTCCACGGACACTTGATGAACAGTCGCTTTGACAACTTCGGGCGTCGGCGCTACTACTTCTTCAACTTCCTCCCAAGATTCCTTGTACTCTCTTCTTGTCCTGTTATCAAACTTATCGATCTCTTTCTTCACCCAATCATGGATCTTGAGTCTTCCTTCGATTGGCTTGGTCGACAGAAACTCCAACACGCTTCGAATGAGCCTCTTCTTCTGTCTCTGGGCTGTGACAACTCCCCCTTGATGTCTTTCGGCGGTCACGTAGAAAGTCACGTCAAAGGTTTCTTCCGGTTCAACCATCATGTACTTCTTGTCTTCAACGAACCCTTTGACCAACTGACTGAGCATTAGCTCGTCTAGGTCGCCTTTCTTGGGTATCCTGACGGAGAGCACTGACGAGCTTGTCGCTCTCCGCATAACTCCGTCTGCAAACTCGATTTCCTTAATCTCAACCTGGTCACATTCCTTGTTCTCCTCACAAGAAGCGCAAGGGATTCCCCTTCTCGGATGCTTCTTACAGGTCACCGGAGTAACTCGAAAGAATTCATCCAGGACTTCTTCAGGTATAGTTGCCTTCATAGTCAACTGAACAGTCCCCCAAATTTCTAATCAAAGGCACGAACGGCAGGTTCAGTTTGAGTGTGGGCTCGAAAGCCTCAAATCTTAACAATGATCCCTAGGTCTGTACCGTAATTTAACTATTTGCCCGTGTCGTATGGCCTTCCAACAGAGATTAGAGAAATCGCAATGATTAGTCCGATTGGATTTCAGTAGTACTAGAAGGAATCGAGTGAGGCTCCACAATTTGCCTAAGGTGAAGCTGCGTCTAATGGGACCATTCTGGTTCTCCACAAGAGTCAAGGAGCTCGAAGTCGAAGGCAAGACTGTTAACGAAATTCTGTCGAAGTTCATTCAGAGGTTCAAAGACAAGATCCCAAAGCCTTTACTTGTCGAAAACAGTTCTGAGCTTCACCCGTTGACATTGATCTTGCTTAATGGTTCAGATGTTGAGTTCGTCGAAGGTAAAAGAAATGCAAAGCTAAAGGATGGGGACATCGTAGCCTTAGCTCCTCCGGTCTCAGGAGGATAGCTCAGAACGATGCCGGCAAGCCTGTGTTCTCGTGCAATGAATAAATAGAAAGGAAAGAGACGAATTCTCCTTTGTTCCCTCTGCTGTCGGTGTTAGGTTTTTGCAGTGAGCAATTTCGTCAACTTGGTCGCAGATGCTGCGGCGACATTCATCCCTGGAGCAGGATCTCCTGTACCATCACCCACAAAGTACAGTCCTTCTATCTCCTTGCACTTCACATCCAGCCTGTATTTTTGGTTTCCAACAAATGACCCAGCGCTATAAGCTGGATTATCTCTACCATTCGTGGTAGTTTTGCTCCAGTATATCTTGACATCCGGGAATTTCTTTTGGAAGTCGCTTAAAATCGCCTCTTCAGTCTTCTTGAACTCTGATTCGTTCTCGACCGTGTGCGAGATCTTGACAATATGCTTTCCGGCGGGCGCTAGATCTGGATTTACATTTGTCGGTTCAAGAATCTCGTAAAGTTCGGTCCCAGGAACGAAATACAAGGTCTGCGAACCCTTTCGCACTGGTTTATCTGTGCATAGCGATACAAATACACTCATGGCCGGCTTGAGGTTCTTCGCTTTCTCAACAAGATCCTTAGGAGCACTACTCCCCAAGAGTTTCACAATATTCTTCGGAGGCAAATCCAACACAACTATTTCAGAGTTTACGGTAGAGCCGTCTGCAAGCTGAACCCCTTTGACCTCCCCTTTTTCGATGATGATAGTTTTGACTTCACTTTTCAGCTTCATATCACCCTTGTTTTCCTTGATGATCTTCTCCAGGCCGTTTGAGACGCTGGAGGCTCCTTGCATGGGGTACGCCTGAAACTTGGATGTTTCAAGATTTGACCTGTAAAGAGCAAGGAAAGCCCACATCGAGCATACCTTGCTATTGTAAACGTGAAGGTTGCATCTTGCGAGAGCTTCCATTACCATGAGATATCTTTCATCATCCCGTCTCCCCTTGATGAAATCGTGCGCAGATGTTTCATCGAACTTTCTAAGTTCGTCAAGAGGTTTGCTTACAGCCTGGAGGGCGATGTCAGCCATATCCAATCTGGCGTCTACTGGTATCGCCTGCCACTTGTTGAGTTCAATGGGGTTTCGTGGGAATACATAGTCCTTGTCCATGATCATTATTTGCGGTTCGTCGTCCCTCCCCATGGGCACGTATTTATCAGCGCCGGTGGCTTTCAAGACTTTGCCCAAGTCGCCTAATGAACCAAAAGCAGCGACATCTATACCGCTGTCCAAGGTGCATCCTTCATGTTGATACGAGAACGCTCTCCCACCAATCCTGTTCTCCTTCTCAAACAGCTTAACCTTGTACCCTTGCTTTGATAGCAGTGCCCCTGCACTGAGACCTCCAATCCCAGCTCCAGCAATAACAACACTACGAGTAGCAGCCATTACCTAGCAACTCCTCCTGCACATGACATTTCTCACGAAAAATCTTCGTCCTTTCCTTCTCCCAATGTACGTAGCGAATACTATTCTTCCCTAACATATATTAAAAGCTTCTAGTGAAAACAGGCTGTCGAGAGGGAAAAGAAAAAAGGAGAAAAGTAAAGTGTTACTTCGAAATCTAGTCCGTCTATTTCCTATCCCCATAGGTCCTTAGCTATGTCGTCCAGTCCCAGTTCGAGGAGTTTTTGCTTGGTTGGCTTTCCTTGGGGAGTCCATCCTCTGATACGGTAATATTCGTCAAGCTGCGCTTTGAGATTTGGAACCTTGCCTTGCGTTCCGCCGTCGGGTAGAGGCTGGAGAAGCATTTTTGGTATCGTGTCGTCAGCCCCAGTCACTCCACACTTGAGGTTAAACGCTCTCTTTATGTTGACAGCCCTCTCACCGAATCTCACCAAGTCTGGTGTCTTGTATTCTACTCCGGTCGCTGCGGCCATGGCCTGGGCAATTAGTGAAGGTAGGAATCCCACTCCAGCATACGCGCACATTACTGCTGCACTTGCGCCGTGCATCAAGTTCTGCATTTTCACATTCAGTTCGCCTTTCCCTTGATCAGTGTGGCGATCCAGTCTTCTAAAGACCCCAACGTCCGGGAAGACTATGCCTATTTCTACAGCCAAGGGGAACGCATCAAAGTGGAATGCGCCACGCGCTGATGTGGCATACGCAGCTGCCAAGCTGAAGAATGCTCTTGGGTCGTGCATCGGAACAGACATTCCCTTGACGTGGACTGCGTATTCCTCGGCTCCTTTTCCAATTTTCTTTGCCGCTTCTCTAACATCGTCGCAAAGAATGTTCCCTAACCCTTTTCTGTACGCCATATCTTGAATTAGCTGTAGAATTACTTTGGGGTCGCCCCACTTCAGTTCGATTCCGGCTGTGTCTTTCTTGGTAAGTATGCCCTTCTCGTAGAGTGTCATGGCGAAGCCTATTGCCGCTCCAGCTGATATTAAGTCCAATCCGTATCTATTACATAACTCATGGGCTTTGAATACCGATTCAATATCGTCATTCATTAATAGGGTTCCGAAGCTACTCATCCCTTCATACTCTGGGTTGCCACCTATTATCGGCGCATACGGCCCTTCTTTGACTTCAATATACCGAGCACACCCAATTGGACAGCCATAGCAAGGTTGCGGATGTTTCAAGTATTTAGTTGAGATGACGGTTGCAGCCAACTTTTCTGCGCCTTCTGGCCAGTATCCCTTTTGCCAGTACTTGATGGGAACATCTCCGACTTCATGGTAAGTGTCCAGCCATCCACAGTTGCCATAAGGTTTGAAGAGTGTTTGAACCATGATGTGTTGATCGATCAGAGTTCGTCCCCTGTCAGTGGCTTCCTTGAACTTCTCTGTGTTAATTATTGGAACTTTCTTTGTTCCTCTAGCTGCTATCGCTTTCAGTTTCTTTGACCCCATGACGGTGCCCATGCCGCATCTTCCAGCGGCCCTATGTTTTTCATTGATTATGCATGCTATTTTGGCTAGATTCTCTCCCGCCGGTCCTATTGAGGCTACCCTGACGCGAGGATCGTTAAGCTCCTTTTTGATCAGGTCCTCCGTATCAAATGTGTCCTTCCCCCATATCTTGCTCGCATCCTTGATTTCGGCCCCGTTGTCATGGACGAAGAGGTAAACAGGCTTGGCCGATGCGCCCTGGATGGCTATTCCATCTATTCCCGTCCATTTTAGTTCTGCTCCCCAGAAACCTCCTGAGGAGGCCTCTCCGAAAATTCCGGTGAGTGGGGACTTCGTGACTACGGTGTGTCTGCCGCAACAAGGTGCCGCTGTTCCAGTTAGTGGTCCAGTCATGAAGTAGATCCTGTTGTCCGGACCAAGCGGGTCCGTTTTCGCAGGTATCTCATCGTATAACATCTTGGCGGACAGTGCGCTTCCTCCGCCGTATTTCTTCGACACTTCTTCATTGATTTCCTCAATCTTAGTTGACCCTTTGGTCAAGTCTACCCGTAACATTTTTCCCCAGAAACCGCCATAATTGCTCATTTCACTTATTCACCTCAACTTCTTCCAGTCTTGAATAGAAAAAGGGATTTCTAAAATTCTAGGATTTTTTCTCTTCGTTTGAAGCCACTGGCGGGATAAGCTTGGTATTTTCCAAATACCTCTCTTAATCTTCCGCCTGTGGGTGTAGGACTCATCCCGAACTTCCAGGAGTCTTTAGACGGCTCAACCTCGATTAATTGGAAGTCTTGCGTTCCTATTTTCAACTTATTCGCTGCGTTGATCTGAGTTCTTTCATCTTCACCCAGCTGAGCGCTACATACAGTGAACTTTGGCACACCTGGATCCATTGCTCCTTTCTCCTCAGCCTGTGAGCCGGGCATCCCATGGCTCTTCACAGACATGTCCAAACAAGCTGTATCAATTGCGACAATATCCTTTGAAGCGAATACCCCTAAGTTTGGAACTATTGGGCGATCCGAGTAGCCAATGCAATCACACCACGGCGCTATATCAATAGCATAATTGATGTATCCAACATTTCCCTTCAATAGTTTGAGAGAAGCAGCAGAGGAATCAGCAATCGCGACATGGGTAGCTCTGAAATACTCGTATGGTGGATACCAAACGAGGCAGTCCTTTGCTACGAACAGGCATGCAATGCAGCTAAGACACCTTGACTTGTCCCACATTATCTCCTTGTCAGTGATCTTTATCGCTCCGGTGGGGCAACAACCTTCGCAGATCTTGTACTTGGAGCAATTCTTTAGCCCGCATCTTCCTGGGTTAAAGACCGAGGCGTTATACCCATATATGGGGTGCTGTGCCATGTGAAGATTATACTTCCCTCTCTTGCTGGCGCAGCCGACTCCAACGTTCTTTATTGAACCACCTACAGTTCCTAGCGGATGCCCCTTGAAGTGAGTGACAACTATCATTGCGTCCGCTTCAGCTATCTTCTTACCTATATACTGCTCTTGCAGAAGAAGCCCCTCAGGGAAGTCGACATGCACATCGTCAATTCCCCACTCTCCGTCTGCAATCACAACGGGGCAATCCATTGTCTCAGACGTGAAGCCGTTCCTTGCTATAGTCTTGTAGTGTTCGGTTGCGGTTGTCCTGGATGCAAAAGGTGCGTACGTAAGTGTCGTGCAGTCAGTTACGAAAGGTTTTCCTCCATGTTCCTTGACTTTCTCAACGATTCCTCTGACAAACACTGGACGTAAGTAGTTCGTAGTATTGTACTCTCCCATGTGGCACTTGATAGCGACGTTGTCTCCTTTCTTGAAGCAGTCAGCTAGACCTGCTTCATCAAATAGCGTTTGCGCCTTTGCCACAAGACTTGTGGGAACACTCGAGCTCCTATCGTTCATGAAGAAAACTTTCGATGGCATGCCTCTTTCTCAACTCCTTTCTCCCTAAACCACATTTGTATGATTCGAAAAACTCAAGGGCTCAAAATAATTCTCCTTCGAAATTCTTTGCTATGGAAGCTATTCTATTTTGTTTTCCTTAAAATACCTTTTCAGTCAGAAATTCCTTCTAGTTGCCCGAGTCACCAAAGAACCTCATGGTTTTCATGTGATTTCTTTTGCGTGAACTTGTGCTAAAGGAAGTGAGCGTAACGCTACCTGGCTTGTTTTCGGAAACAAGTAATGTTTTTAAGTTTAGATTCTAATGCTCTTAGAAAGGAAATGAATCAAGTTCCTCGATGCTTAATCTCACGCTGGGGATGTGCCAGTCAACTTGAAGAAGAAGGGAGGAGAAGAAGAGAAGCTGATTGCCAAAGCAGCGAAGATGATAATGGACTCCAAGAAACTCATTGTGTTTACGGGGGCAGGGATCTCAACGGAGAGTGGCATCCCAGACTTTAGAAGTCCAGGCGGTCTCTGGACAAGGTATGACCCTGCGAAAGTAGCTACGATAGATGCGTTTAGAAGCGATCCTAAAGCATGGTGGACTTGGATCATAGATCTGGGGACGGGCGTGTTGGACGCGAAGCCGAACAAAGCTCACATAGCAATCGCTGAACTTGAGAAACTGGGCAAAGTTGATTGTGTGATCACTCAGAACATTGATGGACTGCATCAGAAAGCGGGTAATTCCTACGTGCTTGAACTGCACGGATCCATTACAACAGCGTCATGCACAAGGTGTCGCGCAAGTTACCCACGCGACCAAGTTCTTGAGCTAATAAAGTTGGGTGAGATCCCGCCGCTATGTGATCTTGACGCCGGGGTCCTGAAACTAGACGTAGTCCTGTTTGGCGAGACATTACCGCCACTCGTCTTTCAGGAAGCTAACCAGAAATCAATGGCATGCGACACCATGCTAATCGTAGGCTCCTCGTTAGTTGTATACCCTGCTGCAGTGTTACCGAAGTTGGCGAAGGATCAAGGAGCAAAACTCATACTCGTTAACATGGAGCCAACAGACATGGACGACGAATGCGAGGTTGTGATCAGAGGCAAGGCAGGCGACATAATGTCAAAGATCGTCGAAGAATGCAAAGCAAGTCTACCACTAAAGAAAACCATCATCATAGAAGGACCAAAAACGTCTGTAGAACAATAACAATGGGCGCAGTTAGATTGTATGTCTTGGATCGGCTACATTCACTTCTCAGAATTAGCTTTTCCTCGACTGTGAAGAGTTTTCAGAGAGAAAACTTATTAAAAAGGGTGAGTTTTCATTCCAGAATATGGGATAGCAAGATTGGCCGACCAAAGTCGCAGTCTCATAGGTGGATTCAGGGATGAGCGAGAAAAGGGATTACTATGAAGTGCTTGGTGTTTCCAAGGACGCGGCAAAGGACGATATAAAACGTGCCTACCGGGAACTCGCTCTCAAGTATCACCCAGACCGCAACAAGTCCCCTGGTGCAGAGGAGAAGTTCAAGGAGCTATCGGAAGCCTACGCTGTCCTTTCAGACGACGAGAAGAGAGCTCAGTATGATCGATTTGGGCACGCAGGTATCTCCGGAAGGTGGTCGGCTGAAGACATCTTCCGTGGAGGCGACTTCGAGGACATTTTCCGGGATTTAGGCTTCGGATTCAGAGGATTTGACAGTATCTTCGACATGTTCTTCGGAAGAAGAGGAAGGTATGGGCCTACTGGCCCCCCGGGACCAGCGCCCGGCAGAGATATTCAGCACGAGATAACCATGACGGTTCAGCAAGCCGCAAAAGACACCAAGGTCGAAGTGGAGATCCCAAGAACAGTCACCTGTGACAATTGCCACGGAAGTGGCGCAAAGCCAGGGACTCAGGCACAAGCCTGTCCAAAATGTCACGGCAGCGGGGAAGTACGATATGTTCAGACCCAAGGCTTCACCCAAATAGTTCAAATTAGTACCTGCGACAAGTGCCGCGGCTCAGGAAAGATCATACCCAATCCATGCAACGTCTGCCATGGAACTGGGTTAACTAAGAAGCACAGCAAACTGGAGGTTAAGATTCCTGCAGGAGTGGACAATGGTTCAGTGCTCAGGTTAGCGGGCAAAGGCGAAGCTGGTGAAAGAGGTGCCCTATCCGGCGATCTTTACATCGTAATAAGAGTCAAACCGGACGAGGTCTTTGAAAGACGTGGATCCGACATACTATACAAGTTGCCAGTCAGCTACGCTCAACTGGCGCTTGGAGATGAAGTGACGATCCCTACACTTGACGGGATTGTAAAGCTTCGTATAGAAGCGGGGACTCAGAGCGGAGCAGTCCTCCGCTTGAAGGGGAAAGGCATGCCGAAACTGAGAGCCCATGGCCGGGGTGACCAGCTAGTCAAGCTAGTGTTACGCACTCCAACCAAACTTACAGGTGACCAGAAAAAACTGCTTGTTGAACTTTCAAAACTTGAGCCAAAACCGACTCCGCCAGGCATAGACCGAGTCAGCAACGAGAAATAGTATCGGTGTCATGTAACTCATCTGGCTTTACCGTGAATTGTCATGTATTGTATCAAGTTGTTTTGCGTTCTATTCTTTCATTTCTCGCTCTTGGCTTTCCCGATGAAGTATCTGTCTGGGTCGAATAACCTGAGCAGTTGCACTTCTTCCCTTGTTTCTTCTTCCATCTTTCTTAGTTTGTCAGCTCTCTCCAACTTCCAGCTCGTTTTCTTCACTATTTCGGCGACGATCTTGTCCTCCGGAAGGTTGCCGTGGGCATAGTACTTTGTTAGCACCATTTCCCCTTGGACTTTCTCAAAGACTGCTTGGTCTGTCACTATCTTTGTGACTCTTTTGCCGGGGACGGTGATGTAGGAGACTTCTTTAGCTAGTCTGAGTGGGTCATGGGAAACAACCACGACTATTTCCTTTGCGTTTGACCCGATGTCATTTGCGCCCCCCGAACCGACGAGAAACGTATCACCAACCCTCGTGTCATTGATATTCCCTTCCCTATCTACCTGCGCTGCTGCCAACACGGCGACGCTGTCTCTGCTACCTAGCGTCATGCCTAGCGCCTCGAATGAATCGGTAAGCATTACGCATGTTGGGATGTTGCTCTTGTTGAAGATGAAGGGGCTTGAAGCTCGAGGAAGATAACCGTAGAACCCTATCTCAGCGAGCAGATTCACAGGTAGCCCCCTATCTCTTAGAGCGTAGGCAGCCAACCAAGCCGCCAGGTTTGAAATGCCCTGCCCTGCGAGGATGACCTTAAATCCTCCTGCGACTGTTGACTCAACGACTTCATGGGAACCATTAATTATGACCCTCTCTACCGCGTTGCAAGGCTCGTCAAATGAAATCCTGCCTAATTTGTTCTTGATTTCAGTTCTCCAGGAATCCGGATTCCTCAGGCCAACGAGAGACATGAGTCGCTCAGTACCCAGCTTGCCAAGATACTTGTCGTGGTCAACATCGAGAACCCACTCATCAATCCACCTCTTGAGAACCGCCTCTTCCTTGCTTACCTTTCTCAGATTTATTATGAAGTCAAGGTCTTCACTATAACCCTCGCCGTTCAATCCGAAGTGGGCACTTGGATGTGCGCCAAAAGGCAGCTCAACGACGGCGTTTACAAGATGGCTAGGGATTTTAACCATGGAGGCGTGGCGCCTGATGAAATCCGTCGAAACTATCTTCTCGACGCTGAGTAGGACTCCGCCCTTACTCGCATAGAACCCAAAGTTACTATCGCCGAGGGGAGGAACCACTATGGCGTTACCTGAGCGGTCAGCACACCAAGCATGAGCAATGGAGAGATCAGGTTTCAACGCCTTAACAAGCGAAGCCTTACTACCACTTCCAAAGGGGTCGTCGATAACCTTGAAAGAATCCTCGTTCTCGTTTTCCATCGAGGACCCAATAATGGATTTTGTCGGGAAGAAATCGAGCCCCATGGCGCCAGCAACCAGTCTCGATATCAACGAAACTATTGACCAATTCTCAATCTTAACACCCGTTCTGAACGCTCGCTGGAACACGGTTGAGACATTAGGCCTTGGATAGACATCACCAGCATAACTGACAATGAGAGAATCCACGAGCCCACTTGCACAAAGTAGCTGCGCGAGACTCGTGGCACCCAGTGCGACAATTCTGAACATTGGTTTCTTTCCAGCGAATTGCCTTATGATCTCGTAGCCGACCCCGTAGGGTATAGTCCCAACACATGATAGGTGAATGGTCATGTTAGCCTTCACAAGCCCATTGACTGCCTCTCGTAGGGAGGCGCGCCTATCTTCTCGCTCATCAGACTCAATTGAGAATCTCTTATCAACAAACATAGACGACACAATCAAACTCGGCAACCTCCTTAACATGCGACCAAAGGTCGTTGATAGGGTGAGTTCACCACTGACTGTAATCCTTGAAACTATAGACATTGACAAGTACTCATCTTGTTATGATATTTATAGTTAGTATTCCCCTTGGTGTCTTATCCATGCTAATCTTCGCAAAGCACTCGGAGCAATTTGCGAAACTATCAGAAATTATATTAGAACGGGAAACGAGACTAGTCTTAGATAGGAAGCTTCAGAACTTGGCTTAATCAAGGCCAAAGCTGGAATTCTCCAAATCCTAGCATCTCCGCGAGGCTAGAAATGTTACTCGTCTGAAACAACGGTTTCCAACTCAAGAACGTCTCTCCAGAGACAGAAAGGACCGAAAAGAACGATTACAATGAAAGGAGCAGAAGACAGGTGACGAGAAAGAAGATCCCAATCCTATTCACATTATTCATCTTATCAACTCTGTTCATAGCCACCTCGCTAGTGCCCAACGTAGCGCCTTCGATGCCCTCTTCTGCCAGTCAAAATCGACCGCAACGCGATCTCGCGCTGCCGTCGAACCAGGCTGGAAACGGGTACCTGATGAACCTGACGGAATCCGTGAACGGCTTCAAACCCCATGATCTTAACACCACGAACTTCTTCAACTCCTCCTCCAGCTATCTCGTCACGCCATGCAACGGCAGCTTCGGCATCCAAATCCCGACCAGCTACACAATCGCCGGGCAGAGCATCACTATAACGAGCATTGTGGCTGGCGCTGGGTTTGTGGCTGTGCAGGACGGGATCGGAACAACGGGGTTGAAGTGCGGTAGCCAAGGAACGCCCGAATATCACATGCTTGCCATCAATTTCACGCTCCCAGATCGGGTCAACCTGACCAGCGTGTGGCTACGCTACGGGGCGTTTCAGGTATTCTTCACCCCGCCCGTCATCCCGCTCAAGATCGAGACTGACTCGGCGGGTCATGTCCCGTCTGGAACAGTTCTCGGTAGCGGAAACTTGCAGAACAGCATTGGTGCTGGGTGGCACGAGGTTCAGGTTCGGACAAGCGATGGCAAGCCAATCACGCTCCAGCCCAGAACAACGTACTGGCTTGTCATGGACGGAGGCTCGATTCCAGGAAGCAACGACGGGTACTATGAGTGGTACTATGTTTCCGATAGCGGTGGAACCTACGACAACAAATGTGTGGCGGTTAACGCGACGACTAGCTGGGTTCTTGAGCCAACTCTGTTCTCTCCTATCAACCTGCTTTCTGTCCTGTTTGTGAAGGCTGTGGATGCCTCGTTGGGAACAAGGGCGTACTCGTCGCCTGACCAAGTTGACATGAAGCTTAACGGAACGAATGTAGTCGGGAACACCGTGTCCGTCGCTCCCTCCAAGACCTTCTTTAAGTTCACAACTAACTGCTCAGTCACCTTTACGGCGAACTGGACCGCGAGGTTCGAGCACTTCCGACAGAACTCGGTAGTGACCAACTACGATGCCAGCGAGGGCTTCACCCTCTGGAACGTCAATTTCACGAGCGACGGCAAGCCGAACCCGACCACATACCCGTATACGTGGTTCAACAAGACATTCAGGGTCAGCCCGATCCCTCAGTTCTGGAACGGCACAGCCCACCCGCCGACCGTCTGGAACAACCGAACCTACGCATCCAGTTTCACCAACGGCACAGGGTACTACTTGATAACGCAGAACGATGCGACCCTCGGCGGTCTATGGAACGCCAACTGGGGAATCCGCGTAAAGTCAATTTACAAGATCACAGCCTCGCTTCCCTTGCAGGTGGTTGCTGGGCTTCCGCTAACTCTCGCCGTAAACACCACGCCGTACTCCCCGAGCTGGTGCAACGTCACGTTCTACGATGCCGAGAATCACTCCGTGTACAGCAAGAACATCACCTTTCCGTCAACATCTTATCAGCTGACGCTCAAACTGAACGAGAGCGGACTCCACAAGCTATTCCTCTTCGACAGGTGGACGGGCGGCAACGAAGCCAGCTTCAATAAAACACTCGTCATAACCGTCCTCCCACCCGTCTGCAATATTACGGTGATTGATCGCTCCAGCCCAGTCATCGGCAACCGTGCCGAACTCAGGTTCAGGTTCTACAACAACAGCCTCGGAATGGGTAACACGTGGATGGAGCCTGAGGCGGTCAGCATCAACGGCACCCTCATCCCCCCTTCAAACCGCAGCTACGACCCGGGCACCGGGAATACTACAGTGTACATGAGCACCGCATCGGGCGGATGGCACACGGGCAACAACACCATCATGGTCTCCGCGAAGAGCGGAGTATTCAACGCCACGTTGCAGACATGGATCTGGGTTCAGAAGCCACTATGCAACGTGACGGTGATCGGTGTCAGCCAACCCTTCGTTGGCAACAACGCGTCCTTGAGCTTCAAATTCTTCAATAACACCGTTGGAGCTGCGCAATTATTAATCGACCCTAAGTTCGTCAGGATCAACGGCACCGAGGTATCGTTTGGCATCTCCGGCAATGTTGTAACCGCGGTGTGGAACACGACGTTGGGCGGGTGGCATGTGGGTCTCAATCACGTGAACGTGTCCGCGACAAGGGGAATTTTCAGCAACTTCACCGTCGTGCCGTTCACCATAATCCCGGCACTCTGCAACGTGTCAGTCGTCAGCGTCAGCCAGCCGATCCTTGGCAACAACGCGTCCTTGAGCTTCAAATTCTTCAACAACACCATCGGGGCTACGCCACCACTCATCAATCCCACATCGGTTAGGATCAATGGCACCGACGTATCGTTTACCTACTCCAGCGGTGTCGTGACTGCGGTGTGGAATACGACGTTGGGCGGGTGGCATTCGGGTCTGAACTATGTAAGTGTGTCCGCGACTAGTGGAATCTTCGGTAACTTCACGACCGTACAGATCAATATTATTCAGCCGTTCGTCAAGCTCGCTTTTAACGAGTCGGAGTACAATGGTACCTACGGCGATGCCATTCCGATCGGTTTCAAGTTCACAAACGCGACGGCGGGAGGCAATAACGCCCTGACTCCTAGTGCGCTGTACGTCAACGGCACGCAAGTCGCGTTCACTTCACAGGGCGGCTGGTACGTCTTCTCGCTGAACACGAGAACGCTCTCGTTAGCGGGATCCTACTCGTTGAACTTCACGGCGCTGTACGGGCAATTCTACGTGGGCGCCAACGTCACAGTTGTGGTGGTGTCCAAGATCCCCATGACTATGGTTCTGCATCTGGATCAGACCTCCGTTACTGTCGGGTCGTCCCTCTCGGCTTCGGCGACGCTAAGTTATGACAACGGCACAACCGTGGAGGACGGCACGGAAATTGTGTTCAGGTTCACCGTGACCTTCGCCAACAGCACTATCAGGGCGTTCAATGTAACAGCGCTGACCCTGAGCGGTACCTGCCATGCTGCTTTCACCGCGACGAGTGAGATGAAAAATATATCCGTCGAAGCAATTTACAGTGGCGACGGAGTTAGAGCCTTTGCGAGCGACACGAAGTCGTCCATCGCAGTCACCCAGCCGTCGGGCGGATTTCCAGTGATTATGGTCGCTGGGGCGGGCGGAATAGGAGCCCTCGTCGTTGGCTTGGCAGTAGGTGTCGTCAGAAGGAGGAAGCGCGGAAAAGAGGTGGAATACAAGAAGACCGCCGCGTTGAGACAGGCCGCAAGCTTAGCTCAACTCGTGGTCGTCGACCGCAAGTCGGGGCGCGCGGTATTCAGCAGGAACCTCAGCACCGAGGAGACCGTGGACCCACACCTGATTAGTGGCTTCCTCAGCGCGAACGAGTCGGTCCTACAGGAAGTCTTCCGTGGCGAGAAGGCCGCCGGTCTTAAGTTCGCCGACTATGGAAAGTACAAGGTACTTACCAGCGTTGGAGACTACGTGATGACGACCCTGTTCTGCGCGGTGGGCGCCGACAAGCAATTGGAGGGCGTCCTAGAGCTGGAGGATGTTCTCAGTAAATTCACCAAGGAGTTTGAGCGGAAGTACGGAAGGCTGGTGTCGGTGTGGGACGGGGACATGGCGGCGTTTAGGGGAGCAGAGAACATCGTGAGCGATGTGTTTGCACAAGGGATCTCTATGCTTTCGCCCTATATGTTGAATCAAGAAGCGCTTGCCAAAGCGAAGTTGAGCGGGCTTGAAAGCGATGCATGTGAGGAAGCAAGAAGGCTCTCCGCAGGGCGTGGAGTGTTCTTCATTACGAAGGTCATAGAGTATCTGCTTACCGAGAAAGGGGTCAGCAGGGGCAAACTCATGGACACCATAAACTCGCTTGTGAAGAGGGGCATATTCAAACAACTCTCCATGACTGAGGCTGAGGAGATAGTGAAAGCTGGCGGTCTAAAAAGATAGTAAGAGTAAAAAGGTGACCGTAGCAGAGTCTGAAAAGTTGGCCGTAACCCCAAAGACTGGTTTTCTTTTTTACTTTTGAAAGAAGGAATAGTTACGGAGCTAAGTTCTCCTCCGATGTTAGCCTCCCAGTAACAAATCTAATACCTCAAGAGGGAAGGACGTGAACAGAGAGTAACGGCGAGCCATTCTTCTCAGGGATATCTCTCACTTCTTTTGTTTCTTCATTCTGTCTTCGAATAGCTCGCTAACCTTCTTCTTATCAATAGTTTTCCCTGGTTTGCGTTTCTCTAACTCCTCTTTCTTCTTGCTCTGCAGCTTAGCTATGATTTCTTTGTCCCTCTTAAGCTGCTCAGGTGAAGGAGGCGCCTCTTCTTCATCGCTCAATGCAATCACCTGCCTAACGGTTAATAACAAGTAAGCAACTTCCGTGATATAAGCTATTTCGTCTTTCTCCTCATGACCTTAGGACCGAACTATGATTATCAATTCTCTCAACGATTTCAATTCAAAATCGGCTTTAATTGGCTTCATCTCCCTCCGTTCAGCTATTTTCCCTTGCTCTTCTCGTAGGACGAGTGCTGTGTGTGTTCCACTTTTCTCACCAGCGAGTATGTCAGTCAGGTTGTCCCCGACAACGATTGATCTTGAAGGAAGCTCGTTCAACTCCTGCAAACATTGGAGAATTCCGTCTGGGTCAGGTTTGGGCCCCAAGTTATTGGTGAAGTCGCCTAAGGCCAGTATGCTGTCAAAATGCTTTCTGATCTTGAAGGAGTCAAGTTCCAGTGAGACTGTCTTGGATGAAGAGTTCGAGACGAGGCCTAGTTTCACTTTTTCGTGAAGCTTGCCTAGGATGTCCGCGTCATTGTAGAGGCGCACTCTACCGCATTCTATGAGTCTTTTCTTCTCGTCGTACTCGTTTCTGCTGAGCGCCTCGAGAAACAACCTTTTCTCCTTTTTGCTGCTGACTCCCCATTTATCGAGGAGATGTAGGAATTCGCCGCCGGAAAACCAGAACTCGTACCTATCCTTGAAACTCGTTCTCTTCACACCAAGCTGAGAGAGTGTCCTTTTGAGTATATCGTCACCGACTTTCTTAATGTTTTCGACTTCGATGAGTGTTCCATCCAGATCAAAGATGACAGCTGAGAACCCTTTGTCCCCCACTTGAGTACACACCGTCCAGCAACATCTATGCACTACTGCTATGAATAAAAGGGATTTTCACGGTAATCACGAATCACACTGATAAACCCAATCGTGACGCTAGACCGAGTTGGCAAGCGGACCCGGGGAGTTACCTTTTCCTCTCGGGGTCCTTATTCCAACAAGGTTTTAAGTGACATACTCCGATCAAGTATACGACTATCCGTCAGCCGTCCTTAAATATCGCACATTCTACTTAACCAGCACATAAATTTTTGCCTTGGTGCGTGATGGAAATTGCTGAAAGCCGAAAAAAAGGACGCTGAGTTCCTGAGAGAGATGTCAAAGAAAAAGCTCATCGACCTCCTTTCGCTCCACATAAAGAACCTCTGGAGAATAGATGGGCTTTACTTCACGGGAATAGAAGAGAAGTTTGGGACCGATGCAGCAACGGAGATAGACGCCAACTGTTGGAAGATCATGGGGAAACTAGAAGCAAGGCAACTCAGCGAAAAGCTTGGCGTGAAGAAAGAGCACATGGACGTACCATCAGTCCTCTGGGTTCTAAGGAACACAAGCTGGGCCCTCTACCAACTAGGAAAAGAGATACAATTGCTTGAAGATGGAACAGGCATCTTCAGAGTAACTAAGTGCAGAACACAGCAGACGCGGATCCAGAAAGGGTTAGGAGAATTCCCCTGCAAGAAAGTAAGATACGGCTACCTGAAGAGCTTCGTGGAAGAACTGAGCCCAGAAATTGAAGTCATCAGCAGAATTTGTCCGCCAGATGCTCATTCCGAGCAAACTTGGTGCGAGTGGGAGTTTAAAAGGAAATCAACCTAACAAAACCAATCCTCATCGCAAGAAAGATGAAGATTTCTAAGATCTGCTCACTCTGTCTCCTGACAAGACAGCAGTATAAGAAGATGGAACCAAGTCGATTGGGCAGCCGTCCACCCATGTAGCTGGACGGAGTCTTCGCTTCTTCTTGTTGTTTAGATGCTTCTTTTCCCTAGTACAGAATAGAATGCGAACTTTTGAGTTCGGGGGATTGCGAAAACCCTGGAACAAAAGCGTAATATGAACGAACTTCCATATACACTGTGTCCGTTACAGAAAGCTCGTAGAAACTACGTCACATTGTGCCTTGGTAACTTGCTGGAGTGATTTGGGGGAGAACGATTTGTCGCCGGGTAGGTTCAAGACGTTTTCTCCTGTCTTTGACAGGATTCTGGGGGGAGGATTCCCTCGCCGATCTCTTGTTCTATTTGAAGATCTCCCGGGTTATGCTTTTTCTACTATCATAGCATCGAAAACGCTCATTGGCGGCGTGGAAAACGGGGAGATCGGTATCTATCTAACATTTGATCACTCGCCTACTCTGATTAGGGAACATGTAAGGGCCGACGGTATGGATGTTGATCAACACGAGAAGTCGCGAAGATTCTTTATAATTGATGGTTTTAGGTGGGGAGAGAAAACAGAAAGGTACATCATCAAAGATCCTTCTAGTGATTCTGAGTTGATAAGCGTCTTTGGAGCCATCAATGATGACTGTTCTAATCGTTTGAGGGACAACTGTCGCTGTATTGTAGACTCGACTGTTTCTCTGTTCTTTGTCCACGGGGCTGAGAAATTGGTCTCATTTGCGCTTCTGCTGAGAGAGATATCCAATAAGCTCGGTATTTGTTCAATCCTCATGTCAATAGGGGCCATTGGGCGACGTATCAACAATGTTCTTGGTTACAACTCCGATGTGCACATTGAATTCAAGCTCGCCGAAGAAAAAGGTCAGCAAGTGCAAAAGATACGAGTTAAGAGAGCCTTCAACGAGATATCCCCCTCTCCATGGGTCACCGCCATCCAAAGTGGTAACGAGTTCGTGGTGAAGGACGAATAGCGTATAGAAAGATGTCCTTTCATTGCTTCCCACTTCGAACATTGTAGTGGACTTGTAGCTTCGTCGAGGAACTGAGCCCCGGAATCCAAGTCAACTGCAGAATCTGTCCACAAGATGCGTGTCAAGAGGACGTTTGGCCAGCTATCATCATCTCGTTGGATAAACTATGATATAAGCGGCAACGAGGTATCCGTCGAAGGAGATAAGCGGTAGAAACTCGGTACTTGTAAGGTCATGCAGGTTGAAGCTTCAAGCTGCTCGTTGATTTTATAGGTGTCCTTGGTTCCCCGGGTGATTGGTGTCGTATTCTCTTCTGCGGGACTCCAGATCGAGTATATAGATGAGTATTTTAGTTATTACATAGAGATGATAGAGTATCCTGATTGCCATGCTATTAACTTTCCAGCCCTTCTCCGCTGGCGATAGTAACGGTATATGGGTGGCGGAATACGATTGGTTCAAACATCTATTCCTCCTCTTGATCATACTGTTGCGATCGGGCGCGATGCGAACCTATACCGCTCGACTTTCAAGGCAGTTGAAGAACTGGGTGGAATGGAGAAGTTCGTTGGCAAGGGGGACACTGTTTTCATCAAACCCAACCTCATGCTTTTTACCGGTCCCCCGACTACAACTAACCCATTGGTTGTCGGTGCATTGATCAAGATGTGCAAGAAAGCTGGGGCGCGTAGAATCTATGTCGGCGATCAACCGGTAGTCACAGTCCTTTCGTCGTTCGGACTTGAATACACTGGCATGTCCGATTACGTGTCTCGGCTCTCGGACAGTAAGTGCAAGGTGTCTCCAATCTACCTCAAGGAAGCTCTACGTGGCGATGAATTACAGAAGGAGCTAGATTCGCTGCATGTAAAAGTCAAGATTCCTAACGGCAAAGGAATTCATGAAATGTGGCTCCCAAAAATCGTGCAGGACTCCAATGTGTTCATAGACGTCCCGGTGGCTAAGACTCACGTCGCAACGGACGTGACTTTCGGGATTAAGAATCTTCACGGCTTGTTCTGCGACGCTGAGAAGAGAGTGCTCCATGATACCGAGGCACACCTCTCACAGAAATTCCTGGATTGTCTAAGAGTTGCATACCCAGACCTCACAGTCGTAGATGCTTGGGACGTTGGCGACGGGCAAGGACCATTCTTCATGGACTTCAAACACATGGGCGCAGTAGTTGCCGGCCGAGACATTGTCGCCGTTGACGCAGCCATGTCTTACCTGATGGGTTTCAATCCGCTAAAAGTGAAGATGGTTAGAATGGGGCACGAGCAAGGCTTTGGGACAGCGAACCTGAAGGAGATCAAGTTCGTAGGAGAACAGCCGGATAGACTCAGGCGCAGTGATATTGTCCGCCCTAACCATGACTTGACTGCAGGGAACCCTCCTAACACCAAGATCCTCGTGGGAACTGGGCCAGAGGAGGGAAGCTATCCTTGCCGGGGATGCACGATGGCCCTACAATATATCCAGTCCGGTACGGCGTGGTTCTTTCCCCAAATGTGTTACGCGGTACTCATAGGGAGAAATCCTCCGGACCCGTCTGACCTTAAGACCTCAGGTGGGCAGCCCATGCCAGTGATACTATGGGGGAAGTGCGCTGTGGAAACAACCAGGAACTATAGGTTCAGGAAGAGAGGGACAAGAGAGCCAGGAGGGTACGTCGAGATAGCTGATTGTCCACCAATAAAACTGGTGGTAAGTGAGGACTTCCATAGTGTTGCCCTCGACAGGAAGACTGCAGTAGCTAGTAGGTGGACTCAGCGAGTTTTCCAGAGGTGGGTTGTCGACCTACTCGAATTCATTCAGGGAAACCCAAGTTTTATCCTATCTCTGGTCTCTTTGGTCCTCTTTGGAAGGGCCAAAAGACTTTGACGGTCAAACATGATGAAGCATATCCTTGTGTGCGGGGCCGAAGCAAGAAGAAACATGGAAGGTGGACATGTCAAACATGGCGACCAATGCTGGCTTGAAGAGTCGCGAAGATCAGAGTCTGATGCTGTGGGCAAGTCAGGCTGTAAAGAAGCCTTGGTATCGGATGGTCGAAGTGGGGAAAAGCGTCATCGAAGAAACACCTACAAGTGCAGCAGAAAGGATGCTCGAGATCCCCCTGTTCCCCATCCCTGTCGACGGAGAAATAGTAGCATGGTTTCTTCAGAAGTTTCTGACGACGCTTCTCACCGAAAACGGATCAATGCACACAATCATACTCAACAAGGAGGGTAACAGAATCATCTGGTCTTGCATCGAAGCCGTCCACAAAGGAACATACAGCGAACTCCACGAAATCAGGGGAAAAGAACTAGTCGAACTCAACAGGAAAATCTCCACTCTAATAGTCAATGATGATATGAAACGCGTCTTTGACGCATGCAAGAGGTTCGCGAAGTCTCATTATCAGATCAACCTTGGCATAGTAAAAGTTGCGCACCTGCAATTCTTTGAGGAATTCAGAAAGGTCTACGAGTTCTCCCAAAACGGAGAACTACTCATCGACTATATCGCAGGCGCACTCGGAGCGGTGACAAACATCTTCAGAAACAAGTGGCTAAGATTCTACCCTCAGGCCAAGGTTTTCAGCCTCCTTGGCAAGATGATAACCAAAGGCGCACTTGATATCGCGCCTGAAGACATAAAGTCAATCATGACATCACTCCTGCCTCCAATGCGCCTGGGTATAGGGTTGCGCTCAGACGAGTGGGGCGTCGCCATAGAGTTTGAGGCGAAAAAGGACGGTGACTTCTCAATCAAAATTCAAGATGCCGACTTTGGGCAATCATGTTGGGAATCATCAATTCAAGAATTCGTCGATAATATAAGAAAGAAGCTAGGCACAAGCGTAGCCCTAGCGGTCGAAGCCGACGAACTCCGAGGAATCTTTAGGTCAATGATGGATCTAGGAGTGGCCTACAAACGGGACACGTTCGCCGCTCTCGTCGCAACCCTCGGGAAGATGATTCCAAAGTACGGCGAGGCTTTCGCAATAAGCCCGAAGCCCAACTTCTATAAAAGGTTCTACAAATGGGCCTACGGACTAGACTTGACACGAGAAATCAAGGTACCAACAACAGCGGTAACTCGAGGAGTACCATTATTCATAGGATCAAATGGAGCATTCGCGTTTGGTGTCCTCGATGGCTTGGGCAGACTTCTGACACTAATTCACATCCAAATGCGTGGACCACTCATAGCGTCAATAAAGTCACTTAACAAGGAGCACTATACGAAAATAGTAAGAGATGCGTCGAAGAAGTACAGTAAGCTGAAGCTCATGCAGGCAACGAAAGCACTGAAATTCGCTATAACGGAAGACACCGAGCAATGGCTGAATTACTGTATACTCGTGGAGAAGAGTTCATTGTCCAACATAGTATCCAAACTAGTGGAATTCGTTAAACATATGTTTTGGACCAGTCTCCTTGGACCAGGAGAATTCAAGAGGTTCATCAGACGCTACATGAGTAGAGAGGCGCTTACGACACTGTTTGAGGAAAAGCTGACAATCTATCCGTCGAATCCCATTTTCAAACTTATGGAAGAAAAGGGAATCTGGACTTACAAATGGCCGTTATAAAACGCCTTAGAATCTACTCGATGTAGATTGTATTCATTCATCCGAAGGATCTCGCTTCTCTAAACTTATTCCTTCTAAAACTCCAGAACAGTGCTACACCAATCAATCCCGTTAAGAAACCACCGATGTGGGCTAGGTGTGCTACGCCTCCGAATTCACCAATTGATACGGAAGAAATAGCGTACAGTGTCTCAATCATAGCATACAAGAGTACGAAGTATACCGCCCTAATTCTTATCAGGAAGAATCCGCTGAAAGTGTAAATCATTCTTTTCGGGAACAGGGTTGCGTAGGCTGCCATGATACCGAATATTGCTCCTGACGCGCCTATGCTTGGGATCCCAGCAGTAGCAGGTGTAAGTATCACTGTTAGAACGGCGTTAAAAACAGTTGCACCAACGCCGCTAATCAGGTAGAATAGGAGGAACCCTATTCTGCCGAATGCGCTTTCAACATCATTACCAAAGACGAGCAACGCGTACATGTTCATAAAAATATGGGCGATACCTCCATGCAGGAACATCGATGTGAGAATCGTGTAAAGGTTCCGTCCGTTAACCAAGTCAATTGGTGTTGCTCCATAGTTATCTAAGAAAGATTCCAAGACATCAGGTGGGAGACTATACTCAAAAATAAACACGATTACATTTGCAATGACAATGCCTAGCGTTACGGCCGGAAATAGTTTGGAGTACTGTTTTTCCTCAAACATAACCGTTTACTCCCTCAGAACTGGCTCAAATGGCAGTCAAGTCAGGTGGCTTTCTTGACCTTCTCTAGTCAACTACTATCCTAGGCTCTTCGTCCTTTTCCCGTCATAGTAAGCCTTCAGCGCCTTAATGG
>Ga0315309_1000245_pt1 | contig 32662 bp, 35 predicted proteins | sample TDP4_MG_FD_203080 | JGI IMG/M metagenome (GOLD analysis project Ga0315309, IMG submission 203080) | Freshwater sediment microbial communities from Lake Towuti, South Sulawesi, Indonesia - TDP4 | ecosystem: Environmental > Aquatic > Freshwater > Lake > Sediment | place: Indonesia: South Sulawesi...
TCCAACTCAGACTCTGAAAAGAATTCCTCTTTCAACTCGTCTTGTGTGAATTCGACACCTACAAGTCGTCCAAGATGATTATGCATCATTATTGTAAGCCTGTTTATTTCCTCGAGGTCCTTACGTTTCGCGTGTCTTACTCGCAACCTTTCACCTCCCATTTTATTGCCTCTAAAGTGCGGGGGGTGGGATTTGAACCCACGAAGGCCTACGCCACAGGGTCCTAAGCCCTGCTCCTTAGACCAGGCTTGGAAACCCCCGCGTTTTTTCGCAACTAGAGAAAAACATTTCTAGCCTATTTAGGTTTAAGTACTATTAGCAGAAAGACAGCGGTTGGTGGAAAGTGAATGAGTGCTTGTGAATATGAGTTGTTGAGGTGTGAAGAGTGCGGCAAAGCCTTGGGTTACATCTACGTGTCACTGAAAACAATTCCTCCAAAAGCATTATATCGGCTCTTCTATGGTTTTCCCTATCAAAAGATAGAGAAGTCAGCTTTTTGCGAGCAATGTTTTCTAAAGCGAGAGGCGAAACCCTAGAAGAATAGGCGGTCTTCTTTCTACTAGGCTTGGCTGGAAACATTTGTTTGAGCATTTATTTCCTGATTCGTTTTATTTCGAAGAGCACCGGGTTCTCAGGGTCTGGACACGCGTTGTGGATGACGTCTTTGTTTTTTGCCCATGGGAATTCTGCGCCGTAGCGCATGGCGTAGACTTTGGGCATGATTGCCATCAAGGCACTGTAGCATATGGCACCTTTGATTGATTTTCCATCGAAGTAGACCTTGTCGCCTGTTTTGCAGCCGAAACTGCATTTTCCCTTCACGCTTTTAACTGTGACTTCAACATCGTAGGATATTTTGGTTCACCTGGTGGGTAGCATAGTTCTTCGACGTTTAAAAGTTTAGTCTATTCAAGTTGCGGGAATCTGAAAAAGAATGGAGTAAGTCGTCATCAGCTAACCTTTCTCTATCATCACGGCCGGGAGGGGTTCAAATCCCTGCTCGTCTTCTTCATCTGACAAAACTATGCATGTTTGAACTATGTACATAAAATTCTTGTGGTATAGCAAGCTTAGGTTCGGAGACCCCAGCTAACACGTTCTTTCTGATTGGATGAGCGTGATCCAGCTTTTATTCCTAAGATGTCTGCGTTTTCGAAAACTCTGTTATCTGTGGTCTTATCGCTTTGACCAAGTCTTCTGCTTTCATATAAATGGAAACAGTGTGCAGCCCAGCGTTGAAGTTGACTGAATCGTTCTCCAGCACAGAAGCATCCATGTACGTGGTGAGTCTGAACAGGTTTCCGAAAGGGTGAACTGAGCCGATCTCGCATCCGGTTACTTTCAGAACGTCTTGAGGGGAAGCCAACTCCAGCCTTCGTGTTCCCACTATTTTGGCTAGCTTTCTGAGGTCCATTTTCTTGTCAGCCGCAATCAAGCCCAGAATGAAGCTTCCTTGCTCTGTCTTGAAGACTAGAGCTTTTACGCCTGTTTTCAGTGCGATGCCTCTCACTTTGGCTGCTTGCTCTGAAGTGTACACTGGCGCGTGTTCTGAAACTTTGTATGCAATTCCCTTTTGGTCAAGTAGTTCCTTGACTTGCTTGAATTGGAGGATTCCCATTGTTTGCACACACGGTTTGTAACAAGGGTGCGATTTCGCTTAAAGGCTTCTCTGGAAGTTGTTATTAACTGAGTTCTGCAAGTTGGTCATTACTGAATCGTGCTTAGCCGTGGAGTGTGGTCGGTAGCATTGTTGTTTGAGACCGAAAGGAAGGATTTACCATTTGTCCTTTTGGCTTCTGTGGTCTTCTTCTCGGCCTTGCTTGTTTCCTTGTGGGAGTTTGTGGCTGTGCAAGGCATGGCTTTCCGTTTCAACATGCTTAACATTACTGGACTAATTCTCTTCGTGATTGGAGTGGGCATACGTTTCGTGGGTAAGAGAACCTTGGGCAAGTACTATTCATATGGGCTGCGACTTTTGCCAGGTCACAAGCTCGTTACAAGTGGCATTTACGGTTATGTTAGGCATCCTATTTCTTTAGCTGTGCTCGTGTACGATCCGGGCATACCGCTGATTTTTTCAAGCCTCTACGGCTTTCTCATAACACTAGCGCTTATTCCTCTCATTCTCTACAGAGTCGAAATCGAGGAGCGCATGCTCATCCAGAGATTCGGTGAAGAATATCAAGCGTACATGCGTAGAACCAAGAAGCTGATTCCGTTCATCTACTAGCATGCTGGTGTTATTCGCGGAAGGTTTCCTAACACTTGCTGATTGAGCCAGCTACCTGGGTGAGAAACCTTTTTTATGGTTGAGTTGAGAGATAGGCACGGTTGTGCCTCGGTAGCCTAGCCTGGTGGGGCATCGCCTTGGTAAGGCGGCGGTCGCGGGTCCAAATCCCGCCCGAGGCTCCAATCTTGCGATTCTAAGAGTGATGAGCAGCGTGTACATCATCAACACTGGTGAAATCTGCAATCAACCGAATCTAATCATTACTTTATTTCTGCATAGTCAAAAATAAAGGGAGGATGGTTGATTTGCGCGACTGTAGATTTGATTTCAAGGTGGTGGATTTGGAGGCGGGCTTCCAAAGGTTTGGCTATAGCTGCATGCTAGGATTGCTAGGTCATTGATGTCAGTTTCGCCCAGTGGTGCAGTAAGGTCAGATGATGGTACCCAGTTCCGCGTTGGTGGGCGGGGGCCTTGTGGTGGGGGCAAGCCGCTGCCTGTGCCTCCCATTGCAAACGTGCCTGCAATGGCTGCGTCATATAGGTCGAGCACGTAGTAGCCATCACGCGGTACCCTTCCTTGAATCCAGACATAGTACCAGTCGATTTCGCCTTTAAGTGGTGCCTCCATGAAGTAGTGTGGATTCGCTTTGTAGGTTGCGTAGCCTCCCGCGCCTGCTAGGAAGCTGGTCATGTAGAATGGTCCTGTTCCTGCCAGTGTTGTTTGGAAGTTTGTGTTGCCTGGCCAATAGCCGGCTGGATCGCCCCTACCCCAGTACTTTACAGTGAGTTTTACATTAGATGGGATGTTTTGGTATATTCTTATTCTGGGCCCGTCGGCACTACTTCCAACTATCGAGTAGTCGCCTGAAGCTCCTAGTCCAGTTGCTGGGTCAAAGCTTTGTGGTGTTGCTGCTTCGGTCATGGGTACGCTGTCATTTCTTGTGAGTTCAATGATTTCTACTGGTGAGCCTCGAGCTCTTGTCGGGATTTTCTTGGCGGCTCCTTCAAGCGGTACTAGCGTGTTAAGAAAGGTTCCTGTTGATATCGGACCGGTGAAGGTTCTGGTTTCAGTTGTTGTCAGTGGCTGCTGTTTCCAGCCTTTAAACTGTCCTGGTCCGGGAACGCCAAGTGGGGCATAGATTAATCTACCATATGGTGAATACTGGCTCCAAAAGATATCCCCATCGAAGTATACTTCAGCGAATTTCTTTACTGAGTTGCATATGATGTGCTTTATGTCTCGGTAATTTGTGAAAATCCATCCAGCAGGTTCTGCGTCATAGTACCAGCAATTGAATCGGTATCCTCCTCCTAACCATTGGGATGTGAAATCGTTGAGGACGTTGCCTGTTTGGGGTTCAATCCATTCAGAGTCGCTGTCGCCAAGCCCGTCATTGGGGTCGTCTCGGAACCAGAATCGTATCATCGATTTAGTTAACTTGTCATCTGGATCAATCCATGAACCCATAGCTGTCTTACAGTAATGGACCCTTACGGGAATCCAGTCGAGGAAGACCGCGCCGCCAGTGCCTTTATCTCTTATGGCTCTTGCTCTTACACGGAAGTTGATATTAGAGAAGTCACTAGGCATCCAGTTTCTCGCCAATGTAAAATCGATCCATTCGACAGTTGGCGGGTCCTGGGTCCCTAGGAATTCAAGTTTTCGTTCGGGGACCCAAGAGACTCCGTTGTCCCAAGAGACGGTAACATTCAGATTCCACTTATCAGTTGGTTCTCCAGTTTGATGTGCTTCAATGCCCACCTCGACTCTTTCGATGTTTCCGGCTGGTATAGTGAAACCGTATTTTCCGAATTCCTGTGTGGCGTTATCATTAGAGGTGGTGGTGTAAAGGTCGTCTGAGACGTATGCGAGTGATGGGGAAACCCACGTGCCTGCTGGAGTTGAACTGGGTGAATTCGTTGTACTAATCGGAGCATTTGACCAGTCTTGAGCAAGCCATGGTTGCTCGTTGAATAAGTTGTAGGGTTCAAGGCTGATGAATTCATCTTGCGTGAACCCCATTGTTGTGATGTCCCAAGGCCAGCTTGAATAGATTTGGTTGACCATAGTGGGAGGAGATTTGTGTCCCACTCTTAGGGTTGTGCCTCCATCTGCTCTCCAAGCAGAGAGGAAGGTGTATATGTTTTCTATTCCTGTGCCATCCATGTTAGTGACGCCGTAGAGGTTTCTGTAGTAGAAGAAAGCTCGGCTAGACCACAATGGAATGAAGGTACCATACGTCATACATGCCAATGACTGAACAGCTTTGGCGGCTGCTATAGCAGTCGCGAGGGTTGGAGGAGTACCATACCATATCTGAGAAGCCCAGAAGTCCAGATCGTATATGTCTTCTGGACGTTTTGCCGGATTCGTCTCGAGAGTGTATCCAGGTGAGGTAGGTGAGATGTGGAAATTGGATCCGCCTCGCATCCATCTGCAGGTATGGAGCCAGTCGTACTCGTATGTTGCGTGTTTTCCAACGCTCCAACCTGCGGAGTATATTTGGTAGTTGCGCGCTGTCATGACACGTAGGAAGGCTGATGAAGAGGGCTCTGCGATAAAGTTCACTGGAATGCCTGACATGAGCATTCTGTCTCTCAAGTGCACGCTGGCCGCGAATCGCAATCCATCGTCAACTCTTGCGCTGAAGACCACTGGGTCAATCCTCTGTCCTTGTTTTGAGTGGCCAGTAGGATAGCCTCGCCAGTAACGAGCCGAGCCTGGCACGGTAGAATAGTAGGGATTTAAGTCGTTTGCGCCACTCCTCTGTAAGAATCCACCAGCATCCAAATAATTACTCGCCGTCTGTATGTTGTAGGCATAGTTGACTTTAACCCAGTCCTCAACAGTAGTGTCAACCCATTCCCGTGATGGTGCAGCAACAGGCACGTATACCGGAGTGGCGAATCCACCGCAGATGACTTCAATGTAGTATGCTCGGTCAACCATGCACCAAAGTGCCTTTCGGAAATCGGCATAGCTTGTACAGATTCGCACGCCAGGATAAGACGCGATGGTTTCGTTGTTGTTCAAACTGAAAGCAAACATATCAAGTCTGGAAACTGGGGACATTATGATGTTAGGATCTGTTATTGCATCTCGATACTGGGCTGATGTAGCTTCCCAAAGAGATAAATCAATCTGTCCAGCCTTGAAAGCGGAGTACAACGATGTTTCATCTGTAAAGTAGTATAGGTTCAGTTCTGGGCTTCTTGGTCCATGAGAAGTCTGAGCAGAAACTGGTGGAACAGATGCAAAGCCAAGGACTAATGCAGCAGTTAAAATCAATGCTATGCAAATGCTTTTCCAACTCATTTTCTTTCTCCCTTCTCCTGTATCCTTTAATATAACATGATGATGTCTATAAAAGACTTGCCTACAAGATGATGCATCTAGCCTACAATTGGAAAAAAGTGAATCAAATGAGAAGCAAAACATGTGAAACATTGTCTCTGCGCGGTCTCTGCGCGCACCATTCGCCTTGGGAGACTGAAACCATCAGAGTGTTCATAGGCAGACATTAGATTGCAAGCATCCCAGTTCTTTACGAGGAGTCGAAAAACATGCCTACACCAGGAATGACAGGCATCGGCCTGAAAGACGAAGTCACGATTCCCTAATGAATCAACTCAACGTAGTCTGGTGGGGCATCCGGTCATTCTTAGTTTGGGCTTTTTGATTCTCTCCGTGACTATATAGTTACGTGCGAACTACTCAAATGCAACGAATGCTGTTACAAAGAATGATCGTTGCGCTTGGTGATTATAGACGAGGAATTACATTATCACTGCTCAGGAGCAGAGGATTCTGGAACTTATGCAATCGTCCTTGGAAAAAAATTAGAGAATAAGCGGGCGCACCGAATGTTCCCATGGCAAGACTTTAATTGCTCTGTTTTCAATCTGAGCCACATGGAGCAAACCTAAGATGAAGAAGGAGTATGAGTACATTTCGTGCTGTAGCAGATATTACTGTCCCTTGTGCGACTATTTCCGAGGCGGAAAGGTCCAAATGGCGAAAAACCTTCTGTATTATGTTGAAAGATCGGGCTCTTTGAGGCTTATTGCCGAGAGCCAGAACGTGTGCAATTATGATGAGTTTGTCAAGGGTTTGAAGTGGCTGGCTTCACAAGACAAACCCTGCAAGGGATGCCGTTTTGGAGGCGGCTGGTCATGGTGGCCAGATTGTCCTATTCGAGATTGTATTATCCAAAAAGGATTAGACTTCTGTTATCAGTGCGCAGACTTTCCATGCGAGAAGTTGAAAGAAGAGCCATTGCTCGCGCATAAAAAGGCTATAATCGAAGCTAACAACAAACTACAAAGCCTAGGTATCGAGAAGTATGCAAAGGAGCTTATAGAAAGATTCCGCCAAGCTGTAGCTTCTCAACCGTTTAGGCAGAAAGACGAGACCTAAAGCGCGCGCAACTCAGCTGTCAGTCGAGCCAGCTTTCACTTTGGGCCAGTTTCTTTGGCACGCCCACCCCGCTAATGGGCTCGAAGTATTTCTGTAAGCATGTCTCTGGGCAAATGTAGATAGGCACTACAGCCTCTCCGAAAAGACTTTTTGATATTTCTCTGCGACATGCCACGAATTGACCCATTTTTAATCCCTGTGGTCTCTTATTGCTGCGCGAGCAACCACTTCTCAAACGCCTGCCAATCCACAACTGAGTGAATTCGCCTTGGTATGGCGGTGGTCGCGGGTCCAAATCCAGCCCGAGGCTCCAAAGAACCTTTTTCCCCCTCATGGCATAAACATAAACGATGGTTCTGACGATTAGCAATCATGAAACCGGAAAAGCTGAAACAATGGTTTGAGAAGATGAAACAGGAGCTTGAGAATGCTTATCTCATGCACGATGAACCATGGAAACAGTCCGGTTTTGCAGGACCTGAAGAGAGATGGATTAAATGCCGGAAACCAGTTGCCGAGTGCGTTGACAGGTCAGGTTCGTTTTTGGACATCGGTTGTGCGAATGGCTATTTGTTGGACTGCCTAATGAGATGGGTGAGTGAACAGGGGATTACCATAGTTCCGTATGGCCTCGACATATCTGAGAAGCTTATTCATTTGGCAAAACAAAGGTTGCCACAATATACCTCAAATCTTTTTGTAGGCAACGCTTGGTATTGGAAGCCACATTTAGGATTTGACTTTGTTAGGAGTGAAATGAATGCTGTCCCTGAAGAATTGCAGAAGGAATACGTGACGCGACTATTGGATAAGTTTGTTCTGCCGTCCGGCAAATTGCTCATCACTGAGTATAGGTCGAGCCAAGATGATTTCTCGAAAAAGTGGATCGATGAACGTCTCGATGAATGGGGATTAAAAGTGGCGTATAGTAAATCAGGATTTGATGCCGGTAAAGAATTAACCAGAGTAGTGGTTGTTCATCAGCCGCTACAGAAGAAGAGAAAGACAAGGTAAGAATAAACGCCCATTGAGCTCAACCCCTGCCCGCCTGCGCTCTTCATCGACCTCTCGAAACTGCGTGTGTAGGTTTATGAATCAGTTATGATTCACCATAATCGGGACCTCTAATGGAACGGGCTGAGTTAGCAAGGCGACTGAAAGCTACTTCAGTTCTGTTTGGTCAATATAAACTGAGATCAGGGGAAAACACTCAGTTCTACGTCGACAAGTACCGTTTTGAAAGTGACCCAACACTGCTAAATGCCATAACTGATGAGTTAGAAAAGCTCTTACCCGGGTCTTTTGATAAACTCGCTGGTTTGGAGTTGGGTGGAATACCTTTGGCTACTGCCCTCTCCCTTAGAACAGGGAAGAAATGCTTGTATGTGCGGAAGGTTCCCAAAACCCATGGCACGTGCAATTTGGTTGAGGGAGGATTTAGTCCTGGGGAAATCGTGACAGTGATAGAGGATGTCATCACTACCGCTGGACAAGTATGCACTTCAGTTGAGCAGATGCGGCAATTAGGCTTAGTCGTTCTTTATGTAGTCTGTGTTATCGACAGGCAGCGCGGAGGAAGAGAGAATCTGAAAAGAATTGGTTGCTCACTTTCCTCTGTTTTCAGTTTGGACGAACTCGAGGTTCCTTAAGGTTTTGGAGTATTACGTGATTACGGCTTTCACGTAGTTGCCATTTATTCAGGACGCTTGAAAGAGGAATTCAAGGAAGAAGAACACACGGAAATGTGGTTTGTGACGACTGTTAAATAAAAACTTGCAGAACTCCATCCACGTCACAGCACTGCTCCTGCAGACCAAAGTCTAGTTCTTTTGATTCAGCTGGTCTAATATCAATCCCATCTTGATCATATCATGGTACTTTCCGTCGCGGCCGAAAAACGAGTCTTTACTTCTGCCTTCAGTCTGGAAGCCAAGTTTATTGTAGAGATGTAACGCGATTTTGTTGTCGGCTACGACTGTGAGCTCTATCTTATGCATGCTTTCCTTTTTGGCGAGTTGAAGGAGCTTTTCCATCATTGCTGTTCCCAATCCAACACTGTGGAAGTCTTGATGTAGGTAAATGAGCTGGTCGCCGACTCCCTTCCTTCTAGGATGTGGAAATTTGAGGATCGATGCGTATCCGACAATTTTGTTGTTGTGCTCTGCAACAAGCGAAATCAGGTTCTGTATGTTCTTGATCCATCTTTCGATGACTTCCATAGTGTATGGGGCCATACCCCATTCGAGGGCTTTTTCAGACATTGAAGAAAACATCTGGAAAAGCTCGACTCTATCCTTCTCAGCAAGGAATCTGACAGTAACTTCTCTACCGTCCCTTAACTTCAGTTTCCACATTTCAATCAATCTCCAACTTAAAGCTCGGTCAACTATTATTTCCTTTCTACGAAACTGGCACGGGCAAGGAATTGTGACTGTGTAAGCTTAGACGGAAGTTTACTTGTTCTGGGAAAATCACTCGTCTCCTCGAGCGCACAAGCCTTTCTTATTCGCGGTTGCGCATTGCCTCTTTGACAACAGACTCAATGAACTGTGTTTTGGCCTCGGTGTAGCCTTCTCTGTCTGAACCGTACTTGGAAGCCAGCTTCTTCTTCAGTTCACAATATTGCCCTGCTTTCTCTGGATGAGTTCTCAAATAGTCTCGAAAAAGAAGATGCTGCTTCCAAAACTCACTTCGCTTTTCAACCATGTGTAGATGATAATGCTGTTCTCTTGGGGGTTCCCCTCTGCGGAAGAAGCGTCTCTCTGGCATTGTATCCTCGTGTTGTGGCTGATACTCGTAGCCAATGCTGCCAAGCGGTTCTATACATTTGTCAGCATCAGAAAGACGGCGAACTGCAACCATAATGTCAATTGTTGGCTTTGCGCCTAAACCAGGAACAGCTGTGCTTCCTACGTGCTCGACAGCAACAACTATATGTCCAACAGCAGCTTGAATTCTGCGCTTTTCTTTTATGTATAATGTGGCCCATTTGGGGTCATATTCAACAATCTCGACTTTTCGCGCAAGCCCAGCCATGCTCGTTGCACTCGCCTCGAACTGTTAAAACTAGCAAGCAAGTGGATTTAACGCTTGGCGCAGAATGAGAGTTGCGGCAGCGCGCGCGCTAAATGAGCGTCTATTGAAGTCGCAATCTGATTTTCGATTAACGTGCTGTCGTGGAAGACGCAGAAACGAAATCGTCATTTCAATCGAACATGAGCAATCTTAGCACGGTTAAGGGCACATCCTCGTAGTTTCTCAGCACGAGGAACCTTCCTTTCCCTGCTTCAGCTAGTCGTCGACAGTTTTCGAAATTCACCACTTTTCCTCTTGCACTAGGAATCGCCAAGACATGCAGAGCTTGATATTCTTCAGCTATTGGAACTGGGTCGCCCGTGGTGTGAATGCCGTCTGTTATGAGAATGCCAATTTTGGCTTTGTAGGAAGCGTTTGCCATTTGCTTCAAGCCCGTGTCTAAGGCTCCTTTGATGTCAGTGAAGCCCTCAGGCTTCTGCTCTAAGATTTCTCTTATGAGCCTATGCAAGTCTTTTTGCGCGTTGATTTCTTTAAGAACTGAAACCTTGCTGCTGAACAAGAGAACGGCGAACTCTTCATCTTTCAACGCATGAGAGAGGACGCCTGTGCATAAGGCAGCGGTCAAGATTTTTCGTCCAGCCATCGACCCAGACTGATCCATCATGAGAACCAAGGAACGCTTGATTCGAGACGGCTCCTTGGAAACTATCGTATCATTATTGACCACCATGGTCTCAGTGTACCTGTCAATCGTGTCATCCCAGTCCACTTCTCTTCCAGGCTCATACTCAACTCGCCTCATCGTGGGCGACTTGGCTCCAGTGAGATAGATCTCTTCAGCCTTCCTCAGAACGCTGTCAACGTACGTGTGGAGAATGAGATCATAGACCTTCTCTTTGAGCCAAGGACGAACCTTGTGGAAAACCTCTAGAAAAACTTCAGGATTTGCTCCCTGCACATCTTTGACGTATTCAGGGTCGCTGTTAAGCTGCTCCGCAACCTTTTCAGGTCTACCGTTAGCGTAAGACCTCAATGTGTAAATCTCTCTCATCGCAACCGATTTGTTAGGTTGCCTAACAGCCGCTTTCTTTTTCAGCAGTTCTTCGTCAGACTCATCTCTTCGGTCGGCATCGCTTCTCCTTTCGTTTGCTCCAAGTCTTTCATCGTTGGCAAAGGGGTCTGGGCGATTTGGCAAGCGGTTGGGTCTTTCTCTGAGTGACCCGTGAAACGCCGCGTTGACCACTTCCGCAATGATCTGCTCCCGTGTCTTTGTCACGTTATCTTTCAGCTTGAGCTTCTTCTGAAAAGCCATAAGCGCCGCCTGCAAAACCACATCTTCATCACGCGCATCTCCGTCTAACTCGCCGATTATGCAGCCCATTTGAATGCCCGCTCGAACTGAAACGCCCGTGGCTAAATCTGGATGATGAAAAGTTTGATTCACACATGCCTCGATAACATCCAAGGCTTGTTCATTCTTGGCTATGTCCTCATACCCTCGTAGTAAGAGCTCGCGGCAAATAATCTCCCGCTCCTCACTTGGATCTTGACGCTCCATCGGAACCCAAACGAAACGATCTGCCGCTGCCTCAGGAAGAGGATAAGCTCCAGCATGCTCCATTGGATTCGCGGTCACGATAACAGAGAACCCTGGCTCGCCTTCACGGTTCCAAGCTTAGGAATGACCACAATGCGTTCATCCATGGCTGTTAGCAGGGCGTTCCAAGTGTCAGATGGAAGCCGCGTGCCCTCGTTAACGAAAAGGATGCCGCCTTCCTTCATAGCTTTCGTTAAAGGTCCATCGATAAACGTGTCCCACGAGAAACCAGGCTTAATATCCCGCTTCTCTGCCTCATCCGATTCAAGTAGGACAAGTGAAGGATCAAACCAACCCACAATCTTCTGCACACTCATATCAGGCGCGCCGTCAACACGGAAAAACGGACGCTTCAACGCCCTCGCCACCTCTAAAGAAACTTTGGTCTTTCCCCGACCAACTCCGCCTTCTATTAAAACTGGAGTGCCAGACCTAACCGCCGCCAAAATCAAACGAATCTCACGCCTGCGACCAACCAAGTGCTCAGCAATCTGACCAGCCAAATCATTCTGATTCAAAGCTTCCACAAGCCTCGGTTGATTGAATGTGTACGTGCAGTAAAAACTTTCTCAACAACCAATAAATCTAAAAACGAAGATATAGTAATCTGAAGGCGCCTTTTTCTATAGGTGCAGGGTAACTGAGAATATGATAAAAGCTGTTGTCTTCGACCTCTACGGAACTCTTGTCACTGGCGACGTAGACTTCAAAGGCAAAGATCTTGACGAGGAACTAAGTCTAATCCTGCGCCAAGCAAACCACGAGATCTACTATCAAGAGGTCGAGGCGGCTCGACATATGGTTTTCTTCATTGACTATCCGCGTGGCAGAGGAGACACCCCTCAGCAGTTTTACAGCAAGGTGTTAGAAAGACTCGAGATTCCATTCGAGCCCAAACTAGTTGACAAGTTGGTGCAAAAGGCAACTGAATTAGAAAGAGCAAGGCTCTATGAAGATGTTGCTCCAACTGTAAATGCTCTGAAATCTCAAGGGATAAAAACAGCCGTGTTAACCACAGTTCCATCATGGCTTTTCAAACAAGTGCTAGAAGACAACGATGTGAGAATCGACTTCATCTGCACTGCAAGAGAAGCAAAGGCAGTGAAGCCCAACCCACAGATTTACCGCATAGTCTTGGAAAGGTTTGGAGTTAAACCTAATGAAGCTCTAATGGTCGGAGACACACCAGAAATAGACATCGTTTCACCCAAGAAACTCGGCATGAAGACAGCCTTGCTATGCAGAACAAAGAAGAAAACGGTCAAAGAAGCAGACCACGTCATAACCTCTCTGAGACAGCTCCTCAACATAATAAAACAAAAATAGAGACGTGCGTATCCGCCATCACCTCTCAACATGGAAGTAGTAGTCCATCGTACACACGGGGCTGACGACTACTTCTGAAGCACAAGCCCGCTTCGATGTTATTACTTGTTCTACGCGAAAGTTAACAACTCATAATCAAACCCGCATCCAACATCCAAGAAGTTGTTGTTGTGAATAATGTAACTGCGGAGACTAACAACAACTATGACTCTGCCACAGCCCACATCCAAACAGCATAGAAGTTGTACAGCACAGTTCAGCATGTACAACGACAACTATCCAAACCAGCCCGCAACATTCCGGGTGATGTCGTCACCGGGAACAGTCGTATGACGACATCCACACAGCCTCAGCCAAATGCTTACGTGATGATGATGAAACAATAGCGCAAGTCAACACCACCACCACGCACACAATCACAGCACTGGTAGAAGAAGGTATGAGGGGGAAGTTGCCTTCTTCTTTTGAAATCTCTTTTCAGACACAGCCACCCATCAACATGCGCAAACGTCACGCTAACCAACATTAAACGTCACGCAAAACAACATAGAACGTCACGCAAAACCAGCAAAAACAGACCCCAAAACACCATACAAAACCGCAAACAGCGGCCAAAACACAAACTGATTCCGAGCTTTTCACACCAAAAAAAATTTTTCTGCACTCACACTAACCCTCACCCCCAGCCTCAACATACAACTAACACTTAAATCCCACAACACAGCCACAACACAATGATGCTGCTCAAACCATTCGACCCATGGCGCAACCCACTCTGCACCTGCCTCAACAAACTAACCTTCAACCCATACACAGGCTGCGACCACAAATGCATCTACTGCTACGCAACCAGCTACATCCCAAACTTCCAAAACTGCAGACCCAAAAAACACCTAACCACACAACTCCAAAAAGAAGCACAACACCTCAAAGGACAACTAATCAGCATCGCCAACTCCAGCGACCCCTACCCAACAATAGAAAAAACCCTCAAACTCACCCGACAATGCCTCCAAATCCTATCAAACCACAACTGCCGAATCCAAATCATAACCAAATCAAACCTAGTAACAAGAGACACAGACGTTCTGGAAAAGACACCCTCAATAGTAGCATTCACCATAATCACAGACAACGATAACTTGGCAAAACAGCTCGAACCCAACGCACCACACACTTCACACAGACTACAAGCCATACAAACCCTAACCAGAAAGGGCATACCCGTATGCGTCAGAATAGACCCAATAATACCATCACTAAACGACAACCCAGAGCAGCTCATCAGAACATTAGCCGCGCTAGGCGTCAAACACATAACAAGCTCAACCTACAAAGCCAAACACGACAACTGGAAACGATTCAGCCAAACCTTCCCCACCACAGCAAAGCAACTAGAACCACTCTACTTCAAAAAAGGCGAAAAAATCGGCGGATACCGATACCTGCCGAAACAACTACGATATAATCTAATGAACCGCATCAGAAAACAAACCCAGGAGGCACGAATGACTTTCGGAACATGCAGAGAAGGCTTCCCCCAACTAAACACAGCCACGTGCGATGGAGTCGAATATTGCCAGCTTAGGCGCTAGGCACGCGGATTTCTAGCTCTTACTCAAGCAGCCGCCAAACAGCTGCCGCTAACAGTCCCCCAAGGATCGGCGCCGCCCAAAACAGCCACAACTGACCCAGAGCGGTGCCACCAACAATCACTGCTGGACCCAAGCTTCTCGCCGGGTTCACCGAAGTGCCTGTGATGGGTATGCCGACTAGGTGAATGAGAACCAAGCTCAATCCGATCGATATGCCTGCGAAGCCTTTTGGCGCTTTCTCACTGGTAGAGCCGAAGATAACAAACAGGAAAATGAACGTTAGCACCACTTCAGCGACGAACGCAGAGCGCACCGAGAACCTGCCCGGCGAATACGCCTCGTACCCATTCTGGCCTAGACCACCCGCCGCAAGGCTGTATCCTGGCATTCCTAGCGCGATTACGTAGAGGAGGGCTGCTGCGATTGTAGCACCCACACATTGTACAACTACGTAGATCACCGTGTCTTTCACTTTCATTTTGCCCGCCGCAAGCATCGATATGGACACAGCTGGATTGATGTGGCAGCCAGAGATTCCTCCGATAGCATACGCCATGGCTAGCACTGAGAATCCAAAAGCGAACGAAATCCCTTCAAAGCCAATATACCCCCTACCGGCCAGCACAGCGCTTCCGCAGCCCATTAACACTAATACGAATGTGCCAAGCAATTCTGCAACATACTTCTTCAAATCGCCCACCGTCATCACGTGCAAATCCCTCAGAGCACCATACAATTGTAGTTTGTCTCTCAGTTGTTGCTTGGCTTTATATGAGTTTTCATGCCTGAAGGAGCAAGAAAACAGTGTGATTATGATTTATCTATGAATTCGTTGGCAGCTGGAATTTCGAGGGGAAGCCCCCGTCTCTTCCTTATTTCTTGTATGATTAGGTAGGCGGTGCTGGCAGGAATTTTTTCCCAGTGATCGAGGGTTGATTGCCAAAAGGCGTGCCCAGATGTGGCTGACCGCATCTCAGCGGCCAGGCCAAAGGTTTGGCGTACTGGTATATAACCCACTATGTTGTTTATCGGTCCTTTTTGTTCTGATGAAGTGATTCTGCCTTTCTGTCGTGTTATTATGCTGCTTACTTGGCCTACCCATTGAGCTGGCACTGTGACGTTGATCTTGAATATGGGTTCGACCAACGAGGCTTTGGCTGTTAGGAACGATCCGAACATGGCTCTCTTGGTTGCGGGCATGAGTTGAGCTGGTCCTCTGTGCGTTGGGTCTTCGTGCAGTTGGGCGTCTACTAGTTTTGCTTTTATGCCTCGCATGGATTCTTCGCATAATGGTCCGCTTTGGCACGACCATGTGAAGCCAGATATTATCGTGTCTTTTGCTTCTTGTAGATATTGAACGCCCTTAGTCATGTTGACGAGGATGTTTCTGTGTGGCTCGATCGCCCACACTCTTTGCGTTTCTTCAGCTGGCCAGCCTGCTTCTTTCTGGAGTGTGGCTGAAACCTGTTTTGGGTTTGTGTCTTCGGTGATTCTGCCTTTTTCGATGAGTTCGATGACTTGGTCTTCTAGTGGTTCGACTTGTATCAGCAGTTTGTTGAGTTTGTTGGGGCTTTTGGCTTGGGCTACGATGCCTTTTGCTGCTACGCTTTCTCTGTAGACAACTATAGGTTTGGTTGTGATGATTTCAAGGTCGCCGCCTGCGTAATCTCGTAGGAATTTCACTGCTATTTCCAGGTGAAGTTCGCCTATTCCGCTGATGATGTATTCGCCTGTTTCTTTGCTTATGGTTGCGGTTAAGTTTGGGTCTTCTATGATTAGGCGCTGCATGGCTTCGACTAGGCGTGGCAAGTCTTTTGGGTGTGCTGGTTCTAGGGCTACGGTTATCACAGGTTCGGAGACGTATCTGATCCGCTCGAAGGGTATCATGACGTCTTTGTGGTCGTAGTCGACTAGGGTTTCGCCTAGTCTCGCGTGCTCTGCTCCTAGCAGCGCGGCTATGTTCCCTGCGTTGATTTGGTCAACTATCTCGCGGATTGCGCCCATGTACATGGATACTTGTTGTATGCGATGGTCTTTTTTGGCTCCGACTAGGTAAATGTTGTCGCCTGCTGTGATTTTGCCTGAGAAGAGTCTGCCTGTGACGATTAGGCCTGCGTGAGGGTCTGTTTGTGCCATGGTTATGCACATGACTGTTGGTCCGGTGTCGCTGCAGTTGAGCATGGCTTGGCCTGTTTCTGTGTGAGTAAGGCCTGTCCAGATTTTCGGTATGCGGTAATGTTGTGCTTGGATTGGGTTTGGCAGGTGGTTGACTGTCATGTTGAGTATGGCGTTGTGTAGTGGTATGGTTTCTGCGAGTTGTTCGTATGTGTTTTTTTGGTAGGCGTTGATGATGTCGTTGAATTTGATGTTTTTTTGTTGTGCCATGTTGAGTGTGAAGCCCCATCTGTGCAGGGCTGAGCCGAAAGCCACTGTTCCTTTGGCTGGGTCTACTTTCCATTCGTTTTGATATTCTGGTTCGGCGTAGAGTGTAATGAGGTTGTTGAAGTCGTTGATTATGCGTGTTAGTTTCTTCTGGGTCTCAAGGGCTGTGAGTCGGAGTTCTTTGATTAGGCGGTCTATTTTGTTTATGTACAGGACTGGGCGTACTCGTTCGTTGAGTGCTTGTCTGGTTACGGTTTCTGTTTGGACCATGATTTCTTCGACGGCGTCTACGACTATGACTGCGCCGTCGGTGGCTCTTAGGGCTCGGGTTACTTTGCCTGTGAAGTCTACGTGTCCGGGTGTGTCGATTAGGTTGATTATGTAGGGTGTGTTGTTTTCCTCGTGTAGTAGGCTGATGTTGGCTGTTTTGATTGTTATGCCTCTTTTTTGTTCTTCCTCGAGGTAGTCTAGGGCTCGGGCTGTTCCTGCTATTTTTGGTGAGAGTAAGCCTGCTTCGGCTAGTAGGCTGTCGGTCATGGTGGTTTTGCCGTGGTCTATGTGGGCTATGATGCCTATGTTTCGTATGTTTTGTTTATGGCTCATTAGGCGGAGTATGTCTGTGGTCTGCTTGAATCGTGGCATAGAGTTATTTCCTGTGTGTAGGGTCTATTAGTATGAGTGCAGAAAAATTTTTTTTGGTGTGAGAAACTGGGCATCGGTTTGCGTGTCGGCGACTGATGCGGTTTCTGTATGGTGTTTCTGGCTCTGTTTTTGTTGTTTTAGCGTGACTTTCAATGTTGCTAAGCGTGACGTTTAATGTTGACATGCGTGAAGTTTGGGTATGTTGGGGCGAGCTCTGCGGGAAGAGTAATTTCAAAAGGAAAGCGGACCGACATTGAAGTAACATCACTACTCACGAAAAGAGTTTTAACCAATTCGTTAAAAGAAGTGACAGAGAATTGAGTAGTGATATTGTGGAAAGGCTAGGGAATTATGATGAGTGACCCCAACATCTCTAAGGTGTTGAAAAGAGAATACGAGGCTAAGAAAAGAGCTAAGGCTAGAGAACGGCAATACAAGAAAAAAGTAAGAGCTAGTTACAAATACGAACCTACAGAGAGAACGATTAAGCGTCTGTCTCGTAATAGACCTCACACCTATGAGATATACCCACAAACTAAGGAGCACTAGAGTCCAAGCCTCTTCCTCTAGTAGCCTCAGAGCCTAGTTTTCTGAACCCCCGCACGGTCTGAAGTTGACAGCCTCTTGGAAAAAGTGGCTTCATTGGTTCTAGGTCAACAATGGAATTTAGCCACAATGCCTAGGCGATGTTACTTCTATGTTATTCCTTTCTACAAAAGAAGAAGGGAGCAATCGCTTAGCGCCTTCTTCTACCATGTTGAAGTGCATTTTGTGGCAGGTTGTGTGGACATCGTTGTAAGACTGTTCCCGGTGACATCAACGAGAAGAATGCTATACGTGAAGGCGGCTGTGACTGTTTTGAAGTTGTTGTTGACTACTGTAGCGTTTTGCCACAACAACTTCTTGAATGTTGGTGGTGGAGTAGGTTTAGAAGTAGTAGTCTGCGCCGCATGTTTGTTGACTACTACTTCTATGTTGGATTAGATTCTGAAGGGCTCTGTGCGTGTTGGTGATCAGCCAACTGCTGTATGTGTCATCATCATCCAGATTGCTGCGGAATGATCTAAAACATAAATCAAATAATCAAGAGCTGGTTCAAATAGGAGCTTGGTCACAGAAGTGATGCCACAATGATTTCTATCATAGGTGCGGGCAAGGTTGGAACCTCTGCGGCTTTTAATATCTTGAGGTTTAGAATCAGCGATGTTGTATTAGTGGATGTTGTTGAGAATTTGGCTAAAGGCGAAGCATTGGACATGATGCAGGCTGCGCCGGCGATTGAGTTCGACGGCAAGGTTGTGGGCACCAGTGATTTTCGCCAGATTTTGGGTTCGGATGTTGTGGTTCTTGTTGCTGGCGGTGGCAGAAAGCCTGGGATGAGCCGATTGGACCTAATAAATGAGAATGTGAAGATTGTGCGGTCAGCGGTTAAGGAAATTGTGCGTTACGCGCCTGAATGCAAGCTTATGGTGGTTACGAATCCGGTTGATATTATGACTTACGTGGCTTGCAAAGAGTCAGGCTTTGAGAGGAACAGGGTTTTCGGTATGGGGAACATTCTTGACACCATGCGTTTCAGGTCTTACATCGCGATGGAGTTGAATGTGTCTAGGGAGGATGTGCGTGCCTTGGTTATTGGCGAGCACGGTGACTCCATGGTGCCACTTGTTGAATACGCGTCCGTTTCAGGCATACCCCTAACCGAATTGCTCACCAGAGAGCAAATCGACAGAATCGTGCATTTGACAAGAACTTCGGGTGCCGATGTGATCAAGCTGAAAGGCGCCACAACTCATGCACCAGGCGTAGTTATAGCCATAATGGTTGACGCCGTTTTGAGAGGACGAAACAGAGTCATGGGCGTCTCTACATATTTGCAGGGCGAATACGGCTTCTCAGATGTCTCAATAGGCGTGCCCATTATACTTGGAAGAAACGGCGTTGAACGAATACTGCAGCTTAAGCTTAAACCTGACATTTACAAGCAGTTTGCTGATTCTGTCTCAATAATAAAAAGCGCTGTTAGCCAAATTCGCGATTAGGAAATGGAAAAACTGAAAAGCAATCCAGCCTACTATTGTGGAATATGACTAAGTTGGTGTCTTGTGTGTGAGCACGGGAAAGCCCACGCGTGAATTGACGGTTGGCGATATCGTCTCTACGACCTTCAGTCTTTACGGTGCCAGATTCCTTCTTTTTGTCACGCCTTATCTCCTTGGAGCAGTGGTCATTGGGATCCTATCAGCAGCGATATATGCAGCTATCACCCTTCCGCCTACGCCAACAGGAGCCGACCCCGCAACGTTCTGGAACTGGTTTGGGCTATTCATGTCAACGGTGATTGTCTTAGCCATACTGCTCGGCATTGTTTCCTTAATAGTAGGCGCGATCACAAGTGGAACCGTTGTCAAATGCGCTTCCGACGTATTGGAGAATGGCACAGCTAATCTGCAAGAGGGTTTCAAGTTCGCGTTGTCCAAGCTGCCGTCTTTGATCGGCGCCCAATTGTTAACTAGCATCTTGATTGGCATTGGGTTGATGCTTCTCTTCGTGCCCGGCATTATCCTTGCAATCATGTTTTCCCTAACAATTCCGGTAATAATAATTGAGCAGGTGGGCGCATTTGAAAGTCTTGGAAGGAGCAGAAGGCTTGTAAGTAACCGTTGGGGAACAACTTTCGCCCTGCTGCTAGTTCTTATCATAATCGTTCTCGTTGTCAGTTTTATTTCGCTTCTCGTGGTTACGTCATTCGGACCTTCGCTCGGACCTTTCAGCGCAATTGTTAGTAATCTGATAGCCTCATTTATTTCACCGATTCTTCCGATAGGTACCACTCTGCTCTACTATTCCATGCGTGCTAGGGAAATTCCGCCGCCTCCACCACCTTTCTAGGAATGCTTGCATTAACGCCAAGTTTTTATGACGATAGCCCATCCTAATCGTTGATGTCTAACAAGCAGTTTTTCCTAGATCGCTACAGCAGACTTGGCTGGAAATATGTGCCTGTCAAGTTGAAGCAGGCAATTAGAATCAACACGAATAACGCTAAAGAAGCAGACATCATTAGAAGACTCGAATCTCGCAGGATTAAGCTTGAACCGATTCCCTTTATTCCGCATGCATACTGGATTTGCGAGTCACCGTTTTCAGTCGGGGCAACAACAGAGTATCTCCTAGGTTATTATTCAATTCAAGAAGCAGCTGCCCAAATACCTGCAACACTATTCACTGACCTTGAAGACAAAATGGTTCTTGATGTTTGTGCAGCTCCAGGCGGCAAAACAGCGCAGCTTGCGGACATCATGCGTAATACAGGCGTAATATTCGCCTTGGACATCAAGAAGCGAAGGCTCACAGCTCTTTCAAACCATTTGGAACGCTGCCACGTCAAAAACACAATTGTACGTCACATGGATGCAAGACACGCTTCTCATCTTAAAATCAAGTTTGACCGTATACTGCTGGATGTTCCATGCTCAGGCAACTTTGCTACAGATAAAGACTGGTTTCGAAGAAGAACAATTGAGGACGTGCAGAGAAATGCAAAACTGCAGAGACAGATTTTGACTGAGGCGGCCGGAATTCTGCGCGATGACGGTGAGATAGTCTACTCTACTTGTAGCTTGGAGCCAGAAGAAAACGAGTTAAACATTGACTGGGCGATAAAACACTTTAACGTCCAAGCTGAACCGATAGTCTGTTACGGAGAAACCGCAGGTACAGAAATCTTCGGAAAGCAGCTGAGCAGCTCAGTAGCGAGCTGTAGGAGGATTTGGCCGGGTCAAACTCAGGGTTTCTTCGTCTGTAAACTCAAAAAAGCGAGTGGATGAAGAACGAAGCAGATAACGGATTTTGTCAACCGTTTTGGGACAAGCTTGAAACTGGACGAGACCTTGATTGTTGAAAGACAAGGTAGATATTTTCTCTTAACTCCAGAATTGAAAAGGTTAATTCCGGAAGACTTCTTTTATGCTGGCACTTATCTTGGGAAAGTAAGGCGTGGCGTTTTCTTTCCAAGCTTCAACCTTCTAGCCATGATAGTAGAGAGAAAAGAGGCGAACAAGATAATTGTTGATGACAAGACTGAATGGTTGTTCATTGTTGGAAGAGACGTGTTCAAACGAGGGATACTGCAAGTGGTTGGTTCAAGGAGAAAGGATGCTCATACTCTTGTCACGAACAAGCGTGGCGAATGCTTGGGCTTCGGTAGAATACTGCACAACTTAGATGAAGGAAAAGGCAAGCCCGAAGTTGCCGCAAAGAATGTGTCTGACGTGGGCGATTTCTTAAGAAGAGAAAGAAGGCTGGAGCATTAGGCTAAGGATTTAGCGTATTTCATCAAGTCAGGTTTAACCCCGCTCTGAATGCCGCCGTGTTCTTTTCTTTAGCCTCGCCAGTAAACGTGTCTCTAATTGCTTTCTCAACTGCAGCCGGAGTCACTAGTTTGGTTACTTTTGTGATTGCACCGAGCATGACCATGTTTGCGTAAATGCGGGACTTGAATTCTGTTTCAGCCATTTTTGTTGCTTCAACCTTGAAGACCTTGGCTTTAACTGATGGCACCTCCTTAATTATAGTCGCATCTACTATTATGATTCCATTCTCCCTATGGTCTTTCAGATGTCTATCAAGGGCTGCTTGATTCATAGCAACTAGCACATCGCTTTTCCTTACCGCTGGAAACCCGATTTTTTCGTTTGATATGATGACTTCGCTCTTAGCTGCGCTCCCTCTGGCTTCAGCCCCGTAACTCTGTGTTTGGACAACTTGCAAGCCGTCGTTGACTGCTGCTTTGCCCAATATGTGTCCTGCCATGACTACGCCTTGTCCTCCCAAACCAGCGATTCTGATTTCAGTTTTTCTAGGCAGTGTCAGTCTTTTGAGCCTCCCTCACAACTTTATAGATGTTGTCTGTAAGTGTTGGAATTTCGCGATGCACATATTCGCCAGTAACTATCTTGCCCATCAGCTCCTTTTCATTCATTTTTGACGCCTGCTCCAGCGATACGGAGTTGTCTCTGAACCACCGCAGCATTTCCGCAACATCCCCAAAGCCAACTCTTTTTCCGAACGCTGTGGGGCACGGGCTCACGGCTTCGATGAAGGCAAAGCCCTTAGTTGTAATCGCATTCTTCATGGCTTTCGTCAACTCTTCCCCATGGGCTGTTGTCCATCTAGCCGCGTAGCTGGCGCCCGCGGTTACGACTAGGCGTGTGGCATCCAGCGGATACTCGAAGTTTCCATATGGGGTAGTGGTGGTTTTGGAGCCGTACGGTGTTGTTGGCGCCACCTGCCCCCCCGTCATGCCATAAATCATGTTGTTGACCATGATGACCGTTATGTCCAGGTTTCTTCGCGCCGCGTGGATTAGGTGACTTAGCCCTATTCCAACAATGTCGCCGTCTCCGCCAAACACAACGACGTTCAAGTCGGGACGCATGAGTTTCACGCCCATCGCAACTGGAATACTTCGACCATGAAGAACGTGAAGCGAATCAGCCATCAGATAAGGCGAGGGAATCCAAGCAGAGCAACCGATGCCACTGCAAAACACAAACTTGTTTAGATCTTTGTGCCCAAGTTCATGCGCTGCTCTCAAGAAACCGCTCATCACATTGACGCACCCGCAACCCACACAGAAAGGCAACGTCAAGTCTGGGCGCAAGTATCGCTTCATGCTAAAAGGTTCAGCCGCCGTCAATTATTTCACGCTCCTCAAAACTTCAGCCAGCAGCTCTTCAGGCGTTATCATTTCTCCACCGCCCACCTTGTTGACCGAAACCACTGGCGCGGCGCCTTTAACGACACGCTCAACTTCGTAGAACAACTCACGCATGTTCAATTCTGGCACAACGATCTTTTTTGCAGTCTGTCCCATTTCTTGGACGATCTTCTCAGCGAAAGGCCAAATTGTCTTGAGTCGAACAAACCCAACTTTCACTCCCTTTTCTTCAGCCAATTCAACAGTCTCATACACAGCTCTCGAGGTGCATCCAAATGAAACCACGCCAACATCGCAGTTGTCCTCGTTATAAGCTTCAAAATCAATGATTTTATCAGCATTGATCATGATTTTATCGGTAAGCGTTTTTACCAGTCGCTGATGTACGGCTTGGTCTGCTGTGAACCTGCGCCCGGTCTCGTCGTGTGTTGAACCTGTGACGGCGACGTTGAACCCTTCTCCCACGGACGGCATGGGTGCTACTTCGGGCAACATGAAAAACTTTGAGTCACCGTTCTTCGGCTTTCTACGGTTAACCACCTCAATCTGCTGCTCCGCAGGTGCAACTAAGCCTTCATGCATGTGCGAAATGATTTCATCACTTAGAACAATCACTGGCGTTCGAAAAGTCTCAGCCAAATTGAAAGCGCGCAGAGTCAAGTCAAACAATTCCTGCACTGAATTCGGCGCTAGGGCAATCGAGGCATAGTCGCCGTGAATGCCCCATCGTGCTTGCATGACGTCACCCTGACCCACCTTCGTAGCCTGTCCCGTGCACGGTCCAGCTCGTTGGACGTCAACAATCACACAGGGTGTCTCAGTCATAAACGCATAGCCAATCATCTCCTGCATCAAGCTGAAGCCAGGACCAGACGTGGCTGTCATCGCTTTAGCTCCAGCCCAGCTTGCACCAATGACAGCGCCAAGTGAAGCCATCTCATCCTCCATCTGCACCTCTAAGCCGCCTAGTTGAGGCAGCCGCAGAGCCATGTGCTCCGCGATTTCACTTGCAGGCGTGATAGGATAACCAGCGTAAAAGCGGCAGCCAGCGGCTAGGGCACCTTCTGCGCAAGCTTCGTTTCCCTGCCAGAAATGTGCTCCCGAAATGACCCTCTTAGCCAATGTTATATCACGCTCCAAGAACCCTCAAATGAATAAAATACACCTTTATTTACGGATCGCTCATAAAGGAATAACGCATCCGCTCTTCAACGAAAATACATCACGTCTGCCAAGCGATCTTAGATCACGGCGGCCGTAGTCCAGCCTGGCTAAGACATCGGCTTCCCAAGCCGACAACCCGGGTTCGAATCCCGGCGGCCGCACTAAATCCTCAGAAAATATGCTTCTACGGTTCTTGAAAGAGAAAAAGAGGTGGATGCCATTCGCGTTGCTACGCGAGATCTCAAGTGTTTCGATGCTGTAGAAAGAACTGCCAAAACAGAAGCAGTTCAGCTTTTTTCATTTCAGTTTCTAGGTCGAAATCAACATGCTTTGCTGCCCGCGTGTCCACCACCTAGCATATATTATGATATCCGAAACACTTGGCGCTTGCTCACGGTTCAGCGAAGAACTGCTCTACAGCAGTCCAGGAACATCTGCACATAAGTGTCAACATATGCGGAATTGGCCTTCACTATTTTACAGTAACAACTCAACAGTAGTGCATTAACGTTGGACAAACCTCTCACATAGCTTGCAGGCTATATTGGTGGAGGCGTAATCTTGCGTCTTGAGATGGGCATACGCATCCATTTGTCGAACTCTGTGCTCGGCGGCTCAGCCTCATAAAGCTCTTTTCGTCTGGACTCGAGCAGCGCATTCTCGTTTTTCAAGAACTCGGCAGCAGTTAAAACAGAGTGCCCAGCTTTCTCGGCTGCATTAAATGCTGGTTGAATCAATTCACGCCAATCATCTTGTCTGAGAAGGTGATGATCTAGAATTGTGGTAGGCACGTTTTGAGCTATTTTTTCTAGGTTTTGTAAGCCGATTTGAATGTTTTCTTGCTTCACCAACCCTGTTAGATATGCTGGTGGCCCACCGATGACGACAGCTTGTGGGTTTTCATCTAGAATCATTCTCAGAGTAGCCGGGTGCATGGGACCTTGCACATCCGACGTTAACAACGCTCGTTCATTATCATAGTCAACAGTGGTCATCAACAGCCATCCAAGCTCTGCGCCTGGCTCACCGTGAACAACTGGCTCGGAGAACCGAATCCTAGTGTCGCCGAACAAGTATTCTTTGCCGTCTGCGTATTCAAGTTTCTCAGCGTACTTCCCGCCTGTATGCGCGAAGACCCAGCCTCGATGTCGCTGACTGAAATTCACATTGTCTCGATAACTCTTGGCTAAAACAACCTTGCCTTCGTAGATTTGTCTTGCAGCTTCGTCTGACGACCAGTGGAGAAACCAGTCAGTGTAAGATGGAGTGTGATGATCGAAATGGTAATGGCTAATCGTGACAACCTCAGCTTTTTCAGCTGCATCTGCAATCCTCTTTCGGGCTGCTTTCAAAGCCTTGTACTCTCGTGGATGAGGCGGAAAACCCAAACGAAACGGTCCAAGTGAAACACCAGCATCTACAAGAACCCTAACATCCGGAGTCTCTACGAACGTGCACATTGAACGCACACCGAGGCTTTCAGCAGCTAACGGAACAACACGAATGGATTGCAGCATCGTTTCACTTGCCTAGACTATAGTTGCTTATTCATATAAGGGAGCCGAGATTTGCCACAGCATCATTTTTATGTCGGCTTGACGCTTGTTTGTGTTTGTGGGCGATGACGACTCTGGCCCCAATGACGATAAGTGATTTGGATCTTGAGTGCGAGAGCCCACAACTCAACTGTATATTCTATTCACTATTCGCAAGGCTAGAAGGGTTATCCATCTTGAAGGCTTTTCTTTTTGCCCAAAGTCAAAATTAGACCACACTTTCACGATCGATTCAGGTGTTAGCCTTCCTTTGCCGTCTCGCTTTGAAAGCAGCAGACTTGTCATTTCTGATTCTCGAAGTCTGTGCCTCGCATGTTCAAACTGCGATAGAACATCCAGAAACTTGAGGATCTTGTAGTCCGTAAAGGGGTATTTCAATTTCTCCCAATCAGTTCCAACCTGACTATCATGACCTGCGTATCTTATCTTTCCCCGGTTTTCCCAGCATCGGAGAAGAAAATCGCCTCCTTTTATTGCAGCCTTATCATCCAGAAGTTCAGGGTTTTGAGCCAGTGCCCCAAGCACAAACATTGTTGCCATAGCGCAACTCGGCTCTTTCTCGCGAGGTCCACCGGGCTGTCCAGTGTTCTTGCACCAGAACCCACCGTCAAGACGCTGTCTTTTGGTGAGCCATTCATAGGCTTTTTGGAGCCTAGAGTCTCGAAGAAAGCCTAACTTCGCTAATGATTCTGCTAAAATAGCAGTGTGGCAATCGTGGGCGTGAGTTGGTGGGTCCCAGCCAAATCCACCAGAAGGGAGTTGAGTGCTAAACACGTATTCACAAGCTCTGGTGATCCTTTTGTCCTCTGTGGTGAAACCGAAATCCGCTAACATCGGCAGTATCCAGAAGGTGGTATTTTTCTTTGGCCACCATGTGTGAATGTCTTTTGGTGTTCCCCAGTAACCATCTTTGTTTAGATCCTTGAAAATTTTCTTTATGAGTGTGTGCTCAGGGACTGCTGCCCAGGCTTCTGTGACCACCTTTTCTTTTTCATCCTTGTCTAGAAGATCAATCAGTGTACGGTAGACTACCCAAGGCTCACCGGCGAGTAGCCATTCAATCAATTCTTTTTTGAGCAGCTGTTTCAACTCAATCTCATCTCTGTTCTTAAGCTCACAGTCTTACTTTTTGAAATGTTCGATGGTGAACTTGTTTCCATAAGGGTCAGTAAAAGTAGCTGCTCGAGCGCCCCAATGCATGTCTTTGGGTTCTGTAAGAAATTCGACCCCTTTCTTTTTGAGACTTTCGTACGCTTTGTCTACGTCGTCCACGATTAGAAAGATCTCCAGTTTTCCCTTTTGTTCGAAGCCAAAATGCACTCCTCCAACGTCAAATTCCACGTAATTAGGCCATTCACCTCTCTTCTCAAGCCCTAAGATCTTTTCGTAAAATGCTACAGTCTTTTTTATGTCAGATACGGGAAACGTAATGTGATACAGCTTTTCAATCAACATTATCCACCTCCTGACTTTATGCTTCTATTATGGGTTAGGCTGCCATAAGAATCTATAATCCAAATTTAGCCTGCTCAGGTCTATCAGATCTACTCTTGGTAGCTTAAACATTAACTCTAAGAAAATCCTCACATGCAAGAAAATGCCAATCAGCTTTTCAAATGACCCCAGTTGCTTTTACTTCTTTCTTAGCCTTTTTCCTCAGCCAAGCCAGTATGAATTCTCTTATCTCGTTTTGGTTGTAAGGATCTCGCCAAGCGGTGTCTAAGGCTTCGCATACATTTGTTGCTCCAACCAAGCCGAAAAAGTAGAGAACTTCTTGGTAAAGCTGTACTCTGTCGCTTTCATTGAGAACCACGCGAAAGTCGATGCCACTTAACACGTCACTTAGGATAGTCGTAAAAACAAGCTTACTCAAGGCAGGCGCCCTCTCCAATAAGCCACTTTAAGGAGAAAAGAGAAAAAGTTTGCGACGAACAACTAATAAGTCGCATCCATGGAGGCTGTTCAGAAATCAGTGGTTCATGGGAAAAATACTACGCTACGCTGAGAGAACTGCCAAAAAGATACAGGAAGTTTGCCACCTTCATTGTTGAGGCTTTGCCAGCCTTCAAGAACCAAGGCATCGAGTTTGTGCTTGATTTAGGATGCGGCGCTGGTAGGCACTCCATCTGTTTGGCTAGAAATGGCTTTGACGTTGTCGGAATTGATGTCTCCAAGAGTGCTCTAAGAATTGCCAAAAAGTGGGCTCAGGAAGGAAACTTAGGAAAAGTGAGATTCGTGCAAGGCACAATGACGCATATTCCATTCAGAGACAGCCAGTTCGACGCTGTGATCAGCGTAAGCGTTGTGCATCATGCTGTCAAGAGAGACATTGAAGAGACCGTAGATGAAATCCACAGAATCTTGAAGAGAAATGGCACATTCTTGGCTAACCTCGCCTCGGTTAAGGATCCCAGGTACGGCAAAGGCGAGATGGTCGAAGCTGACACGTTTAAGATGCTTGAGGCTTTCGAAGAAAAACGGTTTGAGGAGCTACACCACTTCTTCTCAAGGCAGAAGGTCTCAGAACTGCTTGCCCGTTTTTCTAAGGCAGAAGTTGAACTCCTAAGAACAAAACCTCACTACTGGAAAGTCATGGCAGTTAAGTAGCAAGTCAAAAACCTTGTTTTCAGTTGCTCTTCAATGGCTTGTAGTATGGCTCACGTCGCTTAACAGCTGCAACAAACAGTCTTTCCAGTTCTTCGTCTGAGGCGCCGTTTCGCATCGGCGTCAAAACATCCAAGAGGTTGTTGTTCACCATGAGGCATGGCTTCAGTTTGCCGTCGCTGGTGACCCTTAAGCGCGTACATCTGCTGCAGAATTCTGTGTTTTCGATAGGATGCACAACTTCAACCTTTGCTCCAGGCAGAGAGTAAACGTGTCTATTCTGCATGTCGCCTCGAGTCTGCACTTCTATGGCTTGCTTCTTCAACTCCGCCTCAAATTCATCTAACGGAAAATAATGTTCTTTGTAAAAATCGTCTTTGACGTTGACGGGTTCCAGCTCGATCAACTGCAGAATGGCTTGGCTTTGACGCGCGAATTCAATCATCTTAGGGATATCGCCATTATTTACACCGCGCAAAACCAGCATGTTCAGTTTAACTGGGTGCAAGCCAGCTTTCACAGCGGCGCCCACGCCACCCAAAACCTCGTTTAAATCGCCACCGTTCACCAACGAATAGGTTTTCGCGTCCAATGAAGTAAGGTTGATGTTGATGCGTTTCAAGCCAGCTTCGGTTAGAGCGTCAGCTAAATTGAACAATCGGACGCCGTTGGTTGTCATTGACAAATCACGCAAACTAGGGATCATGGCGATGCCCTGGACGATTTCTATAATGTCAGAACGCAACAGTGGTTCGCCACCTGTCAATTTTACGCGTACCATGCCCAAAGACACAGCCACACGGGCGATTCGCACAGCTTCATCTGTCGACATTTCAGGCGTGGCAGAGCCTGGGAACTGTCCTTCCCTGTGACAGTAGACGCACCTGAGGTTGCAACGCTGAGTTAAGGAAATTCGAAGATTGAGCGTAGGTCGCCCGCAATTGTCGTAGAGCAATTCTCTGCCTCTCTATGCTCCACGGGCGTGGAGAACAATATGCGCCGTTTCGGGCAATATAAGTCTTTCAAGACACAGCCTAACAGCATGCGGCGAGCCCGGCAAGCAGAAAACTGCTCTGCCTTTAGCAACTCCGCCCATTGCTCGGCTCATTACAGCGGCTGATCCTATCTCTTGGTATGTTAAATGCCTGAAGAGTTCTCCGAAGCCAGATAGTTCTTTCTCCAATAGGGGTTCAACTGCTTCTATCGTGACGTCTGCCGGCGTGATTCCTGTTCCTCCGCATGTTATTATGGCGTCGATTTTGGCAGAGTTCAGCATTCGGCGGATGGTTTTCTGTATAACGCCTTTGTTGTCAGTTACGAGCTGCTGCACGGCTACGGTGTGCCCATTTTCTCGCAGAGTCTTGATAATCAACTCGCCTGATTCATCTGTGACTGGTTTGCCGGCTTGCGAGTCTTTGTATCGGCTTGTGCTTATGGTGACGATTGCGAAGCTGAGGCTTTTAGGTGCTTTTTCCTTGTGTTTCTTGGAAGTCTCAGCCAAGTATTCGACTTCTCCCATCATTTCCCCTTGACTTTTCGCACTACGAGGAGGTCTTCAATGATTGTGTCGGGATACTGTCCTTTGGCGTCTTTTTCGTATTGTTTTGTCATGTCCCAAACCGTGAGCAACGCGACGGCAACCGCTGTTAACGCTTCCATTTCTACGCCTGTCTGCGCCCTTGTCTTGACCAGGGCTTCAGCCTCAACTTCAGAGTCGTTCAGTGTTCTTAGGTCAACGTTTATGCTTGTTAATGGAAGTGGATGGCACAGTGGAATGAGTGAACTTGTGTTCTTTGCGGCTAGTATTCCAGCGGTTTTGGCGATGGTGAAGACGTTGCCTTTTTCGATTTTGCCTTGTTTGATTCTGCGTATGGTTTCTGGTTTTAGTTTTATGCGTCCTCTTGCTGTGGCTTCGCGGTGTACCTCAGGCTTGCGTGTTACGTCTACCAGTGTCATGTTTTATTCCACTCTTATTGGTTCCATTCTTCTATTAGTTCTTTGATGCTTTTTGCGCGTGGGTTTTCGTTGTTGAAGCGGAATATGCGTATGCGTCCGAAGTTTTTGTGTCTAACGATGCCTGATGTTTCTAAGACTTGCAAGTGCTGGTTGGTTGTAGTGTAGTTGAGTTTTGCCCGCCGCGCTATTTCGGAGATGTTCAGCTCGCCTATTTCAACTAGGATTCTGAGAATTTTGACTCTGCCCTTGGATGAGAACACGGTTTCGATGGACATCTGCGTCAGGCTCCAAGCGATTTGTGCAATTCAGTCTCAAGCTCGGCGGCGCTGATCTTTGGCAGACTTATGAGTGTGGTTTTGCCTCTTTGGCCTGCGCCTGATGATTCGGTTTTGATTATGTCTAGGGTTGACAGTTCATGCACGTATTTCCAGAGTTGTGTGTGTCCTCTTTTCTCCTGATTGTATTCTTCGCAGGCTACTGCGTATGCGGTCTCTGCTTCGCCCATGGACAAGTAGGCTGAGTCGGACTGCTTGAATCGTCTGGCTATGCCTAAAAGCAGGAGTTTTTGGTGCAGGTTGAGCATGGAGATTGTGTCTTTCCGTATGGTGGGGTAGACGCTTCCCGCTGCCTTGCGGATGTGTTCGGGTTGGAGTTCGTGGGCGTTTTGGGCGTCTGCGTATTTGCCTGCTCGCCACATGAGTTCTATGGCGTAGCGGGCGTCTCCGTTTTCAAGTGTGGCTAATTCGGCGATTAGGTCGATGCTTTGTGGTGGCACGGTGTTGTCTCGGAACGCGTTGGCGGCGCGGTCGTTGAGGATGTCGCGTAGTTGCTGCTGTGAGTATTCGTCGAGTTTGATTATGTTGCGTTGTAGCGTGCTTTTTGTGCTGGCGTCTAGTGTGCTTAGCAGAGCGGTGTCTCTTACTATGCCGATTATGGATAATCGTTGAACTGGGATTTGGCGATCTTCCTGCACTCGGGTTAATGTGTACAGGGAGTCGGAGCCTTCGTTCTGGATGAGTGCGTCTAGCTCATCTAGTGTGAGGATGAGGTGGGCTTTTTGGTCGTCGAGAACCTGCATCAGGGTTTGGAGTAGTTCTTGGGCTGAGTAGCCGCGTCTGGGGTAGTTGGGGTGAAATTTCAGGACAACGCGTTGGATTATCATGAAGAGGCTGCCTTTGCATTCGCGGCAGTTCACATGTACGTAGTGGAGGTTGATTCCGCGTTTTTGTGCTTCGCGGGTTATGTTTTGTCCGAATAGTTGTGTTACTACGGTTTTGCCGCTGCCGACTTTGCCTACTACGAGTATGCGTTGGGTCATTTTGCCAGGTGTTTCAACTGCGAATCTGAAGAATTGGTTGAGTAGGTTGAGTTCTGTTTCTCTGTGGGGTAGGTGTGAGGGTATGTAGTTTATGTCGAGTTTTGATTCGTCTTTGAATAGGCTGGTGTAATTGAACATGGTGGGATGGCATCCTCTGGTTTTATGGTGATGTTCAGAATGGTGAGCTATGTTGGCATTTATGGTTTTTGTCTATTTAAAAAGAAAAGTGTGGTTCGGGAGGATGTAAGTATAAACATCAACATGTATGGCTTGTGGGTATATGCGGCAGAATGGATGTTAGTGTTGACGGTTGCCTAAGAAACACTAACATGCGCTACGTTAACGGCGTTGCGGGAAGAGAGATTTTGATAGAAGAAGATGTTATGCCCCTTATACTTTCTTCTATCATTGTTGTGGTTTTACGGGCAGGTTGAAACAGTTGAACTTGAACACGCAAACGCAGTCTGTTTATTGCGCGTGTTAGTGTTGACTCGCGCTACTGTTTCATCATCATCACGTATGCATCTGGCTGAGGCTGTGTGGACATCGTCGTACGACTGTTCCTGGTGACGACATCATCGAGAATGCTGGGGGGCTGTGTGTGTTCTTGAGTTGTTGAACACGCTGAACTATGCTGTACATCTTCTTCTAATGTTGGCGAAGGCTTGGGGCTGTGGCTGTTTTCGAAGTTGTTGTTGACTAGCGTAGGTCTGCTACAACAACTTCTTTGATGTTGGATGCGGTTTCGTTCATGAGTCATTAACTTTCGCGTAGAACAGGTAATAATACCGAAGCGGGCTTCGCTTCAGAAGTAGTCGTCCGGTCCATGTGTGCGTTGACTACTACTTCCCTGTTGGCTCTGACTGTGCAAGGCTGTGTGCGTGTTGTATCCATTTTTTGGCAAAAAAGAACCTAGGATTCAACTCTCTTATCCGAAAGCACTTGGCACTACGATCTCGCCGGTCACAATTTTGTCTCGAGCTTGATCGATTGTGTTTATCACAGTCGTTTCCAAAAATGCATGGGTAAACGAGAACATCGTTTCCCAGAAACTCTCTTCTTCGGGCAACCTGCAACATCCTATCCATCCGTTCTTCAAGTCTCCAGTGTGGTTTCCG
>Ga0315309_1000246_pt1 | contig 32556 bp, 37 predicted proteins | sample TDP4_MG_FD_203080 | JGI IMG/M metagenome (GOLD analysis project Ga0315309, IMG submission 203080) | Freshwater sediment microbial communities from Lake Towuti, South Sulawesi, Indonesia - TDP4 | ecosystem: Environmental > Aquatic > Freshwater > Lake > Sediment | place: Indonesia: South Sulawesi...
ACACGCTAGCCGACAAAGAAGGACGTGGAACTGAGCTTGTTTCACTTTATGTTCCGCCTGGAAAACAAATAAGCGAAGTTATGAATATGCTTAGAGACGAATATGGCACAGCCTCAAACATAAAGTCGACGACCACCCGAAAAAACGTTCAAGACGCAATCGTGAAAGTTCAGCAGCGCCTCAAACTTTTCAAAGAAACTCCAGAAAACGGGCTTGTAATATTTTGTGGTGCAATCCCACAGAACGGAGCTGGAAGCGAAAGAATCGAAACATACGTCATTAGTCCTCCTGAACCAATAAACATATACCTTTACAGATGCGACGCAAGATTCCACACAGAGCACCTTCAAGAACTTTTGAGAGAAAAAGAAACCTACGGGATAATTCTTATAGAGGCTTCAGATGCTACACTTGCTACGCTTCAGGGTAGAAGACTCGAAATAGTTAGAGAAGTAACCTCTGGCGTTCCAGGAAAAACCCGTGCTGGTGGTCAATCAGCCAGAAGATATGAAAGACTCAGGGAAATGAGACTTCAGGAGTATTTTAGGCGAGTAGGCGAACATGCTAACGAGATCTTTCTGCCAATTGAAAACTTGAAGGGTTTGATAATTGCAGGTCCCGGACCCACAAAATACGACTTTGAAAAAGGCGAGTACTTGAATTATCTGTTGAAAGAAAAACTTATAGACATTGTTGATACGGCGTATGTAAGTGAGCAAGGTTTGAAGGAAGTTGTTGACAAGGCTCCAGAAATAATGCGGAAAATACGTTACATAGAAGAAAAACAGTTAATGCAGCAGTTTCTCTACGAAATCGGACATGACACAGGAATGGCAACGTACGGTGAAGAAGAGGTCAGAAAAGCTTTAGAAGCTGGTGCCGTCAGAACGCTTCTGCTTTCTGAAGGATTAGACATAATGCGCGCTACGGTGAAATGCAATGCATGCGGCTACCAAGAACAACATACTATGAAAAGCCAAATGCTAACAAGTTTTGAACAAAGCCTTTCTGGAAAACCATGTCCAAAATGCAACTCACCAGCTTTAGGAGTAGCTGAAACACAAGAACTAATAGAGAACTTCGCCCAACTAGCAGAATATAGGAACACTGAAGTGGAAATAATATCTAGCGAAACTGAAGAGGGACAAATGCTAAAGAATTCTTTCGGCGGAATAGCAGCAATTCTCCGATTTAAACTGCAAAATTAGTAGGTTTTTCAGATGAAGCACCCATCATTTTATCTAGATTGGTACATCCACGTGCCCAAAGTAAAATACGATTTTTGCTCCAGCGGTTTAGGCTATTTTAAATATAATTTTGCACTTGATGAAGTTGACTTAAGCGTTAACTATGCACATGGCAACCCTGAAGCCACTAAACTGCTAGCTCAGAGATATAATGTAAAAAGTGAAAATGTTTTAATATCAAGTGAAGGAGCCTCAGGTCAGAACGCACGAATGATTAGATATCTTGCAGAAAGAAGCAAGAAGAAAAATGAAGCAATAGTTGAATATCCAACCTATGAGCCACTATTGCGGCAGGTGCAAGAGCATTTTCCACGTGTAAAAAGGTTGGAAAGAAAGGAGAAAGAATCCTACAGACTTGACGCTGATATGCTTCAAAAAATTGTTTCAGAAAAAACCGGATTACTTGTATTAACAACTCCTCACGCACCAAGCGGAACAATCGCTGATGCAAGCGAGTTAAAAGAAATTATGGCCGTTGCTCGTGAACATGGCTCTTATGTTTTATGCGACGAAATTTATGCAGAATTTAACAGGAATGCCATACCCACCGCTTTCTCCATTGATCAAGAAATTGGCATAGTTACTACGAGTTTCACGAAGGCATATGGTCTCGGAGGATTAAAACTCGGGATTGCGCTTGCCAAAGAGGACCTTGTAAACGAATTATACACAGATGTGCTGAACAGTGTTGGCAACACCCCAAACATCGTACAACTCATCGCAATTGAATTATTAACTAAACACAAAGAAAACCTTGAAAGACACAAGCAAAAGTGGACAAGCCTCAAAAAAGAAACAGAAGAATGGTTAAACAAGAAAGACTTTAAATATTTTCCAAATAAGGCTGGCGTAACATACTGGGTTAAAATGCCAATAAAAGATACTTACAAATGGATAAATGAGCATACCATTCCAAACCATAAATTAGCTCTTGTGCCAGGAGCCTTCTTCCTCTTCAAAAGCGACCACAAGATAGTGAAGTCAAACATGATAAGACTTGGATTAGGCAATATAAACCCAGACAAGCCAAATCTAACTGAAGCATTTGAAACTTTGGAAGAAGCAGTAAACACGTACAAGACAGGCTAAACAACGCCATAAACTCTAATGTTATGCCATTGTCTATTTGTGTTAATTTTCAAGTTTCAAAATTTTCCTTAAAGCCCAACGATATTTCTTTCTCAAAGTTTGGGAATACAATTTCTCTAAATTAAAGCCCAACTTAACAGCCCATTCTACATACACTCTTGGATCAATGTAAGACTTAAGAGAAGTCCCCAAATTGTATTCTTTGGTTTGCTTTGCCAGCTCTATATCAAGTTCAATCTTCTCAATTCTGTTGATAATCGCGTATGTCTTCTTTCCCTGCTTTCTCTTTTCTTCCAACTGAAACTCAAGTTTTTTAAGCCTATCTTCTTTCTTAGCCAATCTTTCATTAAAATTTAGAGGAATGTTTCTCTTATGATTGGCTACTTTTGCTCCTTCCAAGTTAGCCATCTTGGCATGAAAAACCTTTGTGTATTCAGCATCCTCTTTCTTGACGTCGCATGTATCCAAGTATTTTTTAACGGTTTTTGTAGTTCTCCATGTTCGGAAAACTTTAGCCGTCAACCCCTTCATTTTTTTGGAAAGAAATCTAGAGACTTTCTTGGAATCTATTCCTTCGAAAAGATATTCTTTGCATGCCTTAGAATAGTGTTCCATGTTGTGAATCACAATCGAAGTCGCCTTTATGCTTTTAACCCATCTTACAGAATCTTTCCCAAAAAAGTCGAAGTGTAAAATGTCACTGTCCATTTTAATATGCTCTGGTCTCAAAGTTATTGCTCCAACGGTATCAGCTTCTCCCGGGTCTTTTTCATCCCCCACCCTCAGATTTAGCGTAAAAATGAGCCAGCAGACAGTAGCTATTTTTCTTCTTTCATCATTTTCTGCATCCAAATTTTTTGTTATATGTTCTTTGATTTTTGGAATTATGTTATCTAGCTTCTCTGCCTTCTTAAATTTCTCATACTCTCTCTTCTGTTTCAAAAATGCGGAATCCGAGAACCAAACGTATTTAATTTTTCCAGAGAGTTTGTCCCCCCATTTGGCTATGTACATTTTATTTGGTTCCCAAACAATGGCCTTCCAATTGCCGAGAGGTTTGGGACTGTCAGGTGAAAGATTAAGGGTTATGTCTTCTTCTTTTGGTCCTTCTTTCCATTTTCCCCTTTTTGGATGATTTCCTCTTCCAACGAATAGACAGGAAGGCTCTGCTGTCCAATTAGCTATCTCTATTTTTTTTCCATCAACAATGGCGTAACCAAAATTCTTCTTAAGGGCTTCCCTCTTAGCTTTTCTTTCTCGTGCAAGTTTTTTCTTCTCAACTTTGGTCATGTTCAGTTTTTGTATTTTTTCCTGTTCCAAATGCTCAGAAACCTGAGAAAAGTCGATTTCTGTGCGTTCGACAGGTTTTTCATTAATTAGTGCGGTGAAAGCGTCATTATTATCTGTGTTTTTTATGTATTCAGTGTAGAAATGCTCTAAAAAAGACAAAGAAGGATTTTCTATTTGCAACTGTTCTAAGAAGTCTTGAATAAAATTCTTGTAGAAAACTCTGTCTGGTGGAGAAGTTATTGATTGCTCTTTCTTTACTAATGCTATTGCCATTTGTTCGGTTTTAGGGCTCAGTTTTACTGGACTACCTTTAATTTTTATGGAGAATCCCTTGTATTCGTAAGGCGGAACAAATATTCCGTTGTGTTTGAGGCTTTTCAACTTATATTTCATATACCGCACCTAAGTAGGTCATTTCGTGCATACGCATCTTTGCACCATGGTATCTTAAGTTATTTTCAAATACGCTGTGAAACGTCAGTTTAAGGTTTTCATTTTCACTTGCTTACTTCCTTAAAAACTTTCACTCAACGCCCTAACGGTTGGATCTTACGATTAGGGTGTTTAGATATATAATTTTCCAGATTACATGAAACTTGTGTTTTTGGCACTTCTTTGTTTTTGCAATTTTTTATGTAAAAGTTCTACGGTTTTCTTGTCAACGTAGCCTTTATGGGGACGAAAACCGCCTGAAAAACCTTTAGGAATATGCAAAAGTTCATGGATTAAGGTTTTCTCTTTCTCTGCTTCCGACAAATTATCATACCGTTCAGAAATAACTTCAATTATGTAAGAACAAGGACTATTGAAAACCTCTTGCCAAATCTTGCCCAAACCATGGATGCGAGCAACTGTACGCCTAGATTTGGACCCACGACTTCTAACACAATAGACAAATTGAAGAACAACATGGAAAAAATCTAATGAGTTTGTGATTTCGTCAACTAACTTTTTAACATCAGGTGCCTCAGCATATTTTATCGGCATAATTTCTCACTTCAATTGCTTAAAAGTTTTGTAACAAAGAGCAGGGGGGGTCAACTTTATCTGAAGGATTACAAATTTACCATGCTTTTTTTGAAATTCGAAAACCAGAGCGTTCATTGTGGGCATGAAGTCGCGGGCTAAAAACAAGGTCATTGCAAAAACGACAAGATGAATCTTGATTTTTGTTTTGAAATTTAGCGCCTCCCAAATAGTGACGCATTGATTTTGAGTTGTAGATTTATAAACTTTTCAACTTGAAAATAATGAAGCCTTAGAGACAGACTTAATCACAAGGTTCTGTATCATAAGAAAAATCCCAGTATCATAAGTTATCATATCTTCGAGTTTCATTTTTAAAAAGAAAACCTCAGAGATAGTGCGCGAAAAAGACCTTGAATATTCTCTATTCTAGAGATAATAGCCTTAAATATTTCCCTTTAATAAATAAAATTGAGTGATAACTATTGCCTATAAGAAGACAGGTGCTACAGTTCTCTACGAGAGTATTGGTTGCTTTAGGAATTACGCTATGTTTAGTGTTTCTTTCAATATTTCCAGACATTGGCTACCACGGAAGCGCACGTGTAAATAGAACGAGCCTAAGATACTATGGGCTGTATGCCATGGTTAATTACACCTATAGTATAATCTTCAATCCTTTGACTTACCCTTTCACTTGGCTCCACGGAGATGGAATCTCATCAGGTGATTCTTCAATGATGGTATTGCCAGAGGGCACCATGTATTCGAGATTGCGCTGGCCAGGTTGGAGGGAGATGGAAGCAGACGCTTTAACACAGACGGTTTATTTTAACATTCCTCCGAATTTTCTCATGCTTTTTGTAATATTCATCGCCATAGAATTTGCAAAAATGCGATTGTTGTATGTATGCTTAATTGGAGGCATTATTGGCTTCATTCCTGGCGGCGTCCTTGGGGCGCTTATCACTTTTTCCATAGGGGTTTTCATTGTTGCCTTTTCCATGACTAAGTTAAATAAAAAAGTATTAGCTAAAATTCGAAACATTTTCGGGAAAAGCAGGCAAGACATAATAAATGAAAAATCTTGGGAATAAGCGATTTTTACATTTCTAACACTTTCATGCATTATTTAAAACCTCTTTCGAGTTTCTTTCGCCAAAGAGGTGGACCAAGGGTACTCATACCCGAAAGGGTTCAAGTCTCAATTGATGGATTTAACTGTGAAAGAGTTGCGCAATCTTTTTTCGAGCAAGTTTTTCGTTCGATTGATATTCTTAGCTCTTCGAAAAATCTTGTGATGTCACTAGGTATAATCTAGTTTCATCTTGATTTTCTCTTCTTTAAAGAAATCTGAGAGGATTGAGGTTAGATTTGCTTCCATTTAGATGCCCTACCAAAAATTGCGCTATTATCCATTTAGTTTTTTATTATGGTTCATTTTTTAAAGTTTCGGTAGGCTGAGATAGGTTCAAGCATGATTTCAAGTTTTTCAATGCTTTGATTATGTTGCTAGTATCTTTGCCAATTGTAACAAGTTTAAATCTAGAGGTTTTTCTATTTTGCAAGACTCTCCAAGTTCGATGCTGGTTATTCTGCCATCTTGCAATCCAACTATTCTACTTCCACGCTCTTTCCATAACAGCTCAACCGCTTCGTTTGCGAATAAACCAGCTAAAAGTCTGCTTCTCGCTGTCGGGCTACCGCCTCTTTGGGCATATCCCAAGATGCTAAGTCTAACTTCTGCTCCTGTGTTTTCTTCGATCTCTCTCGCAAGTTTGCTTGTATCTCCAATACCTTCAGCCGCTACAATTATACCTGACCTTTTTCCTTTAGCGCTGTTTTCTTTTATAGTTTTGAATATGGCCTCTTTTTCGTATTTGACTTCAGGAACAAGAATTGTTTCGGCTCCAACCGTGAAGCCCACAGTTAACGCAAGGAAACCTCTTGTTCGGCCCATAACTTCAATTATGAAGACTCTTTCATGGGAAATTGCTGTGTCTCGAATTTTGTCAATTTCTGCAACTGCGGTGTTTACTGCCGTATCGAAGCCTATGGTTTCATCTGTTCCAAAAACATCGTTATCGATTGTTGCTGGCACCCCTACTATTAACGTGTCGGTTTCCTTGCTTAGTTCTAAAGCTCCTTTAAAGGAGCCATTACCTCCTATAACAATAAGGCAATTGACATTGTTTAGAGTAAGGGTTTCAGCTACCTTCTTGACTCCCTCTTTCTCTCTAAACTCCAAGCATCTAGATGTGTGAAGGATTGTGCCGCCCAATTGTATTATCCCGCCCACAGAGCGGGGAGTCAACTGTCTAAAAGTATTCGTTAACAGGCCTTCCCATCCTCTCTCAAAGCCTAAAACTTGAAAATTCTTTGAATGCGCAATGCGGACAACAGCTCGAATAGCTGCATTCATGCCTGGCGCATCTCCACCACTTGAAACCACACCTAAAGTTTTTGACAACACTCCTCCTCCTTATTATGAAAATGACTTCAGAACAAAATATTATAGTGATCACAAATAAATCTGACTTCGCTTGGCGCGAGCTACGAAAGGGATTGCAATTGTTGAATATCGTTTCTTATCTGTGAAATATAGTACCCTGATTCATAGTATTCAGCACTCTCATGACTTTCTTAAAACCTCGGAACCAATGTGTTCTGCTTCTCTTTCAGTTTTCCTATTTTCTTTATTGCTACATAGGCGGTAGACTCGAAAAGGATGATTACAGCAATAATCAAGGCTACTTGACGGTTAAAAGTGAATTGAAAAACGAAAGAAAAGGCCAAAAGAGATGTATATGTTCAGGTTTAATTACAGACTCTTATCGGCACAAACCATTTATTTTCTGTAAAAGTGGTTAATGATTAGACAATTTTGGAAGGTGCAAGAAGACATTAATCTAAGGGAGACAATTTTGCTTCTGCGAGACAAAAGGAAGAAGAATTAACCTGATGTTTTGATCATGAGTTTTGTAACTCACAGCCATTAACAATGTAAATGTTACCTGAAACATGTTAACCGGAGTTTTCACGCGCACTCAATCCAAGTCAGAAGGCTGTTGGGTTTAAACCCAAAGAGCAGTGAGCCGCACTATGGACCGGGGGATTAGAACCCCCGTGAAAGTGGAGATGTCTCCCGCAAATCCCTTTTTCTTTCTGATTCCTACTAATAGAGCACGCGCAAAATTATTAGTGCAACCTGAAACAACAATGGTGAACCAGCAAGAAAGAGAAGGTGGTGAATGCAGTTATCAAAAGGCTTCTCATGAAAAGCCTTGTGAAACTTTCCAGAAGACCGCAGGCGAAGGTTTTCCTTGAAAAGCTAGAAGGCTTTGTCCTAGACATTGGTGCTGGCGGAGAGGGTACGATAGCCAAAACATGCGGAAGGGAAACCGTGTGTGTGGATATTAGTAAGAGAGAAATCGATGATGCTAGGTCTAGAGGTGCGGTTGCCAATTGGGTTTTATGTGATGCTTGCTCTATGCCTTTCAGAAATGGCACTTTTGACGTAGTCACGTCTTTCTTTTCACTTATGTATATCAAGACGTTTGAAAGAAAGCATGCTGTCATGGTAGAGGCTAAAAGGGTTCTTAAATCGGATGGATTGCTCTACTTGTGGGATGCAACCATTCCGGAAAAACCAGACATATACGTTGTATTTGTAGAAGCCAATTTGCCAGATGGAGAAAAAATCTATACAGGATACGGAGTGAAAGGAAAGTGGGAGAAAGAGCAAACTCTAGAACTCATTAGCAAGTTAGCCCTTGAAGCAGGATTCAAAGTTACCAGAACTGAATCTCACAAAAATTGGTTTATAGCATGTTTTCATTGAATACGAATACCTAGCATAAAACAAAGAAAAAACACCCGCTATTTCTTTGATTTTCTTGCTAAATAGAAAAGGTTCATGACCAAGGATATACCAGTTAGAACGCCCTCCACGAAAGCTGAAATTGAAAAGCCAGAATACTCAAAATTCGTAAAGCGTCCGACAAGAATCCCAATGGCTAGGGACATCATGCCTATTGACAAAGCAGTTTCATCCTTGAGGCCCGTCTTATTCACCATGCTCAATTTAGTAACCAATCATTTCATAAAAGATTTTGGTTGGTTGGATAAAAGTTTACCCTAAACCTGCCAGAAAACTGGTAAAGCTACTGTTCTAACGTTTAGAACTATATATTGCGAACTGCAAATTTCTTAGTTGGGGGATAACTCTTGAGGTTACTAGCGATCATCATGATAATTGGCGTGGTGCTCGTGCTGATTGGAGCATCTGCTTTGCCAACTCAACTCGCCATTAACGATGGGCTCATTCATGGTAAGGGCACTGTTGTATACCTGAGTTTTGAGGACGGGTTTTACGGCATAGTTGGTGACGACGGTGAGAATTATGACCCAATAAACATGCCTCAAGAGGTTAAGGTAGACGGTTTGCGAGTTCAGTTCACTGCCAACCTTACAGACCACCTGTCTTATCACATGTGGGGCTACGTCGTCAAGCTGTTCTCTATTGAAAGATTATCGTAAACGTGCCACAGTTGGTTGGATTAAACATTACCACAACTGATGTATGCCTTCACTCCACAAAAATAGAAAGCTCAGAAATAAGAGGCGATAGAAATGTTTTAGCAAAAATTTGGGTGCTGTTGCATCATCATGATTGCTTTGGCCTTTTTGTATTCAGCCTCTAACATGGCATTTCTAACCTCTTTCTGAGCTTCGCTATAAGCGTCTTCTTGGTCTGTTCTCTCTAGGCTGATAAGAGAGGCTTGGAAACCTATATCTAATCCGAGCAATCTCAGCAATCGGTTTTCTGGTTTTATTTCGCCTAATTCACTTCCGATTTTCTTTTTTCTAGTGAACATTCCTACCACCTCCTACAATCAAATACATATGGCTTTCACGGATAATTATCTAACTGAACAAAGTTCGAATATTGAGCAAATAGTTATTAGGAAATTGAATAGTATTCAATAATATGAAAGATATACAACCCAAACTGATTAGATTATTTAAACGAGGCTACTGCACACCTCAAATTGGAAGAATAGCCAGAGAGATAGACGAACCATCCACCACAATACACTACAACATAAAGAAGCTAGAAAGTGAGGGCGCGATAAAAACATACAAGGCTGTCTTTGACTACAGAAAGATTGGGGAGGGATTCTGTGCATTTGTTCTAATTGCTTTATCCTCTGATGAATTTTCTGATCCCGAAAGAATCGCAAAAAGTTTAGCCAGACATGGCGAGGTTGAGAGTGTAGACATCCTTGCAGGAGACTGGGAATTAATAGTTAAAATCAGGGCAAGGGATCAAGATGAGTACTACCAATTCCTAAAGGAAGTCATTTCTAAGGAAAAAGGCATTGAAAACACTAATTCGATAATCTCGCTGAAACAAGTCAAAACTGAATTTGTCCAATTCTAATCAGAAGGATGAGAAGAAACGCTTACAAACAAACCAGAGCATATGCTATCTCTAGTTTACCTTCCTATATACATTACGTCTATTCACCGAGTTCTCTTCCAGAGCTTTTCCGTTTCCAGAGTTTGCATCCTAATTCTCTCAGTGAATCTACATAGATTGTCTGTTTTGAAGGCTATTCAGTTTTCTGAAGATTTTCTGTTGCCCATTTGAATTCTATTCAGACAGGTAATTATCAGTGATTCTCCATTCTAACATTAGGGGTGCGAGAGATGTACAAGCTCAGAGATAAGATTGACGTAAGCCGAGGCGCGGACAAGGAGTTCTGTGCGCTTGTTTTCGTAGCGTTGTCTCCTGATGCCTATCATAATCCTGAAAGGATTGCGGATAGTCTAGCTAAATACAGAGAAGTGGAAAGTGTTGATGTTGTAGCAGGAAAGTGGGGTCTTGTGCTCAAAATCAGAACCAAAGGCAAAGACAGGTTTTATGATTTCTTGAAGAAAACAGTCTGTAAAGAAAACGGTATCCTAAAGACTTATTGCATAATCTCCTTGAAACAAATCAAACCGATTTGTCCTACGCACAGGCAGAAGGAGTGATTTTGACGTTGCGATGGCGAGTAATGGTGAAATTGGTTGGATAAGACTTTATCCTAACCAGTCAACTTGACGAAAGACTAGAGTATGTGGATGTGTGCATAATCCCCTCATTCTACGTTGAATAAGCTTATCTGACAAGTGGAACAATTCTGAAGTTATGGAAATCTATAAGCATCCTCTCTATTACGAGATTGCATTCAGCTTCTTTGATGTCAAAAAGCAGATAGATACCTTTGAGGAGATAATGAACAAGTTCAGCAAGATTAAGGTCAATAGATTCTTGGACATTGCTTGTGGACCAAGTTTGCAGTTGAGAGAGATAGCAAAGAGAGGCCACGAGTCAATAGGACTGGATTTGGTTCCTGAAATGCTAGAGTACCTTTCTGAAAAGGCAGAAGAGGAAGGACTCAGAATAAAGACTGTGCAAGCGGACATGTCCGACTTCCGACTTGAAAAGAAAGTGGATTATGCATTTGTAATGATGGGCTCTCTGGTTTTTGGGTCAGACGAGAAGTTCCTAAATCACTTAGATTCTGTAGCCCACTCTCTGAGAAAAGGAGGTCTATATTTCATTCAAAACAAAGCTGTAGATTGGACTAAAACTGACGAGCAAAGCTGGACCATGCAGAGAGAAGGAATCATAACGAAAACAACTTTCAACATTCACTGGAAGGACTTGCTCAACCAGATATACACAGAAGAACTCACAATTGAGGTTAATGATCACAGACAAACGATAAATTTGAAGGATAAAGAGGATTTGAAGTTCATTTTTCCTGAGGAGTTCAAGACACTTGTAAGACTGAATGGAAAATTCGATTTTCTGGGTTGGTGGGAGGGAACAGAGAGCACTTGGTACCTAAACAAACCTCTTGAGAAAGCAAAGTCTCCAAGCAACATTAACATGGTGCTTCTAAGAAGGAAATAGTCTTTCGGAACACTTCTTATTCCAAAGTTAACATTCTTACTTTCAATCAATCATGAACACCAATTCAAGTCTACGGAAGTGATACAGCTATGACTCTTCAAAAGTCGCACACTCAGAACAAGAAGCCTGCCAACTCATAGAAACGGGCTTCGAGTACGTCTGCGACTTTAATGGAAACAAACTCTTCAGAAATCGAAAATAGCCACCAAAAACTGCTAAAATGACCGGGGGTTGTTGTAATGGACCGGGGGGGACTTGAACCCCCGACCTCCTGAGTGCAAGTCAGGCGTTCATACCAACTGAACTACCGGCCCATTTTGCCTTCCTGAACTGCTTTCACATTTTGCCAATATTTAGGTTTCGTTTCGGGGTAAATCAACATATCGCCTAAAGTCTACACAAGCATAAAACAATTCGGTAGCATCTTTATTATAAAACTTACAAAACATTCTACAAAAACCGCAAGCTCCTAATATAAAATCTACTTTTAATTCATCACTCATAATATGCAACCTATAAATGATTTGAATTAGCGAATATGCCAGAAGGGGACTCTTCCAATGAATAAAGCCAATACCTCATCTTTTAAAAATGTTTTCTTCACTTTAAGCGTTTTTCAATTTTTAACGTTTGTTCGGAGAGGCGTATTCTACACTTTCATGATAAATTATCTTTACATGCTTATGCAGGCAGTAACATCGACAGCCACGCTTGGAACACTAAACATGATAGCTTCTGCCTTAGGTCAAAATCTATTATGGGGCAGAATAAGCGACCGCTACAAATTAAGGACTAAACTAATAGTAACTGGCGAAACAATTGCAGGATTCGCCTATTTACTCGTGTTTATCATTCACAAATCCCTAATTGACACTGGAGACCACTTTCAAGCAGGTTTAGCAATAATTTTCGGCTTATCAATTCTAGAGTTCTTTTGGTCGATGTCAGACGTTGGATGGGCAGCATTGCTGACTGATATAACCGTTCCTGAAACACGTGCAAGAATCGTAGGTGCATTAAACTTTATTGCTTCTCTGGGGAGAATGGTCGGCATACTATTTGCAGGGTTTCTCTACGTCGACGGTGAAGGCTTCAAGAATGGAACCATCTTTTACATAGTAACTGTTTTACTATTCATTGGCGCAGCAATAATGGCTTTGACTTCATGGCATGTTAAGATAACAAGTGCCACGCAAAAACAGCCAAGCACAGAAGAGAAGGAAGATAAAGGTAAACTTGCTGGCGAAAATGAAAAGGCATACAGATGGTTTCTCTCATCCCTCATAATAATAATTTTAGGTGCTGCCGCAATTAACCAGATATTTCTTCTTTTCATAAAGCTTCAAGAAGGATTGAACGCAAGCGACCCTGAAATGAGTCTTATATTGAGCGCTTGGACTATAGGCGGCATGCTTGCTAGTATAGTGTTAGGAAGACTAGCGGACAAGATTGGAAAAGCCAAAGTCATGTTTTTAGGATTAAGTTTGGCGACTATCACGCCTCTGCTCTATGGTATGGCTCTAAATGTTCCTTTGATGGCTTTAATCTATGGATTAAACGGCGTGTCATTTTGGACCATCCAAACCGTGGGTTTTGCTATTGCGGGAGATATAATTCCAGTGGATAAAAGAGGACGGCTGCTCAGCAGATACAATGCTGTAATGGCTCTGGGTTGGGGACCAGCAGGAATTCTGATTGGTGGACCACTTGCAGATATTCAAATTAAAATCCTAAGACTGCCTGCCTATACAGCCTACATAAATGCTTTCTTCACGTCATCAATAATAGTCATGTTAGGAACAATACTGTTTGCTGCAAAGGTTGCTAAAATGAAGCTTGAAAATACCGTTTAAGTTTTAAATAATCCTTATAACAACAACACATGGTGATGGTGATGCTGGAATTTAAAATTGTAGAAATTGAAGTTCCGAAAGAGTGTAACGTAATTTTGGGTATGTCACATTTCATCAAAACTGTTGAAGACCTTTATGAGGCTTTGGTTAACGCCGTTCCGAACATAAAGTTTGGGATAGGCTTCTGTGAAAGTTCTGGTCCATGTTTTGTAAGGCATGAGGGAAATGATGAAAAGTTGAGGCGGTTGGCAGCGGAAAAAGCCTTTGAAATCGGTTGTGGACATAGCTTTATAATTTTCTTAAAAAACGCTTATCCAATAAATGTTTTAGAAAAAATTAAGAGCGTGCAAGAAGTTTGCACAATTTATGCTGCTACAGCAAATCCTTTAGAAGTTATTGTTGTAGAAACTAAACAAGGCAGAGGAATCATAGGAGTAGTTGATGGAGCAAAAAGTAAAGGCATAGAAAAGGAAGATGACGTTAAAGCGAGAAAAGAGTTTCTGCGGAAAATAGGCTATAAGCTTGGCTAGGTGAAATATTTTCGAATTTTCATGTATTTTTGAACACTTGTTGTCTCTTATAAAATATAAATTGCAGGGTGAGGTTGCCTTGGGTTGGTTGTCCCAAGGGGGTCTTGACCGTTTGGGATTATAAAGGCGATTTTATGTTTTATCTGCGCGCCATTAATTCTTGCTGTAGTTCAAAAGGGATTTTTTCCTTCATTCTTTCAGTAGCGTAGGCAACCAAATGTTTAAACTGTCTTTCCGTCAAGACATGGCGTGCCCTTGATAGAATTTCAAGGCATATTTCTTTAAAAACGAGGTCGGCGCAGCTCATTTTTGCGTCGTCAATTAATTCTTTGCAAGCTTTAAGGATTTGTTCGTTCAAGGCAATTCCACCCTGCGACTAGATAGCTTAACGTCAAAATATTAAAACTCTTATGAATTTGGAAACAGAATTACAAATCAATGTTTCATTTTGGAGAAAATAGTGAAGTTCTGATAAACGTGTACCATTTATAATTGAGCAGATTCTTCAGCATTAAAGGTTTTCATGGAAATCGTCAGAAAGATTGAGAATTTCCTAAAGAGCAAAGAAAATAAAGGTAGGTATGCGAAGTGAAGGATTTGGGATATTGAATATGAGCATAGAAGGGAAACTGCGGTTTATTGGGATTGTGGAAAAATCAGGTGAGGAAGAGGCTGAAGTCCGTATCTTCCCAGAATTTTGCGCTGGGCTGAAGGGCATAAAAGATTTCTCTCACTTGATTATTCTCTACTGGATTCATTTACGGGACAATGAAGATGAGAGGCGAACCTTGTTGGTTTTTCCAAAAAGGCATGAGGTGAATGTGGAAACTGGTGTTTTTGCTTCTAGAAGCCCGTCTCGTCCAAACCCAATAGGCTTATGTGTAGTACAGTTATTGAAGGTTGAAGAAAGCATTTTGACTGTGAAGGATCTTGACGCTTTGGAAGGTTCACCGATAATTGATATTAAACCTTATATTCCAAGGGCGGACGCTATTCCCAATGCTCGAGTTCCGGAATGGACATAGCATGGTCCGAAAACATAAAAAAGCGTTTCTAAAAACGCTCTAACATTTAAAGTGCGGGTAGGTTTAAAACTCCATTTAAATCCTCGGAATTTTTACGTAATTTCTACCTTTGCTCCAATCTATAGTCCATCCGAAGCCGAACACCAATAAGGTATGTGTCAAAACGTGATGCTGAAATCCCGCCCCACTTATCTGTCTATGTTTTTACTGATTCGATGACTATTGACTGTGGTCTCGTCAAGACTTGTCTAAGCGCAGGATATTTTTTTAATCCTTTCTTTGTCGGTTTTGGTTCGACAAGCCTCGATACAAACAACTTATTTCTGAAGAGTGCTTCAAAATAGTCCGTCAACGTTCTGTGGAAACTTGAGGTTCTAAATGGACTTTTAAGTCTCTCCATATTCCATTGAATAGGATATTTCGCAGCTCCAAAATATCTCTCTCCAGCGCTTATTCTCTTCCTATTCACAGTTATCGTTTCAAAACATGGATGAGGAATTGAGAAAACAAATCGACCTTGGTTCCTCAAAACCCTTAATACTTCAGATATTGCTTTTTTATAGTTTTTCATATCTTGAAGAGACATGAAACAAGTTACGAGATCAAAATAGTTGCTTGAAAACTCCTTAAGATCAGAAGCATTCAAAACATAGTAGCTTATATCCTGTTTCATTCTTGCTTCCTCTCGTCTTGCAAGTTCTATCATCTTTTCCGAGAAGTCCGCTCCTGTCACCTTGGCGCCTTTTGTCGCCAAGATTCTTGTGTTGTATCCTTCTCCACACGCCAAGTCTAATACTCTCTTGCCCTTCACGTCTCCTATCAACTTAAAAGTCGCGGGATTGTTTAGTTCGTCTCTGTAATAGTCCTTGCCTTTTCTCACAAACTCTACCCAAGATTCTGCTGCATCATTCCATTCTTTCTTTATATCCCTCATCTTGCGCAAGAACATCCCTTATATCCTTTTCAAACACCGCTAATTAACAATTATATTCTAAAGAATTTCCTCTGCGCTCTAGCGGGCGGTGTATTCCGAGAAGTTAAACGTAACTCAGAGAGTACGGGATTATTATCAAACTCAAATCCGATTTCATGGGTTCCAAAATTAAGTTCGCAGCAGCCATGCTTCACATAAGCGCACGCTTTCAGCTATGGAATTCCTTTTTTTGGCTTCGCCTGTCCTAATGCAATCCCTTTTCCATGCGCTTCACTAGAGAGCCCACCAATCTTTTTGCGACAGTTCCCTTAGCTGCTTGTTTAGCGAGCAGCAGCCTATCTAGAACCGTGTAATGTTGCTGGATCTTTTCATTCTTGAATTCGTACACGCATACACCCGGCACTTCATATTTCATGCCACCCGGGGTTTTGGCCTCTAGAGTATACTGGCTAACAGCCTTGTTTCCCTTCGTCATGATCCCAATTCCTGCGTCCTTAAACTTTAAATCTGCATTAACCGTTGCCATCCATGTTAAGTAGCGCTTCCACTCCTCCTTACCCTTGAATGTGTCCTCAACCGCGAACCAGACTGCGTCTTCTGCAACGAAGGAAAGCGCCTTTTCCACATCCTTTTTCTCAAGCGCCGCACGCCAACCACGTATGACACTTTCAATCTTTTCCTCAGACATTTCACTCACCCCCAAAAACTTGTCTATTCCTAATTGCAACTTGTGATAGTATATAACTTGCGCTTCTTTTACGTTTCATAGAAAACCCCAAATCGGATTCTAATTCTGCAATTACCGGCAGTTGTCACCACAGTAATAACGCGCATTTCGTAGTCTTTTCATGAAAAGAACGTGAAAAAGGCTTTAGAAGGATGAAGTGCGGGGGATTATTATCAAACTCAAATCCGACTTCGTGAGTTTCAAAATCAATCCAAGAACCCGGCCCGGGATACGTGACTTATCTCGTTTAAATTTCTCAAATTGTGATTTTGGATGTACATGAGAGAAATGTCGGTCTAAATTATCATGGTTGAGAAAAGAACTTAATCCTTACATACATGCTGCTTACAGTCGTGGCGAAATAGTAAATAACGTATCGCATAATTATAGAGGGGGGAAGCCTAAGATGCCCAAGGCGAACGTCAATGGAATAAACATAAATTACAAGGTTCAAGGACAAGGAGAACCCCTGATTATGATCAGTGGACTAAACTCAGATCATAGTAGCTGGAAGTCACAAACAGGATTATTCAAGAAATATTTTCGCACAATCACATTTGATAACAGAGGTGTGGGGAAGTCTGACAAACCTGCGGGGCCTTACACCATCAAAATGATGACTGATGACACGATCGGCTTAATGGATCACCTAAACATCGAGAAGGCTCATGTCCTCGGCGTGTCGATGGGGGGGATGATTGCGCAGGAGCTTGCAATTAATCACCCTGAGAGGGTGGATAAGCTTGTTCTGGGGTGTACATTTGCCCGGAGGGATGGGACGAGCGGGTTTTCCTCGGAGATGAATAAGGCACTGGAGGCTTATGAGAGATCTTCACGCGATGAGGCAAGTCTTCGAAGGTTTGCCAGCGTTTCCATGCCTTTGGCAATCAATAAGTGGTCTTACAGAGTCTTCATCCTTCCGTTGATGAAGATCGCGATTAGATTCTACAAAAAAACAACAGGTCCTGCTGAACAGTTGGAAGCAGTGTCGGCGCATGATACGGCTGATAGGTTAGGAATGATCAAGGCTTCAACCTTGGTCATAACTGGAACTGAGGATAGATGCATTAATCCAGCTTCATCTGAGGTGATTGCAAGCCTTGTGCCGAATGCTAAGTTAGCTAAAGTGTTAGGCGGGGGACATAATTTCAGTGTAGAGATGAGAGGCGAATTCAACAGGGAAGTTCTGAATTTCCTAAGAAATAGTTGAGAACATCTTATATTAGAGGTGTAGGCCTAAAAAAGAAGATTAAGTGTGTATTAAAAGCTAACAGCATTATATATCTCAGCTCAGGCTCAAACAGCGCACGGTTTACGCCTATTTCTCAATTGAAAATCTTAAGAAAATCTTATGGTAGCCCGGGAGAGATTCGAACTCTCGCATGTATAAATAGAGCATTCGGTTCACTCAGGACCCGCCCAGATAATAAATTGGTCACTATAGATTGAGCTCTACATAATCGGATTCTAATTCTGCAATTACCAGTAGCTTGTCACGACAGTGATAACACCCATTTCGTGGTCTTTTCACGAAAAGAACGTGAAAAAGGCTTTAGAAGAGTGCAGTGCGGGGGATGGGGTTTGAACCCATGCAGCCCTATGGCAACAGGTCCTAAGCCTGTCTCCTTTGACCAGACTCGGACACCCCCGCAACTGGAAAGGTTCAACGTTGAAATTGCATTCTCTTTTATATTTACTTAACCATCTAAGCCTAGGAGAATCCTTAAAGCATAAAAAAGTGCTTGTCACTAAATTAAATGTAGTTGCCTCGGTAGCCTAGCCTGGTGGGGCATCGCCTTGGTAAGGCGGCGGTCGCGGGTTCAAATCCCGCCCGAGGCTTTCGCTTTAACAACCACATAGAGGGTAGGTCAAAATATCATCCAGCATAGAAAAGTACATAGAGAACCTTCTGATTGAACAGCTTTTCAAAAAACTCGGCGCTTTTAACCCAGAAATGCTAACCGAAGAAATAAAACATTTTACTACTAAAGAAGCAGAAAAAAGAGATAAAATTGTAATTGAATACTTTGGAGAGACTGGAGTAAATCGAATAGTCAACACCATTACTGAACTTTTACTCACACCGCCAAGGCCTCCCATAAACGCAAAAGTGCTAGACGTTGGTGCAGGCTCAGGACTTTTCACAATCAAAATCGCCGACAAAATACGTGCAAAACTTCCAAAATCGTCTTTATATGCCATGGACCTAACTCCAGCAATGCTGCTTTCATTAGCCAAGAAAAAAGCTAACATAGTGCCCTTCATAGGCATAGCTGAAAACGTCAAAGGCAGCATAAAGGAAGCAAGAAAATTCTTCAACATACCATACAAGTTTGACGCCATCTTCTCAACTTTAATGCTTCACCACAGCACCCAACCAGAAAATGTCTTCAAAAGTCTTAAAGAAGCTTTGAAAAAGAAGGGAAAAGCAATTGTTATCGACCTCTGTGAGCACAGCTTTGAAGAGTTTAAAACAGAAATGGGCGATGTGCATTTAGGTTTTGAACCACACAACATCAGCGAAATCGCGCGAAAACATTTCTCACAGGTCAAGGTTGAGAAAATACCTGGAATTTGCTGCGAATGCTCGGGACGTTCAGCCGAAATTTTCGTTGCCTTCATGCGGAATTATTCATAAAAATTGATTACATAATTTATATATTCATAAAACAATGAAATGAAGATAAAGAGAGGGAACCATTTGCCCTTTGACGAGCCCCTAACCTATGCAATAATTGTAATAGGGGCAATTATAGCATGCTTAATAGTTATTTATGCCATGAAAAGACGTGGAAAAAAAGAAGAAAAGCTTCCGGAGGAAGAGAAAATAAAGATAGAACCTAGGGGTTTACCGTTTAAAATCGTCAAAAGTGTTTCTTCTGAGGAAGCCGCGCGTGCAAGAGAACAGCTAAGAATATTAGATTTAGAAAGGGAAATATTAAGCGATGCCATTCGGCGACTTTATGAAGCTCATGCGGAAGGAAAAATAACCGAGCAAGAAAGAGAAAACCTAGGACAAACATACAAGTCTCGAATGATGACCGTGAAAGAGGCCATCTCAAAGGACGAATCCCTAGTTGCTTTACATGAACTTGAAGCCATGCAAGAAGACCTAATAAAACTTTTCAGCGAACGCTTCGATGAAGTAAGCACAAAAATTGAAGAACTGCGCTCAAAAGTGGAAGCAAAACCAATAAAAGAAATAACCATACCAACAGCAAAAGCACCACCAACCCCAAGCCCCGAAGAAAAACCCGCGAGCGAAGAACAGGCAAAAAAGAAAAGAAAACCACCGCCAGCCAAGCCAAGTCCAAGGACAGAGGCTGAAAAAAGAATAGAGGAGATTAGGGCTGAAGTAGAAAAGGTTTTGGATAGATTGGGGCAGATGGAAATTGAAACCTAAACAGGATTGGATTGAAAAAGAAAAGAAGAATGCGGCCCTAGAAGCAGTCAAACATGTTAAAGACGGTTTTATTGTTGGTTTAGGAAGTGGCAGCACAGCTGCTTATGCTATTGAGGATATAGGAAATAGAATAAAACGCAAAAAGTTACGTGTTTTTGGTGTTGCAACATCATATCAAGCTTTAATGTTGGCTATTAAACATGGAATCCCAATAACAACCCTAGAAGAACACTCAACACTAGATTTAACAATAGATGGAGCTGATCAAATAGACAATGGATTAGATCTGATTAAGGGCATGGGCGGAGCCTTAGCCCGCGAAAAGATCGTCGCCTCTGCCTCAAAAAAACTTATTATTGTTGCAGATGAAAGCAAGAAAGTTAAGGTTCTTGGAGAAAACAATCATCCAGTGCCAATAGAAGCCTTGCCACTTGCGACGCCAGTTCTAATGCGCAAAATAAAAGAAATCGGCGGAAAACCAACCTTAAGAGAAGGAACAAAAAAGGTTGGACCAGTCATAACGGACAACGGCAACGTTATCATAGACGTAAACTTTGGACTTATACCCAAACCAGCAGAGTTGGAGCGCAAACTAAAGGAGCTTCCAGGCGTTGTTGAAACAGGGCTTTTTGTTAAAATGGCAAACATAGCATATCTTGGAAAGCGTTCTGGCGTAGAGAAAATGGTATGGAAATAGATTCAACACAAGGTAGAATAAGCCAAAACAATATTCATGAGATCTATTATTGACCTTTACGAAGGCAGCAAAAATAAAACACTAACAGCCATTAAACCTTTTAGAAAGAGAATTAATCGAAATAGTTCGGCATGACCAAAATTGACTCTCTCTTGATGGAAAATTTTTTATCTTCATCTGATGTAATATTCCAAAAGGGAATTTTATGGCTAAATGTCCCAAATGTAAAAGGGAAGTCAGTACTCCTAAGAAGACTTGGAAGATGGCTGGAAGAAAAGATAAGAGTGGCAAGAGAACAGAACTTACAATCGGACTCTTTGAATGTTGTGGAAAATCTTTCAGATCCGTCTTAAACAAGAGAAAAATCTAATTCAGTGAAAATACTAGCTCTAACTCTATTTTTTTCTATTATCAAATTCACAAAAATTTTAGGCGTTTCATAGAAAAGAGGATTCACAAAAGCATGCTTTGAGCCTCTTCAAAAACGAATTAAAAAAGGGTCTAAAAATTATCGGGCGTTTTAATAATTGAATGAAGAGAATTACAAATAACTGGGTTAGAACAGCCCTATAAGAAGAGAGCTTAGCAACGTATACTTGAACTCTTTATCCCTTCATGTAGCAGATACTAGCCATTGCCAACAGAGCCCATGGTGAAATGACTATTAAGGCTCCCAGAAGACCTATCAAGCAGTTGATTCCATACATCCATTGCCATTTATGCCACCAAGGAAAACCAAATACAAAAATCATAAAAAGGGAAAAGAAAACTAGGTATATGGCTATTAAGAAATTAACTATTCTTTTCTTTTCAGCTAATACCATCTTTAGCAACTTCCCATTTCCTAATATTTAATAGAGTTGCATAGAATTTAGTTCTATTTTTCAGAACGCACTGTTCTAAAATCAGTACGCAACCATCTACACTTGCACGATAACATACTCCAATAATAATAGGTTCTTCAGTAAACGTTATTTGAAAGTTTAACCATCATATATTTAGAGAAGGGAGAAGGGAAAAATGGAAGAGGAAATCTTAGTTTCTGTTAATCAGCACAATTGTAAACATGAAAAACATAGCAAATATACAGAGAGAAAATTTGATATTTTCAATGGATTTGAAATGATTGCCATCAGATGTTGCAATTGCCATAAGACTCTTGAACTAACGGTAAGAAGGATGATTTCTTAAAAACAACAAAAGCATCGGCATGAATTTTGTTCATACTACATCATTTATTATTTATGTTGCCTCAGCTTTCGTGACTTTTGGAAGAAACTTCAAATAATATGAGCCTAAAAATTTTACAAAAAATAGATTGTATTATTCTATTCTTTCATTTCAGTTTGACTTAAATCAAGTCAGATAAATACAAGAACCTATACACAAAACAATCTAGAATCAAATACCTTAAATCAAGCCTTGATAGTCAAAACAGTTTAGAAGCACAAAGCCGGGGTAGCCTAGCTTGGTTTGGGCGCCAGACTCATAATCTGGAGAACAACGTGTGGGGCAAACGCCCAAGGTCCAGAGGTCGCGGGCTCGAATCCCGCCCCCGGCACCATTTTACCAATTAAAGCCTGTTTCTTGGCTATTTTGGACAAAGAAGTTCGATTTGGGCGTCAAGAATACAAGTTGAAAGTAAAGCCTTCAAACTTTTTCTGCATACTATCAATTTGCGAGTAGAAACTAGCTCAATTGCGATTGAAACTGTTAGAATCTAATAGCATTTTTGCTATTCGCCCGAGAGCTCAACATTTTCTCGCCGTCACGTCATGTAGTGCACGCTAGTTATAAATTTTTAAAAGACGAGATCATATTTAAATTAAGGACAATCAATGAAAGCTGTCGTCTACCGAGGACCGAAAAATGTAAAAGTTGAGGAAGTGCCGGAGCCAAAGCCAGCTCAAAACGATGTGTTGGTGAGGTTTAAGGCTGGCAGTATTTGTGGCACTGATGTTCACTATTACAAAGGTGAATGGAAGGATTCAAAAAAGATCGGAAAAGTAATAGGGCACGACGCTTCGGGTCAGGTTACGGAAACGGGTCAGAGAGTGGCAATTGTCCCGTTCATTTTCTGTGGATCTTGTAGATACTGCCTGGGAGGGAGACCCAATTTGTGCGAGAGATGGAGCATAATGGGCTTTAACAGAAACGGGTGCTTCTCCGAACTAATAGCAGTGCCAAGAAAGAATTTGCTTCCAATACCAAACAACGTCACTTACGAAGAGGCAGCGATACTTGAGCCAGTCGCTCTTGCGCTTCACACCTTTGACCTGCTTCAACCTAGGCTTGGACAATGGGCAACGATAGTGGGGCAAGGGCCTATAGGACTTGTTATGACGCAGGCAGCGAAGGCTTCAGGGTGCAGAGTTATCGCTATAGATTTAGAAGATTATCGATTAACGCTGTCCAGAAAGTATGGAGCAGAGGTATGCATCAATCCGAAGAGTCAAAAAGTTGCGGACAAAGTGAGAGCGATTACTGAAGGGGGCTCGGACATCGTCATTGAGGCTGCCGGCAAAAGGGAAACTGTCGAACAGACTCCCCAACTCGTGAGCCGGACAGGAAAAGTAGCGTTAGTAGGCGAATCCTCAGGCTTCATAAAATTCGAGGGCGAAGCGCTTTTCTTCGGTGTATGGCTCAACCCTCTGAAATATGCTCTTGCACTGGATTCAGTGTCAAAGGGAATTATCGATGTCAAAAGCTTGATCACTCACAGATTTCCACTGGTCGATTTCGAGAGGGCGATCGAAACAGCTACCAACGCTGCAAAGAGACTTGTGAAGGTTATTCTTCAATAGCGTGACTTGGTATTCTTGACCCGAGAGTTCGAACAATGCCCTGACTTGGGTTCAATGGTAGCCCTGGATAGGTTCAAATATCGGTTTGCGCTTTCAACTGAAGATTGAGCAATTTCTTAAGGTTATTTAATATCTTCAGCATAAACCCAAATTTTGAGAGAGAAGACATTAGTTTGAGAGGTAAATGAAGGTTATATAATGAGGAAGATTGTAGAGGGCTTTGTTCATCGACGAGGTGTGCATTGTGAGTCTTCGGCGATAAGGGATGTGCTTGAATATCATGGACTTAGATTAAGTGAGGAAATGATTTTCGGGTTAGATTGTACATTTGGATTCATTTACTGGAAACAGAAATCCGCAATTCCCCCGTTCCATATTGGTGGAAAAATTCATAAGTTTCCAAATACATTGTCCAAATTTTCGGGCGTTAATGTTGAGCGAAAAACTACAAACAGTCCGAAGAAAGCTTGGGCGTCAGTTAAGGAGATGCTGGATAAAGATGTTCCAGTGCCAGTCTTTGCTGACATATACTACCTTGATTACATGAATGTACCTAAAGAGCCTTGGAATCATTTCGGTGCACACATGATAGTTCTGGCAGGATACTGTGAAGAAAAAAGCGAAGCCTACGTTGCAGATACCAGTTTTAATGGCTTACAGACGACATCTCTCAAGAGTTTGGCTGATGCTAGAAACTCCAAGTATAAGCCTTTCGCTCCAAGGAACACATGGTTTAACATCAGTGTGCCTGCCAAAACACAACCATTAAGCCAAGCGGTAAAGAAAGCCGTATTGGAAACATCTAAAGATATGCTGAACCCACCCACTAGAAATTTTGGCATCAAAGGCATTAGGCAACTAGCGGATGACATCTTAAATTGGCCAAAAGTATTAGATCCTAAACAGCTCAAGCTCACTTTATTTCTAACCTACATTGACATGGAAGAAGCAGGCACTGGCGGAGGTAACTTCAGAAGATTATACTCACGCTTTCTCAAAGAAGCTGGCGAGTTAATTTCTGATAAACGCCTCTTAGAAGCAGGGAAGAAACTCGACAACTCTGCTGATGCGTGGTCTGAAATTGCCCGTTCACTCTTGAAAGCTAGTCAAGTTGAAAATGCAGATGAAATAATTTCTAAGGCTCATGAAAAGATAATTGAATGTGCAAACATAGAGGAAAAAGTCTTTTCATCGATAATTTAAACCTTCACCTGTCCACTGTTTAGTGGTAGCCCGGGATAGCTTCAAACTCTCCCATGTATAAATAGAGCGTGTTTTTACTGGTAAATTGGTGCTGAAATCCCGCCCCCGGCATTATAGAATATTTAGAATCTCTCCAAGTTCTTCAATTATAACTGTTGGTTTTTCGTTTTCCAGCTGCTCTCTAGCGTATATGTTAGATACCACAGCTACGGTGAAAGAGCCTGCTCGTTTTCCAGCTTTAACGTCGATGGGATTGTCGCCTACGACAATGCATTGTTCAGGGTCTATTCTTAGTCTCTTTGCCGCCTCAAATACAATGTTAGGTGCAGGTTTGTGCTTTATCACCTCATAGCCTGTCACAATTACGTCAAACAGCCTGGAAATACCAAAATGAGAAAGTAGGTCTATGACGGGTTCTCTGTATTTAGTCGTTATTATTCCCAGCTTGAAGCCTTTGGCTTTTAATTTCCTGAGAACCATTGGAGCTGACGGATTAATCACTGTATTTTTAAGATGGTGCGCCATGTAGTATTTTCTATATTCATGAACAAGTTTCCATACATCTTCATTTGAAAGATTTGGAGCAAGAACACCAAAAATATTTTCAAGAGGTAAGCCAATCATTCTAGCTACTTTAGCTCTGTTGCAAGTCAACCTCTTTGATTCTAGAACCTTTTCAACGGCATCTATTATCGCCTGAGAGGAATCAACTAGTGTACCATCCAAATCAAAAAGTACAGCTTTAACATTTTGCAAGCGCAACTTAACCCTAGCTCTCGTAATTTTAGTTTTGTTTTCTAATTTCTTGTTTAATTATAGATGTTGTGTTTCTTGTTGATATTTCAAGCTGTTCGCCAAATCCCTTTTTCACGTAAGCATTTTTTATGACGATTTTATCGCCTACTTTTAGGTCCTTTACAGAATCTGCGTGCTCTCGCCATGCTGAAACCCATGTTCTACCAGTTTCATCCTTCAACTCAAAAACAGCAAGTTTGACAAGCTGTCCCTTAGATGTTTTTACCTCTCTGAGTATGGGCATAGTAACAATTTCTCCTTCAGTATTAACACGGTTCAAACTTTCTTTTAAGTCAGCTATTTTCAAGAACTCTTCCGTGGGTGCAAATGCATCCACGTAGGTTTCTGCATTTATATGAATTTCTAAGCCTCTGTTTATTGCTTTATTCACCTTCGCATTCACTATTTGCAACTCAGCACCTGTTTTCAGTTTTCTTTCTAGCTCATCCACCTTTCCATTCCAGACAACAACAGGTATTTCGCCGCTTTCATCAGACAATATAAACCGCATAACTTTTCCAAAGCTTGAATCTTGCCTTTGGAAGGCAGATGACGCAAACGACTGTTTAATTTTGCCAATTACGTTTACTTTTTTCCTTTTACTTACCTGAGTTATTTCTCCGATTTTTGTTGCGAATTTGCTGATGGTTGGATAATTTTTTGCTTCGACATTTGGTAGGTTGGTTTCAATTTCACCTTTTTCTCCGATGTGTAATTCAACCCTTCCGCTGCGGTCTTCTCTAGTGTATCCATGAGAGAAACGTATTATCTGTCCACCCTTTATTTCGCCAGAATCTACGAGTTTTGTTTTGTCATTCCACAAAACAACTCGCAATATGCCGCTTTGGTCAGCAACGAGTAAACTCGCAACCTTTCCACTTCTATCTCCCTTAAAGGCTTTAGAGGGAAAAATGGCTATAATCCTTCCAACAATTGTAACGTCGTTTAAACTTGGAACCAAGTTTTTTATCGAGAGGACGGGCACTAAAGCTCTCAGCGAAATTTCCACTCCCATATCAGCTGCAATCATTCGCAAAAGAGTCTCGTCTGAAATGAAACCGCCAGTTTTCCTTTTTTCCTTTCTTAATCTCTCTATAATATCTTCTCTTGAAAATTCGGGAAGCTTCGAAAGTATCTGCTCAACTATCTTTTCTGTTGACATCTTAGCTTCGATACCGCTGAAGATGAGGATGACGGACGCTATAAAGTTTATTAAAAGCCGCAAGCGACTTTTAAACATGCCAACGGGAGCCTAATACTTCCATGGATGCTGGAACACTTTACAGTTTAGGCATAGTGTTAATATTCGCTGGGATGCTCGTCATCTTAGTCGCAATCCTTTTGCTCTTCTTATCAAGCGTTAAAGCAGAGAAAAAAGTCAAAGGCGGTGGAGCCGTAATCATTGGACCTTTTCCAATAATCTTTGGAACAGATAAGGAATCAATTAAAACTGTTTTATTGTTGTCGATCGTACTTACTATACTTCTTGTAATTGTAATGGTGATCTTTTACTTAATATCAAAATGAGGATAGAAACTCTATGATATTACGTGAAAAAATTGCAAAATGCGCGAACACTGAGCCAAGCAGTTCCTCAAAATTCTTGATATTGTTCATTATAGGATTTTTCATAATCTTTTTAGGAATCATAATTTTGATTATAACCGCGCTACTTTACGGTGAAGGCTCAGTAAATTTTGGCGGTGTTATATTCATATGGTTTATTCCAATAGTTTTTGGCTTTGGTCCAGAAGCTACATGGATGGTTTTATTTGCCATAATTATTGCTGTTTTAAGCATTATAATGTTCCTAATATTGCGCAAAAGAATGATTGAGGCAAGCAATTAGCTATTCTAGCTTGTCTTCGTCTCTTCACCATAAAACGCATAGAGAAATATTAAAACCAGCGCAACAAACGTTGCACTCATAAGAATATATTTTAGTATTTCAAAGTATGCTCCTATATCCATGGAAACGTTTCCCTTCTTCTCCTTTATCTTTGAAGTTTAAATATTTAAATAGTAGGTTTTTTCCACTCAGCCATAAGGGAATCGTAAATTTCGTCATGGTCCTCTATAGTTTCATACCATTCTAAATTTTTGGCTAATTTCTGCGCAATAAGATGATAGCATAGGTGCACTTCCTTGTCTAGAACGCGAAAGTAGAAGTCATCGCACGTGCAGAATTCAGCTTCAGGCATTATCAGATAATCTCGTTCCTTTCCAACAACAATCCACACTGTCCTACCACTTGGCTTAAAAACATACTTTTTCACACGATTTTCTTTTAAGGCTTCAAAAGCCCTAGTGAACCTCTGACCAAAAATCTCATAAAGTTTTGTCAAATTTTTACCGGTTAATTTACCCTCTGCCTTTGCTTCTCGGCATATAGTGTTTAATGCATGGATTTCTGAGTTTTCTTCCATTACGTGCACGAGCTCTTCTGGAAGAGGTGTTGAATAAAAAATATGGAAGGTGTTAATCTATGCTTATTGGTTCGCCTTTGGGTTTCTTTTCCCCTTTGATCTTTGGCAATGTAACTTCTAAAACTCCATTTTTGTACTCTGTTTTCGCCTCCTTCACCTTCACTTTTGCTGGCAATGTAACTTCCTTAAAGTATTTACGCTGTGGAGTATCAACCGATATGCTTAACGTTTCTTCTGTCCCATGCAATTTTATGTCTTTCTTCTCCACGCCAGGCAATTCAACCACAATATGAACCTCTCCATCTGTTTCAATAATATCCACAAGTGGTTCACGTTCTTCCTTCACCTGCGGGCCTAACCGACTTGGTTTAACGTTCCCGAATTCACGAACTTCAGGTTTTCCATCAGGGCCTATTTTTACGCTGTAGCCGTATACGAATGGACCAAATTCCCGTGCTGTGGAACCGTCTGGGAGTTTGCGTTCTTTAACATAGTCTTTTGGGACTCGGGAAGTGAATGTTTTGAATTCTTCTTCCATCATTTTTTCCATATCATGGAACATTTTATCAATATCCTCGAAGAACCAGCTTCTGAAGAAGGGATAGCGTTTCCTTTTAAACCATTCTGGGTAATCTTCATCTGATGGCATTTCATTTCACCTCGTAAATGTGAAGAAGACTATCGTCTATAAATCTTATGCTAGAGTGCTGTTAGCTCAAGATTTTTAGCTGATTTAAAGTCCCAAGAAAAGTTTCGTCTAGAAGAAAAGTTTCTGCACTTTCCATGTCGACTGCTTCTGAACGAAGGACTGGCCCAACAATTCTTTCACTCGCTGCCTTCCCAGCGAGTTTTCTTTCGTTTAGCGGTCTGCCTCCCAAGAACTCGTTGAAGGAAGGTATTATAAGAAGTTGCGAGGTTTTTGGTTTAACCTTATAATGCTTCAATAATGTTTCTTCTGGATTTCCCTCGATTTTTATTTTTTGTTTTTGCAATAGAACCTGAGTCAGTTTTATATTATTGCATTTTGTTTTCACCCAAACTTGTTTTGTTATTCTGAACCCTGCTGGGTCGCGGAAAACCACAACAGGATGAACATGTCCCATTACTAGTGTTCTGCATCCTAAGAGGGATGGTGATGGCCACCTATGTCCATGGAAAAAGCCAATTTCGCCCATTGTTACGCCAGTGGCTGGCAAGATTTTCATGTTTCCCGGTAGTAATGGCTCAAGATTTCCGTCGTGGTTACCTCGGATTATAAGGGTTTCTTGCACCTGCTCTTTTAGTTTGTTAAAGAAATCTGGTACGTCATGCCATTCGCCCATTTCTGCTGTCGCAACCGTATGTTTTACGTCGCCCAAAATAAGTAGTCTTTCGGGCTTGTAAGTTGATATGAGGTTTGTCAGTTTTTTTAGAAGTTTTGGCGTTTGTGTTGGGACATGTATGCCTTTTTCTGAAAGCGACATTTCCCACCCTATGTGCAAGTCGGCTATTACAAGGGTTTTGTGTTTGACTTCTTTAATTAGGAGAGCAGGTTGATGTTGAATTGGTGTTAACAAGTCGCTTATCTTCCTTTGTAATGGATTGTTGCAGGGCAACCAAGACATTTGTTATAACCGGGACATTTCCTACAGTCTGAGTTGCATGGCGAAATTGCGACTTTCCTTTTTGGTAACCGTAGTTTCATTTTCTTGGGGAAAAACAATTTTTCGGGAAAGGTTAGCTTAGCTTTTTCGAGACCTAAAGTGGTTTGCGGTTTTTCTTCTATGTATTCAACCCACCATCGTTGTTTCTCAGGCAAGAAATATGCTATGAAGATTTGGTTTGCTTTTGTTGCCATAAAGGCGACGTAAGGGCAGTTTTGATATGCCTTGGCTATTTTGATTGATATTTCAACAGATTTTGCTTCGCCTTCTAGAAATACTGGAATTAACTTATCCATTATTATTGCTCTCCATAGATTTTATTATGGATTTGTAGATTTTTTGGTTGGCGGCTGCTATGAAGGCTACGGTTTGCTTTGGGTCTAGCTTAATGTTTAGTGGTTTTTCTTTAGGTGTTGTCATTTTTGCGCCTGCCTCTTGGATTATTAGCCATGCGGCTGCCATATCCGTTGAGCGAAGTTTTCCGCGGATGTCTATGAAAGCATCTGCTGTTCCGTCTGCCACGTAGCAAAGTTCTAGGGCGTTGGTCCCGAGGTGGCGTATGTGCTTTGTTTTCTGAATTAGACCTGTTAATTGAGGGATTATTTCTTGAACTTTGTAGGTGTTTAGGTCAATGCCTATCACTGCTTCTTCCAGTGATGTGTTTTTTGATGGGGTTATTTTATGGTTGTTTCGGTGGGCTCCTGCTCCTTTTTGCGCAGTGTAGGTTATTCCATGAAATAGGTCTGCTACCAAGGCTGTGTGTATAGTTTTTAAGGTTGGTTTTGTGGAAACTGCGATGGATGTTGCGTAGAAAGGTATGCCCCTTGTAAGGTTTGTTGTGCCGTCTATTGGGTCGGCTGTTAAGAAGTGTTTGTAGGGAGTCTTTCCGTATTCGCTTATTCCAGATTCTTCACTGATTAGTGTAAAAGATATGTCATGTTGTTTTAAGGTGTCTATTATAGCATTTTCTGCTGCTAGGTCTATCTGTTTTATAGGGTCGCCGCCTGCTCCTATGCCTAGGTTAGGTTGCGGTTGGTTCAAAGTTTTTAGTAGGGGAGCAATTCGCTTTTGTATGTTGTTTTTGCTTTGGATGAGAATTTGCAGCCAGTTGATTTGCTGTATCATTTTAATGTGTTCTCCATTTTCTTGTATTGCCGCTTTTGATAAAGACTTTGCTGAAAGAGATTATTGTACAAAATTATAGTTTGTGTTGACATATCGTGTTTGTTTATTATTGGCAATGTGTTTTTTTAATATTGAATGGCGTAAATGTCTTTTTTTCCTTTGTTTTTCTGGCCATATTAGAATTATTATAAGTGCAATTATTATAATGGCGAGCGGTATCATTGGATCGAGAGCTAGATAGCCCAAGAGTGGTATGCAGTAGATGACTCGTCCGTGTATTTGATTTTCTGGAACTGGACTTGGGTCTTCGCTTGTGTTATTATCACCTTTTGTAGTGAAAACATAAGTTCTATTGGATAATATTCGTATGTCCACTACTCGATGTACTGTGCGTGTTATATAGTCATCTTCTATTAGATCGAATACTATGATGTCGTTAATTTTTATTTGGGTAGCGTTTACGCCTTGCACAATTACGAGATCTCCGACTTCGAGGGCTGGATGCATACTTCCAGACGCAACTACAACCAGAGGCAGGTCTGTGTTTAAGAACAATTTTAAGCCAAGGTAGGCGCTTATTCCAGCTATAAACATGGCGATTATCGTTAAGGCTTCGATCAATTGTTTTCTTTGTCCATATCTAAGTTTCATGACTTGTTCGCGTCCGTCTGAAAGTTTTAGCTTTCGAGACCATATTTTCTTCTTCTATATCGCGGTTCAATTATTGCAGAGTCCACCAATAGTATCATTAAGGCGAAGGCTGCGACCTCGAATGTCAAGGCCATCCACCAAGGTGAGCTGGCGCTTGATATAGGGTTAGGTTCAAAATAGAATAAGACACTTATCCTGAATATTGATGGGCCTAGGAGACTCCAACCTGTTTTATAAAAGAAGAAACCTAGGAATAATCCCCCGGCGAATGCTGTTAAGATGTTGGTGAATATATAAATCGCTATACGTTCCGAAGACCAAACGAGCAGATTGTTGACGGATATTTGACTTAGGCTAAACATTAGGGCTGATGCATATAGAGATGAAAAGAAGCCCATTCCTTTGAGTAAATTTCGAAATATGTAACCTCTGAAGATTGATTCTGTGGCCAACCCAAAGAAAACTGCGTTTGCTATTTTGTAGATGATGACTGCCGGGCTAGAAGGGAATTGTATAGGTCCGAGTGATCCCATTATTCCTGGTGCTAGTGCGAATACTATGTAGATTGCTATCAGGGCAAGTGTGATCAGCAAGCATTTTTTTGTTGTAATTGGGGTTGGTAATTTGTAGCCGTGTTTTCGGAAGTCGGATTTTATTAGTTTTACGAAGAGCACGTATATGAGGAGGCTGAGTATAGGCATTAATAGATAAAGGATCAGAACAATGTTGGGTTCTAAAGAAGTATTCATCATAATGAGGTCGTAAATTTGCCATTGGGCAAAGACTATGAAGAAAAGTAGAATTGATGTGGCGATTATTACATTTTTTGAGGTTGGAGTTGTTGTGGAAGCGTTCAATCTTCTTCTTCCTCTTCTTCGTAAACTTTCTCCTTTTCAGCTTTGATTGGAGCAGTGATTGTGTACTCATATAGGGTTGTTTCGTCAATTACGTAGAATACGTGGTTGTTTCCTACTTTTTCTATGTGTAGGATTGGCTTGGCTAGATTGTCGGCTATTTTGACTAGGTCTTCCATCGATTTCATTGGCATTGTTGTGAGGGGAGCCTTGTAGGTGGGTTCTTGGGTTACCTCTGCTATGATATCTTCGTAAGGTTCGATTATTTCTTCTAGGTATTTTTCTGGTTTTTCCAGTTTAGTTGGTTTTGCTTTTGTGTATGCCAAA
>Ga0315309_1000247_pt1 | contig 32485 bp, 50 predicted proteins | sample TDP4_MG_FD_203080 | JGI IMG/M metagenome (GOLD analysis project Ga0315309, IMG submission 203080) | Freshwater sediment microbial communities from Lake Towuti, South Sulawesi, Indonesia - TDP4 | ecosystem: Environmental > Aquatic > Freshwater > Lake > Sediment | place: Indonesia: South Sulawesi...
CGTCTTCTGATTGATGCGGTACGATTGGAAATGGTGTTTTTTCTTCAGTTCCATAAAGGCGAACATATCCTTCACATCGCAGAATTTCCGCTTCATGGTCTTTGCCTTGAATGAACTTCCATTTAGTGAACTCGTTAGGTAACGGCTGATCTTCCCCACATTGGTTATAATGTCCAGAATAGTCTAACATGGTTACGGGACTTTCCAGAAATCCACATCCGGCACTTTCTCTTCTTCCCCCCATAGCGCAATAGAGAGCTGCTAACCGAGTTTGAACTTCACTCCAAAGAAGAGTAGTTGCAGGCTCTTTTCTCCAACTATACTTGCCGCTTTCCAGTTTTCTTTCTCTTTTTTCGCTTCTTGTTTCGAATCGAGATGCAGCAACCTTAAGATAATCACGCCGGAAAATATAAAGTCCAATGCTTGCGACCGTTGCAAGAGGGAAAGATCTTGTTCCTCTTGGAAGAATCTCAATCTCGAACTTATTCCACAACAAATTTCGAAGCGCATGGAACGCCTTAACAAGAATCTCTGCGTCGTTTAAAGCATATTCCCAGAATACGGCGGGATATTTTTTCTTTAATTCATTCATCTGGACGATCCAATGTTCATAAGGTTTTCCTTCCGGGGACTGCATTTTTTTCTCCATGCCGACAAACTTAGCGACCGTCTTCAATCCCTTGTTAAAGAAGGCGAATGTGTCTATAACATTCATTGTATCAGTCCTAATATGAACCGTATCTTCATGTATGATGAGGATTTTACCTCGTCTTTCTTTCACAATATCTTTCCAGTTTGAAACATGTCTTAGCTCCGCAAAGGCAAGGTGCGTCAAAAGATAAATTATTTGGTCATTGGGAACCTTCAACCACTCCCGAACATGTGCTTCAAGTTCTTCCCAAGTGACCTTTCTTTCAATATCCCACTTGTTAGTTTGTATTTCACCGTTAGAATTAATCACGGCGAATGTATGACCAAGACAGAATCGTTCATACCATACGATTTCTCCCTCCCCTTTTTTCAACGTCTTCCTTTCTTTGCCGTAGTCCTCAGTGTCCCATGCAACGATCAATGGATTTAGTATTTGTTTCATTGCATGTTTCGTTCGTTCACTGAGAGGTCTGAGAACAGGTTCTTCCCAATTATCTAGCTCAGTGATTTTCGAAGCGATCATTAACTTTGGTTCTTGGTTGTTGTTCTCCACCCAATATACTCCCATGTTTCCGCAGTTATCACAGGGCGCGCCCGTCCACTCACGCACCACACGCAAATCACGAAATCTACGCTTTTCACGGCACTCAAAACAGAGACAGAGAACTTCCTTCATCAAAACCACCTATTTCGTCTATCGGGCGAAGCCCATTTTTCAAGTCGAAGCATCCAAACCAAACTACGCAAGACCTTCCAATGATGAAAGCTATGACCCGTTTGGTGATTAAACGAACATTGATATTCGTGAACAATGGCATGAGCTAATTCATGTAGCAGAAACAGAAGCGGGGTATGGTTTCCTACTACGATTCGTTTGGCTAAGAACCAACAATACCCCCCTAAGACTTTCTGGTTGACTACAATTGGGCCGCTCTGTAGGCTCAAAGTATAACCGAGATTGAATTGTTTGTTAAATCGGTCGAAGATTTGTTGTGCCTCTTCTGGTGATAGTAGGTCGTTGTATTCTTGCCAAAAGACGGTGCGTTCTCTTCTAAAATAATCCAAACAACCAATACCTCAGATAGTCTAGGAATAGTCTAAATTTAGACCATAGAGTGAACTGTAAAATACAGAACTTCGTTGTTTCAGCGACTATCCGTTCTTCAGCCATCTTACAGTATTTTTCAGAAACATCTATGCCGATATAATCTCGCCCCAACAACTTTGCGACCACACAGGTTGTTCCTGAACCGACAAACGGATCTAAAACAATCGCTGGAACGGTTTCAGGCGTGTTACAATTACAAGACGGTTTCCAATCGGTCCTTCCTGTTACCCGCGTCCAAGGGCTTCCACATTTCACACAACACCCTTTTTCACTCGTTCCCGCCTTAACCATCGGCTCAACTAATTTCTTCGGAAACACAGCGAAATGAGCGCCTTTGAACGAGGCGGTTGGAATCGTCCAGACCGAACGTTTGTTACGGCCCCTTGAAGCGAAGTCTCCTTTCGTAAGACCGTGGTGTTTGAGTAATGGGTCCGCTGTACCACCACGAAAATTAGTCCTATCTCTGCTTCCCCAGTCCTGAGCGGGTTCTCGTATTGCATCCGCATCACAAAAATAACTATCGGTTTTAGTCAACTGAAAAACATATTCATGTGCCTTGGTCGGTCTCCAACTACCTTTACGCAATATTAATCCGCCGTTCGGACTACATTTCTCACAACCCGGACATTCCTTCCAAATTACATCCGATTGAAACGAGCCGTCAGGCGCATGGTCTTGTTGCGGCTGTCCTATCGCCGAACCAACACGCCACTTCTCTTTTCCGCGTCCCCTTCTGCCAATCTTGATCCTATGTTGTTGCCAACGCCAACCGTTTATAGACTCAGGCATAGGGTTCGGTTTCTGCCAGATAATATCGGAACGCAAGTACCATCCGTCCTTTTGAAGTGCGAAGGCGACACGCCAAGGGATGCCTACAAGGTCTTTAGGTTTCAAACCTGCTGGAACCGAACTACCCTCAGAGTATGTGTGTTGCTTTGCTCCTATTGTGTTATGAACTTGATATGATCTATCGGCGGCATAGCTGTCACCCATATTCAACCAAAATGTGCCGTCTTTGCGTAGGACTCGCCTGACTTCGCGGAACATTTCAACCAAATGCTGCACATACAAATCGGGGGTGGGTTCTAAGCCGAGTTGGCCACGCCAAGCACCACCGTCCCAAACCTGATTTTGTTCCTCCCCCTCATACTTCCTCAACCCCCAATACGGTGGACTCGTAATAACACAGTGAACCGACTCATCGGGCAACTGGCGTAACACATCGAGAACGTGACCGCAGAGAATTTTGTTTCTATATTCAATCATTTCTGAAAGTCCTCCAAGAATCGGAAATAGAGTCTGGGTCGGGTTCCGGGTGGTTGAACTCCCGCAAAGATCGCGTATGCTCCGTACTTGTTTGCTTTCTCAACCAGTTTTCTTCTTTCCTCTAACGTCATGTCTTCGGGCTTCGTCATTCCATGTTTACTGAACTTGCACTGGATGAACCAGACCTGTGAGACTTTAACGCCTTGATCGTTAACACCTCGGTCCAGAATCGCAACTAAGTCCTCTTCGCCGATACTTGCAAACTTTCTTATGCAATACCAACCTCGTCTGCGAAGATGTTCCATTACAGAATATTCAAAAGCGCGTCCGATTTTGTATGGGGTGGATAAATATTTTTCTTGATTGCGATAATACTCTACGGATAGGCGGAGTTCTTTAGACTTGTCTTTATACGGCAAATTATACACCTTTCGTGGTGATTTGCTTCCAAAATACGCCTTCCAAAGACATTCCTCGTGATACCAATTTGGATCTTGTTCTGTGCCACGATAAGCGGTCTCAGTTGGAACGATTCGCTTCTTACAATAACTGCAAACAACTCTACTTTTTTGGTCCAACAATTACACCTCCTTCACTTACTGTTTCCTCGACTTTAGTTGAGTAGATGCCTAGAACCGCGCTCCAATGTTCGTCGTCCTTGCGATCTTTTGGATGCGAAAACAAGATTTTCTCGTTCTTTAACTCATATTGTTGCTCGTTTAACTGTCCTATCAAATCGGTGTCCCAAGACGGAAGAATAACTCTGCGCTGTTCCATTCGCATGTGAACATAGGTCTGAATTTCCTGTTTCTCCTTATCCGTTAGAACCGCACCTTTCACTTGAGGCATAAACTTCTGAATCTGTTCAATCATGGCTTCTCCGACGTTGCTTTGGTCAAGGCATCCAGTTGAAATTTCGAAAGATTGCGATACATGTTTTAGGAACTCTATGATTTGGTCGTACAATCGATAGTTTGCGCGTTCTTCTTCAGGCAAGTCAATTTCTCGTAGCCAAACCTTTTTGAACACGAGTCGCTGAACTTCAATCTCTCCTACTTGAGTCTTCCACTTCTCTATACGGTAAATTGTCAAAACAGCAAAGTCTTCATGCTTCGCAAAATCCAACCCAATTTGATGTGGATAGTCATGCCCAACGCGAACTGAGTGAGTTAGGATTAGAACTTCTGGAATATATCCGGGATGCAGAGGATCGTCTGTGAAACTATAATCCTCTTGAATCTGACGCAGCAAGTCCTGTTTGTACCATGAATTTCGGTCATCCTTAAATTCCGCCTCGTACTCTTGTTCATAAGCGAACGTACCGATCAGTCGTTTCTGTTCCGCCAAAAAATCCTCCGTGATTAGTGGGCAAAGCCGGGATGGAATCTTCTTGGTCCAGAATTCAGGAGACATGAAAACACGGTAGAAAATATGATCTCGACCAAACGGCGTTGAAAGCATAATTAGGTTTCCTGTTCCGCGCTGCTTTTCGGTTGTTGCAAGCATTGGAAGGCAGACTTCAGCGATAATGGACTCTTTCACGAATGCGGCTTCATCAATAATTAAGAGGTCGGCGTAATGTCCTCGAATCGTCGAGCCGTCGTATCCTGTTGGTTGACAAATAATCGTACTGTTGTTGCTGAACATGATTTCGGTTCGCGTCTCGTAGGTGATGCTTTTTCTGAGGACTTTATTGGAGTGAAGCAGATTTTTGACGGTTCGAAACATTATGATGCTTTGCCGCAGACCCTTCGAAACAATAAGAATTTTCGTGGGGCTGAAGGATGAACCGGGATGAGTGAAGGCGAAGAATATGGCGAATACGGCGACGGCTGTAGTTTTACCTGACTGACGGCCCCATACCAGAGCCATTCGTTTGTGTTTGAGTGCTGCTTCGAAGAACTCTTTCTGATATTCGAATGGTTCAAGATCGAACAGCACCTTACAGAAAATAGTCGGGTCGAGAAGTTTGCGAAATTGATCCTCTACGACGGAGAGTTTAACATATCTCGCTATACCTAGAATATTATGGATGATTCCTAAGATCATAAGAAGAATCCATAATATTCGTTCAATCCAAACTCTCCGATCCATTATCTAACACACCTTTACTTGAACAGAAGCACCGCTATGAGCAATAGTTCTATTACCGTCGCGCAGACCTCAAACCATTCGAGTCTAGTCACTTAACTCTCACCTTCTTGATGTACCACTTGTAACCATCGGATTTCGGTTGGATCTCCTGAACTGCAACCACTAGTTCACAATTCTTTGCTGGACAAAAGACCACCAACTGTTTTTCGTCTTCATCCAATTCAACCCAACCGACCAGTAGTTTCCTGTTATGTTTCTTGCAAGCGCGAACGTCAATTGCTACCACTGTTTCACCTCCAAGCGAAACTGAACCTTACCCATGATTAGTTGCTCGTTGATTTTGGACTCTAGTTTGCGCTGGATTGAGGAGAGGTCAAAATATTGCGCCTTGATGACGGTCGCTATCTTTACCGTTTTTTTGACGATAGCGTTGACTTCGAACCCAATTGCGTGTTGCTCTTTTCGGTAAATTTCTGTGAGAAGAACAACGTGGGCTTCATCTTCTCCGAAGTCGCCGACGTAGATTCCCCAAGACGTTGCCTTGATGTCAATTTTCTTCAATGACTGTAGAGACTGTATTCTACCGCCGCTACTGTCATGCCAAACTACCTCCACTAAATCGCCGGGTCTCAAAACTTACAACCTCAACTTCTTCGGTAGCCGCTTCAAAATCTGCGCTAGGTCGTCTTCAGTGATTTGATCGAGTTCCTTGAGGCGAGTCATTGTTTTCAGACATTCGTTTAAAATTCGGATGTATCGTTGTTTGTCGCGTTCAGGAGTGTCGGGGCTTTTGATTTTAGCGACACATTCATCCACAACGAACTGCATCAGTTCCGCCTTGTTCTTCTTCACATCAAACATGCTTGTCTTCGGTTCTTTCAAAACTAGTTCGGCAACAAGAGACAAAACATTCATTTCGAGATCTTCAAGCGAGCCCCATTGAATCGTGTAATCTACAGGAATCAAATCTTGCTCAGTTTCGCTTGAGTGATTTTCTCCTTCCAGAGTTTCATGCTTCCGTAACCAATTGAATCGTGCCTCTTCGTTAAGCGCAATCAGTCTTACAAGAACAAAACCGTTCTCTCGAAGAATTGCGGCCTCATTCAAATAGCGCAGATCATCCACAACTATTCGGATTGAGCCTTTGTTGACAGTTTGTTGGAGAACATATAACTCGATCTTTCTGATTAGATACTTTGCCCAAACATCTTTCTGTATGTCTCGCATGGACGCACCAAAGTCCTGTAATAACTTGCGGTCTTTATCTTTCATTTCGAAAAGGTCTTCAGCTAATTCCTTCAATTTGGCCGCGAAACTAAATCGTTTGAATCCGAGCTTCTCTAAGACCTTTGCCGCCGTGGACTTTCCTGAACCCATTCTACCCGTAAACGCTATGAGAATCATCGGTAATCTTCGTCCTCCCTCCAATCGAAAGGTGGCTCTGGGTCTTCTGCATGTCTACGAGCATCGCAATCTGCGCAATCTGGGATTTCTTGCTCTATCCTTTTGATCGCTATTTCTAGTCTATCTAAGTCTTCGGAAATATCATTCAGTCGTTGTTTGAGTTCTATGATTTTCTCCGTTATTTCGCCGAATTTCATGCTATTTTCTTACCCCCACAAAAAACTACAATAACGCTGGGAAATGGACAGCGGTGGTCGGGGTTGTCATCAAACTGTAGTCGCCCTTTGATGAAGCGAACTTCATCTGCGCGCATCACGTACTCGTGCCACCACTTTGTATCCGTTCTTGCAGGAAGCAAAAAGACAACAAGTTTTCCTTTTTGCGCTTCCAACCAACCTTTCGCTAACCACTTGGATAATTGTCGCCCGTATGGAGGGTTAACATAATTTCGTTGCTTCCACTCAATGGTCAAACCGTCCCAAGTTCCATCCCAATTACTCGGACAGGGATCGAAATCGAAATTAAATTCTTCATCTAGTTTCTCATACAGATCCTTCGGTGTATTCCAATCCGTTCTCATTGAGGAAACCATGCCTTTTGTGTTCCAACGAGTCATTCTATTTCTACCTCCAAAACCGGATGTCCTTCAACAGATTTGTAATAAAATCGAACGGTCGTGTTGAGATCGGTTTCGTCGCCATCCATCACTAGCCCTAACCATTTCGCAAGAGTTTTTGCTGTGTCGCCGAACAAGGTAAAACTGACAAGAATTCTTTCTCCACTTACCTTTGATACGAGTGGTTTCTTCATTCACCCAATACCTCCTCCAATCTCACAACCTCTTTTCCAATCATTTTGCAGAATGCGGTTTCCCAAAGCATACCCGGAGACTTTTCTTTCGCACAAACAATTATGAAGTCGCACCGTCGCAGCATTTCGAATTCCCATTGAGCAATTCGAACAAGACGATCCTCGTATGGTTCTTTAGACTTGAAGTGATGATACCAGTCAAATGTGACATGTGGAATAATAGGAATAAGTCCGGGTCTTTGACGCACTAGGTTCGCGGCAATAGCAAGGATCTCTTTAGTTCGTTGCTTCGGGTCGTCGCTGTACGGATAGCAGAGATACACAAATTCAGGTCTTGGACGGCCCTCTACCACTGACAATTTTGAATTAATAATAGTGCATCGTTTTTGTAGTGCTGGATCACAGCGCATACATTTCCACGGTTGAGGTGGAATTGGCGGAATTTCGCCACGCCAAATCTTCAGAATGGTACTGATCTTTTCCTCTACGTCCTGAAAATCAACTTTGACTCGGTATTGCTTTAGAAACATTCCGTCGCGTCTACGATATACGCTGATAATTTGAGTTGCGGAGAGACGGTAGCCTAACTGCTTCAGGATCGGATAGAGTACCCACGCATAAATTCCGATCTGAAACTCTGCTTGCTTTCTACTGAACCAATCATATTCGAACTCGCCCGTTTTGATGTCTTTCTTAAGTGATTTTGCTGTCTTATATTCCTCGATTGCAACAAACCTGAGATAGCCGCCGTTTGTTTTCCGAAACTCCATTCTGAAGTCGTCGGGATGAATGAAGATCAATATGTCTTGAAACTCGCGGCTGAACGGTTCAAAGGACGCCAGTTTTGCTCGTAATTCCAACTCCAACGTTGACCGTGGACGCTTCTTCAGCCACTCGTCAACTGCTAAACCGCCGTCAACCTCAAGACTAAGCGGACGAGATGGTTTCACTCCTTCAACGGTTCTAAGTCTAGCCTCTTCAGCACAATGATAATGTCGAACAAACTCATGTGCGCGAATCTCTTTTGGTATCATCAATTCATCAATCTCCAAGAAATTCTTTCTATTTCTCGGTCGTCTCTGCTTTCTGGTAAACCAAGCATATTTGGTTCAAATTGATGAATGAGTTCGTGGAGAGTTGTATGAATGAGTTTTCTAATGAAAAGCTGAATGAAAACTTCCTCGCTCCAAGGCGAAAAAGGAAGCGAGGTCGCTTTGACTAAATTTTGAACAAGAATCTCTGAATCTTCCCCGACTGTAATACCGCCGATTAGTTTTCTTTGTCTTTTCAGAATTGCTCGGTAGACTAGGGGAACTCGCTGAATAAACTTAGATTCTTCTTCTCCTACAACATAAACAATATCGGTCTTAATTTCGTCGAGAAGATCCCAATTATCCAGAAATTCGGCATACCGCGACCCGCTACTCAAACTCAAAGTCAGAGCGCGATGATCTTTCACAAGTAGGGCGGGTATACAGAAGAAGCGAAGAATATGATCGCTGGGACAAACAATAATCAATACCTCAATGTCATTCTGCTTGTTTTTCCATCGGTGCATATCGTTGCCGACTGAAAGGTTGACTTTGAACGTGTTATGAGAGAGGTACGCGGTTCGAACTTGCAGCCGCAGATACCGGGAGCCTTTTCTGGCCAAAATATCAACGTGGGTTTCACAGAACCCCGGAAAATAAACCTCATATCCTCGGTTGACGAGTTGTTCTGCCACCAGAAACTCATTAACCCGTCCCTTAAACTCGTCTATACTGGTTTTCGGCAAGCAAGCAAGGTGGCAAAGTTCTCCCTGAAAATATGTGTAGGACTCTGTATACTCGGTTGCAGGAATGGGTTTACCGCAGAAAAAACAATAACCTATTAACTCTAATGGCTTCAGCGGTTGCTTCCGACACAGATCGAATGTAGTTTGTCTCATTCAGTATCGGAAGCGTAACAGGCTTAGAAAGTATTTAAAGTGCCGTTAGCAGAAACTTTTATGTGTAGCGATTCAACAGTCAGGCGCAAGTCGGAAAAACTTTTTAGAATCTACTTTGCTTCCTCCACAATTATCTGATACGTCATGTCGAGGTCAACCCACAGTCTTAGATAGATATTGCCGTCGCCAAAGAAAACGAACGTGCCTAACTCTTCGCTATTTTTCACCCAAGACTCCCGACTCACTTTCATCCTACTCCTCGATGCGCCTTATCCTAACCACCTAGAAACCAAGATGTTGTGCCTGAATCCGCAGTATGGACAAGTCGAAAGATCTAATCTAATGCTTAGGACGTCTGATTCGATCAGTTTAGTTGTCTCAGGCAAGTGAACGCTTTTTCCGCATCCACAGCAAGAGATCCACATGGCATTCTTCTTAGTCTGATTCATTTCAGGCGTGCCTCCTGTATGACTCTATTTCTCATCTTTTGCAGAATCAATCGTAGATTACGGTAGCCGTGGAATATAACAAAGGCGGACTCTCTTCTGACTTTTCTATTCCTAGCCCAACGATCCTCCCTTTCTTTGAGAGACACTATGATTTGATTCATAAGTGGCACCACTGTTAAATCGACACGATCTTCCGTAGCCATTTCTTCAAAACGGTGAAGGAGAGTTATGAAGTCTGAAAGCGTTTTATCTATACTCATTTCAGATGCCCTCTATCCACGCATTCGCGCACTTCAAGTCGTCCTCCCTCTTACCTCTTACGTTTCACTAGGAGAACGCATCCATCAGAAAGGACTCTAGCCACAAGGCTGTTGCGCGGTTGAAACCGCTCTACTGCTGCTTCTTCCCGTCGCTCTGCTTTTTTCCGCAATTTTCCGGTGTTACGTAGCAAATGGAGAAGTTCATGCGTCATAATCCATCCCCGCGTCTTCGGGTTCGACTTACGCCAAACCTGCTCCGAAAATGCTATCGAGGCTATTCCCAAACGGTCAGTGGTTGCGAAGGCAAGTACCTTATCGTCAGATCCCATCAGACCGCGATGCCGCAGCCGCCCCTCAATGCCACGCCACACATTGAGATCCCAAATGTGAATTGGAATTGTCAACGAGAGAACCTTGAAAGGCATCCTTCCCATCTTCAGATTAATCTTTCCTCTCACTTCAAGTCGCCTCCTTGAAAGTAACGCCGAGATTAATGGAAAGGCGGTCCTCCTCTTTGTCATAGTTGCAATCAATAATCCGTTTCCAAGAAGCAGTGCCTTTTTTTCGAACCCAAACACTGAAGGATCGGTTAGAAACCTCAAGCCTGAAGCTATCGCCGAAGTAAAAGGTTTCGTTCACTTCAAGTTCGCCTCCTTTCGTCTGAGTCTTGCCACGATTTGTCGAAAATCGTTTTCGATGAACTTTATGGTGTAGGTAATCTCTATTGACTCATTGGAATCAACAAAGCCATACTTAAGCGCCTTATTGATCGCTTCTTTCGCTTTCTCCCATGCATGTAAGTAGACAATATCCTTCATTCGTTCCGCAACTTCCTCTATCAAGGCAGCTTTTTCCCCTTGTGTCAACTCAGAAAGTTTCTCCTTTTTACTCAGATGATGTATTTTTTCTCCTGACAACAAACTTACCTCCATTGATTTCTTGCACCAAATCATACCCTAGATCCAGATGATTCTTCAATTCTTCTTCGGTGGATAAAATCTTTGTCTCGTAAGGTCTGGATTCTCCACCGTCCCTCTGAGGGTTTGGACGTGAAAAGAGTATTCGAATCGCTTCGTTCAGATCTGCTTCGGTTACTATGCTGGTTTTAACCCCGATTGCCTCCATTTGTTTTCGCACGTACTCCTCAACCGACAGCCCTTGAGCCTTAGCTTGTGCCTCGATAATCATTCGCTGGGCTTCCAATTTGGATAGTCGTTCTTGCTCCCCAGAAATAACATTCATTCGACTCTCAATCATCCGAATATGTTTTAATACCCAATCCCAATCCGACAGCATTTTGTTATAGTTCAGTCTATCAATAACATGTCCTGCAAAGAACTCAGCGAACTTTTCTAACCCTAGTCCCATTTCAACGCCCGCTTTATTCCATTCTGTAATAGCCAGATCACGAAGTTCGTGGGGCTTTAGTTTATGGTAATTAACGTCACCTTTTTGACACATACCAATAGAAAGAACCAATGTCTTGAACTTATACCAAAGCATATCTTTATCCAATGGAGCCAGTTTACCGTCGCGGGGTTTCTCCTTGAACCAAATCGGTTCTCCTTCCTTCGGTTCTCCTCTATACTTTGTGATGTATTCGTGTAATGCTTCTACCGCGTCCTTTAACAAAACGCAGTAGTATTTGTGATAGTTGGTTTTTCGTCCACCACTAAACCACACTCGAATTGGATACTGATGTGCTAAGACCTGTTCTCTTATCGCTGGCCACATGAAATTGAAGCGTTCGGATAATTTTGAAGAATCCATAAATCCTTGATATTTGCATAGAAGTAAGGCACGAAAACCGGGATCGGCGGCGTTGAGAATGCGTCTAAATTCGTCAACCGTCATCATTGGTTCTCCTGCGGCACGTTCAATTTCCTCGTCCTCTGTATACTGAGCTACCAACTGTCCGGACGGTAACCGTCGCCGACAAGAGCGAAAGATAGCAGAAACCATATTTTGAAAGGTTCTCTTAGAAGCATAGGCGGCTGTCTTATAGTGAACATTAGTAAACTCGTTTATCAATTCACATGCTTTATCGCCGCCTTCATCCGTACCTGCTTCTTCAATAAGTTGATTGAAATCTACTCCTTTGGTTTTAAGCCAGTCCTCAAATAATCCGCCCATACTAATGTAGGCGACATAGCTGGTTTTCCGAAGGGTACCGATAGTCAGGCGTTTCTCCAAAACTTCGCGCCAGTTCATCTTCAGTATCGCCTCAAACTAACACCTAAAATCCTCTCAAATTCTGGACGATTGCGACGTATAGTTACTTAGACACCACTCAATGAACCTCTTGGCTCTCTCGTCGTGATAGCCTAACTCGATTGCCATGTGGACAGCCAATTCTAGTTCTCCTGCACTCACTCAAGTCGCTCTCCTCAAAAACACCTTACCCAGACGGTAGGCCCACTCATGGATAAGTTCTCCTCCGCACCAAGCACATTTCCCTTCATTTAGCAATCGATCAGCGTTCTTCAATGGAGTAATCGAACGAGGATGCTTCAAATTCATGTAGCGAATCACGGAATGTTCCATGTCTAAGGAAAACCGTTCTTCGCAATCGACACAATATAGCACTTGAAATCTTTCTGACTCTGTGCTCACTTCAAGCTCATCTCCCTTTTTATAGGGATATTCTGAAGTTCGCCATCTTTCGGCTAAATCCATACGCCACTTCATTCCAAGTTTCTCATCGGCTCTGTTACAGAAACAGTCGTAGCACCAAACACCATTAGAAGAACCTATGACAGCGAGCCAAACATTGTCCGGCACATGGTAATCGTGAACATTCCTGCCGCAGTCTTGGCAACGAGCGCAGTCCTCGATGAGAGGGTAAGTCAACAAGACATGACGATTGATCCATTGAAGTATGTTCCAGATATAGATGCCAAGGCACTTGTCGAGATAACGAAGACTATTTCGCAGACTCATTTTCTCTGTCCTTCTCTAGTTTCTTCCGGCATACCGCGCAATCGTATCGGCAGGTTGAGTCTTGGTGAGGTTGTCCGTTCTGCTCTAAATCTCCGGCATACATCCATCTTCCGCAGAGTGAGATTCCTTCTCTGAAGTAGTGCCAAACTGCTGACGCTAATGGATGTCCCCAACCTTCTTCCTTTATCATACTTTCTCAGTTACAATGGCGTTACCTATAAACCTGATGGCTAGATAACTATAGAGCATTATTAAGCTTATATAGGTTATTTATTAAGCCCAGAGAATTAGAATTTTATTTGTCCCAAACAAAACAAGGGGGGTGTTAAGGGCGACTAAGTTCTTTCTCAAGAGCCTCGACGCCCCGTTCCAAAATCATCGCAATACCCGTATTGATGCTTTTGAACCGTTTCTCGGTTTTCTCCTCGTACTTCCTAATGACCTCCTCAACACGCCGCCAAAGACTAACCGTAGCATATACCGACCTTGATGTTCCTACACTGTCAGTCATTGCTGTTGTCCACCTTCCTTAGCAAATTTGGGTATCCGAATGACCGTGTAAGGCTGCGCTTTCGACAGAAGCTTCTGCATAGACTTCACCGAAATCATGCCTCGCAAACCATTGTCCAATATGAGCATTACCGCCCCGCCTTTCGGACTGATCTTCGCTATTCCGATTCGTTCCTCCTTCGGAATCCCCTGACGTCTACTCATCTTCGCGTTTCACCTCCTTCCACTATGGTCATTCTGAAATGACTTCAACCAACGTAGTGTCGTAGTCGATTCTGCCGGGCTGACTCACATTCCAAGAGTATCTAGGCTTCAACATCTTCGCTGCGAAGCTATTTTTTCCATCTGTATACGTTCTTACAACATCGTCTGCAAGACTGTCCATAGCATCCCTGTAATCGTACTCCATCCAACCACTTACCGCCACCGTTCTTCCCGTCGCTCCAATTTCTCCACGTTTACCAATTTGAGCGCCCGGAATTGGCCTGTCATACTTCAAAGACGTATCTGATAATACAATGTCTTGGACATGAGGAAAACCAAATGCTCCGAAAAATACAGTAGACGAAGTATCACCCAACGACGCCGCCGGAAAGTTACGTTCTAAGGCCATAAATGAGATTCTGTAATCATGGCGTTCTGGTTGAGCAACCGATCTAGTAAGTTCAGGCTTCAACATGAGACATAGAATTGGGCGGTTGAAAACGTCCACCAAATATCTCTTCTTGTGAGCCATCGCCTCTAACGCCGCCTTTCCTGAGTCCTCAACCCAACCTGACACTTCTACAACCGTTCCTATCGACCCACGAATCTTTCGATATGCAACAGACATAGAGGGGAGCAAGGTTTCCTGAAAAATCGAGTCATCACTTGAACCACATGAAATAACATGAGGCAATGCATATTCGCCGAAGCAAGGCGGCGTAGTCCACTGACCAGCTCGATCCCAAATCTTCAAAGTCTCAAAAACCGTTTTCATAATCGTGTAAATGCGCACTGCGACATCCGTGATATGCAATGTGTCTGCTACGACCTTGAAGATCACAACTCCCTTCGAAACCACATCAATAATCCCTAACGAATCCACAACGGTCTTGAAAACGGCAACTCCTTTCGAAACTGCGTCCGAGATTTGCAAAGAGTCAATAGTCGTCTTGAAGACTAGATACATCGCAATACTTTTTGATGCAGCATCAGAAATATGCAACGAGTCAGTGACAGTTTTCGGAATACCCGGAACCGCGTAAAGCAAAAGAAGGGAGTGGGAATGAGCCACGATTATTCACTTACTTGTATATTGTCCAATCCACGTTACGTCCGGTTCCCGCCGTCTGCTTGATCGTCAGCTTCCATTCCTTCGCCACAGTGACCGCCGGAACATAGATAATTGGGGAACTGAAATTCGCTTCGTCGTCTTGGCTGTTAACATATCGCGCATAGTAGGTTCGACGCAAAGTGCCGCCAGACAGCAGCTTCTCATACAATCGGATTTCGAAGATGTCGCTTGACGCAGCATTACCCAAGTCAATTCTTGCATCAAAGACTTCGCCTTCGTTAGCCGTTTCATCTCTGAGAGTATGTTCTGTATTCACCGTGCATGTCTGAGTGCCTGACGCAACTACGGTTCGAGCCAATTCAGTCCACCTCCTGAAGAATTACATGCATCCTGAAGTTTGACCCACCTGTGGTGCATTGCGCTCTAGCCGAAACTCTTGTATTCTTCGGAATCGAAATAGGAAGCGTGAAGTGGCATACAGAAAATCCGTCACGAAGAATCCAACCGCCAAAATCTGCGACGATAACAGTTTCAGATCCCTCCCCACCAATTCCTATGTCAATTAGAAACTCCTGATTAGCCACGCCGGGTCTTTTCACCATGATACACATGAAAACAGTTCTCCTCGAAGTGCTTGCAATAAGCTGCGCCCAGTTTCCCTTTGTATTGGCGGTAGCATTAGCTATAATCTCCTGTCCAGTAGAATTTGTTATGAATGTAGACTCGAAAGATGTTGGTGTTCGGATAGGGTAAGATAAAGTAGTGAAGTCTTGCGGAAAACCGGGATCTTCACACAGTATTACTCCGGTTCGTAGTGCCGCGCTACCACTCGAAGCCTGACACCGCGCAGCAACTCTAGTACCTTTAGGAATCCGCACGAAAAAGGGACCGCAAACACCTGACATAATTGAGTATCCAGCACCAACCACTATGTCGGGAATTAGAACGCTTTCTGACCCCTGCGCTCCTATGCCAATGTCCAATACGTAGTCTGTGCTCGCAGCGTCTTGCGAGTAACAGATCAAAAGCGCCACTACGTCCTTACTCGCGCTGGCGATCAATTGCACCCAACTACCTTTTGTGTGAGGAGTCGCGCCTGCAATAACGTTGACGTATGTTGAGCTGGCAGGAAGGGCACCCCCCGTTTCCGACGACTTCGGTGTTAAAGATGGAAAACCCGAATGGCGCGCCGTTAAGTCAGGCAATCTAAGTCACCGTCATTTGCAGGGATAGCACCCAGCTCTCAGTGTTAGGCTTGGTTCCTAGAGGTTCAACTTTCCTGTTCACGTTCTTGCCTGAATCATCCGCAGCATTAACAACCGTATATTCTTTCCACGCCCAATTTGCCTCTGAGGTCGCGGTTGTAACTCTGAAGGTCACGGTTTGAGCTGCAACAGTAGGATAGCCGGAGTCCATAGCTTTCCAGATTTTGTTTGTCGCTGCTTGTAGTCCTGTTTGAGTTGCTTCCGCAGCTACATCGCTGTCACCTATTCCGATACGAGCGTTCGCATTGTTATATGCAGTAGGTGTCCCTAGTCCAGTAATCAAGTTCAATATCTCAGTAATGCCTTCATTCAGCCCAAGGTTTCCTTTGACAATTCTTGTTTCAAACGGCTTATCGCCCGGCTTAATATCGCCTTTGTACTTTTCAAGAATCCACTGCGAATCTATCTTCAAGCCTTCCTTTACTACCTCCATTTATTTTCTCAACCTCCTTTCTTTTTGCTATTCAGATATTTTCCTGAATAACCGTGATCCAGTCCGGTTCAAATGCCAGACAATTCACAATCTCAAGATCCATAATTGGACCGCCTGCATCGAGTCTGTGGTTAAAGGACTGGACAAAAAAATCACTGTCAATATTGAGCGTGGAAGATTTGAAATGTACAATATCGCCGATCTTCACAAGTTCGCTTTCCACGGACAATCGAATCGTAATCAGTGGTTCCTTGTATAGATTGAGTAGTTCAAGCGCTCGTTGCTCACATGCCTCGTATGTGGTCCACTTTGATTCAAAAAATTCTTGCGTTCGCACTCCATACTTAGCAATAGCTTCTTCATCCATCTTAGTGACAACTATTTCCTCCTTCGACCCCTTCAAGACAAGGATGGTTGCCAAGCGCCGAAAGTCTCGCTCAAAAGCAATGTTGTAGCAGTTAACGCCTTCCTCGAAGTATATTATGTCTTATACACCTCAAGATCGTCGTCGTGGATCTTTATGATACAGCCTGCCTGATCTGCTGCTTTCTCAAGTATCTCACGCACCGATTTTTGCCGTTCCTCCATATTGATGATTATGTTTCCTAGCTCTTCGGAAACTGGAAGTAATGTGAGCTGCTTTGTCGGATCAATGTAGGTGTCAAAGAGTGATTCTATAATGGACTTCACAGATTGATTGGCGAATACGACGTGCTCAACGTAAACCTGTGATAGTGCCTGAACCAGATTTCGTCCTTCAAACGTGGTCAGATATTCAGGAATAGAGCGACGAACAAATTCAATTCGTCCTCTGAAAATCAGAACCCCTTTCCTGTAGATCGTAAAATCAAAAAGATCCTGAACAAAATCGGGAATCTCTGTGACAGTTACACTTGTTTTCTGTTCACTTGGGCTTACGACGTAATCAATCTCCGAAATTTTCCCAACAACTTGCTTGCCTTGCACCCAAACATCAAAGTCCTTAGCACTGTCGGGTGTATCGTCATCGTGATGGATACTGATTTCAGCCGATGTATAGTTTCTTGGAAAACCAGCCTCACCCGGAAACAACCCTTTCACAACTGCCAGTCCAAGCGTAGTCGCTGAAACAACCGTACTTGCCTCTCCGTTTGAATTAGTGACCGCACTAGCAGGATTAACTGTTCCATGCGTAGTTGAAAAGTATAGGGTTTTCCCGCCTATCGGAACGTTGTTTGCATCTCTAAGAGTGAAAGTAACTGTGGCTGAAGTCGGTGGAGTTCCGCCAACTCGGTTAATTATGTATTTATCCACCTTCGCCGTGAACTTGCTTCCGACCTCTGTGAGACTCCAATAATCTCCGCCGAAAAAGTCCTCTCGAAGGTCGGTTCCAATTTGGAAAATATTGGCGGCGTTGTAGATCTTCAGCCGACCCGCAATAGGATACGGATTCGTAGATACATCAAGTGTCGCCACTCCGCCCGATTCAACGCCCTCCACGATTAAGTTGTCAGAAGGATCATAGAGCTTCGCCTTATATCCACTCAGAAGACCGAACACCTTAATCACCGAGTCTGCTGCGATCACAAGCTCATCGAAAAGATGAAATTGTGTATTACCCGCATACCCCGGCACTTCGTCTAAGCTTTGCGCTCTAACCCTCAGAACTTTGTAAGGACTACCCGGCGTGGCAACATTTACATTCTTAAACGCCCAAACATTTACGGCTCCTACCTGAACTGATACATCACCGAGCATGACGTATGAATAAACAGACATAGGTTCGGCTCCGAGATTCATTCTAGCCCGAACCTGTAAGCGAACGGTTTGACAACCATAGAAAATAGTAATGGTTCGCTGAAGTCCAACATAACGACCCGCTGGAACAGTCTCAGCCTCCGCGGCAGAAATCCACGTGCAGGTTACTGAATATGGAGAAGAATAGTACCATTGAGCGCATAGGTTTGAATCTGACCACTGCCAACCGTAAATAGTACTAACAGTATTCTCCTTAACCCAGTCATAAATGTCATCAAACTTTGTGTAGAAAATTTTGCCTTCACGAGTTCGATTGAGATACCAGACCATTGCTAGGTTCTCCTTCTCCACTTGCTTAGATTTGTTATAGACCGACTGAAGAGGCGTGTTAAATGCTCCAAATCTTTTACCTCCCCAGTCATTTGCCCGATACTGAAAGTGTTGGTAACGTTGGTCGTAGCTGGGCGAATTTCCTCACCACGATGCACTAAAGCCAACTCTGTTTTAGGAACGAAAGGAGTCCCATGCTGATACGCAGGAAAAGGCGTGTATGGTAAATCTGGATTAAACTGCGCCCACGCCCAGTCCTGACTATATGCAACGCCCACCGTTATAGTTGGATGCATGCCTCCTATGTTTGCTGCTAATTGATTTGCTTGAGATTCGGCCTCAGAAGTATCTGCACCAATGCCGAGAAGAGCCTTGATCGCTGCAATAAACGCTTCAAGCCACGTTACTTTTGTTTGGGCGGGCGTAATATCGGCATCTACTGTGAGGGTGGATTTGGCTTCAACTGACACTTCCACCGTTGCCGCCTCAAGTTCATCAAGATACCTATTGTATGCTTCGTTGCTCACTCTTGATAACTCGTCCATATATGCAACATAAGGATCAATCTTCGGGGGGTGATATTTCGTCCAAACATCCATAGCTGTCATCGTTGATTTCGCTGCCCTTCCGGCACTCACTTGATATTGCTCTAATCCTAGTTGAGCGTGAAACAATCCTACCGTAAAGAAATCAAATGCAGACTTCAATGCATATACGAAGGATTCAAGATACTGTCCTTGTGACGCCATTTGACTCCAAGTATCTCCTGTCGTTTGTCCAGCATCAGACATAGCGTATGCAAACCCACCAATCACAGGAATAGCACCAACCAAAGGACCACTGATTGCAGCGAGTGCAGCTATCCACCCCCCGGCCTGCTCAACATTCCGCTGCATCGACGCCGCAACTTGCAAGACTTCAACGCGAAGGGTAGGTAAACGACCGATCAAGGTGGCCGCTTGAAGACCGACCAATCCCAATACAGCCGCATGACTAGCGGACGCTTGCGCGGCGTCCTCTTGAGCTTCAGTTAAATTCTTTGAAGCCTTAGTTGCCTGAGAGCTGGTAGGACCGTATGATTCAACCGCTGCATTATATTTTTCCTGAGCCTCCCTTACGGCCTCCGTCGCCTGTTCTGTTCTTATCATGGAAACGTTGTATTGTAAGAACATGCTTGCGGCTCGTCGAGCCGAAAAACCAATATCACTGAGGAGTCTTCCTGTTAAGTCGAAGGTTTCATGCTCCTGCCGAAACATCGTACCAAGGGTACGCATTGCGCTTTGATTCAACCGAACTTCAGAACGAATTTCCTTAAAATCCTGCACAAGCGTCGTGCTCACTGTTCCACCGGAAGCGCCTAAACTATTCATTGAACCGATAACATTCTGAATGACCGCCGATGCTTCGTCACGAGCGTGAATAACAATATTTATATCGCTTTCAGACATTTCACCACTACTCCCACTTTATCTGGTTCGCTGCTTCGATCACTACATATCTCGCTGGGCGCATGAAGGGTTGAGCAGACATCTTGTAAGTTCCAAATTCAACAAAAATCGCATATCGCGCCCCAACGAAAACAATTGAAGTCATCCAAGAATGAACGTGTTTTATGGTGCTTCGCAAATATCCGGTTCTAACAGGACAAAGAGAAGTAGCAAAATCATACCCAATTTCTCCCAAGTCATTCACTATTTTATCTAGTCTTTCAGGATTCGAAGCCTTCCGAACAGTCTCTACGGCCCACTCCAAACCTTCCACGTTAAAAAAAATTTGAACAGATGGCACTACTTACCTACTCCTTTCTGCATTCCCTTAACATACGCTGCCAAGAAACATTTTAGACAACTTCCCTGCTTCGATTCCTTCCAGTGCTGCATCAGCTCGTATTGTCGCTGCAAAGGAGTTAGTTCATCAATCTCCTTAAAGGACAAACCGCGATGACTGTGCAAGACTTCAATTTCTCCTTGATAGCTACTTTGGACGAAAGGTTTCGAGTGGTTGACCCGTCTCTGAACCACTTGTCATTTCGGTTTCTCTCGGAGACAGTCCAGATAGATTGAAGATCTCCCTTGCAATTGCACTAATTTCACCACTAGCCAAACTTTCGTAAGAAACCAATTCCTCAAGTTCCTGCGGCGAAAATGTTCGACCATCGTTTGCTATGAACGCTCTTGAAATCACTTGATTCTGCACAAGCATCTTCGCCCATGTCATTTTTGCTGCTGTTGTGAGTTCAGAAAGCTCCACGCCTTCCGCCTGAAAAGCCCTAATGATTTCTCCACCGCCAAGAGACCGAATAGAACCTTCAATTCTTGTTCCGTCTTTTGCGGTAAAGCTAACGGATTTCCGCATAGTCGTCAGTTTCTTAGCAAGTCCCTGATGAATTTCCCTTCTCTGCAAGACTTTTTCTCTATTTTCACTACTCATCTACTCCTCACCTTCCTTCAATTTTCTCCAATCTGATTCCTTCACCACATACAATGGTGACCGCGAGATCGTGTGATAGACAAGACGAAGACTATTCGGAGTTTTTTGTTTAATGAATCCTACCCCATCTATCGTTGCGCCGAGAAACTTCAGAATTAACTCTCTCAACCTGAGAATCCGACCGTGCTCTCCCGTAAATATGAACGCGGCACTAACAAAAAGTTGGGAATCTCTCTCCACACTACTACCGCCGGACTCCACTTCTACCGACTCCTTTAGGTTTCTTACGCGATTGTATACGATATTTCCTCAAAGTCGAAGTCATAGGACTCCACGTAAAATCCGTCAACGTCTATGGTGGGATCGTAGTCGCCTTTTGCTCCCTTTAGAATCACTACATCGCCAGTCGTGATGAGTTTTACGTGAATATACAGCGGAGGCAATGCACCTACCCCGAAAGCACCAACGAGTTCAGAGAATGTTTTAGTAGTATCATACAATGTCTTGTCGTACTTTCGCTTGAGGTTTCCACTGTAGTCAAGTAAACCCTCCTTAACTCGTTGTAGTCTTGAACCCTGTCCTTCCGGCGCTTTAGTTCGACCCTGACCAATATGCCACTCAATATGATCCACATGAGTTACGGGAGTCGTGTTCTCAATACCTGTCAAAGTACCGGACATTCGGACTTCGACTTCATGTCCCTTATAGAAGGTCATTGTTCCCTAAACCTCCAACGCCCAGCCAATCACCTGTACGTTCGTCAGACCTGCGCCTGTTATTGTCAGAACATTAGTTGCCTTACTGAATGTAACCTCAGAACTATCGGACTTCTTTGCAATCGCGGCATGTCCAATAGTTCCCAACCCTCCAAGAGTCACCGTATCGTTGGTGGAAACCGTTGCTTCGAAAACCAAAAACCCTTTGTAAACCCCTGCCGTCTTCTCCATCTGACCTCGCAGAAGCACCAATTCGACTTTATCCTCTGGCATTTTCTAATTTTCCCTCCTTTGTTGAGGTTGGTTAGCCCGTAGTGTGGGCCAAACAGTCATTTCAGATGACTTCAAATCACATATTCCTCTCCGTTACAAATGAAAAAACCCAATCAATGCTTCCACGCCAAAGGTGCGCTGGAAGAGGCTCGGCGGCTGGAAGCTCCCTCGGACCAGCCATCAACGGGCCAAGACGAACCTTGTATTGAGACAAGAAAAAGGAGCGATTCTTCAGTAACGCAGCAATAACTTTGTCAGTGATTTCATCGCGCCCTTCCTTAGTATCATGGTATATATCGAACTGAAGAACGGTAAAAATCTCATATCCGCGCTTGGTGGGCTCCACAACTTGCCCCAAACCACCCTCTTTGCCCCAGCCTGAAATAACCTGTATAACAATACAGGGAACGGCGGGACTTTCTAACGAAGACCGTTCTGGGTAAATCGTTACGCCTGTGATTTCTGTCTTAAGAATCTCCTTCACCGCATTCCGAATAGTTGCCAGTGGGGTACTCATGTATTATCCAACACCGGGGTTACGCCTTTGACAATAGAATCAAGAAAAGTCTCACGAATGTAGCGTTCAAGATCAAGTTGGGCGCGAAGAGAGAAAATGTTTGGTTGCGCCTCAGTTCCCGTTGGTCCACTTGCCTGATTCTCAGAATAAATGCCGCAGACAAGATCAATGGCGATTTGCTTGATAATTTCAGGAACGACAGATAGAGGAACAGAAGTGTAGCGTTTGAGTGCATTATCTATTTTGGCGTCGGCCTGCGTCTGAAGATGACCAAGATAGGTGTCCTTGCTACTGTCTGTTATTTTCAATCGTTCTTTTATGAGCGTAAGGTCGTTTCCACTGTACGCGACCATAGCAAATCGAATGAGTGAAGTTACGGGAGCGTAATATAAGGAGTGTCGTTCTCACGAGAACTTATGAGAACTCTATACGGCGGCTCTTCCTGTATTCGTCATACCGCGACATCAAAACATCGCGGTCATCACGCCTCGGAAGAATCTCTAAAGTCAACGGAATTTGCAAAGGCGATTCCCCCGTAATTAACTCGCCTTTCAAATTCACAATCTGAGCATGATTTAGCCCATACCTAAGTCCGTTCTGAAATCTGAATAATCGAACCTGAGTTCCCGCAACACGGCGATCAGGATTTTTCATCAAAGTCACCCGCGCAAAATCCGCAGATGTTTGGTACTGCGCCTTGGTACTACGACGCTCATTGTCTCTGATTGGTCCAAACCGTAAATGTCGCATTTGAAGAGGAACCGAACGCCTAACGAAGTGAGGAAAGTCGTCATAGGTAATTCCATACTGCATTCCTTGATGAAAAAGAAATAAACGAGGAGCCAAGGTTGGTTGACGCAAAACCGTATATATGGGATCGGGTTGTTTCTGAACAAACTCTTTCTCCACCCAAAACGCTTCGCCCTCAAGCCCCTCCAACATATCCTTAGTTTCGCTAAGACCTGACTCCACAACCTCGTCACCGTCGATTACCAGAAACCAATCCCCTTCCTGACCGAATCGAAAATAAAAAGATCGTTTCATCATTTGATTAATCCAAGGTGTCTGTGGAATCACCAACCAGCCGTCCTTGTCCTTAGTAACCGACGTCCAATCCTGCAACCACCGCCCAACTAAATCCAATGTCCCGTCGTCACTCTGTCCAGTATCTAATTTATGCGGAAACCCCTCGAACGCCCCGTCCAGAACCACTATTCGGTCACATTCTCGAACCGAATTAAGGCTTCGTTCAATATTCCAAGCCTCGTTGAAAATACAGTAACAGACAACTAACAAAAAGTAACATCACCCATAAAAGGGGAATTTCAGGTCGCTGTTTTGTTGCGACCTCGTTCAAGCTCTAGCCATTCCTTGAATTTTTTCTCCAACCATTCGCTGAAACTCAGCGCGTAGCCCAGCGTCTCTTTGTCCTTCTTCCACTTCGCGTCTAGTTCCTGTCCAACCTCGGTATCCACATAGACCTGTATACGGGACTTTGTTGGCAAACCTAATCACCCTCCAAAAAAGGAGGATGATCTATGCAGCCAATATCTGAATGGCTGCGGCAGCGTGTTGTAGTTTCACGTCGTACCGTGATGTTGCGACCGAACCAACTACTCCTTCACGAACGTCGTCGAACCCTTCTATTTGTAGATCCCACTTCAATGCAAATCCAACCGCTTTTTCTCTTTCAGCGAGAACTCCAAGAACAGCCTTGCCTCCTATTGCGGGTAGATCCTCAACGAACTTAGAGTAGAAGACACTTGTACCCAAGATGAATCTGCCAATTTGTCCAGTCCTAATTTCCTCGCCAGCACGACCCATGTAGTAAGCATGAATGAATTTATCGTTGTTCAAGCATAGGTTTTCTCCGGTAGGACCAACCAGAAATATATCTGGATAAAACCCTGCGATTTTCATAGTTTTCAGAGCGTTCGTAAGTGTCACATAGATGTCAGTGGACCAAGCCTGACTCGTTGCTCCGGCAAAAGTGAGAATAATATCTCGATTTTCGTGGCATCCATAGCTTTCTCCAAATGCGTATAGTTGCGCCTGAACCTCATTCCACTTGGCATCTGCAACAATGGCCTTCGAAACCGCTATCTCCGTCCGATGTATTTTCGAATCATCGGAAACAGTAAACTCTGTATATGCAGGTGAATCAAGTGGTTGCTGAAATTGTGGTGCTCGTCCTACTTTGTAACCGTGTTGAATTGCCAAATGTCCAAGAGGTGTTGCTTTAGGCAACCGAACCACGAGATCATCGTCAAAGCTAACTGGACGAGCTACTTCCCGTCCAACTCTACCCTCGTGCTTCGCGTACTCTGCACCCCAGATAATTTCATCAAGAACCTTGGTTCCCGCCAGAGTTGTAGTCACTGTTTGGGATAATGTTGAGAACTTGCCTACGCCAAGAGAACGCATGTATTCCGCGTATCTTATCTTCGAAATATCACCAACGCTCTGCTGAAGTCTATCGAAGGCTTCTTTCTCAGGGGAGATCACTTCAAATAGACGTTGCCGTGTTATAACAGGTATTTTATTTTCCATGTTCAATCACCTATGGAATATCCATGTCAATAAGAATCTCATCGTTCTGCACCGATGAAGCCTGAAGTGCCTTGCCAAGATGTGTCAACCCCGCAGTTGCGGATGCCGCCTCTTTTGCTCCATGGCCATTGTCAGACGCCAATGCATCTCCTACCACTATTGCCACAGTCGAACAGGTAATCTTAACCTTCGCCAATCCACCCTTCTTAATGAGAACGTATTCACCATCAGCTTTTGTTTCGTATGCAACTCCGTAGACAAGCACAGAATCGTTGTCATCCGAGGCCTTAACAACCGGAACCAGTTTATCGGCTTCAGCAGCAGTAAGAAGCAACACAACATCGTTCAACGTAACGGCTCCTGACGCCTTACATTGAACTAGACGACCGCCGGGAAGAGAGTGAGTCTCAAACTTAGATAGAAAATCTGTTGCCATATTCTAATTCCCCCTTGTTAGGGTTGCCCCGACAACACTAAGGCAGGTCGGGTGTCCCACCAATCCCTCACGAGGTTTGTTCAAAGATCAAACCTCCGAACCACGTGTGAGTTGAATCACTCAATCAAGTCCCGAATCTCGTCGTCACTTGCTCTCTCACGAATCTTCTGCATGATGCGCCAACGAACTGTGTCTGTTAAAGGTGGCTTCGATACTTTCTGTGAACTAGCGACAAAAGCTCCATCCGGCGTGTTGATTCCAATAATCGGACTCTGAAGCTGCGGCGCGATCTTCAAAGATTGTTTGAACTCTTCGACCGCTTCTTGTTTCAGTTTTTCAAGATCCGCCTTGAAATCGTGCCCACGAACCGCGACGTTCATGGTTTGCTCTAAGTTTCTCAACTCCCGCGTCATGTCTTCAAGCTGCGCATGCAATGCATACTTCGGTTCTAACGACTCGATTTCCTTTCCTTCCACCGTCAGAACGTGTTTATCGTAGAGCATGTTCCAAAGACGGTTAATTGAATCAGCAAGTCCTTCGAGCTGAGTTTTGAGTGAATTGATCTGATCCATAAGATACTCGTCTGAAAGCTGCTGTTTCACTAATCCAAGAGCCTGTTTTTCCTTCTCAACATCAATCTTGAACTTCTTACACGCCGCATAGATTCTATTCCAAATGAACTCTTGTTCTTCGGCTGTATACTCCTCCCTGTTCTCCGACTTACTGAAATACGCTAACGCGGCGCGAGCATGTTCCTCCGTGTCAAGAGGATACTTGTAGTTAGTTGGGTCAGCGTATTGGTTGCGATCCTCTGGATAGTCCTTCGGAGGACTTTTGTGGCCACTTTCCTTTTCTGACGGTTGTTTGGACTGTTTCATTTCCAGACTTTGCAGATATATCTTAGAAACAAGAACCATATTTCCATCTGAAAGCCCCGGCAATGATTGGTACTTCTCAATGGTACTAAGACCGTCGCCCGGAACTTGATCTTCAGTCAGAAAGGCAAATCCAGTAAGAACAATTCCCTTCGGCGCTATTCCGTCAACCATTTCTATTGACCGAGGACACCACTCTGGCGAAACATGGATTATTTTTCCTTCACTAAAGAGACGGTTTACTTCCTCGTCCCTGCAATAAACAAATTGCTCCACCGCGTCATCTTCAAACTCCGCGTCAAAGGTTACGGCGTCAACGGAACGACCATGATTCAGATTCCAAGCCTTGTCAATAGCAGTTCGAGCAAGGCGTTTTACCTCTTCTGCATCTAACGTGGCCTCATGCACATTACCAAGAGTATCGCACACCAAAGTTCTTCCAACATGAGGCGAACAGACCCGATAAATTTCCCCAAGTCCCATCGCCTTCAAAGCTTCGATCCTATCTATTGGAGCCCAACTGAAACTTTGCTCAAAAGACTGTCTATGAGCTGCAAACCACTCCTTAGCCTTCTCCATTGTCCAGCTTTCAGACTTCGAAAACAGATAAGACTGAATAGACCATTTTCCCGAAGACTTACTCTTACAGTAGATTGCCTTAATTCCTTTGGGTTCCGAAATGTCTATGGTCCTACAGGTTTCAACATCTTCAAGATCGCCGTGACCGCTTCGAATGTAGTCATCCGTTTCTTCCCAAGGCATAATGATCGAGTTAGTAACGACCACGCAACTGCCTTAAAAAGAGGTAGTTTGAAAAAACGACCTATGCTTAGGTTTCATACAATCGTAACTGAATTCTTCCTTTCTCCGTTAAAGCATACGACTTCCTCATAATGTTGTTTGGCCCCCGTATCTCTGCCGTCAGAACCACTAACCCCCTCTTTATACAAAAACGTAGATGACGATAGAAAACTGTCTTATCTCCTTGCACTGTGTTCAGAAGCCTCATTGGGCTGTTGACACCTGATTCAATAGCTCCCAACAGTCGAAGAATTGTTTCTATAGCGTGGCGTTGCAGGATAGACACCGTTACTCCAACGTTACTGATATAGAGATATATATGGCTTGTTATCTCTCCGTTGCGGGAACCAAAATGAGCGAAGCTGAGGAACAGACAGATGTAGTAAGGATAGCCAGAGGACTACTGGAAATGGTTAAGGAGTTTTCAAAAACCCAGAAGGCACGGCGAAGGGGCCTTCTAAGCTACGCAGACGTAATCAACGAGGCGGTAAGAAAATACTTGCGCGAGATGAAGGCTCTACCTTATTGAACTCATCGTTCTGAACTCAAAATCCTCTATTAGAAGAGCTACGAGCTGTTTTCTGAATTTCCTTAGTCTCTTCTTTACGGTCGTCACTGAGTCATCTTCAAGCATACCAAGGTTCCATTCAACAGTGTCCAGAACTCCCCTCACATACTCCAAAAATATTCATCACCTCCTTGTTCTCTCTTTCGTGTTGCATAATCTTTCACAACAAAACCATGTCATGCCCCACGTAACCACAATGAGCCTCTTTAATGATAGGGGTTCAATGGCAGACCGGGGGAGCCAATGGAAAGTGATTGTTTTTAAACCATATTATTGAAAACCAAACTCCCTGTTTAAATTACGGTGACGACGACGTAACTTTAGATTCATTTGTCGCTTCGAGTCCTAATTTCAAAGGTTATACAGGTACTTCGAAACAGAACCGAAGAGCCAACTGCTGTTTCTGCAACAAGTTCTCTGATTGGAGAGTTCCCCACCGTCTCTTTTGAAACCTCACGAAATTGGTTCTTAAAAGATCCAACCGTGAGGTATCACTGTGAATATCTTAGAGACGCATTAGTTGGACAGGGCTTCTACATTCGAGCCAAGAACCCTGAAGCCAAAAGAGACTTGGAAAACTTTTGTGAAGATGTCAACTTAGACGGCGTACACCAAGAAAGCGTTCTACAGATGATCTATAGCGGCGATAGTTTCACGTGGAAACGCACCCCCGATCAAACTGAGGCACTTGACATTATTCCTCTCACCTCAATCAAAAGCATCTACCGCGAAAAGGAAACCGGACAACCCCGGTTCTACCTACAGCGAATAGGTGGAGATGAAAGACAGATTGACCCTCGCGGCGTCATTCATTGGCGCTGGGGAATGGACTCTGCGGAACCCGGCGGATTCGGAATCGGCCTCATTCGACCACTGATTGAAACTCGAAAATTCACTTTAAGATATGAGAACGGTAAAACCGAAACTCTGACGGTTCCACCGTTCTTACAAATGAAAGCAATGATTGAAAATGAATTGCCTTATGCGGTCAAACGGTGGGCACATTTCAAAGTCCTCTACGGCCCGAAAGAAGGAAAAGATTTCAAAAAAGGTTGGGCCGATGAACACGCACCAGCACTCACAAGCCTAGAGGACGTTGTAACTGAAGTACCCGTCGAAGTAACACCCGTCCCTCTAAACGTGTCACGAGGCTTCGAACCTCTTCTAGACTATGTTGAAAACCGATTCTTCGAAGGTTGCCAGAACCCCGTTGGACGACTATTCACCAGTCCCGGATTCACTGAGGCGTCAAGTCGTGTAGCTCTCTTGCTAGGAGATCGTAAAGTCTCTGCATTACAGCGACAGATCAAACGCACTACGGAACGCGAAATTTTCCAACCAATCCTACGACAAATGAAATATGATCCAAAAGAGGTTGAGGCGCGCTTAACTTGGAAACCGCGAGATAAACTAGACGTAAGAATAGCAGACCTTCTTGCAGCCCTGTATCCACAGCAGCCAATCGGACCAGAAAAGGCTCCTTACACACCCGGAATAACTGTTGAAGAATTCAGAGACAACCTCACCAAGCTCACAGGTATTGAATTAGAAGAAAAAATAGAGGAGGTAGAAAAAGAAAATGTCGAGAAAGGAAAAGGTGCCTCTTAGAGACGCCTTGGATGCCGCGATAGACGAAATTGTTGCATCTATCGACGCAATGATAGAGGCGTTAGAAGCGGTTCGAAAGGCCATCGGTTAAGTTTTCTAGGGAGGTGAACTAAATGAATGAGTTTCTAATTCTGATTTTAGCGGGCGCACTCGGCGGCCTCATGTGGCACATCTTCTACACCAAAGGATCAGTTGTTATTCCATACTTAGAAAACGGCGTCGTTCATCTTGGCGTTCTGTTCAACATCGTTCTCGGTGCTGTCTATGGTTTTCTCACGCCCTACGGACTAGGCGCATTATTGCAACCAGTGTTCCCAGCGTTTCCAGTCCTCAACAATCCCGCGACTGCGTTCTTCGCCGGACTAGGAAGCATTGTCATCACTGAACAAATCATCCAGCTCGTATTTCGCAAAGGAGGAATTCCAACTTGAAAAAGAGATATATCGGACAGCTTCACCGACCAGAAAAGGTTACCGCTGAAGTCACCCTAAATACATTAACTCCGATTTTACCAATCACCGCAATGCACCTCGGTAAAACAGCACGATTCGTAACGTTCGAAGCTACCGTCGAGGAAGCAGAGTCGGTGAGGCATCTGTTCCGCGTTCTTGAAGAGGTCCAAGCTTACACGATTCCACCCGAACCTCCTGAAACACTTCTCCCTTTCGGGATCGCAACCCCCGACCTGCCAGCACTCATGGAATACCTACAGATAACCGAGATTTGGAAAGACCCCGAATTCAAAGCAGGCGCAAATCTAAGATATGCCCATATCGACACCGGACTAATCAATGACGATAAGCGTTTCGGAGATAGAATCAAAGGAACATTTCTCGCTCCGGGCATAGCACCGTCCAAGATAAAACACAACCACGGCACAATAGGATGCAGCATCGTAGCGCGAGAAATCACATATGACGGAGAAACCCCATACCAAGGCGCACTTCCGAAACTCACCATCTTCGACATACAGGTATTGGATAATCAAGGATACGGTGAAACAGACGGGGTAGCATGGAGCATAGACAAAGCAGTTGAACTTGATGTTCATTGGATGAATCTGAGCCTCGGAGGAAAGCACAGCGATATTTTAGACGATTGCATTAAGAGAGCACGAGAGGCAGGTGTCATAGTTGTTTGCGCGTGCGGTAACATGGGACATTACCCCGGGGCTTGCTGCGGAACAATCAACTGCCCCGCCGACGCCCCTGATGCTCTTGCTGTAGGAGCAACCGATGGCGCGTTCTACGAAGTACCTGACGAACCCAAGCCTGAAAGACCAGACAGACCAGAACGAGAACAACGAAAATGGTTGCCGGAAACTGTGCAGCAATGGACCGACCGAAACCCGATTCCTTGGTCCCGTAAAACACAGGAAAACTACGACGTTGCCCCCGGCGTCAAAATCAAAGTCGGAATCATAAATGCTCCGGCAACAGGAACATCTTTCGCCGCACCGACCAAAGGCACCCAGATCGGCGTATGTCTGGATGCAGCCTACCGCAAGTGGCCCAGCCTCAGCAAGACGGAGATTGCGGAAAAGGTAATTGCGCTTTGCTATTCAGTGGGAGTCGATCTAGGTTACTACCCCGACGAAGCAAAATGTTTGCAAGGCTACGGACGAATCAACCCGCTAACCGCATATAGGAAAATCGTTGATAGCGAGGAACCGAAATTAAATCAGATCTATGGAGCCGTCCGAGATAAACCGACCGGAGAAATAATCGCGGGGGCATTAGTAAGCCTCGGAGCAAAATCGCAAGTCGCCGACGGACATGGAACCTATCGTTTTACCGAAGTTGATGACGGGGAATATTTGCTCTCTGCCCAAGGCTTGAAGCACCAAAAATCGTCCAGAACTATCTATGTTAGCGGAGGAAAAGAGTTCAGAGAAGATTTTGAGCTTCTTCCTATCACCGAAGAAAAACCACTACTTGTTGAAATTGCTGTTGATGGAACGCGGCTTGAAGACCATGAGGCTAAACAGTCAATTCAGATCAGGGTGTCCAAACAATGATTTCCCCTTTTTTTCTGGTCCTATTGTTATTGTTTTTTCCCAGCCACATAGAAAATCCAGATTTCTCGACTTGTCAGCAAAATGCCGTAAATTACCTTATCGGTCAATTCAATGCTACGGTTGGACTCTGCGCTGAGTCCGAAGAAACAGGCGAACATTGGTTAGGTCCGTGGGCAAAATATAACAGCACATATTGGCTCTACTCCGACAACCTTTACGCATACCACGCCCTCAAAGTCTTCACCCCTGAATACGCTGAAAAAATCCGACACACCTACGAGCAATATTCATTTCCAAAAGACACTAAGCTCTTCGGCGTCCTATTCGGCGAAAACCTGTCAGGTATCATTGGAAGCCCTGTAAATGTGGCGCTCGTAAATCAAACCGATAGGGTTGTCATATACCGAAGACATGAAGGAGCCTTGATGAAAGATTGGAGCCTCTACGCCGACACCATAATTTACCGCGCCCTCGACGAGTATCAATTCCACAACCAAACTACTGCCAAGAAAATTTTCCAAAACGCTGTCAAGATGTGGGACGGTAAAGGACTATATGATGACGCCTCGACGCAAGACGGTTTTTATGCCAATTACAAACTTGCCCTATTACTATACGCGGCGCGGTTCATGCGCGTCAAACTGTCCATAGAAAGAGAAGTTGAAAGAAAACTCTGGTCAGCTCAAAATGCGCTTGGAGGCATACGGTCCCTAACCGACTCCAACGGCACACCCTTCGGATCAGCCAACGTTGAAACCACCGCATTAGTGCTTCTACCATACACGCTGGGAAGATGACCATGACCGAATGGGTCAGAAGACTCACCTTTTTTGTTCTAATTTCCGTCGTCGTATATTATTTTGGTATGTGGCGGTTAACTCTCTCGCCAACTGACTTCTACGGACAACCCGCCCTAAAACACTACGACGACTTCTGGACCTACCTATCTCAACACCCTGAGTCACTTCTTCCCCTTCAATGGGGGCTTCAGCCAATACTACTCATCCCCACGGTTTTCACAGCAATCACACTTTTCATCCTACAAGGCGGTCCAATACGAAGACACCGTTGGAGGAACATGCTCGGCGAAAGAAAACCAATCGAAGCGCCTGCGCTGTTCCTCGCAATCACTATCCCTATACTATTAATATCACTTGCTGTTCTCGGCGTCGGAGCATCACTGAATTGGTACACTATGGATATTGTGTCGCCCGATGGAAGAACACTACGA
>Ga0315309_1000248_pt1 | contig 32481 bp, 31 predicted proteins | sample TDP4_MG_FD_203080 | JGI IMG/M metagenome (GOLD analysis project Ga0315309, IMG submission 203080) | Freshwater sediment microbial communities from Lake Towuti, South Sulawesi, Indonesia - TDP4 | ecosystem: Environmental > Aquatic > Freshwater > Lake > Sediment | place: Indonesia: South Sulawesi...
AGTCTAAGGATGAAACATCCATTTCAGCTCTCAGCGTGAAAACTCCGTTCGCCGCAGTGTCCTCGGTGACGCGATAGCCTCTCATGTCGTCAATGCTTTCCACATAGTCGTCCCATTCGGTCTGCCGTTCATCCCAATCGGTTGACGTGAACAGGTTAAACAGCATGCTGATAGATCCGCTTGACATGAGCCTGTTGCCCTCAATTACTTCTTCAGAGACAAGTGTGGTGCCGTGCATCCATGAAACGTATGCTGATTCCATAGTTGCAAAGAGCAATTCGATTCGTAGCTTGTAGCCGCCAGTGTCTTCGTCGATATCTGTCACCTCAGCAATAAATTCACCCGAGCCGCTTGAAGTAGTTTTTCCAACTTCAGTGTCCGAAGTCGAAGATGCCTCTGTGACAAATCGATATTGGTCACCTTTCTTGTACCCGTACTTGATTAAAGCAGAAACCGGAGCATTATAGAACGTGCTACTAACCGCTAGGAAGATCAGAATCATAACGAGAGACAAGACACAGATACTTCTCAAAGTTCTTACATTTCCTCTCATTCTGTTCTCACCTTGACTTCTTCGTTTTATTATGCTGTCAAGATAAAAGACTTACGTGCGGTGAGCAAACAGCATGATACACAAATAAACATTGTCGACGTTGCAATAATGACTCCGCTAATGGTGGGCTTACCCTATGGCTAAAACGCCTTCAAACACTTTGTCTTCAGCAACGTTCAACTCGCGAGCTAGCCAGAACTTCAGAAGCTTGGAATCCCGTGGAAACTCGCCATTATAAGTCAATACCCTGCCTTCTTTCAAGGCGTCAGCCTGAAAACTCTTCTCCGCCTCTTTGAACAAAAACGAAACCGTCTCAGCGCCTTTCGCTAAAACCTTGAAGTCATCCCACTGCTTGCAGCGCACAATAACCGGCGGACCGCGATGCGCATAGGCTGCCATCTCTTTAGGCGAAGACAACTCCTTGATCAGGCTTGAAACCTCCAGCTGAAGCTGCGCTAAACGTTCCTCAACCCTAGTAATCTTATTGGGCACCTCGCCGCTTTGACTGAACTTTGAGGCAATTTTGCCCAATTCATTTATGAGGCGGTCTAAGTCTTTCTCATGTTCCCGCAGTACGTTGATTATAAAATCTACTGCTTCTAACGCCTCATTCTTACTTGGTCTTTTCGCCAATGTTTATACACCACAGATATCATCGGCACAACGTGGCAGTCAGGTATTATACTCATCAACTGCTTAAATAAACATAATGCATCATCAAACAATATCCACGTAGAAGCATCGACATACATACTGACAATACCATTTCCCCATGCTCTACGCTTTTCGTTGTTGAACGCAACAACAAGAACAAAAAAAGAAAAAAGAAAGAAGGGGAAAAAAAGATTCAGAGTTCTTTGGCTGGCACCGCGATCAACGTTTCAACCGTGTACTGCGTAGCGAACCCTGTCTCCATAATAAACTTCATCGCCGTAACTTCGTCTGAAGCCTCAAACATTAGAAAGCCATCGTAGCGACCATACGTGAAGTAAACGCCCTTGATTGTAATGCCTTTTGCCGGCTTCAATTGCTTGAGATACTTGATAGCCTCAGTCCCCTTGCCTTTAGGCTGCAACAACGAAATGAAAAGCATTCAGAAGCACCAATCTACTCTTATCTCACTGTAAACTTAAGCCTTCCCAACCCGCTGCATCTGACATCGCTTATAATGATAAAGGTACTCCTGAGCATAGCCTAGATACTCGCCGAAATACCCTCTTCCAAAATCGTAAAAAACCTTGTACTCACGCGTCGAAAGACCTCTCCTAGATCTGATTCTATCCAAGAACTCAGTCTCAAAATACTGCGAATAACACTCCAGAATCACGCGCTTCATCCAAACATCAATGGGAAAAGCCTCAAGCTTGCCAAGCGAGAAAAGCAACACGCAATCAGCAACTTTCGAGCCCACGCCCGGCAGAGACAAAAGCATTCTATTCGCTTTTTGGTATGGTATGGTTCTCAAAGACTCTAAGTCAAACTTTCCACGGCAGAGGAGCCTCGCTGTTTCGCGAACGTTCACAGCTCTGTAGCCAAGCTTGCAGAGCTTCAAATCAGCGAGGCTAGCTTCAGCTAGGATTTCAGGTTCGGGAAAAGTGCAATGCTCCTGTCCATCAAACATTACTGGCTTGCCAAAACGCATGGACAGGTTGTGAATCATCTGTTTGATGGCTGGAATATTCTTGAATGTGGCGCATATGTACGAGATCAAGCACTCCCAAGGCTCTTGACGGACCAAACGGAGACCATGAAACTGCCTAATAGCCCTACGTACATACGTGTCCTTGGCGATTTTGGAGTAGATCACGGGCAAGTCGTCATCTAGACGAAAGTATCGCTGCAAGAATCCTTTGTTTACATCATCGGAAGACGCTTGAAACTCCAGCATGCCATTACCCTGCCTCACCTTTAGAGCCGCGTGACCTACAACGCCAATCCACCAGTCGCCTCCTTTTTGCCATCTAAACGTCTGCCCACACGACAAAGTGTGATCTAGGCTGAAAGGTGTCCTGCCCAAATCCAATTCAATCTGCATAGCTAAGCCACTTTTAACCATAAATTGTCCAGTCAAAATTCCTGAGGAATGGATTGTATCTTCTCTCCGCGCCGATGGTTGTGACTGGTCCGTGCCCCGGATAGACCTTCACGTAATCGGGCAGGGTTAGTAGGCTTTTCTTCAAGGAGTTGACTAGTTCTTCGAGCGAGCCGCCTAGAAGATCATATCTGCCAATCGAGCCTGCGAACAAGGTGTCGCCTGAGAAAACGGTGTCAGGGCTGAGCAAGATGATGCTTCCTTTGCTGTGACCTGGAGTGTGGACAACCCTCAACTCTGCGCTACCTATTTCGATCAGGTCGCCGTCGCGAAGTTTTCGGTCTGCTGGGGGGTTTCTCAGCATGGAAGCGTCGTACTCGTGGATAAGGATCGGCGCTTTGGCGTAGTCTTTCAGGATCAGGTTCCCGCCAATGTGGTCTGGGTGCCCGTGAGTGTTGATGACGTATTTGACCTTGAATTCGTTGCGCTCGACCTCTTTGATAACAGCTTTTGCTTCAGATTCCCTGTCAAAACCTGGGTCAATAACGACAGCTCCACAGGTATCTACGTCGCCGACAAGAAAGCAGTTGGCAGCCATCATTCCGACCGTAAACATCTTCACGAACATTTCAAAACCTTAACTTCACTTGGTTTTCCTCATTCAATGTGGGCGTGCAAATAAATCATTCTGAAACCTCTGTCCTTATCGGATCAAAAGCCTCACGTATCGGGGTTTCATTGGCTCTTGAATTCCGCTCTTCTTGGAAAAATCAGGGCAGTCCCAATTAGGGACGGTGCTAACAGAGGCAGGAAATAATATAGGAAAGACTGCACAAAGGTCGAATGCGGTATCATCGTTGATATAATGCAGGCACCACCTGCTGAAAGTGTGCAGAGCACCGCGAATAGCATGGTCCACCTGTACCTTATCCTGGCTGACGAAAAAGAGGTGGCTAGAAGACCAAAAAGAAACCCAGTCAGCGAGAAACCAGTGAATGCTTGATTGTAAAAAAACCAGCTCTGTGCGACGAGAGGTGGATACCACGTGTAGATGTTTAGGAGTGCTTGAATCGAAAGAAAGAGGAAAATTAAGGACGCCGTGGCAGCAACGATCATGAAGGCTCCTGCAACCGAAACTTGACTTGATTTTGCTGATGTTTTGATTCCGCGCCCGCAGTATGGGCAATAAACTGAATCATCGGGTATCTTCTCGCCGCATTTTGGGCATGCAGAAACCATGAGTAGATAGGTTTGGTTAATAGGCAGTTAACGTTTTCGAATTATTTTAATGTCTATTGTCCTTAACTGACCTATTGAGGATGTGTCGTTGAAGCCGATTCGTTTGGTTCTGCTTGTAACATTATTGTCAATGAGTCTACTGGCTATCGCTTCTCGAACTGAAGCAACAGACGCTTTTGAGCTAATTGAGACGGAAAACCATCATATCGCACGATTGAACTCTAGTCAACCTTATGTCGCGGGCTTTCACGTCAACACTCCAGACTTGGAGACACGCGAATGCGTTCTTGCCACGGCTATTACAGTCAGCTTTCCTTCAACAGACACAAGTCATTTTCCCTCTGGAAGTTGGCTTGCGGGCGGCATGTTTGTCCAAGCTCAGGACAACAAGCTGAGATTCGTCGACTACGGGTTTTACACCATGCTCGTATTGGACTCCGCGGGCAGCCTTTTCTTTGATGTAGGTCTGCACCAAACAAGAGAGGAAACCGCGCCGTTGCAATCCCCAACGGCCGAGCTAGTGTATGCTTACACTTGGCAGATCCGAGGAATAGAGCCTGAGACCCCCGTAACCCTGACTGCTAGTTGGGACTCGGAAGGTGCAGTACGCTATTCGATTTCCACCTTTGAGTTCAACGTCACTCTTCCAGCCGTCAACGCGACTGATTTGCCGAACTGTGGGTCGATGATAAGAAGGTTCTATGCTGGGAACGTCGTCGTAGGACCGTTCCCTTTTAGTCGTTATGTTCAGTACTTCCAGTTCGGGGTTTTGAGTTCAACGGGCATAACAAACAACGACTGGTCTGTCCATCTGAAAAAACCACAACTCCTAAGGGAAGCTGGTTGGAACTTGGTTGACACAGCTTGGTCAATAAGAGGCGACATCTCCTATCTGGATTATAGCTGGATGTGGGGCGGACAGCCCTATCAAGGAGTGTCTGCAGAGTATTATCAAAATCCGCTTCAAACACCGTACGAAATAATCTTCTTTTACAACGGGAAGACTCTGCCATCTGGGACTGTTCTGTGGCAACCAACTGTGCACGATTCTTCAGGATTTTCCGCGTCCATGATCCTCAGAGTTTTCAGCTATTGCATGCCTTCTTTTTTGGTTCTAACACTCATCCTATCTGTTCAGACGGATCCTCGGCACAAGCTGAGGAAATCACTCTTGAGACTTTATAGTCTAACAGGCTAAATGAAAGGCGGCCACGACCCGTTTTGTTGAGGCCAAGCGATTATAGGTCTTGCAGGCTTCGCGTGTTTTTCCCACGATGACTTCGGTACCCGTAGAGATGAAATGTTCTAAGACTTCGTCTGGAACCTTCATGTAGCCGTTGTAGCCTGTGCCAATAATAAGCACTTCAGGTTTAGCTTGCACAACCTCCCTCAAGTCTTCGATGCTCAACGAATGCCCTTGGTTTCTCCACCATTTGTCGCGCACATGGTCTGGGAAGATTATGACATCGGTTGTGTATCGCTTTCCGTTTATCGTTATCTTGCCAAAGTCGTAAAACTCAATCATTATGAAGCATCTCCAAATAAGAAGGTACGCACTCCCTTTTCTGAGATTTTCCTATTTCGACTACCCTTTATTAGCTTGTCAGGTCCTTACTTCCTTCTGAAGTGTGAGACGTTTTGGCTGAACGCCCTAAAAGGCGGTCGAGACCTAGACCCTTCAATAACGCAGAGTGTAGAAGCTGCACTATGAAGGGAAGCTTCTACTGCTGGCGCCAATGCCCATACAACACATGGCGTAGACAGCAGTTTGAGTAAGATTCACTTTCACTCTGCTCTCTGAGCTACCTAACCTGCTGTTTGGTCAGAGAGCTTATATCACATCTGAGCACGGCAACATTGAATTTGACGGTGGTCGCCCAGAATGGCTGAGTCCTGCAGAAATCCTTGGAACGGCAAATGCAACAACACGAACATTGAAGTATACATCCGATACAAGGACCAAGTGTTGCCCATCTGCCGCCACTGCTGGACTGAGATAGCCGAAAAAGACGTTGAATGGTGACATTGAAATGCACACCATGGACTTGAATATGGCGCGTTCACACATCGGACGCAAAGTAAACCTTCACCTAAAGGACGGCTCAGTTATCGTCAACGTGCTCATTACAAAGGCAGGACGAACCCTCCGCGGCTTCGAACCAAATCGAAGCGTATTGCACTTCGTGGCTTCGATTAAAGGAAGAGTCAGCAAAATACCCTTGAAAGAAATTGAATGGATGGAACCGCTTAATACCTGTCTCATTTCTTGAACGACGTTTACACGTTGGTCATCTTCGGTGTCGGCTGAATTCTTTCCCAAGCGTCTTTATTCAACACGCAGCCTGGATCAGGTGCCAAAACGTCTTTGAAGTAGCTGTAGGCTCTGGCTCTGCAGCCGCCGCATGTGTAGCGGTATTGGCAGCTTCCACAATTCTCTTTCAAATTGTCCTTGTCCCTAATCTCCCAAAAGAGTTTTGAATGCCGCCAAATCTGTTGAAAATCATCTTTGAACAAGTTGCCTACTATAGTGACTTCCTCGTGTGGAAAGAACACGCAAGGATACATGTCACCGTTTGGCTCAAGACACATGTAGAAGCGACCAGCGCCGCACCCACCTATGAACTCTGCAAGTTGCCGCAACTGGCCAGACAGCTTTGGATTGTAGAAATGCGTAGGAACGACACGGGTCTCATTCTGCAAATCTCGGGGTATGACTCCCGATTCATGTGACAGAGCCGATTCGGCTTCCATTTGCTGGGCTATCCTCGCGTATTGAGGCGCTGTGGATAGAACATCGACTCCTGCCACTTTCATGCGGTTCCAACACAGTTTCAAGACGTTCTCGCGTTCATCGGGAGTCAAATCTGAGTCAACTATGTCTATGCCTCGTCCTGTTGGAATAAAATTGTAAAGCATGAACCAGTCAGCGCCTAACTTAGCAGTGAAGTCAATCAGCGCTGGGACTTCTTTAATGTTGTAATGCGTTGCTGTTGTAGCTACCTCAACGAATAAGCCCTCAGCCACACAGTTCTTTATACCTTGCACAGTCTTCTCGAAAGAGCCAGGCACTCCCCGAAAGAAGTCATGCGTTTTCGGTTTGCATCCATCAAGACTTATCTGAGCAAACTTCAACCCAGCCTTCTTGAATTCTTGAACCTTCTTGCGCTGAGCAAATACCATTGCGTTCGTTGCCACAGCCGTGAACATCCCTCGTTCGGAAGAGTGCCTGATGAGCTGGAGAATATCAGGTCTGACAGTGGGTTCTCCACCGGAAAAAGCAAGGATGAGCACGCCTGCATCTGCAAGAATGTCGATGCCTCGAATAACCTCTTCGGTGCTCAATTCATCCAGATCTTTGGCACCTGCGCTTTCATAGCAGTGCAAGCATTTCAGATTGCACGCACGAGTAATGTTCCAAACAACCTGGAATGGAGCACCGGGGACGTACGGACGCCTAACACCAAACCAAGCTATGCCTTTTATGACGTTGACCAAACCGCGCCGCCAATACGGGTCGCGGAACTTGTTTTTCAACTGCTCCTCTGTAAGTCCAAAACCTCGGCATGCTAGGCTCAGAATGGGTGACAACACTGTTCGTGATACTCTGCAGGAAACGCAAGCGTTTTCTCTGGCTCCTACGTAGAGTTCAAGGGCTACGTCCAGTCTGTTAGCATTGTCCCGGCTGCAGTGTTTGAATAGCGCCTTCAGAATGTTCCGTGTGAACGGATTGTCCGTTGCCACTTTGAAGGTTTTAATCGTGCTGACGGTGTCTGCACTCTCATCCAAAGGGACTGCTCGCCTTCACTGATATCTTTAAAGAATCCGACCTTAAAATTTTTCACTTCTGGACCTCTTCCAAAATGGTTTCAATGTCACACTGCGTTGAATAAGGAAAGAAGTGAGGCTATTCAGAAAGATCGTTTGAGGAGGACCCCCACGTTATTTTTGAACTACGTATGAGTGTTAGTAGGATTCTACGCAGACTTGGCGGTCTGTCTTCGTGCGAAAGTTAAGCCTTTGTGGAGGCCCATGCTGTAAGTCTCAGAGTCCGCCTAAAAAACTTGCTAACACCTAGGTATATACAATTCTAATATGTACGGAAACGGCTTTATTGAGTTGTTCCTTGGGAATAGCATTTGGTCAAAGAATCAGTGAGCCGAGAGCTTTCGATTGTTTTTACCAATTATGACCATAATTAGTCGAGAGTATGGTCAGATCGGAGGCGTCTGTTTTGTTGTCGTTGTTGATATCTGTTTCTGGGTTCCATTGAGGACTCTCTGGCTGAGCAGAGTAAGCTTTAGCAAGTAGCAGCGAATCGTAAACATCTGCAGTCCTGTCGCCGTTCACATCTCCCGGAATTGTAATCATTACCTCCCTACTAGCTGGTTTGGAGTTGTCAGCTGGGTCGACGTCAACTATGTACGGAGGTAGGTTGACCACGGCACTTGTGGTATAGCTACCGTATGCGAAGCCTTCGGTGTCCCATGTGAAGGTGAAGACTGCAGAGCTTCCGCTTGACAACACGAGATTTTCAAGTCTACCGACGTCATTTGCGTTAGCGTAAACAGTTATGTTGAAAGTCTCACTTGCCGTGCCCTGATTCTCAACCGTCACATTGATTGAGACCGAATAGCCCTGTCCAGCCACAGTTTTTGATGGAACAACATCTACAATCGCCACATCATGTATTTCAGAAGATAGCGCAACGGGAGGCATCGTCGGGCTTCCTGAGTTTGAAGCAACAGAAGGATTCGCATCATGTCCGGATAGTCCTTGAGGCACTATGCTGGCTGGTGTGGTCCATGCTCCAGTCGCTGGGCTCCATCGAGAATAAAAAATTTCACTTGGTGCAAATGATTCTGCATCGCTTTTCCACACAGCCAATGCTCTGTTGCTCATCAGGAAGGAAATGGCAGGTCGTGAGTCGGCTCCACCGCTGTCGGCGGCTTCAGCAGCATGTTGCCATACGCCGCCCACGTATCTTAAATGCCATATGTTGTTCGTCCCATTCGAAAACGTGAGAATAGCTTGGCTGTCTGCTTTGAAAGCTATAGAAGGCATGTAGCCATATGCTCCTTGAGTGTCTAGTGCTGCAGCATCATCCCAGATGCGACCATTCCAAAAGGCATAGTAGACTGGTCTGGTGGCGGTATCTGTGGACCAGACAGCAGCTACATTGTCAAGTTGATCTGAGGAAATGCCGTTTCTAAAGACGGTCGATGTTCCGTCTTTGGCTGCATTATACACTTGTCCAGGTATCTGTTCTGCTGGCGAAGGACTCCACTTTGTTCCATCCCATATGGCGTAGTAAACTCTGGATACAAGAAGTGGGGGAACCTCCGGATAGACAATCCATTGAGTCCATATCGCCACGGCTTTGTTCGACGTGTATCCCCTTGCTTTGACAGAGGTGAACGCGATTTCTGGCAAGCTTGATCCCCAAAAAGGAATCAGTGGCCAATTGGAAACAATAGCTTCGGCTGGACCGATCCATTCTGCGCCATTCCAAAGCGAATAGTATATGCGGGTGTCATTGTGAATCCATATCGCAATAGCCCAACCGTTTATGTCAAGGGCGACAGCCGGGTCCGAATCATCGCCGGTTAACGAAGCCACTTCACTAGGAGCTGTCCACGCAGATCCAGACCATTTGGAACACCAAACGTCATATCCCAGGCCTGCATTGCCCGTTTCATGAGACCACACGGCAAGAGCGTTTCCTTGGCGGTCAAAGGCAATGGTTGGATCAACGTCGTTGCCGGCAAGCTCGCCGAGTGGTGAGGCTTGAGTGCCGGAAAGAGCCCACCAATGACTGCTGGTATCGTCCCAGATTGAGTACCAGATGTCTTGCATGCCAATTTCACCGTGTTGCCACACAGCCAATGCATCTACTGAGGAACTGTTCGACGTTATGGCAGGTTGGGTGAAAACCTTTGATACGCGACCGTATAGCGAGATTGGCGCAAGATTTGCCAAGGAAATGACAAGTGAAAGAATCGTGACCAGCAGAATTATTGGGATCTTCTCATCAATCTTATGCATTTGCGAGTTTTTCCCTCTAAGCAAACGGAGTGGAAGTTAAATAAAATGGGGTCGGGGAGTTTCTCCCCTATTTTGCTTATGTCGTCACTAGTTGAACCACACTAGTAGTTCGAAAGGCTCAGCGGTTGCAAAGACTGCGTAGCCTAGGAGCAACGCGTAGATGAATGTTGGTTTGTCTAGGACTACTCTTTCGGGAGAACTCAATGTTGCGCCCTTGAGGTTGTAGCCTTCGTTCCAGTAGAGCACCAGGTCAAGATCTGCGGTTGGATAGTGGGTCCAGTCGTCGACCCATCTGAGTTCGACTATGGCGTTCCTAGTGCCGACGGGAACTGAGATGGGTATCCAGCCTATCTGCTCATCCTGCATTATGCTGCCAGAGATGGTCAAGTCAGGGGCTTCTTCGACTGCTACTTTCACCGTGATTTTAATGTCACCAGATAGTAGATCTGCGCTTGTCCAGTCGTTCTCTATTACAACCTTCATGTATCCTGGCTCGATGACTCGTGTTCCAAGCACTTCGTCCCAGAAGACTCCAGTTACAGCTCCTGACCACTTTGTCTTGTCGTCGAGTATCTTGAACCAAGCGTTACCCCAGACATTGGCGCTCTCTACGTAATATGCGTAGTAGGTTCTTTTGGCGCTTTGAATGTACACTTCGAAGCTGTTCAAACCTAACGGGTTGTACGCACCTAGGTTGACATTCATGACGTCAAGTTTGACCCATTCGGTAGCTCTTGTGGTTTCGAAGATAAACTCCACCTTGTGTCCCGGAGCTAAGTCTGTGATAGAGGTTGAGTAAGTGCCTTCGCCGACAATTGGGATGTTAGTTATATCCATCAATTCTCCTGTCGGAGGTAACGGTGGAGCCACGTCGCCTATGCTATTGTCAGCCTTCAACGCCATAAGCGCATTAGCTGCGTCTAGAAAGCCCGCGCCTTGATCCAATTCTGTATACCCTTCTAACCACACTGCACCGTTTACTAGAGCTTGTTTATAGTCTTCAGGAGTAGCAGCTCTCAGCCTCTTCCACTTTCCAGTTGCTGTCTCTGAGAAGGCATTGAGAAGAGCCACTGAGCCTGCCACGGCTGGAGTAGCCATAGAGGTTCCAGAGACCCAGCCAATGTATTGACCGCCTGTCAAAGCTGACAGAACAAAGATGCCAGTGGCAGACAAAGTCGGTTTAGATCGTCCATCTGATGTTGGTCCGCGACTGCTGAAAGCATACATCTGCACATCGTCTGTGGTGTACAAGTAATATCCAATGCCTGGCCACTCGTAGAAGTAATCCCAGTACACTCGAGTCTGAACTGGAGTAGCAGCAGCACCCACAGAAATCGCTGTGTAGGCAGAACCCGGAGACTCCACTGTCATAGATGCTGGTCCACTATTACCTGCGGCAGCCACCAAGGTTATTCCGTTTCCAGTTATAGTGTCAACCAATTGGTCTTCAACATCTCTTCCATCAAAGACTGTTGGCCCGCCGATGCTCATGCTGACCGCGTCTACGTCAAGTCCTTCAATCAGTTTTAGGTCAAGGGCATGCTCCATTCCAGCGATAATCATCGATTCAGGTACAGATCCACCCGTGTGATCGAAGACCTTGATTATGTATAGACTGGCGTAAGGAGCCATTCCTAGAAGCCATATCAGCTTCCAACCTGGATAGCCATACGGGTCACCAGGAGGAAGTAGGGTTCCTGTGTACATTTCAATGGCTTGCGCCAAGGGGTCTGTTGGCGGAACGATTATGCCGCCAGTGCTTGCAACGATACCCGCAACATGGGATCCGTGGAAGTGGTTGTTGATGTTACTCCATCCTTCATAGGTTGGATCGCCAACGTCGTAGCTCAAGTCAACTCCGCCGATTATGTCTGTTCCTGCAAACATGAAGTGTTCAGTCCATATGCCGGTGTCGATGATCACGACAAGCGAGCCTGCACCATAGTTCGTTTCTTCCCATATTCCCTCTGCACCCATAGCCGTTGGGTTCCAGTAGTTGGCTGGCTCGATTGACGCTAAGTCAGTGGGCTTAACCGATACGGGCACGTACTCTTTGGAATTCATAAGAGTAGGCTTCGTCAAGAGAGCGTCAATGTCGTCTGAGCTTCGTGTTCCCAAAATGGATTCGTTGCCGCTTGAGAGTTTGCGTTCTGCGTCGTAGTATATTCTCTCAACGAGGTTGTTCCTGCTCAATTCCAGTATGTTGCTGGCTGGCAGAGACGCGGACAACCCGCTCACGTACTTGAACAGGTGTCCGATTTCTCCTCCAAGATCCTCTATCTGTTTGACTACAGCTGAATAATCGTTTGTAAACGTCTTGACTAGCACGTTGACAGATTCACCTGCATTCGCCATCTCGTTAAGCAGCGTTGGAGATATTTTCGCAACGTTTGGCAAGACTTGGGTGTTCACTAATGGAACTACCGTGAACATTGACAGTATCAGAATTGGCATTAACATTGCTGCTTTGAGATTCAGTTTGTCAAATGGGCTTATTGACATTGTATGCATTTTCATCTCTCCTTTCCACTCTATTACACGCACTTTACATATACGGTCCAGTCTTGATTTGAATCTTGTGGAATTATCTTCTACACCATCTCGCGCACAATGTAATCAATCTTATAAGTAGTGTGCTCGCATAAGTCCGAGACTCCTATGGTGACCGACTCGATGAAAGAAGATGAAAGATTCGAGAAACTCAATATGGAAATGTTCACAAAATACATTGAGAAAAACCCCCACTACGCCACACTTTCTGGGTTGCACGACCCCTACGATTGGCTCATGCCAAATGGAGGAAGCAAGAACGTATTCGAAAGCCTTGAGATCATTAAAGAATGGCTTCACAAAATGAAAGAGAATGTGACATATGAGAAGCTCAGCCCCAACTACCGAATTGATTGGAAAGTTCTCGAACAAATATACGAGCAGTTCAAGTTCCGAGTGAATGAACATCGCGTTTGGGAGACCAATCCAGATGCTTTTGACGAAGTTGGGGGCGTTTTCTTTGTAATGTTCAGACGCGACTATGCTCCCATAGAAAAAAGGGTTGATGCAATAGTTGCCAGAATGGAAAAGCTGCCCAGATACATGGAAGAGTTTAGAACGCGTTTTGAGAAATCGAAGCCTGTAAAATTGTGGACGGAGGTTGCGATCGAGAGTTGCCACCAACTCCCAAGGTTGTTCATGTTTCTAGTGGCGTCAACAAAAGGCGTTGTTTCAGAGGAACTTCACAGTCGACTGACAAATGCAGCTGCAAGCCTTCAGCAACCGATAAAGAAGCAATCCGAGTGGCTGCAATCCTTGTTGCCCGAAACAAAAGCTGAATGGGCGGTGGGCAAGGAGAAGTTTGACAAATGGCTGAAATTGCGGCGACTCGACATGACCGCTGATCAGATTTATGAACTGGGAGCCAAATACCTCAAAGAACTCAAACAGGAACGGGACCGACTAGCCCAAAAGATTGCGCCAGGAAAATCTGTCAAAGAAGTCATGGAGATGATTGAAGGCAAGGCGCCTAAGAATTTTGAAGAAGCACTGAAAGCTACAAAAGAGGCGATGGAACGTGCAAGGGAATTCATCATTAAGAATGACTTAGCCACAGTGTATCCTGATGACAAACTTCACGTTGAAGAGACACCTGCCTTCATGGCTCCACTCTTGCCTTTCGCCGCTCTTATCATGCCAGCGAAGTTCGATAAGCGACAGGAAGGGATTTACGTCGTAACCCGCCCCAAGGACATAAAGAACCTGAGCAAACACCTCAACTACGCAAGCATTCCAGGTACAGCAGTGCACGAAGGCTTTCCTGGACACTTCCTCCAAGGCGCAATGTCCAACCGTGGCTCACTTGTCCGCTTGTTCTCTCGGGGAACCGAGACAATTGAGGGCTGGGCTCACTACTGCGAAGAAATGATGACTGAGCATGGGTTTATTAAAGATCTCGAGAGCCAGTTCATGAAAGTCAACGATGGCATTTGGCGTGCCACTAGAATAATCGTTGACGTGAAGTTGTCAACAGGTGAAATGACTTTTGACGACGCTGTAAGCATGCTTATGAAAGAGGCTGGCATGTCAAGAGAAGCAGCTGTAGCTGAAGTTCGAAGATACACAATGACACCTGGCTATCCCCTCTCGTACTTGTTTGGAAAACACCTGATCCTGCAGCTACGCTCCGACATAAAGAAGAGAATGGGCAAGAAATTCAGCGAAAAACTATTTCATGACACCATAACAACTAATGGAATGCTTCCAATCAAGTTGCTTAGGGAAGTCTTCGATACGAAACTGGCTGAACAGGGAACAAAATAGCTCAGCTGTCCTCTATTACTTGATTCTTTAAAATTCCAATGCACTCAATTTCTATTTCCACAATATCCCCGGACTCAAGAAACTTCGGCTCAGGCTTGATAGCGAAGCCTACACCCGCTGGCGTGCCTGTGGCTATTACGTCGCATGGTTCAATCGTCATAACTTGGCTGAGTTTCTGCACTATTTCGCAAACGTTGAAAACCATGTTGCTCGTTGAAGAGTTCTGGCGCAGTTCACCGTTGACGTGTGTTCGAATCCATAGGTTGTTTGGGTCGCCTATTTGGTCGGTTGTGGTAATGCATGGTCCTATGGGTGCGAAAGTGTCGAAGCTCTTTCCACGCGTCCATTGCTTGTCTTTGAATTGAATGTCTCTTGCCGAAACATCGTTGAAGCACGTGTAGCCAAAAACGTGGCGTTTGGCTTCTTCGATCCTGATGTTTTTTCCTTTCCTTCCAATTACGATTGCTAGCTCTGCCTCATAGTCTAGTTTCTCCACGAAAGCCGGCTTGATTATCGCATCTTCTGGACCGATAACTGCTGTTCGAGGTTTCATGAAAATGATCAAATCGTCTGGCAGAGCTGCATTCTGCTCCGCGATGTGGTCACGATAGTTCAAGCCAAGACAGATTATTTTCGGGGGAGAGATGATGGGTGCAAGCAGCTGTGCATCCTCGGGGTTTATGGTTGCTTTCTTTTTGTCTTTTTCCTTGGCGGTGTCGATGAGATGCTTGACATCAGCTAAGCCTTTGTTGCCTAGAAGAATCAAATCGTCAAGTCTTGATGATAGAGTTTGTTTCATTGTCTGGGACAAGGCGAGTAAGTCTAGGATTTGGTTTTTGTTAGTTTGAACGCCGTATGACTCTCTTTTCGCTGATCTGAAACGGACAAGTTTCAACTGGCTGTTTAGCCCCTTGCTTTCATGCCAGAGTAGCGCTTGAACAAGCTGTGCTCAACGCCAAAGTAGTCCAAGACTCGTCCTACGACAAAATTCACTAAATCATCGATTTTTTCAGGTTTGTGGTAGAAGGCGGGCATAGCTGGAACAACATGGACTCCTAACTCTGCTACTGCTAGCATGTTGCGTAGATGAACTGTGTTCAACGGCGTTTCGCGTGGCACGACGACGAGGCGTCTTTTTTCCTTCAATGCTACGTCAGCTGCCCTTAGAATGAGGTTGTCTGCGAATCCGTGTGCAATGCCGGCTAGAGTTTTCATCGAACATGGGATTATTATCATGCCGTCGGTTTTGAAAGAGCCGCTCATCAACGGAGCTGTGAGTTCATTGGCGTCGTAGACGTGATTCGCGAGTTTTTCAAAGTCCTTTTTGCTCAATCCTAGTTCGTGTTCGATTACCTTCTCGGCTGCTTTGCTCACGATTAGACGTGTCTCGATTTTCTTTTCCTTCAGTACTTCCAGCAAGCGTTTGCCATAAATTACGCCACTGGCGCCTGTAACCGCCACTACTAGACGCAAGGTTCTCTTAGGCACACACCCTAAACCGCTGTCTGCAAGTTGAGAACTTCTTTCAGGTCGGCTCTGTATTGACCGAGTTTGCCTCTGTAGTTGCCAGCTGAGATCCTTAGCACGCTTGGAACTTTAACTGCTGCCCTAATGCCTACAGCCATGGCTCGTTTGATCGAATCCAAGCTCAATCCGTCAATTACGATCTCATAGATGTTGTTCACGTTGTCTGGGACACGGGAATCTGGCACGAGTTTCTTCAATCTAGGGCAGAATTGATGAAATGTCGAAGCCTTCAGTTTGTATTTCAACGAGCCCGCCTTTGAGCCTGAACGGCAGACACCGCCTGGAAACGGCAGAATCACGTTTTCACGCAACTGGTTGATAGCGTTCACGGCTTCCTCAGCTGCCTGCAAACCTGCCTTTTGATTATCAGCCATGACTAGGAAGTTTCCGCCTCCAATGGCGTTGACAGCTCCAAAACGGTCTTCAACGATGAACTCGCCTTCCATCACTGGAATGCGCCACACCCGACGCTCAAACAAGGTGTCCCTTTTTTGGAAGCCGTCGCCAAAATAGCGAAGGCTACGACCTACTTTCATTCTTCTCTTAGCTTCGGGCAACGCGTCGAAAGCTGCAGTCGTTGGGCATGTCATTACGCATTGTCCGATTCTGAGGATCATCTGTGATTTTAGGTCGAGCCTGTTACGGTGATAGATCTGAATGATGACGCCCGTCCTTCCGTCTGGGGTCTTGTCCATCGGCGCTGTGGCTTCTATTCCTGCTTCAGCGGGCGACATGATAATTGAGGTTCCAAAACCTGTGGCGGTTTTAGCTGCGGTCAGAGCCCATTTTTCGTTTTCACCCGTGATTAAGACTCGTCCAGCCCACATGGGAAACATTTCGGCAAAAGTGTCTTCGATCTCCACGAATGTGTCCGTTCCTGTTTGGTGTTTGAAGGTTTGAGGCTGCATTCTTTAACTCCTTTTGGTGGAGATTTCTCCATCTAATCTTTGACGCTTTCAATGTTGCCTTCAATAAGGCTTGATCTTCTTTAAGACTTTTCGCTGGACAGGGAATAGCTATGGCGTATCATCAAGACTCAAAAGATTCATACGAGTGTTATGTCAGAAGGCTATGTCTGAAACATTCGGGAAATTGAACACCATGATAAAGGCTGTCATCTTCGACATGGACGGAGTGATCGTGGACAGTGAACCCGCACATATTGAAGCGGAGAAGCAGATCTTGCTGAAACATGGGGTCAGGATAACAACTGAAGAATTGAGAGCATACACCGGGACCACAGCAGAATTCGAGTTCACAGATTTGATCAGAAAATACAAGCTGAAAACAACGGTTAATGCACTGTTCAGAGAGAAGGAAGACGTTTTGTTCAAACTGCTTACGAGGGAAATGCAGCCCATAAAAGGGGTCATTGAATTAATCAATAGTCTAAAGGGGCAAGGTCTCAGACTTGGAATAGCATCCAGTGGTCACAGGAAACTAGTTCACTTTTTCTTGAAACAACTGGCAATCGCCCACCTATTCGACTCGGTGATCTGCGCGGAAGACATCACTCGTAGCAAGCCACACCCAGAAGTATTCTTGAAATCAGCAAAGGAGCTAGGGGTAAGACCCGAGGAGTGCGTTGTGATAGAGGATTCTAAACTTGGGGTTGAGGCTGCTAAGAGTGCTGGAATGAAGTGCGTTGGGTATAAGAGTCCAAACAGCGGTGAGCAGGACTTGTCGGAAGCCGACATGATCGTCGATGACTTTGCTGGGCTGGATATTCGAAGCCTATTGCGCCTCTGAGACGTTACGTCATTTTGGAATCTTCGAGGCAGAAGGTTTAATCTTGCAGCATTTATTCATGTAGATGGTCTTACTCGGACAGGCAGACTTGTCTTGGCGATTAGTCAGTACCCCAAAAAGTATGAAACCTTTTGGAATCTTCGAGACGGTCGTACAGTGCTGCTGCGACCTATAAAGCCTGAAGATGAGCCGCTGTGGCTGGAAATGTTCCGGAAGTTCTCCGAGGAAGCTATACGCTATAGGTTCTTCGAACTCATCAAAGATACGCCTCATAGGGTCAGAGCTAGATACTGCAACATCGATTATGAGAGAGAGATAGCAATCGTGGCGGAACTAGCCGAAAAGGGAAGAAGGTATATTCTAGGCGTTGCCAGACTCACCATGGAACCAGACAAGAAAAAAGGTGAAATCGCTTTCATCGTCGCTGATCCCTACCAATCTTTGGGACTGGGCACAAAGCTGGTGGACTACATGATTGAAATCTGTCGGGATATGGGAATGGAGACGATCTACGGTATGATGCTGCCAGATAACGCTAGAGCGATTAGGCTTTTGAAGAAAAACGGCTTCACAATCACACACATGGAAGACGGCACACTAAAAGCAACGCTCAATTTGAGAGTTCTGCCAAAGGGGAAGCGAGGAGAGCGGAATCAGAAGATTGACGAGAAAGGCGCTTGACTAGAACGGGAGTAGATTTCGTCCGCTCTCGCCCGGGTTCTGTTTTTCTTTGCTTTTCTGGAGTTTTTCCATGACTATTGTTTTGGCGATTTCGTATGCAACCTTGTAATCGAATATTCCTTTAGGTGATTCGACAGCACGTTTGAACAATTGTGCCTCAATTTTGTTCTTGAATGTGCCTATGGTTAGTGCGCCGATGCCCCACATTCCCGATTTTAGTTCTACGTTTTCATCTGTGGGCTTGAGTCCTTCTACGCCTAGCGGTGGAATGGCATTGATGTCCGCAACAACCTTGCATTCGCTTCCGAATTCCTCTAGTGCTGCTCGTGGCAGAAGAGCTATTCCAGCTGCGCCTGCAGAGAGTATTACGTGTGATGATTTGATTGCTTCTCCAACCTCATGCGGTGAGCCCGCTTTGATTCCGCAGGCTCGCTCTGTGCCTATCTCCTCATTGATTTTGCTGGCAACTGCTGTTGACCTTGCCAAGTCTCGCGAGGTGACCACTACATTTGCGCCTTCTATGGCATAGAGACTAGATGCGATTTGACCAACTGGTCCTGTTCCTGCCAATACAGTGACTGTTTTGCCCTTGAAGTCGCCTAGGTTCTTCTCCATTAGGACAGACAAAGTTTTGGCAACGGCTGCAGAAGCCGTTGTGTACGCTCCTCTAGGGTCAACTATGACTGCTAACTCGAATGGCGGAAACATGCTTTTTTTAGCAATGTCGAGGATTTGGATGGCTTTCTCAACATCGTATCCGCCTATGAACAATTTAGTATGTTTGGCGCCGTCTGGTCCTCTCGGAAACATGGCATCTTGAATGATGCGCTTGGAATCTTCTGGCGCGACATTGCTGTAGGGTAGGATTTGAGCGTCTGGATATAGATCGACAGCAGTCAGAATGTCAAAGGGGCTGGAGTGTTTGTCGGTGTCGAGGAATATTATGATGGTTTTCTTGGTTGGCTTGGACATTTTTTCACCTTTAGTAGCATTGGGTATAACCTTACACTATAGATTAGCTTTAAAATCTGTCGCATTGACTGATGGCGGCAAAATTAATAGGCTGCGACATGGTTAGTAGATTTTTCAACACCGCATCCCATGGGTTCGCAAGCAAGCTGGAGAATTGTTGATGCCTAGTTTAAGCGTTACATTGCTTACGGGTCGAACACTGCGCCAAGGGCAAGGAAAGGAATACGGCAAACTCTCAGAAAGGTACTGGAAAAGCGTGGCAATATGCGAAATCGACCCTGACGACCTAAAAAAACTAGGCATAAAAGATGGCAAAACCGTGAGAGTCACGACTAACTATGGATCAGTTGCCCTGCGAGCTGTAAAATCGATGCGTGGACCACATCCACGCAGAGCCTTTATGCCTTACGGTCCGTGGGCAAGTGTTATAGTTGATTCCAAAACTCATGGCACTGGCATGCCTTCGTTCAAGGGCGTCCAAGCAGTGATTGAGCCTGCGGCAGACGAAGACAAAGTATTGAACCTCAAAGAGCTACTTCGCTCACACTACGGCAAGAAGTGAGGGTCGGAATGACTGTTATCTCAAATGTCACGTGCCCCGTGTGCGGTTCTCTCTGCGATGACCTAGAAATCGAAGTCAAAAACAATACTGTAACTAAGGTGAGAAATGCATGCGGCATGGGCGAATCCAAGTTTCTCGGCTACGCAGCGCACCGACCCTTGAAGCCGCTTGTCCGAAAAAATGGTGAACTTGTTGAAGTCACTCTGACCGAGGCCATTAAGAAGAGCGCTGAGCTCTTGGCTAACGCTTCTTATCCCATCCTTTATGGCTGGTCCAACACATGTTGTGAAGCCTCAAGCGTTGGCATAGAGCTGGCCGAAGAGATAGGAGGCGTAATCGACAACACTTCAACTGTGTGTCACGGTCCCTCTGTGCTGAGCATTCAAGACGTGGGCTTCTCGACGTGCACGCTTGGTCAGATCAGGCATCGTGCTGATTTGGTTCTTTATTGGGGCAGCAACCCTTGGAGTGCTCACCCTAGGCATATCGAGAGGTACACAAACTTCACAGAGGGCAGATTTCGCCACAGCACTTGGAACAAATATCTCTCAAGCCTTAGCGCGTATCGATCTAAGAAGAGAGTGGAACGTGCATGCAAACTAGCCGAGGAGATCCACGAAGCTGCTGCTGAAACGAGCGCTGTTCTGGAGCAACCGCGGCAGTTACCATCCTCATTGTTTGAAAAAGAAAGAAAAATGATTGTTGTTGACGTGCGTAGAACTCGAAGCGCCGACATCGCAGACTGTTTTCTGCAGGTTGAACCCAACAAGGACTACGAGGTCTTCCAAGCATTGCGCGCACTGCTCCGTGAAGAGGAGTTGCAAGTTGATTCAGTAGGCGGAGTGCCGGTTGAAGTGTTGGAAGAGTTAGCCGATGTGCTCGTTAGCTGTGAATTCGGTGTTTTGTTCTTCGGCGTCGGCTTAACTATGAGTGAGGGCAAGCTGCGCAACATTGAAGCGGGCATATCGTTGGTTCGGGACTTGAACCAGTACACCAAGTTTATCATCATGCCCATGCGCGGACATTACAACGTCACAGGTGCCAATATTGTATCAACATGGCAGACTGGCTATCCTTTCGCTGTTGACATGTCGCATGGTTATCCGCGCTACAATCCAGGCGAGACATCGGTAGTTGACATTTTGAGTCGAGGTGAATCAGACGCGGCATTGATCGTGGCATCTGATCCAGTGGCGCACTTTCCAAAGCAAGCCGTGAAGAATCTTGTTGAAAGACCGCTCATTGTGATTGACCCCGAGACAAACGCTACGTCTCTGCTTGCTGATGTTGTTTTTCCATGCGCTATCGCTGGCATTGAAGCTGAGGGCACAGCTTATCGCATGGATCGAGTGCCTCTGCCGCTTAAGAAAGTTGTAAAGCCACCTAAATCCTGCGCGTCAGATGAAGTGATACTGAGTAGAATCCTGCGTGAAGTGCGTCGCCTCAAGAAGAAGAGAGAGGTCGTAACAAATGGTTGAACTTCTTGTCAAAAACGGGTTCGTGTACGACCCTCTCAACAAGATAAATGGAGAAAAAATGGACCTATTCGTCAAGGACGGCAAAATAGTTGACAAGCTCGATGGTAGAAGAAAGACGGTCATCGACGCTTCTGGCATGATTGTGATGCCTGGAGGTGTGGACATTCACTCTCACATTGCTGGACCCAAAGTCAATGCAGGTCGTTTGCTAAGGCCCGAAGACCATTACAAGGATGTAGAGCCCAAGACCGACAAGACTAGGTCTGGTGTGGGACGCAGCATTCCTTCCACGTTTACAACTGGTTATCGATACGCTCGATTAGGCTACACGACTGTTATGGAGCCTGCCATGCCGCCGCTAATGGCTAGGCACGTGCACGAGGAACTGAACGATACTCCAATCATTGATAAAGCCGCGTTTCCGCTTTTGAGCGACTGCTGGTTCGTGTTGGAACCCTTACAGAAAGGCTTGGTTGAAGAAGCCGCTGCTTACGTTGCTTGGACTATGGAGGCAACGAGAGGCTACGCTATAAAGCTCGTCAACCCAGGTGGGCTTGAAGCATGGGGTTTTGGTAGGAACGTGAGAGACATAGATGATGCTGTGCCTCACTTCAACATCACACCCAGAGAGATCATACAAGGGCTTTGCAAAGTCAACCAACTTCTACATTTGCCTCACTCCATTCACGTTCACACTAACAATCTTGGCAAGCCTGGCAACTATGAAACATGCCTTGAAACGATGAAATGCGTCGAGAACCTAACAGGCAGCAACGCCAAACCAGTTATTCATGTGACCCATTGTCAGTTCAGCTCGTTCAAAGGCGATGACTGGCGAACCTTCGAGTCGGGGGCTGAAGAAATAGCAAAATACGTAAACGCTCACATGCATGTCACCACCGATATGGGACAAGTCGTTTTCACAGACACCACAACAATGACAGCGGATGGGCCCTTCCAGTTCATCTTGTATCAGCTTAGCCACAACAAATGGATAAACAACGATGTTGAGATCGAAACCAGCGCAGGTATTGTTCCGTTTACGTACAAGCGTAGCAGCTTTGTTCACGCGACACAATGGTCAATTGGACTTGAGCTAGCGCTTTTGATCAAGGATCCGTGGAAAATTTACATGACTACGGATCACCCTAACGCGGGGCCTTTCATTTTCTATCCGAGGATTGTTTCGTGGCTCATGAGTAGAGTGGCTCGAGAGAGATTGTTGAAAAAAGTGAGTAAAAGGGCTAGACACAAGAGTCTTCTGCCAGCAATCGATAGGGAGTACACTTTTTACGAGTTGGCTATCGCCACCAGAGCTGGACAAGCGAGATCATTAGGCTTGAAGGATAAAGGTCATTTGGGCATCGGAGCAGATGCAGACATAGCAGTCTACAACTTCAACCCTGAGCAAGTTGATCCGTCTAAAAAGTACAAGCAGGTTCGCAGGGCTTTCAAGACCGCAGCATACACCATAAAAGACGGTCAAATCGTGGTCAAAGATGGCGAAATCGTGAAGGCTGTTGAGGGCAGGATTTTCTGGATTAAACCTGAACTGTCCAGTCCTAGAATGGAGATTTCGCCAAAGCTCAAGGAGGCGTTTGAGGACTATTACACAGTGCAGTATGAAAACTATATTGTGCCCGAACATCATCTAGCCAATTCTCATCCAATCTCCGTGAAGACAGAGGTGTAAACCATGACCACAGTCGTCAGTCTGCGCCCTAGGTGCATATTCAAGGTTCCAGTTGAAGCCGAATCCATTTCACCAAACGCTTTTGCCGGCAAGAATGCAGACGAAATAGCCAAGTTACCAGTTTGGGAGGGCAACAAGCTTCGCAGTCTAGGCGACCTTTTTGAGATCAGCGGCGAGTCAATGGCCAAACCTGAAGATCTGGGTATTCACGTTCACGGGGACGTAAGCAGGGTGAAACGAATCGGTTTCGGCATGTCAACTGGAGAAATCATGGTCTACGGAGATGCAGGCCTCCATTTGGGTGAAGAAATGAAGGGTGGGAGAATCACGGTTGGAGGCAGTGCTGACTCTTGGCTGGGGGCTATGATGAAAGATGGGACAATTGAGGTGAAGGGAAACGCTGGCGATTACGTTGGCGCTGCTTACAGAGGAAGCGTCAAGGGCATGCGAGGGGGCACCATAATCATTCAGGGCAGCTCTGGAAATGAGCTGGGCAACTTCATGAGGAAAGGACTGATCAAAGTTTTTGGCAATACTGGTCAGTTTGCAGGTTTGCACATGAAAAACGGCACAATACTTGTTATGGGCGGTTCTGATGGTAGAGTCGGGGCGGAAATGACGGGTGGCAAAATAATCGTCAACGGTAGATTGAACGAGGTTCTGCCGACTTTTCTGATCGATAGCGTTAAATCGAAGGTCAAGGTCGATGGAGACGAGGTCTCTGGGCCGTTCTACATGTTTGTGGGCGACACGGTTGAGGAAGGCGAAGGCAAACTCTACGTGTCGAAGACATCAAACCCGCACCTCAAATTTTATGAGCAGTTTCTGTAAGTTTGTTTGTTTCGTGGGAATGCTCCTTGGCAGCAAGCAGGCTCAGCGTTAACCGCACAGCAATGAAACTCGTAGACAAACTGTGCGCAAAACCAGATGAATATGGCATTATTGTCGAGAAAAGAAGCAATGCCCCAACGCTCATTGATGCAGGAATCAAGGCGAAAGGCAGTTTCCAAGCCGGAAAAATCATCACTGAAATCTGTTTGGGTGGATTGGGAGAAGTTAAATTATGCCCAGCTCAATTCGAGGATTTAGTCTTGCCATCAGTGTGGGTTCACACTATTCACCCTGCTATTTCGACAATGGGTTCGCAGTTCGCAGACTGGCAGATTAAGAAAGCCGACTTCACTGCTATCGGTTCAGGTCCTGCCCGGGCATTAGCAAGAAAAGACCCCAAATTGTATGAAAGGATTGATTACGAGGATGAATCTGACGCCACGGTTCTAGTGCTTGAGACAGGCACTAAGCCGCCTAAACCAGTGATTCAGGAAATCGCAGAAGACTGCAGAGTGTCAGCAAACAAGCTTTCCTTGATTCTAGTGCCGACAACAAGCGTGGCTGGTTCAACTCAGGTTTCCGGACGCATCATGGAGACTGGTCTGCACAAACTTATGAAACTGGGTTTAGATCCTAAGAAAGCATCGAACGCTTTCGGCTTGGCGCCTATTGCGCCTGTCCATCCCAAGTTCGTGGCAGCAATGGGACGAACTAACGATGCAATTCTATACGCTGGAACTGCCCATTACGATATCTTTGGGGTCGGTGATGAAAAGTTGAGCCGGGTTGTTGAAAGGGCACCATCTTCTGCTTCCAAAGCTTACGGACAGCCTTTTCAACAGGTTTTCAGGAACGCAAACTATGACTTCTACAAGATCGATGCGAACCTGTTTGCACCTGCAGTTGTCTCAGTATGCAATCTGGACACTGGCAGTGTTTTCAAGGCAGGAAAGACCAACATTGAAGTCTTTAAACGCTCAATTAGTTTGAAAACCTTGTAGGTTAACGGATGGGATTCACTTCTTGAGTAGATCTAACGCGCTTCTTGATGACCTGTTCGATGCTGTTGTGGAAGGGAACGTTCACAGGGCGCGAAGACTTGCAGAACTCCTCGTGAGTGAAGGCGTACCTGTCAGCATGGCGTTTGACAAAATGATGGAAGCTATGCGTGTTGTTGATAAGAAGTATGATAGGAAGGAGTATTTCACGGTCGATGTGGCTGCAGCGTCGACCGCCATGCGCGAGGCTTTCAAAGTTCTTGAACCATACATGAAAGTCGAGCCCACAGATGTGGCTGGCAAGATTGTAATCGGCTCGTTGAAAGGCAACATTCAAGGTTTGGGCAAAGATGTTGTAGCTGGAGCCTTAAGGTCCGCAGGCTTTCAGGTCGTTGACCTAGGCGTCAACGTGGCGCCTGAAGCATTTGTTGAAGCTGCTATTAGGGAGAACGCTGATGTTATCGCAGTTTCAGTTTCTGTCGATGAGACTGTACCTTACCTGAAAGACGTCCTCGACATCCTGCGCAAAAAGAAGCTGAATGGAAGGGTCAAAACCATAATCGGCGGAAGAGCTGTCAACGAAGAAAAGCGCAGGCAATATGGTATAGACGCTTACGCAATCGATGCTTGGGAATGCGTCAAGAGAGTACGCGAGCTTTTAAGCCAGAAATAATCACATTGCAGACATGCATCTATGCCGTATTCTCAGAGGGGAATACTATGGATTTATTCGAGGTTGTAGAAAAGAGAAGAAGCATAAGGAAATTTAAACCTAAACCCGTGACAACTAAGAATTTGAGAAAGATTCTGGAGACCGCGCGTTTAGCTCCATCAGGTGGCAACCGTCAACCATGGTATTTCATAGTTGTTAGACGTCCAAGAACAAAGAAAGCGCTCGCAGTAGCTGCGAATAACCAGGCTTTTGTGGCAAATGCTGATGTGGTGATTGCTGCCTTAGGTGACCCAACGGTTTCGGCAGCTAAACTGCCTTACACGCTTTCGTCAACAAGACTGCCTTACAAGCAAGACCCGATGATTGCCGTAGAACATATGATTTTGGCTGCAACGGCACTCGGCTATGGTACATGCTGGATCGGCGCATTCAAGGAGGAAGAAGTCAAAAAGGTCCTGAAAATCCCTGAAAGCTTAGCAGTTGTCGCTCTTCTGCCAATCGGCGTACCTGGTGAGGATCCACCTCAGAGACCCAGAAAAGCCTTCACGGAGATATTCTTCAAAGAATCCTTCGGAACGCTGCTAGAACTGTGAAAAAGACGCGAATTCCTAGAAAATCTTGTACAGTGGATGATTGGCAGTCAGCGGTTTGGTTCCATAAAGTTTGGATGAGTGATAAGCGATGATAGCATCGGTCATGGCGCAGGCTGGAATCATATTTCTCGCCTGTTTCAAAGGTCCATAAATCAGAAAATTGGCTCCGCCCATCTGGGCAATAGTGTGAGCCGAAGCATTGTAGGCTGCAAATCCAGGGCTTAAAGCAGTGTCCTGCACGCGCTTCCAATCAAAAGTAGCGTTGGCAGGTGAACAACCAGTAGGATACCCTAGTTGTTCTTTGACTAGCTTGGTAGCTTCCACAGCGTAAGCGATGCTTGGAATATCAAAAACAATCGTGTCCACAAGAATCTTGTCGACGCCTGCCTCCTCAGCAACCTTCACTAATCCCTTTTGACCATTAGATCCTTTCAGAGCAGCGACTCTTCCAGCAGGCGAATAATCCAACTCGTTCTGAGCCACTAATATAGCCGCTGAGACTCCACACTCACGAATCGCATCCAACTCTTCACTTGTGGTCTGCGGAGAAACACCGTTAAATATCGCTCGCTTCTGCAAACCATGTTCTCCAACAGTCTCTAAACCCGCCACTTGCGTTTCAGGCGTCGACCCATCAATGAGAAACACGCTATTGCTGTTTTCGGCTACAAATGAGACGTACTTCTTCATTGCGGTGGGATGAGAGGCCATAACGTCTAGGAAATGGGGCATGCCAGTTTTTTCAGACAGTTCTTCGGCAACGCTAATCCACTTCAACACAGCTTTAGTCTTGGACTCGCCCCTTTCATGATCCACGACTTCAGGCATACCCTTGTAGAAAATGTTACCTATGAGAACAGCAGGCAACTCGCCAGGTTGACCGCCGATTTCAACACCTCCGACATCAAAAATCCTTTGCTCAGTAGCAAACCTATACAAACTGAACCCTCAAGAGGTCATACACAAAAGTGTTCTATTGAACTAGCTCTTTTAAAAGCTTCATTTCAGCCTATGGGAGTTGAAGTAGGCCGACATGAACTCACTAAATCCGTTGTTACCCAACAACGCCCCCACAAGAACACTCATCACACCCAATTCCATCCACGCTTTAATCCCTATGGAAATAACAAGCGGGACACTTACCCATCCGAAGACATAAGGAACTAAAGCAAGAAAGAAGAAAACTGTGAACAAAAACTCCGGAACATAAGCCAACAAGACAACTGGAACAGCAAAAGGCGATGGACGCACCCTCTCTCTGATTCTAAGACCTTTAAAGAGAACACCCGCAGTAACCCCTGTCAAAGATTTACCGACAGGCAAGCCTACTAACCCAAGCCAAGAAAGCTGTCCCATCGGCCCGAACAAAACACCTGCAGAAACACCGCCTGCAAGACCAGTCAAGAACCCAAGAGCCGGTCCACCGTACAGAGCGACAATAAGAGTAGTTACAAGAGAAAAGTCAAAACCCACCTGACCAACACGCGTCAATCCTATGGGAATCAAGGATAACACATTGCCTAGAACAGCCATCGTTATGACCAAAGCTATCATCTTTGTATTCATACGTCGTCACCTTGCAGCGTCATAAGAACCTAACCTATTTAAGAGTAGCTACTCAAAAGCGCTAATGCAGAAACACTTATTTCAAAACCGGACATCATTCATAAAAGACTCAAAAAAGGGACGCAGAAAACATGCCACCTCTGTTGACCGTTCCAATCATCGCCGTTGTAGGAAGCCGACACTCAGGCAAAACAACAACCATCACAAGCATAGTCAAAGGACTAACAGCAAAGGGATACAATGTCGCAACCGCAAAACACATTCACCAAGCCCAATTCACAATAGACACAAAAGGACGCGACACATGGAAACACGCCCAAGCCGGAGCACAAACCATAATCGCAGTCGCAGAAAACGAACTAACCACAATCAAGAAACTAAACACAACCAAACTCACTTTAAACGATATAGCAAGAAACTCCGAAGACAACACCGACATCATCATCATCGAAGGCTTCAGAAACCTAGTAGCTCAAGCCTTAACAATACCCAAAATCGTCACAGTGAAAACCAAAAAAGAGATAGACGAAGCACTGCGAATTTTTAAGCCGATCCTAGCTTTTACAGGCGCGCTGCCTCAACCAGAACCAAACACACAACAGATCCCACTAGTTGACATCAAAAACGAACCAGAAAAACTGATGAAAATAATCGACGAACGCATCGGCCCCATCATAAAAAAGAAACAACAAACCAGAATCATCACCAGCATCCACATCAACGGAAAAACGCTACCACTAAACCCATACGTTCAAAAAATCACAAGAAACATACTCCTAGGCTTAATCTCCACCCTCAAAGGAGCCGACATCAAAGGAACCGAAAACATCCAAATCAGAATCACAAACCCAAACAAACCAACCAGCTGAAACCCGCAAACTCACACAAATCACCACAATCACACCGAACAACGCAAAACAACACAGAATACCGTCAAGTAACCCTAATCACGCCAAATAACGCCAAATCACACTAAAGCATCAATTTGACGAACCAAACAACAGAAAACACGAAAAAACAACAAAAAACAACCAAATTGACGAACACAGAAGAAAAGGGTTTATGGGGCTTGGAGAAGGAGTCGAAAGAGAGAAAGGAATCCACTCGAAAAAACACATCAAATTTTACGAGTGCGCCTCTCCAAACCTATCCAACCCTTAAACCATACCTCACGATCACAATCACGTAAGCGCAACCTATTTCCTACTAAAATACTCCAACACAAAAAAGATTGGAGCTTAAAGAGCCTTAAACGCATCAAACCACTTGTTATACGAAGCAACCATATCCACAGACACACTAGGCTTCCTCGCCTCCAAGATACCCCTAAAATCCTCCATCGAAATCGACCTCGGCTGAGCCTGCTTATCCTTAGCTCGACCCGACTCAAAGAACTCACCAACAACCTTAAGATGCGCCGACTGAGCCACATCTCTAATGTCACTCCCCGAAAACCCCTCAGACATACGACTCAACTGATAAAGATCCATATCCGACCCAAGCATCAAATGACTCGTGTACAGCTTAAACATGTGCAAACGGGCGTTGTAGTCAGGCAACGGAACTAAGATACGCTTCTGAAAACGTCGAATAAAAGCCCAGTCCAAATCCCAAGGCTTGTTAGTCGCTCCAATCACGTAGCCGTGCAGATTTCTGCCCTTATCGATGACACCGTCCATCTCCTTCAAGAACTGATTGCGCATCCGCACCTCACCGCCCACCTCGTTTGAATGCTTGCCAATCAATGAATCCAACTCGTCAATGAAAACAATAGCAGGCCGACCATCACCAGCAGTCTTCCTCACGGTTGAGAACAACTTGGCAACATTCTGCTCAGCTTCACCCAACCACTTCGACATAATCGAAGCCGCATCAACCGAGAAGAACGCAGCATCAATCTCAGTAGCAACAGCAGCAGCAAGCAAAGTCTTGCCGCAGCCAGGCGGCCCAAAAAGCAAAATGCCTCTCGGCCAACCAAGCGGGAATAGATCAGGTCTCTGAACGGGGTAGACTATAGCCTCTTTGATTGCCTTCTTAGCTGGCTCCAGCCCTACCACCTCGTCCCATTTAACCATTGGCTTCTCTTTGAGCACCAATTCTTCAAACGAAGCCTTTTTCTGCTCCGATGATGGCGTGCCGCCGCTTGCATTCTCTTCGGTAGGCGGCTTTTCTTCACCTTGCTGTGGCTCAAACGATCCTCCGACGCCCTGTATTGCTCGTATCCTTTCCTGGTAAGACATAGCCCTCTGAATGTACACCTTGTTCAAGCCATAGTCTGGGTACAGCTGAACGAGTTTTAGCAGCGTTTCAATGGCTTTCTGATACATAGTGATAGCCATGCCTTTAGAGCTCTGCTTGTCTAGGCGAACCGCTTCAATGGCGTAGCTAGTTGCAGCTTTTTCTAATTCTGAAGACGCGCTCAACTATATTCACCTTTGAATTACGATTTTTTGTTTCTTGCCCAAGCTCTCCACCGCTTTTACAATGTCCTCGTGTGACACACTCAGTTCGCTTGCGCACTGGTCCAGATCGATCTCGCCTCTCTCTTTGGCATACTGTAAAATGACGTCTTCAAGCGGTTGCTGCTCAATTCTGTAGGAAACCTCGCGAAGCTTCACATCTTTATAGGTTACGTAAGACTGAGGCTCTTTCTGTTCTCTCTCTTCCATCGGCTGAGTAATCTCGGAGCAGGTGGCGGACAGCGCGATCATCTGTTTTTTCATGCCTTCACCAGGCGCTTCAGCCTTTCCAGTGACAACCGGCATGGGAGGTGCAGGTAGATCCTCAACGAGCTTTTGTTCTAGATAAGCTGATGCTTCTTTGAGTATCTCTTCACCGGCCTCGGTCTTGTGTATCAACGGCGCTATATCTTCAGTTGAATTCATCCTCGTGACTGCTAGGGTTTCACTTATGCTTTCGTTCACTCTCTGCAGTTCAGCCGCTACGTCAGGCATGACATTAACCATAGTCTCTGTTAGCGAACGAAGGCTTCTTAGCGCAGGTTTGAGGTCAGCCATGATCTGACTGACTTCTTGTACGGTCTCAAGTCGTAGGACAATGCGTTCGAGGGCGAGTTGACATTGTGTTATCATGTTGAGGACTTTGCGTACTTCAGATAGTTCATTGGCGCATATTGCGGCGCGCATCTGGCGTTTCATCTTGATCTGAGTGACACAGGCGTTGAAGAGTGCTTTGTCTCTTTCACGCAAACGAACCGTAACTTGTTCAAGACGCAGCTGTTGAGTCCTTAATCTTCGAACAGTTTCGGAAATAATTTCACCGACTGGTTGTGGTGGAGGCTGGAAAATCCTCACCAAGCTTTTTCGCTGCCTCCACTTTGATTTTCCGGGTTTAGCCCGTTTTGCCTGCGGTCTTCACATGTACGACAACTGGGGGTTCGGGCAGAGGCGGCGTGGATGTTGTTTTTGTCTCAGGTTCTTTCTCGGGTGTTAAAGGGTCACCGAGCATGAGGTTCGAGAGTTGACTTCTTAGGGATTCTAGGTCTGTTTTCTCAGAGTTGATTTTCTTTAGGCCGTCCTGAACCATTTGTAGGGCGGTTTCGTAGGCTGCGTCGTCGATTCTGCCGATCTCGCGTTCAATCTCAATGTGGATCAGGGCGGAGTTAAGTTCCCGTATCTGTGCGTTGCATTTGGTGATTTGCTTGTCTATTCCTTCCATGTTTGCTTGCGCGTCGGCTTTCAGCTGGTTTAGGGCACCTTCGAAGTTCTTGTGTAATTCAGCGAACATTTCAGATGGGATTTTCTTTTTGTCGACTAATTCGGTCAGGGCTTGGTCTTTTCTCCAGATCAGGGGGATTTCATCGCATAGGGCTTTTACCCGGAGTTTGACTGAGGGCGTAAGTGTGATTTCGTCGCCTTCCATCTTGAATTGGTCGCTTGAGTAGCGTAGGAATTCGCCGTCTCCGTGTTCCACAAAGACTCCGTTCACTCTTCCGTTAGGTGCGACTGCAAAGGATGCTATTTTGCCCACTTGTCTGCCGTATTCGTCTCGAACTGGTTTGCCAACGTATAGAAAAAGGTTGGATGTAGGTCTTGCTGACATTTTTTCACCTCATTGTGTTCATGTGTGGCTTAGCCTTGGGTTTCTGTGGTCGCTGTCTTCTCTGCACTTGGTATAGCAGGCATTCCAGCGGGCAGGTCTGGGAACTTCTCTTTGATTTTTTGTTCGGCTACTGAGGCTGCTTCGTTCAGGATTTTTTGTGCGTCTTCGTTGGCTGATTCGAAGTTTATGGTTAAGCCTGTGCTTTGGCCTGCGTCGATTATGATGCCGTTGAGTAGGTTGCCTATTTGTCCTAGTTCGCGTTCGGCTTCTGGGAATATGCTTGACATGCCTGTTCTGACTGTGCGTAGGACGCCTACTGCTGGGGCTAGCGTTGAGACTACGTCGCCGAGTTCGCTTACGGTTCTTAGTCTTAGGACGATTTGTTCTAGTGCTAATCGTGCGTGCATTATCATTTTTTCCATTTTTCTTACTTCTGCCAGTTCGTTGGCGAAGACGTTGGCCCGTGGCATGTCGTGTTTGCTGTAGGCTTCGACTATGCGGACGAAGATTGTTTTGTCTCGTTCGGTGAATCTGTCAGACGCGTTGTCTAGGCGTTGAATTTGGAGTTCAATTCTGCGTACGGCGAAGTCTAAGCGTGGCTTGAGTGGTCCTGGTGGTCTTACTGCTTCTTTGAGTCTTGATTGGATGGGTGTGGTGTCTTCTCTTTCTCCCCATTTTTTGGCGAATCTTTCTGACATAGAGTTTTTCCTCCGAAAGAGTGTAGCGTGGGATAACTGTATTTTTACGCATCTAACATGCGGAGATTACTGGCGTATATATGTGGGTGTATATGCTGTGGGCGTTTTTGCTTTGTTTGTTGATTTTTGGTACGCAAATGTGTTAGGCTTAGGGGCGGTTTTTTACGTTTTTGTGTAAGTTAGATAGAAAAGGCAGTTTTCGGGTTTAGTATTTTTCA
>Ga0315309_1000250_pt1 | contig 32351 bp, 38 predicted proteins | sample TDP4_MG_FD_203080 | JGI IMG/M metagenome (GOLD analysis project Ga0315309, IMG submission 203080) | Freshwater sediment microbial communities from Lake Towuti, South Sulawesi, Indonesia - TDP4 | ecosystem: Environmental > Aquatic > Freshwater > Lake > Sediment | place: Indonesia: South Sulawesi...
CTGACGGAATAGCCACTCCTATCGACGCTGCAATCAATCTATGCGGCTCACTAGTCGAATTCTTAGCCAAGACAACAAAGGTTATCTCCCCCGGCTTCAACATCTTTAAACCTCTTTCCTTTGAGATCATCTCGCAACCTGGCGGTATTATGCTGGAAACGTTTACTATGTTGAAATGTTCAATGCCAGCGTCTCTCAAGGCTAACTCAAAGGACTGCAGAGACTCCTTGTGCTTGCCGACGCCTTTCGTTAGGAAGAGATATTTCGGAATCATTTGGCAAGTAAATTGAGATGATGACCTATTTAATTTTTCGGTTGTTCGAGTTTGCGCGCTTTCGTGCAGACAGCAGGGAATAACCGAAGGAGGCATTCTAGTTAATCGAGGCACACCTTGAAGACTCATGGACCATGACCATAATCAACTGGCAACATTGCTTTGATGCGACCTATTGTGGCGGATTCAGATTATCTTGCACTCACGCAAGCAAACCGTGGCAAACAGGGAATTCGAGCCTTTGGTGCTCCGTTATAGGTTTACATCCTGGTCTAAATTCTCGGAATTTCGTCTCTTGCGCGATACGGTGAATGAGTTCGAACTACTATACGCAACGAATCATCCACAGCTTCGCCTTAGAACATAATTGCGTTGTTATGTGATGCCACAAGCCCCGCAACGCAGATGCTGCTAAGGACGACAGCTCCTTTGAACCCTAACACTCCAAACATGAAAAATCTGTATTGGTATCGTAATAACGAAACATAGAGAGAAGGTGTGAGAGGTTATATCTTAAACACCGTTTAGCTCATCTACTATTTTATGTAATCAATTACATCTTTTCTTCTTGGTTTTGCGGCTGGATTCTCATCTTTGTATCCGAGTGCTATTGTGCAGATGTGATTGTACCCGTCTGGAACTCCTAGTTCCTTTTTTAACTCGATACCTTTTTCTGATGCAAAAAGGAGTTCGGAGGATGTCATATGTGTGAACCTATATCTAGGGATTCTGCTACTATTAGAATGTTTTGTGCTGCTGCTGCACAATCAATCTGGACGAAACGAGCCTTCCCATCTGCTGAAATCAAAACAACTGTAGGAGCATCGTTAAAGGGAGAATAATCAGGCGCTTTTGCCGATTTCACTAGAAAATCAATACCTGAATTCATCATATTTTCTTTCATGATATTCGCCATTCTATCAAGCATATCCTTATTTTGTATCACAGTGAAATGCCATTTTTGCTGATTCCCAGCATTTGGTGCATGCAGAGCACAGTCTAATATCTCCTGTAATTCAGAATCAAGTATTTGTTTGAACTTTCTAATGCTTCTTCTGTTCTTAATGACTTTTATAGTTTCATTCATGATATGATTCTCCTTTCTTCATTCGAGAAAAACAGCACAGATATCTATATATGCGTTTTGACTTTTTCCCTCAACATAATTTATTATACTGAAAGAAATTGTTTTACTAAAGGGCACCAGAAGCTGTGGTATTAGTGCTCCGTAATAGGTCCAGATCTTGGGTTATATTCCTGAATTTCTGGGATGTGTACATGAGCTAGTTTAGCTGGAAGTTTTAATATCCCTCTATGGATTCTTACTTGAGATAGCAGTAATCCATTCTTTCGAGGCGTTTGTTTATGACAGAACGGCTGAAGCAATTAGAAGAAGTTTCTGAAACGGAGATTGCAAGGCTAACCAAGCAACCCGGAGTTATGGCCGTTGGAATCACAGGTTCTCTTGCAAGAGGAGACGTATGGGAACGTTCAGATCTTGACATGGTTGCCGTACTTGATCAGGAAGAAGACATTTTCTACATTGATTTTAACGATAAACCAAGTGTACCTATCGATATTGCATTTGTCTCCAAGGCCCTTCTCAAGTATCAGTACCACCCGTTTCTCTATGGTTGTAAGGTTGTTTATGATCCGACTGGAATTTTAAGTGAAGCTGTGAGAAAGGCTAATGAAATGTTTTACTGCGACGCAGAGGTCCAACGAAGATTGAGGGAATATACGTCTAACGCAGATAAGAACTTGGAAAGGGCGATGGAAGCACTGAGGAAAAATAATGTCCCATCATCGGTACTTCATTCTAGAAAATCCCTATCTGACATCAGCTCTATTTTAATGGACAAGGCGAGGTGTTTGACAAGTCATCATCATAGAGTAGGGAAATGCAAAGAGGCTTTCAAGAAGCTAGGGTTAAACGAATTGTATGGAGAATTTCTTTCAGCCATCCGTTTGGACAGTATAGGGGAGAAAGAAGCTCAGCGGTACATACTATTGCTCAAACAACTCTATGACATTAGTTACCCATTCTTTTACCGCCTACGTGAGGAAGGTCGGCAGCCTCGGATCGGCTGGATTTTTAGGCTCAGTAAGGAGAATATCGTAGAAAACAGGATACTTCCCATCTACAAAACGGGACACTACAGAGACTTCGTCAGCACAGTGATAGAGGAATATGGTGATATCGCCCAGGCAATATTTGATGTAAACGAAAAGAACATGGAAGACGTCATAACCATATTTAAAGAGTTAGACTCATTCTTTTCAAAACCAGAAAGTTTTACACAATTATACATAAGCGCCTTAGGTGCCCAAGAGGTAACAAAAGAAGAAGCAAAAGCTATTATCAGTAGAGCTTCAAAGTCTGTCGAGAGAATCAAGAAACTGACTTAATTAGTAAAAAACCTTCTATTACGAGACAACCCACAAAATAGGCTAAAATCGTTTTTAGTGCTCCGGGCGGGATTCGAACCCGCGTCTCCGGCTCTCTTCCAAGCGTCGAAAGGCCGAAATACTTGGCCGGGCTATACTACCGGAGCCAGGTAGCCAGTAATCTACATAATGTCTCCATTTAAAAACGTTAGCGTCATGCTTTGACAACAGAGACCGATTCCGAGGATCTTTCCCCGTCTTCCAGTCACTGATTTCATCTTATGTCGCCCATCAACCAGCGGATTTAGGCGTAACCTTTTTTCGTATGCATAGAGTATTGTCTCTACTGTTAGGTATCTGGCATCAATTTAATCTAAGGTAGCCGTAGCATATTCGTGATCGCGAGAGCGCGTAAGCCCTCAGTCAAAGTCTTATCGGCATTCCTCACTGCGAGCGTTTAATGTGAACCTGAGGACTCATTCTGGCTACAATCCAAACTAACCTATCGTCCAATAGAATGCCTGTCTGTCAAAGAACCTTAATGATAAAGCTGCAACTGCGTTGGGCTATCGGCTTAGAACCTTCTTGGCTGCAATCTTTATATCTTCTGACTTCACGGTCTTTCTTCCGGCATGCATAGCAAAGTCGATTGACTCTTTTCCAATTTTCACTCCAATTTCTTCAAGCACCCTAGCCATCTCGATCGCTGCCGATTCGCTCACCCTTTCAGCTCCGGCTTTTTTACAAATCCTATGCATAGCAGCTACAGCTAATTCACTATCAGACATACAATCATCCCCTTTTACTTTCTATCCTAACTCCTTATTAATTTTATCATTTCACACAAATCCCTTTAAGGAGAAAAAGACCCTTATTTAAATGTTTGCTGAAATTTGCTTGAAAATCGAAGATGGACGCAAAAAACTTAATATCTTGGCTCATTCTAGAAAGAAAGCATGGTCGTTGATTCGGAGGAGCAAGCTTGGGGAATGTGCGTCCGGAGAAGGTGAAGAGGATCGCCCATGAACTCGTAAGGCGCCATCCCGAAAAATTCACATCCGATTTTGAAGAGAACAAGAAGGCCGTCAGTCTGTTTGCAAACATACCATCGACGAAATTGAGAAACAGAATCGCAGGTTACATAACTCGTGTAGTCTCCCTTTCCCAGCAAGAGCAAAAGGAAGAACCATGAGAAGAATAAGCAATCATCTTTTAATATGCGTCTTCTTCATTCTAAGTCTTAGAGAGAAACGAGTTCAAGTCTCATAAGGTCGCACATCATGATGGTCATAGATAGTTACCGGAAGGGGTGGGCTCAACGATATATTAGAGAAGCAAGGGTCGAGTTAGCCGTAGCCCAGGCAGATCCAAAGATGGCGTCAAGCCTCATATTCAATTCGATGAAGAAGGCTCAAGCAGCCATCTACCACGTTCTAGGCGATCCTGTCTTGATCGAAAGTATAATTCAAGAAAAGGCTTCCGAGGAGAATATCGGTGAGGAACCAGTTTTGAGATGCCTAGTCGAGATTGAGAGGTCTATTCAGCTAGCTGCAAATCTACGAGATCAGCAAAGCGAAGGAACCTTCAGAGTAGCTGAGAACCTCATCAGCATCGCCTCCGAGATTGTGAACCTGTTCGCGGGCGAGATGGAGGATTAGAGATCGATCTCGCGGAGGGATTAGGTGAGCGTAGACATCAGGCTCCTAGGGATCTTCAAAGACGCATATGGAAGCGACAAGGCATCCCTAGAGCTCGGAACTCCGATGAGATTAAGAGAACTCATCGCCGAAATGGCGAGGTTATCACCAGAAGTTGAACGCGTTTTGATTGACCCTGAACTTCTCGACCCGCGTCCAAACGCAGTCATACTTGTTAATGGCAAAGAGATAAACGTGCTGGAAGGACTAGAGACGGAGATTAAAGAGGGTGATCAGTTAGTTCTCATACCTGTGACCCACGGAGGCTAGCCTTTGAGAACTCTTACCTCGTAGACGTAAAGCTACCTGACAGCAGGTCCAACCGATGGGCCGTCTTTGTCTTCTCTACTTCTCTATCGCTTTCTCTCTGATTTTGGATGCGCGTTTGAAGTATTCTACTCTTGTTTCCAAGTTGAATTCATGAATTATGTCTTTGACAGTTACATCCTTGAGGTTAGATGCCATCATGAATACCGCCTCAGGTCTTAGAACGTCCAGCTCAACTTTTGAGCCATATTTCTTCTTGATGGAATCCCATTTCTCTTGGTTATAATCTATGTGCAAGATCTCGTAGTCAAGGTTGATGGCTTTACATATCACAGGAGAGAAAGAGCTAGAAGTAGCCAAGGCCCTTCCAAGCGGGTCAACGATCATACTGCCTTCTCCTGTAAAGGCTGAAACCAGATGTATGCCATAGTTGAACGCCCATATCCTCAATTGTAGCCCTCCTGGGTACATGGAAGGGAAAAACACGAGTTCAACCCCACTTTGAGTCAAACCCTTTATAACATCCTCAAAATTGAGGTCAAAACAGATCGCGAACCCAACTGTCCCGAAATCGAGCTTGAACGTCCTTGTCTCAGTTCCAGGAGTTATTCCAGCCTCTATTTCACCTATCGTCGGGTGAATTTTATGATAACTGCCAATATATGTTCCGCTTCTATCTATCAAAACAGCAGAGTTATAGACCCGTCCACCCTTTTTCTCAGTCATCGGGCAGACAACGTATGTCTCATATTTCCTCGCTAAAGACGCTGTTGTATGTAGTATATTTCCAGGAATCTCCTCAGCGGCTTCGACAAAATCCTTAATGGGTAATCCCAGCATCGGAGAACACTCAGGAAAACATACAATGTCAGGCTCATCCATCACGGCTTTCTCTAGGAGTCTAACCATCTCCTTAAGATTCCTCTCAACCGTCTCCTGAACTGCGCCCGCAATACCCGTGCCCCCAAAGGATACAGACGCAACACGAACATATCTTGCCAAGACTAGCCCCTCCAAAAGCACTGATAATATCAGCTCAATCTACTAAAAAGATTACCCATAGAAATGTATGATTGCTTATATGATGGCTTTTTCCCAGATCAGAAAGAGAGACGAGGTTTCACATATCACTTACCATAAGATGAAATAGTCACGCGATCGAGCGCGTGAAGTTTCAGAAATGTCAACTTGATTGCATCAGTTGTGGTGTTAGATTGCTATTATAATAGTTGTCGGGTCCTTATCAGACACCATACTGGTGTAGTCGTTTTCATTAAGGCGGTAGAAGCTATATATATCTTCGGCGGGAGCATAACTACATGTTTATCTTGTTGACTAACTACTTTGACAAGCATTTTAGTGAGGACAATCTCTTCTAAAGTCTTTAGGTGGTCTGCGTCCATAGTATAGAGGATCATGGCCTCTGGAAGCCTTTCGCCGCCGTCACTTTCTCATCTATCTTCTTCTGGGCATCCAAAGGGTGGATTCTTGCAGCTCGAATTGTGGTTTGAGCTTTCTATGTGCTTCACTTCCTCTTTAAGCGCCTTTTCACAGGTTTGAAGATATTTAGGCCTAATTTTCTGGCTTTTGTCGGCAAATCTCAATCGATGCAAATGATTGCGTAGGTTTTCTAGTTTGAAATAGAATATTAGATGAGGAAGGAATTTTGAAAAGGTTAAAGTATGTACTCTTTATAGTCTATACGGGATAAGATGTGAAAAATGTTGAGGAAATAAGGGGGATATTGGCAAAGCATAAGGAAGAGCTCAAAGAAAGATTTAGAGTGAAGGAAATAGGGATATTTGGTTCTTATGTTAGAGGAGAGCAAAAGAAGAGCAGTGATATTGACATACTTGTCGAGTTTGAAGAGCCTGTGAGCCTGCTTGGAATTGTTAGGCTGGAAAATCATCTCTCCGACCTCTTAAGCATGAAGGTTGATGTCGTTCCTAAAAGAGATGTAAGAGTGGAACTTAGAGAAAGAATCCTTAGTGAGGCGATCTACGTGTGAAACGGGACATCTCAATCTACATCAAGGATATACTCGAAAACATAGAAAGAGCGGAAATGTTTGTGGAAGGAATGAGTTACGAGGATTTCGTTAGGGATGAGAGGACAAACTTCGCAGTTATCCGATGCATTGAAATCATGGGAGAGGCAACGAAACAAATCTCGCAGACCTTCCGTCGGAAATACCCTGAAATCCCGTGGAGAGATATTGCGGGCATGAGGGACAAAATCATCCACTTTTATTTCGGCGTGAACCTTGAGAGAGTTTGGATGGTAATAAAGGAAGAAATGCCGAGAATAAAACCTCGCATAGGAAAAGTTCTGGAAGACTTGGAAAAATAAAAATCAGCTTTGAAGAGTTTCAGCATCTCTTATTCTTTAGTCTCCCATCGCTTGGCATGCACAGCATTCCAGAACATTTTTTGTGGAGTTGGCATCGCCGAGGTCGAGGTTCAAATCCATCCCCGTCCACTAAGGTGCAACGTAAGGTTTATTTGTATGCTTTTTATCAAATTGTATACCGCGAGATACCATGGTTGAAAAGTTAGTGACTGTTTCAGCGAGAGTTCGTAAGTCTCAAGCTGAAGAGGTTGAGCGCCTCGCTGCCGATAGAGGAGTAGATAAATCAGAGATTATCAGGGAGCTACTCGCCATAGCCTTAAAGGAGCAAAAACTTAAGGAGGCATTGGACTCAGTCAGAGCCGGGAATGCAACCGTCTGGAAGGCATCAGAGACCGCCGGAGTAACCTACAGAGAAATGCTGGAACTCCTCAGAACCCATAACATACCTTTTCCATTATCCAAAGAGGAACTAAAACGTGAAGTCGAAGAGATCATTGGTTATCAGTAATGCCGGACCGCTCGTCCACCTCGCCAAAATAAACCGTTTACACCTGCTCAAAGACCTATACGGAGAAGTAGTAATCCCTCGCGAAGTCAAAATCGAGGCTTTTGATCTCGGCATGGAAAAAGGCTTTTCCGATGCCATCCAGATCGACGACGCCATTGACGAAGGTTGGATAGAAGTAGAAGACATGAAATTAACTCAAGAGTTCACAAAAATGGCTCAGATAGCGGGATTAAAGATGGCAGAAGCGTCAGTCGTATGTTACGCCTATAAGAATGAAGGAACAGCCCTAATAGACGAAGACTCAGCTAGAACATTCGCAAGAACCTTGGGAATACCTATACGGGGGACTTTAGGCATAGTTCTTGAAAGTCTAGAGAGAGGCATTCTATCTCGTGTGGAAGCTTTGAAAGCCTTAGAGAGATCGTCTGAAATAATGTATTTAAGTGCTGAACTCTATAGGATAATGAGGAACGAGATGGAGAAGTTAAACTAGCATAAAATCAAGAATTTTAAACCAACGTGTAAACTTATCCCCGTCCATATAGAACAAGCAGTAAAAGAGCTAAAACGCTAAAAAACAGACAGCACCTATCTGGACACAAAATGAAGAGATGACAAACCTTTAAGATGGATCTAGAATTCAAGAATTTGCCATGAGAAAAGGCTTTCCAAATCAACTAAAAGGCCCAAAGAGCACGTAACCAGTATCCTTCAATGAGTATTTTGGTTGTTTGATTTCGTTAGCCAAAGTAAGTCGACCGACTACGAACTGTCATTCAACCTTTGGTTTGTTGACCGCATCAATAAAAGTATTCAGGCTGATGAAGAAGCGTACCGCCGTATGAGGGAGCATCTCTTAAAAGAGTATAGGGACAGGCGGGTCGCTGTTCACAACGGCAAGGTCGTCGTTGTTGGCGATGGACAAAGCGAAGTTATCAAAAAAGCCTTCAGCATCGTTGGCGACTCCCCCTTCTGCGTCAATAGAGTTGGCGAGGAGGCTAGGGTTGGACGCCGCGTCTACAGGTTTAGATGAGGGATACGTGCCTCCATTCCCTTGACGCTGAGTTCATAGGTTCATTCTTTAGCGGAAAATATGTCTCTAAATTCTGTCCATTGTTAATTTCAGAAATAGTCTATATGACGATTTTCTTAACAGATCGGTACGCGTTTCAGCAAGGTTTATATGGTGTCATATATGGATTAGGTGGTGAAATTTATGCCATCCATTGTCGGGGTTGATAATCAAGGTCGTACGGTCTTACCTAAAGAGGTTAGGCAAGCCTTAGGAATCGAGGGAGGCTCCAAGCTCGTATGCAGAGTTGTCGGAAACAAGGTTATCTTGGAGAGGCTCTCAGTAGAGAGGATACAGGAGGCCTTTAGCAGGCTTGAAGAATTGGCTCCCAGCCTAGACCTAGACGTAGTGGAAGTTAAAGGTGAGGATAGGTATATTGACAGGGAATACGCCCTCCGTAAAATTGGGCTTAGAAGGGTTATTTGACATCGGAATAGTTGTCATGGCGCACTTCAGAAACCCAGCCCGCAGATACGCGGCCCAACTCCTCCTAGAAGCTCTTACACTGAAAAGGTATGACATAGTACCCTTAAGCGTATACCTAGGAGCCTACGTGATCATGACTAGGTATCTAAGGCTTAGGAGGGACCGCGTCACAAGGGCCCTCATGGAAACCCTCTCTCTTGAATCGCCCGCCTTCTATGAAAACATACCAAAGGCCGTCGCTGAGAAAGCCATAGAAGCAGCGTCAGAGCTCGGCATCTCCTCTTGGGATGGTTACCTAATCGAGCTGACCAAAGAGCTCAAAACATCTAAGATATATAGCATAGACGAGGAGCTGGCAGGCAAGGTTAAAGAGGTAGAGGTAGTTAACCCCATACCCGGAAACGTTATGAAGGAGTACCATAAATTCCTAGAAGAAAGGCTTAAGAAACACTAAGTCTGCAGGTTTAGATGGGGGATAAATGCCTTCATTTCCTTGGTGCACCGTCACAGTTACAGACCCATTCAAAATAAAGGCTGTTACCGGAAAAGGTTAATGGGCACCGGCAGCGATGGAAGTATAGTTCCACAGAAAATAGTGAACAACATCATACCAGGCCGCGAACTACTACAATACATGAAAGTAACAATAGACTGGAAGCGGAAGATCATCGAGAGATAGCAATCCCTAAATTACCACAATTGTAGGCTTTCTATTTTCTGGAATGGTTAAGAACCCTATTGAACTAGTTATACTCATAATGGGCTGTTGCAAGCCTCCTAACCCTCGTATGTAATCTGACTTCCTTCTTGTTGTTGGACCATTCATTGAGAATGTTCCGGGATGAACTCGTATTCGCAATCTCTAAAAGAGACACTATCCCACTTGTATTTGGTGGCAAAATGGGCGAAACCGTCGTCAAGGTCGATTCAAAGGGTCGCATATGCATCCCTCCTGAGTTTAGGGAAGAGCTAGGGGGCATGATCATACTCAGGAAAACGAGGAAGGGCATACTACTTTCTCCGGGAGAGGATCGGGATTTCATGGATGAGTTCCGCAAGGTAATGCTATCTGAGCCTAGGAGAACCGGTATCCCCGAGAATCCTCCAGCCCGTAAAATGAAGTCGATACGGAAAGAGACGCCTTGATTTGTTGATCGCCCTGGATATTGACATATTATGTTATGCGCTCGATCCTCTCTTTCCTGAACATGCTAGATTAAGGGATTTGCTGCTTAACTTATCTCAAGACTTCATGGTGGCAGTGAATCCTACTGTGATACATGAAACCTATCACACCCTTGTGTTTCGCCAGAAATGGTTGCCCGAAGATGCGGGGAAACATCTCACCATGTTGATAAAGCATCCTTTTGTCGAATTTTACAACCAGACCAAAACGGTGTCCCTGATAGGACTGAGGTTGGCTGAAAGACACAATCTGGGTGGAAGAGATGCTCTTGTAATAGCCAACTACGTCGCAAACAAAACTCAAACCCTATACACGCACGATGCTGATTTACTGGAACTCGGAGAAAGCGTCTGGAAAGAGTTCAAAATGACGATCATGGACCCATTAGCTAAACCATAATCAATTCAGCAGTCTTTCCGCATGGCGGAATAGCCTCTCTAGGAGAGGAGAGTTAATAAGTGTCGCACTAAGGAACCACTCGAAGAGAAGCCCTCTTAGCCCTCAAGTTAGAGTAACGTAAAGCCAGCATATGTCCATGTTTTTTCCTCAAAAACAACGCAACAAAACCTCACCTGACGCTAACCAGCAATCCAAACCTAACGAAACATATCTTGATCCAAATAGAAGAGGTAGTAGACCCATGCACACACATAAACCATCATTCTATAGTTCAGTGATATTTATGGGTAAACCCTGTTTATCAGCCTTGGGAAAGCAACAGCATCCCTAATGTGTTCTAGTTTACAGATCCAAGCCAAGGTTCGTTCTACGCCTAGACCGAAGCCTGAATGGGGCACTGACCCGTAACGTCTGAGATCGATATACCACTTGTAATCATCAGGGTTGAGATTCCCTTCTTTCATTCTCGTAAGCAGTTCATTCAGATCGTCGATTCTCTGCCCTCCTCCAGTAATCTCGCCGTAACCTTCAGGGGCCAAAAGATCCGCTGAAAGGGTTACTTCAGGCCTCTTTGGGTCTGGCTTATGATAAAAGGCCTTCACACCAGCTGGGTAATGGGTCACGAAGAAAGGAGAGTCGAACTTGAGTGTCAGTTGTTTTTCTTCAACCCACCCAAGGTCGTCGCCCCATTCGAAGTCGACACCTTCCTTCTGAAGGATTTCAACAGCTTCGTCGTATGTAATCCTTTTGAAGGGCAACTCAACCCTGAGTAGCTCTTCAGGATCCTTGCGTAGAGCTGTCAGCTCCTTAGGCACCTCTCTATGTAACGTGTGGCAGATGTGAGTCAGCAATTCTTCTTCGACTTTCATTATACAGCTAAGGTCACACCATGGAATCTCAACCTCCAAGTGCCAATATTCAGTTAGGTGCCGTCTTGTCCTCGACTTTTCAGCGCGGAAAGAAGGGGCGATTGTGTAGATCCTTCCTAGGCTAGCTATCGCTGCTTCCGCGTAGAGTTGCCAGCTCTGAGTGAGATAGGCCTCCCTGTCAAAGTATTTGACGCCGAATAGGGTTGAGCCTCCTTCACAGGCAGCTGTAATCAAGGTGGGTGCTTGAAACTCGGTGTAGCCATTCAGTTTGAACCACTCTCTGGCTGCTTCCAGCATCTTCGATCTGATCCTTAGAATCGTCTGCATCTTCTTACTTCTGATCCACAGGTGACGGTTGTCGAGGAGAAACTCAGGTCCATGATACTTCTTAGCGACTGGAAACTCCTCTTCCGCAATGTTTGTAGCCGCCAGTTTCTCGATGAGTATCTCGTATCCCCCTGGGGCTCTCAGGTCTTTTCTTACAATGCCTGAGAACTCAACCACGGACTCCAATGGGAGCTTACCTGCAAGATCAAAATCATCGGGTTCAACCCTGTCTTTCTTTAGCGTGCACTGAATGATTCCTGTTCCGTCTCTAATGAGAAGGAAGTGGATCCCTCCACTCGATCGCCTGTTATGAAGCCATCCGTGAGCCGTAACCGCACGATCCTCGAAACCGCCCAAGAGAATCGCAGAGATGTCCGTAAACTCAACCACCCAGGGTTACCACCTTGATGGAACCAGATCTGCATCAGCTATAATGACTGACCTTTTAATCAACATTTTGGCAAAGGATTAAAAGATAAGCCTAAAGGCAAGGATTGCTCAGAACAGTTCATCTAGAAGATTCGATGCCAGGATATGGGTCGCTATCCTATCGGCGCTTTATACGTATAAATGCCCAAAGAATGTGATGAGAATGCCGAGGGAGATCAGGTGGCGGAACCTACTAGGAGTGAGAGAATAATGGTCCAAGCTAGACCAGCAAAACTCGAGGATGCTCCAAGCTTGCAGAAGAATTGCTTGCCAGCTAATACTCTGGACGAAGTGAAAAGCTTTCTAGAGAAAGACGTTGAGGAGATGAGTAGGGGCAATAAGGTTAGACTTGTCGCAGAAATTAATGGAGAAGTAATTGGGAACCTAGAGATATTTTTCAGTCGTCATCCGTTGACATTCCACATTGCTGACATCTCCACCGTAGTCGTCAACCCTGCGTCTAGGAGAAGAGGCATCGCCACAAGGATGATTGAGTCAGCTCTCCAGATTGCAGAAGAGAAGAAGATAGAGATCGTGAAGATTGATGTTGAAGCAAAGAATACTCCTGCGATAGGATTGTACCGCAAGGTTGGGTTCAAAGAGTATGGCAGACTTGAGCGTGGGCTCGTAAGGAACGGTAAATATGACGACCTAATCTTGCTGAAGAAAGACCTGTAGGGTGGATATCTCACTCGCGGCTATTGGCGTGATGGATGTGCCGATTTGATCGTCTGTGCGACCATTGTCAGGAAAGATAGGGTTCTGCTTGTTAGACATTCCTGTGATCGAAAGCCTGACTATGGCGATTGGATTCTTCCAGCGGGAAGAGTTGAGGCAAGTGAAGCGATAGAAGAAGCGTTGAAGCGAGAAATGAAGGAAGAGCTGGGCTTTAATGTCGGAATCGTGAGAAAGCTTGTCGAGCACATCGACCCATACACGAATGACAAGTTGATCAATTTTCTATGTACTTCGTCAACATCAAGAATTGTGGTCTCTTCCGAGCTGGCGGAAGCAAAGTGGTTCAACCTAGACAAGATCAATAGGCTGGAGAATATTCACCCAGACCTGAAGCAATTCTTAATCAATGGCCTAGGATCCAACTTCTTGGCAATCGAAAACAAAGATCAGCCCGGCTGCCATTGGTCCAAGGAGTAGGCCTCTTTCCTCTGCCGACAACCTCCTTGAGGTCCAAATTTTTTCATCTCAAGATTCCTCTTTTGAGGATGAGCGATCATTGGCGTGTACTTTATCTTTTAATTCTCTTCTGTGCTCTTCAATCATGTTCTGAATACTATCTTGCAGTCGGCTGATCTCGATCTTCTCAAGCCTGCTTAATGCATCTCCAAGGCTGGAAACGTGAACGTAAGGGAGCCCTTCAATCCATTCAATCTTAACTTCGGCTGCCGGGATTACTGGAATGGCGTATTTGTCAAACTCTTCGAGGGCTTGGTGTGACATCATTGTTTGAGATATTATTGCTTTGACTCCCTTTCTAGCTAGAGTCCTAGCTGTTGCCGGTCCTCCGCCGCCAGCGTCCAACAATAGAACGTGGTCTCCAGGCTTAACCTCGTAGAGTTTGAAGGCTTTCTCCAAGCCATCTCCCGTAAAGGTCTCTACCGGTTTCAGTAGGGCTAATTCTCCTTTGGATTGGAGCTCTCTAAGACGCTGCAATGCATCAAACCGTTGCTTGTACTCCCCTAGCTCAGCTGAGGATTCGGAAAGCCTGCTTTTGAGAGTCTCTATCTCATCTAGAAGCCTTTGATGTTCTCTCTCCCGCCTTATCTGGACCATCTGCTCACTTCTTATCTCATCGATCTTCTGTTGCTGATCGGAGACCGCCCTCTTTAGGGATCTTATCTGCCTTCGCAGTTCTCGATTCTCGGTTTGTAGACGCTTTCTTTCTCCCTGATTAAGGAATAGCCTTTCATTCAGTTCCTCAACCAGATTCTTCAACCGTTCCTCCCGAGGTATCTTGCTTACCTGAATAGGCGCAAAACTGGTCTGTTCCGGCTTAGCAGTCAAATAACTGATCGCCCTGTTTATCGTGTAACCCTTTACCACCAAAGCCTTGACGTCGTCGATGGGCAGATCGCGGTCGATCTCCTTAAGCCGCATCTCTATCTGTTCAAACTTCTTCTTAAAGTGGTTATACGCTTTTATGGCAGCAGCCAACGCGTCCATTTCATGGATATTCCCCAACTTAAGACCGCAACTTTCAGCGCAGCTCCTAGCCAAGTTCTGCTTCTCAATCGTCCCAAGCGGGATCAACGGTGCAAAAATGATTGCGTTCAGATTCTTAGATATCTTCGAAACGAGCTCCGGTGCGGGAGAGACATCACTTGAGATTACGACAGGTTCACCTAAGCCCGTAAGCATCTTGAGCAGACCACTCAGAGTCAAACCACGCTGGCTACTGACGAAGACTGGCATTCCGCCGAGTGTCAACGCAGCAACGCCGCAGGTCAAGCCTGGATCTATCCCTACGATAAGCTTCTTCATACGAGTATTACCAACGATGGAAGGATAGTGGACCCGTCTTCAATGAAATAACCTGTGAAAGAAAAGATATTAATCATTCTTCTCCCTTAACGAACCTTAAGGCATCATCAAATTCAATCCTTACTTTAAGCTTCCGATTGAAGAAACGCAATATGTTTCTCACGTCACGCTCAATGAGGTACTCGGCGCTGAAGTGATCCTTCCTAACGAATTGAGGCCAGTCAATTATCAGGATGTGACGATCAGGCTTGAGTATAATGTTGAACTCGCTCAGGTCGCCGTGCACAACGCCGGCCTCAAGATAGGCTTTCCTCACATTGAACAGGATCTCATCCAATACCTTTTCGGGTTCTGGAACCTCGGCAAACTCGACGAGTTCAGCTCCCTCGATCATGCCCATCACGACGACATGACGATTCTGACTAATAGGCTTAGGAACGGAAACACCACAAGGATGAACTAAGTTCAAAGCCTCAAACTCCTTCTCCGCAGCTAGGCGAGACTGGTGGAGCCAGGACGCTTGTCTTCCACGTCGAACGTAGCCGCGAAGTCTCTTCGTCTGTCGGAAACTGACGCGTCCCAAACGATGGAACTTTGCTGCTACTCTCTTTCCGTCGGGGTCTAGGGCATCATATACGTCTGATTCTTTGCCGACCCCTAACGATTTTCCGAGAGCTTCGATTATGTTCCCCCTCACAAGGGCGTTTATGGCTAAGCAGTCGTAGCCAGCTGTGTTAAGTGCATATCCTACGTATGAGCCTGTCCATCCGAAGATTAATCCAAAGAGATTCAGTCTACGGAGGCGGTGCCCAACCTCTCTCTTTGGCAGTTCACTATGCTCCGGTATGATGTTTTCAGGGACGTATCTATAGCGGTTCATGTTTGACTCGATGGTTAAGAGCACCCTAAAGTCTTCGGGTTCCAGTTTCTTAAACGCTTGGACAGCTAAATCCACTGAGGACATATCAAGAGAGAGAAGAATCGTGAACGATTTAAGTTTTCTATGCTTAGAGTAAGTGAGAATTCGAGATGATTCAGAGTTTACACGTTCCGAATTAGCTTCGTTCCTCTCGTAGTAATGCAGTAATATATTTTCTGACTAAGAGATATTAGAAGGGGTTTACTGATTAGAATACAGGTTTAACGATCGCCTGCCAGCGGTGATCTTCATGCCAATAGACAAGATGATTGAGAAAGCCCGTAAACTCTTACAGCGCGGCAGAGTCGAATACCTAAGTTACGGACTATACAACGTGATTGGAGACCATGGAACGTACACTGTTGCCAGAAAGATCGATGGAACCGTAACATGCAACTGTCCTGGTTTCACAAGAAAGAAGAGGTGTTCCCATTCATTAGCTGTCATGTTACTGACTCAACGCTCTAGAACCCCAAAGCAAGAAGAAATGTAGAGCATATCGAGCATCAGACGCATTGGCCCAATCAACTCTTACGAGCCTTTGCTTTTCAAACCTAAAAACTAAATAGTCGGGCTTATTATCTAACAGACTATCTGCAAATGAATGCGTTGAGATTCAAGCTCATAGACCGGAGCCATAACTAATGAGTACGAAAAGAACGTCGCTGGAAAAGTTTCGTTTGAAAAGGACGCTGGACAGCCTAGCCTCCAAAGAAGGCAGGGGAACTGAGCTTGTCTCCCTCTATGCGCCGCCTGGACGCCAGATTAGCGACGTTGTATCTATGCTGAAAAATGAGTGGGGAACTGCCTCCAACATCAAATCTAACACTACGCGAAAAAATGTTCAAGATGCCATCGTTAGAGTTATACAAAGACTCAAACTCTTCAGCAGAGTACCCGACAATGGCTTGGTTATCTTCTGCGGAGCCATTCCGCAGAATGGAGCTGGAAGCGAGAGAATAGAAACCTACGTTGTTATCCCGCCTGAACCCATCTACATTTACCTTTACAGGTGTGATGCAAAGTTTCACATAGAATATCTGCAAGATCTTCTGAAGGAGAAGGAAACCTACGGAATAATCGTTCTAGACTCAAGTGATGCCACGTTCGCCACCCTCAAGGGCAAACGTTTAGAGATCGTTAGAGACATAACCTCGGGCGTCCCTGGAAAACACAGAGCTGGAGGACAATCCGCTCGGAGATTTGAGAGGGTACGTGAATCGAGAATACTTGACTACTTCAAGCGTATCGGGAACCACGCTGACGAGATTTTTCTGCCCATACCGGATCTGAAGGGAATAATAATAGGAGGGGCTGGACCGACAAAGTACGACTTCGAGAAAGCCGGCTTCCTTAACTATATGCTCAGGGAGAAGGTTATTGACACCATAGATACATCATACACAGGTCAACAAGGCGTCGAAGAGATCGTTGAAAAGGCACCAGAGATACTAAAACGCGTTAGATACGTCGAAGAGAAAAAGATAATGCAGGATTTCCTGTACGAGATAGGTCACGATACTGGACTAGCAACGTACGGCGAAAACGAGGTAAGGAGAGCACTGAACTTAGGAATTGTGAAGACCCTCTTTCTATCGGAAGATCTCGACATAACCCGAGTTGCTGTGAAATGTTCATCATGCAACAACGTCTACAAGGAAACAATGAAGAGCCCAACAGTTTCAGGCTTTGAGCAGAGCCTCAGCGGAAAGCCCTGTCCAAATTGTAGCGTGCCCACGCTTCAAGTTTCCGAGAAGAAGGACATCATTGAAGAACTCGCCGAGATGGCTGAAGGGGCAGGTTCAAATGTTGAGATAATATCAGTCGAAACAGAGGAGGGACAGATGCTGAAGGAATCTTTCGGAGGCATCGCAGCGATCCTAAGGTTCAAATCCTCAAATCCTTGATGATTTCTGGACACAAAATTTGGCAGTGTCGAATGAGCGAAAAAGAATTTAGGGACGCATACTCATGAATTCTATTGAACGGTACTTAGCACAAGCTCGTGTGGTATACAATGTCTGATCAGGATCTTGAAATCATAAGGCAGAAAAAACTGCTGGAAATGAAGAGGCACCTAGAGAAGAAGATGGAGACCGAGAAAAGGCAGGACGAGCAGAAGATCAATCCTAACGATGTTCTTAACCGTTTTCTGGTTGGGAGAGCTTGGGAAGTCCTGCATGCCGCGCGGTTGCAGCATCCTCAAACTGCGAAGGAAGTTGAGAATGCTCTACTGAAACTAATCCAAGGAGGCAAGATGAGGGATAAGATCACCGGCGAAGAACTCTACGCATTATTCTATCGTTTAGGCTTCAAGGTGCGACTCGAAACACAGATCAGGGTTCTGGAACACGGAAAACTGAAGAGCCTCGAGGAGAAGATAAGAGAGAGGACTTCAGAGGAAGGCTAAAGTCCTTTAGCGTTTAAATAGTTAAACTGACATTCTTAACGCTCACTCGAAGGAGATCTGAGCGATGCGTCAGAATGTTCTTGTCATCGGTTTGGGCGAAGTCGGCAGATCCCTTTTCGAATTGCTACGGGAAAGCAGAAAATTCGCTGTTTATGGTTATGACGTCGACGAGGAGAAGATGCGCAAGATCGACAGCACAGATATCCCGAAGAAAGTCGACGTGATGCACATCTGCTATCCATGCACTGACATGGAAAGCTTCGTCAACGCCACAGTTGACTATGTGAACCGATTTCAACCTAGATTAAGCATAATTGAGAGCACGGTTCCACCCGGGACCACATGGAAAATCTACGAGTCTACGAAATGCCTCATAGCACATTCTCCTGTGCGGGGAGTCCATTTAGACATCGAGGGCATGAAGCAAGAACTGAAGTCTTGGACGAAATATCTCGGCGGAGTTGATTCAGAGTCGGCTGAGCTTGCTCGCAAGCACTTTCAGAAATTGGGATTGGCGGTAAGCGTTCTCAAAAGTCCCTTTGAGACCGAACTCGCCAAGCTCCTCGAAACGACATATCGAGCCTTAATGATTGCGTGGTTCCAAGAGATGCATAGAATCTCGAAGGCCTTTAACGCGAACTTCGATCAGATAGTCGATTTCCTAGAGGACACTCATAGAATCCGATTGGACAGACCAATATTCTTCCCGTCCGTCATAGGCGGACACTGCTTGATCGCGAATGCCCAGCTCCTTTCGAGATCATATAACTCAAAATTCATAGAACCAATTCTGGAATCAAACGAGAAAAGGAAAAATGAAATCAAGAACGCAGAAATACTCTCTGAAGTTGAAAAGATCAGAAAAAGGGTTGAAATCTTAAGCAAGGAATTAGACATCAAGAAAGTGCCATTTAACCCAACGGCTTAAAGATCACGTTTTCCTGACGGTTCATTCTTTCAGCTCTCTCCTCAACTCGAATACCACGGTTCCACCTCTCGTATAAGGTGGACCTGGATCAGGACAGCTCAAGTACCCAACATCAGCTTTGCTTCCGATTCCCAGATCAACAGCCGAGGAACCATGCGCAAAAGCTGACAAGAGCGTAAGCATCGACGAGAAGGCATGTATACAGATATTGCTGGACATTCTGCAATCTATATGGTACCCATCTAATGTTATTTGGTCACCGGCTTGATAGACGGGGCAATTCCCTCTGACATCCTTGACAAGCAGAACTACGCGGTGCATAACAAAGACACCTCCAACCGAAAATGTCGTGGAACGAGCAGAAATACTCTCTGTTTGCAGAAGCAGAAAGATGGATGCGGTGTTGCCATCAATGCTTCAACTCGGCCAAGTAGAGATTCCTATTGCCTGAACGGGACACCCGACATTATGACCGTTATGTTGACCAACAACCTTCCGCTTTTTCTAGAAATCAGGATCTATCGGCAAAGCTCCTTCATCTGCGTTCGTAGGTGGAAACGCAGAAATATTGATCTTTCCGCCTCTCGATCTGATTCTTTTCAGGCCATATTCTGACCGTTCGACCCACCCCCTTTCGACCATACCGGCAAATAATGTTAAGGAAATTTTATATGAATCGAATCTCAAAGTATCCTACAGATTGTGTAAGATTAATAAGCGAACGAAGCGAAGATTCAACCAGGGCCGGTCGTCTAGCTTGGTTAGGACATCTGCCTGACAAATCCCATTCAGGAAGCGCAGAAAGGCGGCAAAGCCCTGAAAGGTCGCCGGTTCAAGTCCGGCCCGGCCCACCATGGGGAAGACCTTCTTAACTTTCGTGAAACAGGCTTGAACCGTGAAACCCAAAGCACCGATGCTGTACGTTCTTATGTTATCAGTTGGATAAGCGTTGAAAATTAAATCTCGTAGGCGGGAATCTTTATTCCGTCTTCGAGCCAGCGTTGTGTTTATGGTGTTTGATCCTTCACCTAGAATTTGTAGGAACCAATTGCCAGCTCCTTGTACCCGTGTTATGTGTATGGGTTTTCTAACGATAATCCTTAGGCAAGAATTCGCATAGCAGCTCAAACACTAAGAACTCAGCCTGTGGATCTTGACTAAGAAAAAAATAGGGGGGTAGGGTTTAGCTTCTTTTTCGTGATGCGACGAGCCAGCCGACCGCTACTCCTACGACTAGGGCGACTACCCCGGCGCCCGCGACACTTGTTACATCCATTGTTGGAACAGTCACTGTTTCTGTCACGGTTTCCGCAGCTTGGGTTACTGTTGTTGTTTGAGTCACTGTTTCTCTCACGGTTGTCGTAACAGTTTTTACAGGAGGAGGAGCCCCCGAAGGTAGAAGGTTGAGTACGATGAACAACGTTGTGGGCCACCAGTCGTAAGGCACTTGATACATGTTCTCGTCAGTAGGCCAACCCGTCCAGTATTGTGTCGAATAGACCATCGAGTAAACCGGTTCTACCGTGGGTATGTATGGCAACCCTTCCGCCTGGATTTCATATGCCTTCAAATAGATTGGCAGTGCATCAGGATCGTCCGGAGACATCAGTGCTAGCTGATCCATGTACGCATCAAGCTCAGGGTCGTGCCACCTGGTGTTTGCCATGTCGACTGGGGGTCTTTCTCCTATTGGGGTGTAGTACTTACCCTGAAAGTCCATGAAATTGTAGAAGAGGTCGCCTGTAAAGGCTGTATCACAGCATGGACTACAGGAGTCCCAAATGTCATGTTTGCCGAAGGTTATTTCCTCTCCCACCGCCGTGCTCCAATATATTATGTTGGTGTCAATGCCTATCTCCATGAGGCCTCTAGCAATGTCAGGTTCAATGATGGACATAGGATGCGTTACCTGTGTGGGAACAAGAGTGACAAAGTCGAAAGAGAGGCGTGTGCCGTTCGGGGTTACCCTGATGCCGTCACCGCCCCGTGCAAAGCCTAGATTATCCAATAATTCGTTAGCCTTTGTCAAATTGTATTCAAAAATATGTTTGCTGAGTTCTGGATAGGTTGTCCATTTGTCAAGAGTTCCGACCTGCGCAAACATGTACTTGCACGCAATCGTTCCATTGGAGGCGAACCACCAAGTTGGGTCTTCGTACTTCTTCCTGTCTATGGCGTATGAAATTGCCTGTCTAACCTCGGGTAAGCTTAGCGGATATCTTTCACAGTTAATGCTTAGGCTGCAGCTACATATGTCCAGATAGGTTCCCCATGCTATGTTAGGGTTGACGGCTTTAGCTTGTTGTATCATCGGCCATGTGAAAGTGCGTGGAGGAGCATCTGTAAGACCGCTCACTAGATCAGTGAAGTCCTTATCTATTGGTGGTGCGCTTCTCCAGACCATGTATTTTGGTTTTGGGAAATAGCCCAACGCCTTTGCCCAGTAGTTTTCGTTGCGTATCCAGATGAACATGAAGAGCTCTGGTATGGTTCTATTCAGCACATAGGGACCTGTAGTCACAGGCGGGTTGTTTTTGAATGTCCGAGGATCTGTGTCTTTCCATATATGTTCTGGTACTATGTATGTGCCAGGACCCCAGAATCTGAATCTATAGTGGAATCTAGGATCGGATTTCTTCAATGTGAAGACAGCTGTGAGGTCGTCTGGAGCCGTAACTGACTCCACCGCTTCGTTAGCCACAGTTGCTCCGAATAGTTCAGGATACTGTTTGAGCATATTGTAAGTAAACACGATATCGTTCGCCGTGTAAGGTACACCGTCACTCCACAGGACGCCAGGTCTAACATGAATAGTGAACTTTGTGTTGTTGTCTGCGTATTCCCATCCAGTTATGCGCCACATTATGTTTTCGCCAGTGATCAAGTTGATATACCAGTCCCATTCCATTACTACTTGTTGCCAGCCGGCATACCATTGTGCCCCGTTTGGTATGAATGGGTTGAAACTGTCGAAAACCGTATACTCGTGATCCCCTTCGAATATAACTGTTTCTTCTCTAGGCACGGGCAGCTCTGCAGGAGATGCTTGGACACTTGGGCATATTGAAAGCAGCTGAATCAAGATGGCAATCGTCACAAGCAAAGCAGAAGACTTTCGGTTCATTCTTTTTCACCTTTTACAGCAAAGGATTTAAGCCGAACTAGCGTTTAAGGTTTGTGGTCAGGTGCGTTCAGTGAGAAGCTTCGAAGTGGCTAGAAATCCAGTATTGCGTTATGTCCTGAAAAGGGTTACGAGATATGTTGTAACGTTATTTGTGGCCTTTACATTATCTTTCCTTTTCTTCCGTTTGATTCCAGGCAGCCCTGTTCGAGCATTTTTGCAGAGTATGCGCCGACAGTATGGCGTATACTCCACTGAGAGGAATGAGATAATAGATGAGTATAACCGAGTCTTCGGGCTTGAAGGAGACCTTTTCACGCAGTACATTAACTATATGCAACAGCTCCTATTCCATGGAAATCTAGGCCCATCCTTTCTTAATTTTCCGACCCCGTCTCAAGTGCTCATTATGCGAGCCTTGCCTTGGACCATTGGACTCTTGGGTCTATCGACAATAATAGCATGGATTCTCGGAAATATACTGGGTTCCATAACTGGTTGGAAGAGGGGTTCGAAATTGGACAATATTATCACCCCTATTGCTTTGTTTGTGTCACAAATACCGTACTATCTCTTGGCCATAGTACTCGTGCTTGTCTTTGGCTACGCTTTGGCATTATTACCTACCAAGGGGGCTTTTGATCCAGCGGTTACTGGTCTAGCAGATTACATAAGGAGTTTGATAATACACGGAACCCTACCAGCATTATCCATTGTCCTGGTAGGTGTAAGCGGATGGATCATATCTATGAGGTCATTGATGGTAACTGTACTGGGAGAAGACTATATTCTATATGCTTATGCTAAGGGACTAAGGGAAAGAAAAATATGGAGTAGATATGCGCTAAGAAGTGTCCTCTTGCCTCAAGTAACCGGGCTTGGCATGTCGCTGGGTTTCATAGTGAACGGCACCTTTCTTGTCGAGTACCTATTTACGTATCCAGGTATTGGTCGCCTATTTGTAACTGCTTTAGCGTACCTTGATTTCAACACGATTCAAGGCGTTGTGTTGATGTCGATCATCTCAGTTCTAACAGCAACTCTATTGATCGACCTTCTGTATCCGCTGGTGGATCCGAGGATAAAATCTGGAGCATAGAAGATGCCGTCGAAACTAGAAATAAGCAGGCTAATGCGCGCCCTCTCTCCTTTAATTGTCAGTAGGAAGCTTAGAATAGGACTTGCAGTATTCACCTTCTTGATAGTCGTAGCCATTCTTGAGCCAATGATTAATAGGTATCTCGTAGGGGAAAAGAGCGGTCCCGCATCATTTCCATCGTTGCTTCCTATGTCTATTCAACATCCATTGGGCACTGACATTTTCGGACGAGACTTGCTTGCACTGATTCTTACTGGACTTAAGAATTCACTTGCAGTAGGGTTTCTCGCTGGCTCCATCTCCGTATTGATAGGCATGTCCATGGCTCTCATAGCAGGATATAAGGGTGGATTAGCGGATCAGCTTCTGACATCTGTCACGGATGCGATGTTAGTATTACCGACCTATCCGATTTTTGTTGTTTTAGTTGTCTATACTCGTAGAGTCGACTTGTTTGGTATGTCTCTTATATTGGCAGTCTTCAGCTGGCCTTGGTCAATGCGCACTGTGAGGTCACAGATCCTGAGTCTGAAGGAGCGCCCTTTCGTTGAACTCGCCAAGATATCAGGTCTATACGATTTTGAAATAATGTTCAGGGAGATTCTGCCGAATTTTCTCGCATATCTAGGTGTCGCATTCTCATATAGCATAATGGGAAGTCTTCTAGCGGAAACCGGTCTTAGGTTGATAGGGTTAGGACCCCCCGAGATAGTGACGCTAGGTCTTATCATACAGATGTATATCGCCTTTGGAGTCTTATCCATGGGCAGAAGCAATCTGCTACTGTTTCCAATCCTTACACTCATCCTACTCTTCGTGTCGCTCAACCTTGTGAACATGGGATTAGACGAAATGTTCAACCCAAGGCTCAAGAAGATAACGGGGCTATGACATCAATGGCGGCGCAAACGAGAAAGCTACTTGAAGTTGAGGACTTAAGAGTATACTATCAGACTATCGTGGGAGAGGCCAAAGTCGTAGACGGTGTTTCCTTCGCAGTAAGTGAGAAAGAAATCTTCGGGATAGCTGGAGAGTCCGGATGCGGGAAGTCAACTCTTGTTGAAGGAATCCTGAAGCTAGTCAGGCCTCCCGCCTACATAGAAAGCGGAAAAGTGATCTACATGGGTACAGACCTCTTTGATCTGGATGAAGGCAAGCTCCGTGAGATCAGGTGGAAGGGACTAGCTTACATCCCACAAGGTAGCATGAACTCACTGAACCCTTTCCTACGCGTTAGCGAGCAGATTACAGATGCCATTGAAGAGCACACGGAAGTATCCAAGGGGGAAATAACTCAGCTTATTCAGGAAGCGCTTAAGGCTTTTGATTTATCAGAGAAGGTAGCTCAAATGTACCCGCATGAGCTCAGTGGAGGAATGAAGCAAAGAGTTTGTATTGCAATGGCCATGATTCTTAATCCCAGACTCGTTGTTGCCGACGAGCCCGTAACAGCGTTGGATGTTACTACACAAAGAATAGTTCTGCAGTCTATATCTGCATTGAGGGATAGATTCGACGCAGCAGTTCTTTTAATAGCCCATGACATGGCTGTTCATGCGGAGATGGTCGACAGGCTTTCAATAATGTATGCCGGCAAGATCGTGGAAATAGGCTCTGTATATGACATATTTACAGATCCACTCCACCCGTACACCAGAGGGTTGGTGGAGGCTATACCATCCCTAGAGCAGAAAAGGGTGAAGGGCATACCAGGCCTCCATCCGAGCCCTCTAGCGTGGCCTCCAGGCTGTCGATTCCATACGAGATGCCCTGTCGCCGTACAGGCTTGCAGTACTGAAGAACCTATTTTGCGTGAGGTTAAGAACGGACGCCATCTGGCATGCCATCTCGTATAGGCGATCAGAATGAGTGAAAAACCGCTTTTGGCAGCTCAAAATTTGACCAGAGTCTTCAAGATAGGCGGCGGCCTAGGCCTAATCAGCAGGAAACTCATAAAAGCTGTTGACGACGTAAGCTTCGTTCTACCAAACGAACCGAAAATAACTGCTCTAGTAGGTGAAAGCGGCAGCGGCAAAACCACGATAGCAAGACTTATATTGGGCCTTGTAGAACCAACGTCGGGTGAACTACTCTATAATGGCATGAACGTGCAATCCATTCTTAGAAAGGACTGGAGAACCTATAGGCGTGAGGTTCAAGCGATTTTTCAAGATCCATACGGCATCTACAATCCCTTCTACAAGGTGGAACGTCCGCTCAAAATAGTTGCTAGAAGACTCGCATTAGCTTCAAAGAAAGAGGTAGACAGTCTGGTAGTAGAGGCGTTGGAAGCTATAGGTCTCAGGCCTGAAGACATACTGGGCAGATATCCGCATCAACTTAGCGGCGGAGAGAGACAGAGGATCATGCTCGCGAGAATACTCCTTGTCAAACCAAGACTGGTAATTGCTGACGAACCGGTCTCTATGATAGATGTTTCATTAAGAGCTATTTTCTCGGGTACTCTTAGAGAGTTCAAGGAGAAGCATAACATTTCATGCTTGTATATAACTCATGACTTGAACATAGCGTATTACGTATGTGATCGCATCATAGTTTTATGTGGTGGAAGAGTGATAGAGGAGGGTGATGCTGAGTCCGTGGTGAGAGATCCACTTCACCCGTACACACAATTCCTTGTCGACTCCATTCCAATACCAAACCCCTATAAGAGATGGGACAAGGAATTGGGTGAACTAGCGGAGTTGAAGGGGGAGCATGGGTGTATCTTCTATGAGAGGTGTCCTCACGCAACGGATACATGCTCCAAAGAAAGAGTTCCATTGAAGGAAGTCGAGGGGAATCGCAAAGTAGCATGTCACAGGTGTTAGGGGTTTACTCATTTCCACGGGTGATTAGATAGGGTTGCTGAGGTTCTAGATTCAGGATGATTTCACCTTCATCCGTTATTGTGAACTTCTCTTCTTTTTCACGCCCGGATTCGGCTAACCTAAGCACTTGGATTCTGCCTTTTCCACGCCAGTTGGTTGGAAGTTTCCACTCCATACTTCCTCCACTCTTGCTGTAGGCGAGAATTTCGCATTCGTTAACAGGGATGAATCTATCGTTGTTTCTTGCGATAGCTATCCCATTACTCATTACCGATATGTTCCCAGAGTCACGTTCCAGGGTCCCAGAACAAGTCCTCCCATATTCAATGGTAAGGTGTTTCCCATCATCGAGAATGTTGGTCATCTCATATCTGCGCAAATGATGATATAGCAAGGTTTTCAGATAGTACTCATCACAAATGCGCCTCATTGGTGTGTCGTTAGAAAAGTCCCATCCGACGGACTCGCCGAAAACAACGCCTTCAGGATCTATTCTTTCCTCAGTTCCAGAGGCATTCCCGCCACACCATTTTCTATGCATCAGGAAACGAACAAATCGCCATCTAGGAGGAGGAAGATGCCAATATCCAGTTATTCTACCCGTTAGATGGTCAAGACCTGGGAAGAAACCCTCAGTTGTCACATCAACTCCATAATGTTTGAAATGATCAATGATCTTGTAGCAGCCTAGTACAAGTTCGGTCATCATGTCCTTGTGCCCATCCGGGTCCCAACTTTCGTTTGTGTAGCGGAAGGCGTCAAGATGTATAGATTGTCTGATCGGCAGTAGATTTAGAAGGGAATCGATCCGGCTATATGCGCTACCTTTCCTAACGTCTTTATTGTGAGAGATGTGATATGCCTGTCTATCATTGAAAATCTCCCATTTCTGGAAATCACCATCTATGTCAGTGGAAATTATCTGAGGATCCCACGCTGGACTGTCTTGATAGGCATCGTCAAAGTTTACATGAAGACTCACTATCGCATTGAACCTCTTTGCCTCTTCGATTAGACCGATCAGTTTCTCCCTTCCGCCCAAGCCCAGATTAACCCCAGTCAGGTCTGGATACTTATCATCATGACCGCCATGTTGCCAGCCAACTAAATATATAATCTGTTTGGCACCATTGGTTAACGAATTTATCTTCTTAATCATCTCAAGGCATTCATCGAAAGTCGTGTAGACACAATCTGGAGGAAGAGCGCAGAAAATCTTGTACATAAAAGCGTTATCGTAGAGCGGGTTTGCATCCGGTAACTGAGTGCGTAGCCAGGTAGCTCCATCAATCCAATCAATTCGACCATCCCCGTTCAAGTCATCCAATAGCGCGATCTTGCATAGAAATGGAGAACCAATTTCATCTTGAATACGATAGTGGTAAGGGCTATTCCAGATTGAAAACTCGTTAGCCGCTAAGCGTTCACCCTCGTAAACCGCATAATAGTGAGCAGTACCCGTAAGTTGGGTTTGGAGAGGAAATACTGGTGCGGTGCTGTGAATAGTGCCCAGCACCTTGTTAGTATAGACCATCGCCCAAAATGTCTCCTTCGGATTGTTCTCTGGCTGAAAATCGTCAGCTTTTCCCACGCGATCGCCTTGCCACTCAAATAGACCTTTAGCCATCGGCAGATGCCACGACCTACGATAAAACTCAGATCTGAAGATACATGCCCCGTCTGACCTCATGCCTGTAAGCAGCCTGTGCGTAGGAAAATAGATTGTGCGTAGCTGGAAGTCAAAGCCTTTCTCAACAATTTTGTCGATAGCCATTGTCACGACGTTGTCTTCGAGACGGAAGCCTACATCAAACGAAGCAAAACCGCGAGGATGAGGCACGCGAAGAGTATATTCCGCAGAGTCCACATCGAATTCCACGTCTATTTTAAGCGAATCCGTGATGAAACGCTCACCGTTGATTTCAACAGATCCAGTTTCCTCCGGAAGACCCCCATGCAAAATTCCATCATTCGGCTTGTAAAGATACTTGAGGATCCTGGGAAAACGCGGATCGAGTTCAACCTCAAGAACATCACTCTCTAATGTCAACGCACGCTTACTCAACTTCTCACGCCTTTTCAAGAGCTTGGCTCGAAGACTATCTTATACGGAGTTCCCGGTTCAGCCAAGAATCTCAAGAGGCCTTTGTCCAACTGGAAGCTCACCTCTTCCGTCTCGCCGCTAGGACTGAGTTTCAGGACATGAATGCATCGTCCTTTATCCCAGTGTGCCGGGACAGGATACTTGAACGGGCCACCATCTTTGCTATATCCCAGATACAAGTCGTTTTTCATTGGTACGAAGGACGTGAAATCTTTAGAAATCACCTCACCATTCACTACCACAACGTATTTTCTTGTTTTGAGATCAACTTCAACGTAGCATGAATCCTCATATGTTACCCTCTCGACAGTTCCCTTCTTGGAATAGGATGCCATGTTTTTTCCGTAAAGCTTAGTCCAAGGCAATGTAACGAGATAGTAAAGGTCGGTTATGTAGTGTAAGTCTGTGTTTCTGTCGAAGTCGCAACTGAATGTGAGCCCATAGAGTAGCGCCTTCACTACACCTAGCCTACTGCTAATTATGTCGCCGTAGCTTGCCTTGCTGTGGTATATGAATGGGATGAGAGGTATCTGTTCCTCATTTTGGTAGTATACTTCATCTCGGCGGATGAGGTGCCAGAAGTGGCTTATGTGCCCGACAAAGGGATCGCAGAAGCCTTCAGAGGTTACGTCCACTCCATGTTTGCTGAACTCTTTGACTATCATGAGTTTTCCATCCAGATTCTTTTTTGCTGCAGCTGGGTTTTCTGGGTTGAAATCGTATCTTCTCGGAATGGCACTTAGCACGTCGATGTGATATGAAACACTTATTGGATATTTTCTCAGCGTTTCACGGACTCTTTGAAGACCTCTCTTCCTAGCATACTTATAGTTGCTAATTATGTAGGATTGACCACCAGCCCAGACTCCGCCCTTCATTAGATGACCTTCCGTGTCCCTAGATATGATTTCAGTGTCCCACTCTGGGCTATCCACGTAGGCATCATCGTAATTGTCATGAAAACTAACTATTGCATTGAGCTTCTTCGCCTCCTGAACTAGCTTGACCAGGCCTTTGTATCCGCCGATTCTTTCATTGACCTTGTCAACAGCCGGATATCCAGTGTCATGGCCATCGTATTGCCATCCAACCAGATATACGACTTGAGGCGCGAGGTTAGTGAGGTATGCGATCTTCTTTATCAGTTCCAATGCGTCAGCGAACGTGGTTGGTTCTTTCAGAGCGGGGTCATCCAGATAGATTTTGTGTATTGTCTTGTCAGAATATATTGGGTTAATTGAAACGCTGATCTTATCTCGAATGTGCTTCGCAGCGTCTACCCACGAGATTTCTCCATCACCATCATAGTCTCCTATGAGTGAGATCAATGCTTCAGAGGATTCTTGAACTAAGAGATGATATTGTGGATCGCGAGCTGGGATTCTGCAGCCAGAAGCTTCATGGTCCATCAGTCTATGAACAAAATTCAGGGATACTGAGCCGTACTGCGCATCTTTACATTCATAAATGCTATTGACCATTTGGTTCTCCAAAGAGCTGCTTTCAAGTACACCTATCACTTTATCGTTATAGACGAACTCGGCGAGCAATGTGTTTGCCCAATCAAGTTTGAATCTTGCACTCTTACGAGAAGCCGTAGCCACATCCACCAGTCGGCCGCTATCACTAGGAATCACAAGTTTGGCATTGTCTCCCTGATCTTTGACGGTAATGAGGTTTGGCATGTTGAGGCTGATAAGATGGAAATCCTTTTTCTCAACGACGTTTTGAAATCTGACAGATATGACGTTGTCTGTCAGCTTAAGAATCAGATCAAACTCTATTACATCGTCTTCTCCACAAGTAGCAGAGACATGATATCTAGCTGCGTCTTCAGTGAACTTTGCATCGCAAGAAAGCTCGATTGAACCAGGATATATGGGATCCGCACCTTTACATATTGTAGGTTTTGGTTCTCCTCCGTAAACCTCGCCGAAGAGTTTGCCGTTCGACGGCTTGTAGAGATACTCAAGTATCAACGGCTTACTCTTCGCTACCGTCATCATTACCACGGAGTTCTCTAAGCAGATCACATCACTTGACATTCGATCTGAGTTCATGCAACCCAACATGATCACAAAACCTTCTCAAATGATGCGTCGCTATCACTTAACTTCTGTATGCATATAAGCTTATAGGGCGGCAACAGGTAACCCGACCGCATACTGAAACCTCTCCCAAATCAACCCGCGAAAACAGAACTAATCCCCCAAAATAACGGTGAAATATCAAGATAAGACCATTTTCAAAGCGAAAATCAAGACCGACCTAGTAGTATATAATATGAAATGCATGCATGCATGTGGAGAAAGGGAAAAATCGTCGGAGGTGATATGCGTAGGATATTTATCACCGTGGTGGAAAGACAAGTATTCGACAGTTTTTCCTGCGACGCGGCAGAAATTCTAAATGAACAAAAGAAAGGAATATTGCGAATTATCGGCGTCAGATCCGAAACCATGCATATACATGCATAAAGAGGTTAGGTGGTTCACAGGGTTCAGTGGTTTGAGGGGCTTGCGGTAATACGACCTACGCCATGAAAAGCCGAATCTTGGTTGATGTATCTGCTGATCATCCATGGCAAGATAATACGAGATTCTTTTGTTGGTGAGATAGAGACAAAGCTCAAGGAACTTTCAGCGTATGGGTTTCACCGCGTTCAACAGGAACAGTCACATAGGAGTATTTTTGGAAATCAGTTCCGGTTTCCTGGATCGCTTTGGTTAATGAACCGTCTAGAAGTAACTCTCTCTTCTTCGTACGGAAGCAAGCTTTCCAATGTACTACAACTCCGGATTGATTAGTAAAAGTTGTTTCAGAATTTCCTCTGTGACAAACACTGATCTCATTCTCAAGCACAGGTACGTTTTGGATTTTCACCCATTCTTTCTCGTCTATCAATCTGGGTACAGTGCTAATCATACTACACCTTGCGTCAGGAGAGATGCCCATCATCCCTGTTGCTACACTACCGAGCATACTGTAGGAAACTTCGGGATATTCCCGCCTTTCGAGACCTGGATCGGCCAATTCTAAAAGAGCTTCGTAGGCGGCATCGTTGCGCCCGTACTTGTAGAAGGTTTCGGGCAAGTGAGATTTTCCTTCAACGTGATGAGGCTTCTGTTTGACCAGATTATCCAGTGCTAAGTTAGTCTTTCGCCGGTCTTCCACAATGCCGAAATACAATGGTGCAAGGTTGTCAATCCCCCAGTAGCTATGATCCTGAAGTACTGCGGCGTAATATCCTTGAGCATTTTCATTCCACCAGTTTTCATCAAATGCTATGCTTAGTCTCTTCGCTTTTGCCATATATTCTTTAGATAAACTGTCTTTTCCCCTTAACTCTTGAATATTAGCGTATGCCAAGTAACCAGCATATTGCGCAGCGACCAGATCTGCTCCGACCAGAATTTCCCAGTTCTCTTCATTATAACTAGCCAACCCACGGAATCCATACTTACTCAGATGCTCTAACAAGCCATCCCCGTTTATGTCCCAGCTGTCTACATAGTCCGTCACCGTGCGGTCGTAGAAATTGAGAAAAACACTACTAGTCAGATATGATCTGTCCCCGGTCCAGAGGTATTGGCGGTAGCAACAATCTAGAACATCAAAATTGGCCGGCAGGTTATACCAGAAATTTTGGTCATTAGTGTAATCAACGGGAGCAGGTAAGTTATGCTTGTTGATCTCCCAGTAGCTGCAGAAATCTTTTGACTCAGAGATGTTATAGGCGAACTTTCCAAGCATGTTTCTGTTATGACATCCCAATCCTAAGACTTGTGCACCTGTACTCTGATGTGAAACATCACGCATGCAGAACGCTTCACGACCTGGCAGAGCCGCTTCATACCAGTCTCCCACGGGATCTCCACTATATACATACTTTAGAGCCTGCTGTTTTGCCCAATCAAACCCTTTTACAAGACGTTGGTTAGAAGATTCCAGAACTATTCTGCTCATTCTTGTTTCAACCTCTTGTCTGCGATTCGCTTCTTGAACTGAAGACGTATTAAAGTTTTCCTGTTTCTTCCAAAGAGTCTATTGAATAAGTTTTTGGCTTCGAGAAGCCATCTCATTTCCGCGGGTGATTGATCATTGGGCTTCTTATAACGGCTCAAACATTCGGAACCCGCCCTGTGGATCTTGACTAAGAAAGAAAAAAAATGGGGGTAGGGTTTAGCTTCTTTTTCGTGATGCGACGAGCCAGCCGACCGCTACTCCTACGACTAGGGCGACTACCCCC
>Ga0315309_1000252_pt1 | contig 32220 bp, 23 predicted proteins | sample TDP4_MG_FD_203080 | JGI IMG/M metagenome (GOLD analysis project Ga0315309, IMG submission 203080) | Freshwater sediment microbial communities from Lake Towuti, South Sulawesi, Indonesia - TDP4 | ecosystem: Environmental > Aquatic > Freshwater > Lake > Sediment | place: Indonesia: South Sulawesi...
AAGGACGGAGACAAAAATTCGGAGTAGACACGAGAGGTACAGTCTTCTGCCCCAAGCTCTGGAACATTCGAGTGAAAGGAAAGTATTCTGACAGGTTCCTCTGGGAAGGCGACACCGTCGCCTACAGCTTTGGCTTTCCAGACGCCGAACCAGAAGAGAGACACTTGGAGAGAGGTTTTCTACCGATTGTATATGCCAAGTGGGTTGAAGATGGGGTCATCTATGAGCAAGAGGCCTTCGCAACCCTACTGTTTAAGAGCGCATTGGGTGACCTTAAGGGCGAGGAGATGATCGATGGCGACGATCCGATTGCCTGCATGGTGAAGATAACTCTAACCTTGCAAAGTCCATCGCGTAGAAAAGTGAACCTGAAACTGGCCTCCGTCTCCAAGGAACAATGGAGAGACTTAAGTGGAGTAAGTGAATATCCAGAGTATAAGGACGACTTCGTCTTCGCCTCGCAGAGAGAAAGGACACCGAGACAGTGGTTGAGATACTTCTTAGACACAAATGGTAAGGGAAACATCCGAAGTGAATATTCTCCCAGTAGCTCGCCGGAGCGCTATCTCAATTATGAGTTAGATCTGAAACCCGGAGAGACCCACACAGTCTACGTTAAGATACCATCTATAACACTTCTGGAGAGTTCGGAGTTCGAGAAGCTGAAGTCTCTAGACTATGCTGTTGAGAGAGAAAGGGTAGCTGAATACTGGCTTGACTTGCTGAGCAAAGGTGCAAAGATTGAGGTTCCAGATCAATGGTTAACCGATTACTATCGCGCTTACCTAAGCCACGTTCACATCACAGATGATAAGGAGCCCGGTTCTGACAGATACATCTGTAGAGTTAGCTCATTCTATTATGGAGCTTTTCCCAACGAGAGCTGCATGGTGATAAGCGAACTTGACCGGAGGGGCTTGCATGATGAGGCTGAACGGCGCCTGAATGTCTTCACGCACTATCAGGGAACCGCTGTGATGGCTGGCAAATACTCAACAAAAGAAGGCGTATTCTTCGGAAGTGGAGGCTATGAATCCGGCCAATACGGACAACACCACGGTTGGGTACTTTGGTGTTTGGCTGAGCACTACAAGTATACTCGCGACAGGGAATGGCTCACCAAAGTAGCCCCAAACATTATGGAGGCTTGCGACTGGATCATTAAGGAAAGGCGGGCAACCATGAAGACTGACAAGAAAGGTAGGAGGGTGATCGAGTACGGATTTCTTCCACCCGGCGGACTCGAAGACGTCACAGAGTACTGGCACTGGGTCGTCACGAACGCCCAAGCTCACCGAGGACTGAAATCCGCGGCCGAAGTCTTGAGTGAGATAGGTCATCCCGAAGCTTCGAGGCTTAGAGAGGAAGCTGCAGCCTATCACAAGGATGTGCTTGTCGGAATAACGGAGGCGACGATAAGGAGCCCAGTTGTTAAGCTTAAGAACGGAACATGGGTTCCTCACTTCCCATCTAGGCCTACTAGACGCGGACGTGACGCCGGATGGCTCCGTGAGACTATCGAGGGGGCTGTGCACGGTCTGGTTTTGTGCGCTTTGATAGATCCGTGCTCGAAGGAGGCTGAGTGGATACTAAGAGATTATGAGGACAACTTGTACATCTCGGAACAGTACGGTTACGCAGTCCCAGATTTTGATCGATACTGGTTCAGTAGAGGAGGCTTCTCTATGCAGCCTAACCTCTATGGCTTGGAGATTCCATACCTCTGGAGGGACGATGTGAAGCATTATCTGAGGGCTTTCTTCAATTCCTTCGCCGTCGCATTCTATCCGGATACGCGCATGCTCACAGAGCATCCGTTGCCGACAATGGCCGACTGGACGGGTGATCACTTTAAAACCTCAGACGAGGCTATTTCGTGCCAATGCCTGAGGCTTATACTGATCTATGAGAAAGGAGAAGACCTTCTGCTTTTGCCTGCTGCTCCTCGCAGGTGGCTCGAGAATGGGAAACGCATATCCGTCAAGGACGCAGTTACCTACTACGGGAAATTGTCATTTGAAGTCGAGTCAAAGGTGACTGAAGGCTACATCAGGATGAAGCTAGATCCTCCCACAAGAAACCCACCTAGATCCATATCCGTGCGCTTCAGACATCCCAAACACCTGAAAATACGAAGCGTCCATGTTGACGGGAAAGAGTGGATAGACTTCAACCCCGAAAGAGAACTGATAAACCTCGGCCAGATAGAGAGAACAGTGGACATAGTAGTTTACTACTAGAGTTCTCAAAGGCCCAAACGTGGATAGAACATGTAACCGTTGCCAAGGTTACAGACTATTCACCATAGGAGGTGATCTGTTACGCTCCTTTACAAGGAAGATTGGGACGAAGCAACATCGACGTTTAAAGCGTGGTGGAACAGGGAACTCGATGAGCCTCTCATACAGGTTTACTCTCCCAAAAAAGGAGCCGAGCCAGCTGAACGGGATTCGTGGATTTTCCTTAAGCATTGGGGTAAGTCGGACAGTGGTATCGAGAGTTTTGAGCGATGGTGCCAAAGCGTTTTCTTCGGCGGAGAGGCCTACCCAAATCTTTGGGTTAACCTAGGGCCTTGTGTCTGTGCTGCCTACATGGGAGCTAAGTCTGAGTTCAAGAGCGATACTGTCTGGTATGGAGCCGATTCATGGGAAAGAGTTGAAAGCTTAGATTTCGACCCCAGCAATCAATGGTGGCTTTATACAAAGGACATAACCAAAAAAGCTTGTGAAGCGGCCAGAGCCAAATTCATAGTCGGCTTCCCAGATTTGGGTGCGGTGACAGACATTGCGGCTTCCTTAAGGGGGCACAAAGACCTCATCGTCGATCTCTATCGTAATCCGGATAATGTTAGAAAGTTATCTGATAGAATATTGCAGATCTGGCTTAATGTTTACGAACAACTCTACACGATTATGAGAAGGTACGGTCAGAAAGGAACTTCTAGTTGGATGGAGCTTTGGTGTCATAAACGTTGGTACCCAATCCACGCGGACTTCGCCTACATGCTTTCCCCATTAAAGTTTGAAGAATTAGTTTTGCCATACCTAAAAGAATACTGCCTAGGCTTAGATTATGCGATTTATCACTTAGACGGCGTTGGACAGATACCGCACCTAGACCATTTACTGGACGTGGAAGAGTTAACGGGCATTCAATGGGTTCCTGGCGCCGGACAGCTAGGCTTGGAAAGTCCTGAATGGCTGCATCTGTACAGGAAGGTTCAGAAGAGAGGCAAGAATCTCGTATTGCAGGGCGTGACGCCCAATGGCGCGAGGTTCCTGCTAAAGAATCTTAAGCCTAAAGGACTGCTGTTAAGTACCCATTGTAGGTCCGAAGCGGAAGCAAGGCAACTTCTGAAAGAATTCGATAAACAGACACCCAGATCATAAGATGTCATGCTAGATTTTTGAGCGGCTTCATTTATCCCCACAAAGAGGTGAGTTGTCCCGGCAAGATAGGAGTTACTGGTGCCGAAGCCACGGGTTAGGTTCACTTAGAGCATTTGTCGAAGACCAACGATCAGATGTAATAGCCACAGCAGACATCCTTGAAGAGAAAGCAAGAAAACAGGATCCAAGGTTTAGGGTAGAAAGGGTCTATGCGGACTACAAGGAGGTGGTGGAAAAAGAGACACCTGAAGGGGCCTACCTGCTGACACCTCCATTCTTCCATCAGGAGCATGCTTTGCAGCAGAGAACGGAATCAACGTATCTGTTCAAGGGCTCAGATATCCGTTCTTCCAATCCATTGCCGTTTCTTTCTTAGATAGTATCCGTAGTTCGAGTAGGATACTTCAGGAGGACACCTATGATCTACCATGGGTATGTAACCGCCCTCCTTAAGCAGAAGGGTCAGCCGTTCCAACTCTTTATCAATGGATTTCTCTCCGTTAATAACGGCTAACTTGTTCACGCCTCCCATCAGTAAGACCTTGTGCCCGAACTTCTCTCTTAGCTTGTATATGTCAGTGTGCCGCGCCTCGACCGGGAACATGCAGTTTATTCCGCCCTTAAGCCAACCCGGAACAAGTTGGGTTATGTTTCCGTCGCAGTCTAGGATGTTCAGATCTACACCATATTCTTTCAGGACGTCAGTAACCCTTTTGTATCTTGGAACCATGAACTCCTCAAAATGGCGGACGGATAAGAGTGACCCTTTGCTATAGCACATGTCTTCCCACCAGCTGCTGAAATCGACTCTGACCGATTGAAGAGCCTTTCGTACGATCGTGATCCAGAGGTCGGTCAGCGTGTCCATAATCTCCGCTATCCAATCTGGGTCCCTGTAGAAAGCGATCGATATGTTCTCTACGCCCATCCAGTCTCGAAGCCAGCCGTAAAGACTCCCACATTCTATTCCTAGGGGATAGTCGTGTTCTTTATAGCTCTCAGCAACCTCATCCCAGTTTAGGGGGAAGCGACCTGGGGTGTCCGGATCAAAATGGGGCTTCAATCTTTGCCAATCGTCCCTGTTCCTCAAGGGATGGCGAACGTAACGCGGAGGTGTCGATCTATCCTTTAGAGTAAGGTATATGCCTCCCATGCCATCATCGACAAGGGCTCTATCCTTCTCCTCTTTGATTATCCTGCTAGGTAATGGTGGCCACAGTCCGGTTCTGATTGGCAACATCTCGATATAGTCCCAACCTTCTAGTCCTAGGTAAAGCTCAACATCCCTATCTGTTCGCTTCTCCAGAGGAAGACCTTCCCTATGCCACCTATCGATCGTTTCAGTCCAGTACCCAAACTCGTAGTCAGGAACCCTGTCAACGTTCTTGAACTGAAGCGCTCGCAGGAAACGTTCTCTGCGATTCAAGACACATACACCTTAGCCAATTATCTCTCCGACACCCTAAATATTCTTAACTGTAGAAAGGAACATCAGCATGGATCGCTGTTTTCATCATAGCACAGCAATATACGGAGTGGGAGAAAACGTTACAGCGTGACCAAAGACTAAGATGCCACAGAGTAATATTCTTGATGAAGCGGGCGTGGGCAAATTCATGGTCGGTTTTCCAGATCTCGGTGCGGTGACAGACATTGCGGCTTCTTTACGGGCGCACAAAGACCTCGTTATAGATTATGTCATATTCCAGACAAAGTCAGAAAGCTTTGTGACGGAATATTGGAGATTTGGCTTAAGGTTTACGAAGAACTCTACACAATTACGGGAAGCTATGGTCAGATGGACAAGTGAAAGATTTGGAACTTCCGTCCAATACCTCGATAAGAATACTTTGCTAATGTCGTTCTGTAGTAGGGATCATTGAGGAAGCAAGCACCCGTGACGACGGTGCGTGCTCAAACCCAATTCGTTTGCATGGAAACTTCCAGACATCCGATGACTTGAAACTAAAAGAGCGTAACATCAAAGGTTAGAGTTGCCCCACTAGGTGCAGTTCCTCTTACTCAAAGCATATCCGTTTATGGGTCTGCCTCCTCTGAGTAGCTCCGGAATCAGATTTACTGATTCACTATGCCAGAGCATCTTATCTTCCGACCGTAGATTTTGTCCGAGTAAGTCATTGCTCCAGTGGGTTTCCAAGGCTCTTTCGGGTCTACGTGCGCTGACCAGTCTCCCTCAACTACAACCATGCTATTGTTACCGATGGCTGTGTGGTCTTCCAATGTCTTTACTGTAACTCTGCCCCCGGTATACGCGTCAGGAACTAAGATAATAGCTGTGGTTCGGGGAGGGATGACGTCCTCGAGAAAGGCGTAGTTTATTGACGCCAACATGTTCATTTTGCTTATTCGCAGAGGTTTCCCTCCAACGGACTGCAACTTTACGTAGAGCTTCTGAGGGGCCCGTTCGGTTATCATGCATTCTAGGACCATTACCGTCTCCGATTGGAAAATCTGATACAGTCAGCATCCGATACCGCCCACCAGAATCAAGCCAACAACCATAAACTGAAAAAAATTGATACCCTTCATTCCTGTGAGCACTAGCATAGAAGTTAGAGACATCGTTATGAATTCTTTCGTTAGATAAAATTGAGAATAAAGGCGTGAATGATCTTCTTTAATGCTAAACTGGAGATATGAATCTCTGCGCCCTTGCTGGTGCTTCGATCAGCATCATGCAAACCGGATGCCCTAAAAAACCCGGCTATAATTGGTGATGGTTTTCCTAATTCCACCTATAAAGAAGATTAAATAATAACTTGTGGAAGATTCTATGAGGTAAAATGACGACGGAGGGGATTTCTAATGAACTCTAGGGAGCGTATGTTAGCGGCATTAAACTGTGAGGAAACCGATGTTGTTCCAGCAGCTCCTCACTGGTGGGGGGTTTATAAATTTGAGTTCTACGGTCGGGACCCACGTTGGGCTTGGCATGCGTTGGATGGTCACCAGCTGGCTAAGATAGACGTGAATTTCTATGAACATTTCAAGCCGGATTGGTTTCATTTAGACGGTGGCGTTCCAAGAAGCGGAAAGAACTATCGGATTGAGGAGAGAGATGGACGCCTTTTCTTGGTTCATAAGCGGACGGGAGCCCAACGTGAAATCCTACCCAACCAAAACCTAGCCCCGGTTCAAGATGTCGAGCGCGATCCAATAGAGCTTGAGACAAGAGATGATGTAGATCGATTAATGCAACGAGATCGGGCAAGGTGTGAAGATTTGGTTGAAGACGGTTACGTAGATCATGTGGAAGAGATAGTCAGAAGATATGGAGATAAAGTGCTGATAGCCGTTAACGTGGGCGGACCCAGTGGAGTGATATATACTGAAGGGTTCACCAAAGGACTGGTAGGACTGTTCAGAAAGCCTGATGTGATGAAATATCTGATCAAGAAGGCTCATGAAGTACATCTTGAAATCGCGCAAGCTTATGCCTCGGCTGGTTGCCACGCATTCATCGCATCCGAGGATCGAGTGGCGGGTGACATCATACCCCCAAAAATGTATGAAGATTTCTTCTTAGAAGCCCAGAAATACTATTACCATGAGATACGAAAGATGGGCATGATACCAATATCTTATTATTGCGGAAACGTTGTTCCCCTACTCGGATATCTAAAGGAACTAGACATAGATGGCTTGTTGGTGGAGGAGAGCCGCAAAAACTTCATCATCGACGTCATCAAGGTCAGAGAAGCCCTAGAAGGCAGAATATGCCTCTTCGGAAACCTAGACACAGTCAGCGTACTATGGAAGGGATCAAAAACGGAAATCTTGCAAGCAGTGAAGGACCAACTCCAAGCCGCACCGGGAGGAGGCTTCATTGCCGCAAACGGAAGCCCATTAGCACCAGGAACACCAGTCGAGAATGTCCAGTTCTTCATCAAAACCGTAAGAAAATGCGGATCGTATCCCCGAACGTGAAGGATTGGCGCAACACGCTGGAACCCTAGAAGCCTCATCAACTCTTCTCCGATGAAGATTTCCGTTTTCCCAGAGGTGAACGGGGCTTCAATCTCGCCTTATTACGGCTCTTCGACACAACAACTGGTAAGTGACTTCCTACCAACAGCGCCAGATTTATATATGGATCGCTTACATACAAGTACGGACTGAACAGTAATGCCTCTTCACAGACAGACCGCGAAACTTCCCTCAGTTATAATGCTCTGTCTATTCTTGTTGATGCTTGCCTCCAATCATGTCGCTACAGTTACCGCGTCTGATGAAGAACCAACAATAGAATTCGAAACGGCGTTGGAAAACATAGATGAAGGTCTCATCAAAAGCCATGTGCAATTCTTCTCGGAGCAAGGTTCTAGGGTAACCGGGTACGCTGGCTTCTTCAAATCAGCCCAATATATAGCTGAAGAGTTCGGTAAGTATGGCATACAACCACTCGGGGCAGATGAGGAATACTTCGAATTCTTCAACGTCACTATTCCTCTTGACCATGGCTCCTATATTGTTCTTCCAAATGGAACGGAGGTTCCTGCATATGCCGTGTGGCCTAACTACGTTAACCCATCCGCTTATCAGAGCCCTCCAGAGGGGGATCCAATAGTATACGTCGGTGACGGGAGCATAGACGAGTACGCTGGGAAAAATGTGACCGGGCGTTTCGTCTTGATGAACTTTAACTCTAGATGGTACTTTAAGATCGCCGCCTCTTTCGAGGCAAGAGGGGTGATCTATATTCTTGGAGACGATTCGATACGTGCGGATGCCTTACAGAAGGTCTACAATGTGCCGCTAAGATTTCCTAGACTAGTGGTTTCAAGGAGCGTTGGAGATTACCTGATTCATGCTCTAGAAAAAGGAGAAAATGTCAATATCTGGGCTTCCTTGAATATGAGCTGGGTGAAACTCAAAGTCCCCAACATCATAGGATTCGTAGAAGGATCTGGTCCGTTAAAAGATGAGATCATAGCGATATCTGCATACTACGATTCGTGGTCCATCGTGCCAGGGCTTTCTCCCGGCGCTACTGATGCTCTGGGGATATCTGTCCTGTTGAGTCTGGCTAAGTTCTTGAGCGAAAATCGCCCCAGCCGTTCAGTGATACTCCTAGCTCTTGCCGGTCACTGGCAGTCATTGGCTGGTGCAAGAGAGTATGTTGACAGGCATTTTGGTCTTGTGGGCGGGAGGATTAAAGCCTTTGCAAGCCTTAATCTGGCAACCGAAAGCAACCAATTGGGCGTCTACAATCGTGGAAGTACTTACGTCTACCAGAACGTTGGAAGCCTCAATGGCAGGTATACGTGGCTCATCAATACGGTGTTCAAAAGGTATCTGCCTCAGCTTCAAATTCTTCTTAGTAAAGATTTCGGAAATGCGGCTGTAGATAAAATCTTCCTATCTCATCCCTTATATATTCAGGGCGGAGCGTACCCGCAAGATTTTACCGGCACGTACTCTTTTGACTCAGACCCATACACACTTGCATGTTACGGTGGTGGCTTCGCCTTTTCCACAACGAATGCAATACGCTTGTACATGAAGACCCCTTCAGACATTTATGAGAAGTTGAACTTTCAGAATCTCTGGCCTCAAGTCCAACTCATATTCGCTACCGTTTGGGGTCTACTTCACGAGCAGCAGATAGGTCTGTCTCAAAGCCCCCTTCGTTTTGGAAAAGCTGATTGGGGTTATGCAACGCTGAAAGTGCGTGTCTCCACATACAACTTGAGGACCGCCTTCTGGGACCCCTTCGCATCCAAGGATCATCCCATAGAGTCAGTCAACACTGTCGTGGCTTACGCTAGCACGGCCTATGCTACGATGGTTCCTCCAACAGTAAGTGCACTGTTTGGGACGGGTATGGCTGGCGGATTCGGGACGAGTGCAGTGGCAGGAGTCATCGACATAGTTGATAAACCGGATGGCAACGGGGAAGTCACAATTAAGGGAGTCAAGCCCTTCTCATACGGTTACGCAGATGCATACGTGATAAACGGTACTGGGCACATCTCATGGGCTACAGATCTAGGTACCTTCCAAGCTCCTCCTAGTGGAAGACTGACACATGTTTCAACTGTAGAGTATACTAGGTTGATCTCTATTTTTGAATGTGGCAGCATCGCTATGTTTTCCCTTTTTGATCCGGGAACCTTAAGGCAGACCCTAGCGATCACGATTTACAACCACATAGCCCACGGTCCCATGATTCACCAAAGCACGCTCCAATCCTTCTATGGTGATCTCATGATCTTTGTGGAGCCAGAAACCCCCACTGAGATGCTGGTGTCTCTGGGTCCGGGAGGACGAGCCATCGGCGTCCTCAACAATGCCACAAAGGAAAATCCTATGGGCTCTGGCTACGCTGTTGAAAAGGGTCAAACCCTAAGGGTCAGGCAGACTCCCTATATCTTGGCTAAAAGCCTATTCTTGATAAATGATGAGAGAGTTGATTTAGCGTCTCGTTACTCTGTTCGAAATCCAGCAGTGTTCTTCTATCATAATCGTGCATCAGAATACCTTAACCAAATCGAGGAGGCAACCGCCAAAAATGGAGAGGATTTAGTATATTCATATTCGTTCGCATGCTGGTCCTACGAGCAAAAGGCATACAAAGCAATGATGGATCTCATATTCCAAACGATCTATACAACAGTTTTCTTCTTTCTGCTCCTTATACCCTTCGTATTCATAGTCGAGAGTTTTCTATTCGGCTCAAGGGGACTGAGACGCCTAATCAACATGTTTGGCTTGTTCACCATTTTCATACTGATTCTGGCGGTCTTCCATCCCGGTTTCCACATAGCCAATAATACCCCCATGGCGCTGTTAATTTTTACAACAATCATTGTGACAATTCCCATTATATTCTTCATAGTCAACGAAACGTATTCGGCTGCACTAGACGTTCGGGAGAGGCTGTTGGGCAGTCACTTCGTAAAAGTTAGTAGGACAAGCATGGTTGTTATCGCGATCTCAACGGGCATAGAAAATATGAAGAAATACAAATTCCGAACATTTTTGACGCTGGTCTCGATCACTATTGTCGTATTTGCCCTTTTGGCATTCACATCTATAGCCGTCATTCCGGTTTCGAGAGCCACAACCCGTACCGGTCCCGTACTTTACTCAGGAGTCCTTATGCGCTTGTACCCCTGGACTTCCATGCCTGAAGATATGTTCTACCAGATTTACACGCAGTATAAGGATGAGGCTTTGGTTGCCCCTAGAGCATGGATGTTTCCACCTCTCACTCCCGGTAGGGGAGGAATCGGCTTATGGATTTTGACGCCCAAACAAATAACGATCATCAAAGGTATTTTGTTTGTGACGCCCCAAGAGCGAAACATTACACACACAGATGCGTTACTGGTTAAGGGGAGATGGTTTGAAGAGCAAGACAAGTTCAGCGTCATTCTGAGCGAAAAAATGGCTATGAATCTGACGAGGGAACTTGGCGTTTCCACCGACCCTGGTTCAAGAATCCAATTCTTGGGATTGAATCTGACGGTGGTGGGAATAATCAACGGTGAGTATCTTTGGGATGGCAGCAGAGGAATGGTCGATCTAGATGGAGAAGCAGTGACTCCTATCCTTCCTTTCATTACACCAACGGGACAGATTCAGGTAAGCCCGCCGCACATTCCCGGCGACGAGATCCTAATAATGCCTTATAGGCTAGCCATGTGTTTGAAGGAGCCGGAACTCGAATATCTGCAATTACAGCAGATACCGACGAGCATAGCAATTAAACCCTTTGATCCAAGCCTGAATAGCGAGATCGCAGTAGACCTAGCCTTGAGAACAGCTACCGATGTGGTCTACGCAGTCCCTGAGAAGAAAGAGGAAATCTACGTAGTTAGGTATAGGGAATGGTTAAGCTCTACTGGTCTAAGCGAAATTCTGATCCCGATAACCGTCGGGGGATTCGTCATACTAAGTACGATGCTCGGTTGCGTTCACGAGAGAGTGAGAGACATAAAGGTGTTTGTAACCGTTGGTTTATCCCCAACAGACGTAATGGGCATGTTCCTTGCCGAAGCTACTGTCCATGCAATAATCAGTTCCGTTTTGGGATACCTTGCAGGAATCGTCGGCGCGTATATTTGCAGTAGCTTGGACCTCTATCCGCCCAACTTCTACCCGAACTATTCCTCAATATTCGTCGTCATGGTAACCTTGATTTCTCAGTCCATGACCATTGTGTCATCCATCTACCCTTCGATCAAGGCTGCCAGTATTGCAACCCCGTCCCTCAGAAGGAAGTGGGCTTTGCCTAAGCCTAAGGAAAAAGAATGGACTATACCTCTGCCTTTTGTAGCGGAAAGAGAAGAAGCATGCGGCATTCTGTCTTTCCTTGCGGAATACTTTGAAGGGCACGCATCTGAAAGTGCAGGAAGCTTCATCTGCAAAGACATAAGAACATCAGCTAAGGAAGTTAAGGAAAGGGCAGGCCTTTCCTTAACTGCGGAAGTTCATTTAGCTCCCTTCGATTTAGGAATAGCCCAAAACTTTGTACTTGATTCTGTTCTGATGCTTGACGGGAAATTCCATTTTACAATATATCTTGACAAGATTTCGGGGATACGTAGCGCTTGGATATCCTCCAATAGAGTGTTTGTTGATTTGCTGAGAAATCAGTTCTTGTTATGGCGAGTTCTGAGTGAATCTGATAAGATGAAGTACGTAAACCATTTCAGAAATCTGACAGAGGTTGAAAGCGTTGACCGCGGCAGTGTACAGTAAAGGTCTCACTTGGAGAACTCTCCTGGCATTGATCTTTGGAGCGTTCATTATCCAACCGGTCACCATCTACAGTATGCTCATCATGAATGTGCCCCTCCCAATACAGGGATGGATAATAATTCTGCTCTTTACAGAGTTCGCTCGATTTATGGGTTCCCCTTTTACGAAGCAAGAGATATTCATTTTACTTTCATTCCAGAGCATGGCTATAATTTATGGTATCTGGTTTTTGAACCCGGTCAAGAATGCTTATATGGCGTTTTCCTTGCCAGCGCAGGCCCTAGGAATATCGAAACATGTTCCTTCATGGTGGGTTCCTAGCGAAAAAGTACTCTTAGAATTGAGGAGTTCAAGACTAGTCTTTTTCGATCCTTCGTGGCTCATACCTATCTCAATCATGTTGTTAGACGCTCTTTTCTGGCTGTTGACGGATATCTCCATGGGGTATTTCTGTTACGGGTTGTTCGTCAAGGTTGAGAAACTCAAATTCCCTGCGGCTTCAGCTCAAGTCGATACGATAACGACACTAGCTGAAAGGGAGAGGCTGAAGATCAGAGTCCTAATGACCTCGGCTTTGGGTGGCGTCATGTATGGGTTGCTGTTCTCTTTTCTGCCTTTTTTCATCGGTCCCTTCTTGGGGGGACGCTTAGTGGAGTACGCGGCCCTTCCTCCTTTAGCCATCGACTTCACTCCTCTCTTAGCTAATATTCTTCAAGGTGCTGGCTTCGCGGTTACATCATATGCGGTTCCTTATGTGCTAGGCTTCCTGCTACCTCTAAGCGTCGCCATATCACAGTTTCTAGGCGCATTCTCATTCTATTTTTTGGGTACGCACTTAATTACACGTTTAAATCTGTGGCCTTCCGAGAGCCCTTACAGCCCCTCTTGGCCTATCTCCACACTGGTTGATAGAGCGCAACTGTATTTTTTCATAAGCATTTCTATAGGTTTGTCCATAGCTGCAACATTCTTGCCGCTTTTCCTTCATCCTAGATCCTTGACTGGCGCTTTCAGTGCCCTCAAGAGAATGGGGCAGAGATCAAGCAGTGGTGACTACCCGGCGGCAGAGCGAATCCCGCCGTTACTACTTCTCTTACTAATGTTCTTTGGTGCAACCTTAGGTTCTTCGTTGCTGAATTATTTTCTGGTGCCAAGTTTTCCGCTGCCGCTTCTGATACTCTTCATTTCAGGAGGATCCTTCTTCGTCTCATTTTTGAGTGCTGGTGCCGCGGGCGTGACCACTGGTGGTTTGACGATGCCGTACCAGAAGGAACTCATCATCTACCACAGCGGTTACAAGGGAAAGGACTTGTGGTTCGCGCCGATTACAATGTATTACGGCGGAGCCATAGTAGCTCAATCCTTTTTCCAAGCTGAAATCTGCAGAGTAAGTACAATAGAGTACGCAAAGACCTACATCATAGTCACCATTCTTAGCCTACTTAGCGGTTTCATATCAGTCTCAATTTTCTGGTCTGTTGCTCCAATACCCTCTGGTGCGTACCCAGCTTCAATCTTCAGATGGCCAGTGGACGCACTGAACTGGGCGAGAACGCAGGAGTGGATTTGGTCGGGATATCTTTTTCGAACCAGTTTGATCCTCTACTCATTACTTGCGGGGTCCGTCGTATATGCTGTTACTGACTTCGTCTTTCATCTTCCGCACTTTCTGATTTCCTTCATCGCTGGGGGTTTGGGTACTGTTGGTGTTGGCACGCTCACAGTTCTGCCAACCCAAGCTTTCGAGTACTCCCTCGCCATGCTCATTGGGTCGATAGTCGCTCAGAAGGTAATTAAACCTAGATTCGGAGAGGTCTTTGATAAGATTCGAGGGGTGGTAGTGATAGGCTTCACATTGGGAGCGGGTTTCATAGACATATTGATATTCGCAGTTATACTTCTTCTGAAATCTATGTGGCTTCTTCCTTATTAGACCAAAAATTTAGACCAAAAATCTTAAAAGACATGAAGGAAAATAACTAGACTCTAGGCGAAAGATTTTGGAAAAGGAAAAAACAGAAGTTGCAGAAGACAAAATTCCATGGTATATAATCATACCGGTTGCAGTGCTGTTGCCAATAGTCTCTAACATGATTTGGACGCTCCAAAGCGGCGTATACACTGCTAACTTCTCCCTAGGTCCAGCTCAAACCAGCGTAGCTTTCTCAGGAGGAGCCTTTCTTGCAGCTTTCCTAGCAGCAGAAATAGCGAACTACCTAAAGAAAGGAAAAGGATGGCTACTTTCTAAGCAGATAACGTATGTATATGTTGCTGTCCTGACGGCACTGCTTTACAGTAACGCTCACATGCCGGGTTGGTTCTGGTCAGGCATAAATAAGCCCCGCCTATGGGTTACAGAACACGACGCGTATCTGCCAAGCTGGTGGATGCCACCGACTGAGTATGTTGAACAACTATATACCGGTGGTGCAACACCGGTGTGGAGTGTTTGGATCGGACCCATTATCTTCATGGTGACCTTGCCCTTCTTTCTGAGGCTTTACTTCCTAGCCTTAGTGAATTTCACTAGACGAAGATGGATCGTTACAGAGCAACTACCGTATCCGTACGGTTATGCCCCGGCCCTTGCGGTTCAAACGGTGACGGCGCCTGAATCCGCAGAACAGAGTGGGCGTAGCAAAAGAGCATTGTTCAGCTATGGCTTTATCGTAGGATTTCTCTTTTACCTACCCTTTCTCTTGACAAGCATATTCCCGTTCATACCCGACATATACGGATGGTTGAGCTCACCTTGGAATCCTTGGACCCTTGGCGGTCTTGACCTAACCGTGGCTGCTCCGGCATTGTCTCAGAACATCATCGGGTTGACTTATCTAAACTTTAATCCAGTATGGTGGTGTCTAGCTCTCTTGGCGCCTCTAAGATTCCTCTTCAGCTTCTGGTTCTTCTGGCTGGTATTTGGCGTCGTCATCCCGCAGATCGCTTACGCCATGGGCTACTACTCGGGGATAGAAGTTCAGGGCTCTTGGACGAGGGCCGATCGCATCGGAAGAGAAGCCCCATTGAAGTTGACGGCTTTCGGATTGATGGGAGTATTGCCTGGCATCATTATATGGTGGGCAATCATAAATAGGGACCACATAGCTGCGGTCTTTAGGCTGGCAATGGGGAAAGGTAGCCCCGAGGAGAAGAGGTGGGAACAAGAAGAAGCCCTATCTTTCAGACTTAACTTCCTGATGCTTATCATGAGCATAGTATCTTTGCTGGTCATCTTCTCAGCGAGTGGAATGGAGATCATTGCTGGAATAACATTACTGACTGCGATGGCAGTGAATCATCTAGGCAACGCAAGGATACACGGTGTTCTGGGTTTCCCTGTTCAGGACCCCTATTATCAGCAAGGATGGTTCAAATGGCTCTATCCACCTGTTGAAACTAGATCCCAAAGCCAAGTCATAGCTATCTCCTTCTGCGGTTGGTGGAACGGAGATGAGGGAGTGGGTGTACAAACTATGCCGGCCAATGAAAGCCTTGACCTCTACAAGTTTGCAGATGTAACGGGGGCACGTACGCGGAACGTCTTCACAACAGTAATAGTGACAACCTTGATTTCCGCCATTGTAAGCATAATCTCCCTAATTGCTTGGTGGCACTATTGGGGAGCAGCTAAGCTGCCGTTCCCTACAACAACAGAGTGGGAGAGTATGGGTATGAGTGCCGCTGAGACATACGCCACGACACCCGCCGGGGATCCTTGGTGGCCGCAAGCCTTGCTAGGGTTTATCACGAGCGGAATCCTTACCTTTCTCCCGACTAGGTTCGTGTGGTTTCCGCTTGATCCATCAGGCCTGGTCTTGGCGACGCAACACTGGACGTACTCAGTTAGTGGATTGCCAATGGCTGCATTGGGTGCTTGGATAATCAAATCCGTCGTAATGAGGATAGGCGGGGCGAAAGCCTACTCCGGCATCCTGCCAGTCGTGGTAGGGTTCATCTCAGGGTATGCTGTATGTATGATGTTGATCGGGGCGCCAGCAAGCGCACTGAGATTTGTGTTCCCAGTCTAACACAAGGTAAGACTGCAATATCCCCTTTTTTTATTTCTGCGAAAAATTTTTAAGGCAGATTCTAACCTTTATGTGGGTGAATCGGCGAAATTGAAGAGTATCAAGTTTTTCCTAGTAGTCGTGCTGGGTTTGGTTTTGGTGGTAGGCATCGGCTACTGGGTTTATCAGCTTCTTCAAGCCGAATCCATCACGGTTCTTGAGTGCATGATTGGAGAAAAAGCTCCACAGAAATTCTATGTGAAAATGAAGTCAACGGGAGGAAAACCTGCAGAGATCACAAGAATCGCTGTGTGGTCCATGAATTATACATTTCTTGAGAACATTGTGGTTCCAGGAGGAACCACAATTGCCATCCTAATCCCGGACACATATGCAGGTGGCAAGACCACGGTGAAGACCTTAGATGGTGAACCGGCTACGGGAGATGGTACCATGGTTGTACTTGAGGGAGCATGGCCAGAAGAAGTCTGGGGAGGTTTCGGACCCGATCAACCGTACGATCCTAGCACTTATTACAGCGTTACAATATACGGGGTGGAAGGCAAAAGGCTCTGGACAAGTATATCGGTAAACGTTGCACCTGAATTGCCAGACCCCTAATTGTTAAGCTCACTGGTTCGGATACACCAGTCGAACTCGCCTTCAGAAAAAATTCTGTGTCCTAGCCAATACATGAGACGCCTACTGCGAATATTTTATATCGGCGCCAGCACAACAATGGCTGTCTATTGTTGGTGAGATGATGAAGGAATCGTTATCTTCCAAGGAACGGCTTTTGCAGGCTATAAACCATAAAGAGGCGGACCATGTCCCCCTCACGTTTAGAGACACAAATCTTCCAGAAACATACGGGAAGCCGTGCCGCAACCAGTTTGAAGCGGTTGACATCTTCCTCAAGCTCGGCGTAGACCCTATGCTATATCTGGCACCTGACTACTTGTGGGAACTCAATCCCAAAGTGAAGGAAAGAATCCGAAAGGAAAAGGTAGCTGGAGAACCCTTCCCTTACCTCTTCAAAGAGTACGATACGCCAAAAGGTGTGTTGAGACAGATCGTCCGACAGACACCAGATTGGCCTCACAGGGACAATGTACCCCTGTGGAGCGATCATATGATCCCGAGGTCTCGTTCAAAGAAGTACCTGATCGAGAACATGGACGATATGGAGAGTTTCTCCAGTCTCTTTGGTGAGCCTACTGAGAAGGAGCTGGAGTCTTTTCATGAGAAGGCTGAACGCTTCAAACGTTTCGCGGAAGACCGTGGGGTCATCATAAATGGCGGGGACTTGGGAATAGCCATCGGCGATATCATCGCTTGGATATGCGGAATTGAGAACGCGGTTCTATGGAGTTTTAGAAGACCAGAGCTCCTTCATAGGTTACTCGACATCACTTTGGAATGGAACGTAATGTATGCTAGACAGATCCTGGAAGTTGGAGGCGTAGACGTGGTTACCTGCCGAGGCTACTATGAGAATGCGGATTTCTGGTCTCCGAGGATATACAAGACATTCTTCGCGCCTAGACTGCAAAAGCTTATTGAGGTTGTTCATAGAGGAGGGGCAAAGTTCTGCTACCATATGACGACGGGTATAATGCCACTCTTAGAAATCTTTAGGGAAATAGGAGTAGACATACTCTTCGGTCCAGACCCAGTTGAGGGCAAAGCTGACCTCGAACAGGTCAAGGACAGGGTTGGTGACCGCATATGCCTCTGGGGAGGTATGAACGCCCCAGTCACCCTTGGAACCGGAACACAAGAACAGATAGAGGACGGAGTTAGAGAAGCTATCAGTAAACTGGCTCCGGGAGGCGGTTTCATCCTATCCGCATTGGACTCTCTAATTCTCGGATCAGATGCAAAGACATGCGGCTCAATCCCATGGGCGAGCGTCGAGCACATGATAAAAGTCTGGCGGAAGATGAGCAATTATCCCATAAGTTAGATGGGGGAAATAGCGTTTAGTTCCGTCTCTCCCATCGACAGCGATACATCATCCAGCGAAGAGGTACAACGAAGCTTTAAGCGGAACTTCACTTCAAACTTTCTTGATTTTGTCCTCTATGCATTAGGAATGAGCTTTGCCGCTCCGAATACAGTTCTCGTGGCATTCATCAGCGAGCTTACTCAGTCTACTCTGGCGATATCCGTCTTGTCCTTTGTAAGGGCCATTGGTTGGCTCCTTCCGCCGTTGTTTTCAGCTCGCTACATTGAAAGGTTCAAGTGGAGAAAGAAACTCGTTCTGTTGATCGCTTCATGGGAGGTTCTTCCTTGGCTTTTCCTATCCATAACCGTCCTTGTCTCACCGTCTATGCCTATGCCACTCGCTCTGACACTATTCCTCACCTTCTATGGCGTATCTAGTTTCGCGGGGGGCCTAGCTCTACCCGCTTGGCTAGACATTGTGGGGAAGGTGATACCTGAAGGTAGGCGAGGCTTCTTCTTGGGATCAAGTACGTTCTGCGGGGGATGTTTGAGCGTCTTCGGTGGCATACTGCTCGGTATTTTACTCGAAGATTATCCTTTCCCCACGAATTACTCACTGGTCTTCTTATTTGCGTTCATATCTTTCGCTGCATCTCTCGTTGCCTTCTCATTTACTAAGGAGCCTCCCTCTCATCGAGTGAAACAGAACACTCAGTTCAAAGCGTATGTTTCAGACCTGCTCTCTATCTTAAGGGCTGATAAGGACTTCCTTTTCTTCATCACTGCGAATCTGTTCCTTTGCTTTCAGAATATGGTGATCATGTTCTATACGGTCTTCGCCACACGGAGCTTTGAGCTGACCGGAACGTCCATCGGCATATTGACTTCCATCTTCCTAGGCTCAAACACGGTCACCAACTTGCTATGGGGGTTCATAGGGGACAGGTGGGGACACATACAAGTTGCGAGGTTAGGTGCTGTCTTAAGCGCATTTGCATCATTGTTAGCAGTCTTCACGGGGTCTTCCGTTCTTCTCTACCTGTTGTTTACCGTGGCGGGAATCGGAACCGCGGCCATCATGCTTTCGAACACGAATCTCATATTTGAACTTTCAGAAGAGGAACACAGACCGTCATACATTGCTATGGCAAATGCTTTGCAGGTTCCGTCTATGGCTCTTGCCTCTTTTGTAGGAGGCTTGGTTGCGGATCTATTCGGCTACTCTGCGCTCTTTCTACTGACATCACTCCTTCTCTTCATTGGCTTGCTCTTCTTAATGATGGTGAAAACTCGCAGACCGGAATAGACCTACGGGTTAGGAGCATTTGAGAAAGGATCTTGTCCAAGGCTTATTAACTTGGGGTTACATCTCCGTATGCACATGATCAACCATATAGAAGAATGATGGGTGGAGTCACATGTCTTTGAGGAATTTTCTTAAAAGGGTACAAGAGGAAGTGAAGCGGAAAGAGGAGGTACGCCAAGAGGTGCAATTAGCCATGCGTTCGGCGACGAAGCTATCCAAGATGGCGATCTTAATGGTCCATCAGAGGAGATTTGACCAAGCTGAAAAGATGATTAAAGAAGCAAGGGATCTCTTCTCCAAGATTCGCGAATCATGCAAGAACAATGTTGACCTTCTATATACTGGTATGGTTGACGCTGCTTACCAAGAATACTCTGAGGCTTGTGTTTTTCTCACATTGGTCAAAGAGGATCGGTTCATCAGTTTTGACGAGATAGGGGCTCCGACGACGGCTTACGTACTCGGCCTGGCTGATGTAATCGGTGAACTCCGCCGGAAGACCTTGGATTCGCTTCGGGAAGGGAAAACTTCACTGGCCGAAAAATACTTAGAGGTAATGGATCTCATATACATCGAGCTTACAGCAATGGACGACGCCTACTTCCTCCTTTCAGGGCTTCGAAGGAAATGCGATGTTGCTAGAAAGATCATTGAGACGACAAGAGGAGACGTTACAATTGAGATGCGCAGAAAATCGTTCGAAAGCTCCGTCGAGAAACTCAGGCAAGCGTTGGAAAAAAGCTGAGTTCTTAGGGATACCGCATTGTACGGAGATTTGACAGTCTCTATAGGATGACAAGTGATCATCTGAGGATGGGGACCGTTTTGCGCAGAGCAAGGATCGGCATTATTGGAGCGGGTTCTCACGCTAATGCTGTTCATTATCCTTCTCTCGCGTCTATAGAGGAAGCGGAGATAACGGCGATATGCGACATTGACGGTGAAAGGCTTCAGAAAACGGGGGACAAGTATGGCGTTAAGAATCGGTATTCAGACTACAAGATGATGATGGAAAAGGAGGACCTTGAGGCTGTCTACGTCATCATGCCGCCATACCAGTTGTATGACATAGTTGTTGACTGTCTAAAAGAAGGTCTGAGCGTCTTCATCGAGAAACCGCCCGGGGTAAGTGTCCAACAGACTAGGAGCTTAGCCTGGCATGCCGACAAGCACGGTTGCAGAACTATGGTAGGTTTCAATAGAAGGTTCATTCCGCTCATGAGAAAGGTCAAGGAGATGGTTGAAGAGAGGGGTCCGATAAATCAGTGCGTCTCTGTATTCTATAAGAACCTGCTTTCTGAAGAGCCTCCTTATTACCGAGGAGCCGTCGACATCCTGACATCAGATACGATACACGCGGTTGACACACTGAGGTGGATGGGAGGCGGCGAAGCGAAGAAGGTCTACAGCTCTGTGAGGAAACTCTTCTCGGAATATTACAATAGCTTCAACGCTTTAGTCTATTTCGAGAATGGCACAATCGGCTTCCTTATGAGCAACTGGGCTGCGGGAACCAGAATTCACATGTTCGAGATGCACAGCAAAGGCATCTCAGCGCTCATAAATCCAAACGAAAAGGCACTTGTATACGCCGATGACAAACCTGAACCAAAGATTATACCCACGCATGAGGCTGCCGGAGGAAGCAAAGAATTTCATGTCTACTATGGGTTTTATGACGAGAACAAGCATTTCATCGAATGCGTACTTAAGGATGAGCAGCCAGAAACTTGTTTTGAAGATGCTGTAAAGACGATGGAACTGATAGACTCAATCCGTCAGAACCCTGTGGACGAGGAAAACGAGGGCTAGTTTTCGTCTAGGCGACACGGTAGGATACGCCGAATAATGCGCACCTACAACTCGATACTCTCCATTGAAAACCCGAGACCCAGCGGGTTTAAGGAGTCCGTTTGGACAAACCCATCCTTTACCTTGAAGAGGCTTCTGTGCGCCTCTTGGACTTCATTAAACGCGAAGGGTAGGTACTGCCTAGCATTGTACTCAAATCCTTTCAATGGCTTCGAGCGGGCCGCTAAACTCGCCGAATGGACGAGCGCCAAACCAGTGCAAGTTAGGTCTTGTATCGAGTATGGGATTCCATAGTGCTCCATCTTGGCTATGTAGATGAGGCTGGACGAGTGCCATTTGCAAGCTTTTACGGCAACTCCAGACCATCCGAGTTTGAGCGCCAGATCGAGAGTCTTAAGGTCTGTCACGCCCTCATCAGCAAGGACTGGCTTCGTTTTGGCAACCTCTTTCATCGAGAACATGTGGTGAGCAAGGTCTCTCTCAGTAGGTTGCTCCACATAGAGAAGGTTGCTGAATGCCGTCGGTGACGCTGTTCTCAGTTTTCTGAGATACTCCAAAGTTGCATCGGAATTCGGATTCATCTCGTTAGCATCAACAGAGAGGTAAAACTCTTCTCGACCGCTTCTACTATGGGTTTCTTGGGCTATCTCGGCCACGGCTTTCGTCCTCTCGACGTCCCAATCGATATTTGTTCCGCTTAGCTTCACTTTTAGACAGAAGACGCCGTCCTGTTCAATCCATTCCTCCAAACTGACGGGAAGCCCGTCCTTCGGATCGCTGGCGTCAACCTCGTCCCTCGTCAGCTTATCTAGGGCGCCCACTAGGTGAAAGACCGGAAGTTCCTTCGCATACTCCGGCCTAAGATAGTCTGAGATATACTTACCTCGAAATTCATCTCCCAAATAGAAGCTGAGGTCATGTCCGATCAACCTCGGTCCATACCCATCATAGGAGCATATCTTGTTAACCCGACCGAACGCGTCATGGAGCGCCGCGTCTATCGGAGATGTGGCGACAAGAACTCCTAAAACGGGTGTATCAGCCTCAAGCCCAGCTTCTTTGTCAGCTTTTTTGGCAACCTTGAGAATGTCCTCTTTTGCCTCCAACACGATGTCGATAGGGTGGGCTAATTTATTACGTGAACGCTTCTCAAGAAAATTGCAGGTTTTTTCTCCGATTAACTTCATCGCTTCGAGCTTCTTTTCATGAGAGATCGAAGGATCAGGATAAGCCCACTGGTCTATAAGGGCCATAGATCCCAGTCCCTCAGCAATATCACCCTTCTCATTTTCCACGACGGCTTTCACGATCAGAGAAGTGGAGTCTGTGACGACGACTCCACCGAACTTTAGTGGGACGCGTAACCTGTCTGTCCTAAAGTGAGGGTCCAATTCTATTATTCTAATATCAGAATCCAACTAGATCTCCTAGCCAATCAGATATTCTTCAACATATTCTTAAGTATTCTTTTTGTCCGCTGAATCAATTGTTCAAGATCTACGAAAAAGACGTAAACTCACTTTCGAGATTGCCGATCACATATTCCAGAGAATTGGAAGGAAGAACACCCTCCGCACCTGAACGCGAACCTATCATTGAACTCTAACTATAAGTCACCAATACACATCGCTATTATTGCAGGAACTTCTCATAAAAACTGAAAGCCTTCCGCCCGGAAAAGCCGTGTTCTCCAGGAAATACCTCGATCCAAAGGTTTTCTGGATGCCCACTTACCTCATAGGCTCTTCTGATGGTTTGATGAGCCTTAAGTGCTGAGTGAATCCAGAAACACGTATCAGAGGCACCGCTCTCTATCAAGAGCGGCTTGGGGGCAATAGAGGCTATCACGTCAGGAACATCGGCATATTTGTATAGGGATGGGACTAGCTGAGAACCACAGAAATTTGGTCTCGAAACGGCGTAGTGTTCCGTAGTTGTAGCGTAACAGATTATGTCAACCGCCTTTATCCTGTCATCAAGTAGGGCTAGATACGTACTCATTGTTCCCCCGAATGATGCCCCCATACAACCTATCTTCTCAGGGTCAACTTCTTTCCTAGTTAAGAGAAAATCTATCACCCGCATCCCGTCGAAGATATTCGATCCTAGTAAAGTTCTTCCCAAGATAAGGTGCTGTAAAAAGTGAACGTTACAAATGTCTCTACCAGGATAGGGATTTTGGTATGCTATTCTTTCCCCGAAGCTTCGCCAGTCAGGAGCAATTGTCACAAAGCCAGCCTCCGCCATCTGCTCTGCATAGTTGTAATTAGTTCGTAATATCTGCGTTTTTCTATCGGGATCGTTGAAGTAAACTCCGGCAACTGGATCCTTCCCGTATGGTCCATGACCATGAGCACATAGAATAGCCGGTTTTCTACCTTCTTTCTCCTTTGGGACAAGTAAGTATAGTGGGATCCAACAACCTACCTCGGACTGAATCAACCACTTCTCTCTAATGTAATGATCCGTTTCCTCCGTTGAGAGAAGCTGTGGATCAAGCGAAGTCGGTTGTGGGAATTCTCCTAAGAGCTCTTTCACCTTATTTTTCAGAGTTTCCTTCCACAAAAAGAAATCATCTTTCGTAGTCGATTGAAAGGTTAAGGACGGCTTTGTCCTTTCATATAGTCTCCTTATGAAATTGTCGGTGACTTGCGGAGCATCAACCACATCCACCAAACTTAACCCCTCTCGCATTGAAGATATCAATATCATATTCATATTTTTTGGTGCTGCAATAGACATAGCGCGCTCAAAACGGACGAAGACTTAATATTCTATCGGCAGTAGATCCCTTTAGTACATTTTTAAGGTAGTTTAGATCTTCTTCTGTCTGCTTGATCAGTTCTTCAAGATCTAAATTCTCATATTCGCTATGTACAGAAATAGAACCGTCGAAACCGATCATCTTTAAGCATCTAAACACTTTAGGCCATGGCACAATCTCCTCCTTCAGAGGCATCATACGCAGCTCCCACCTCTTCTCACCGGTCTCTTCATCAGTAACCCGGAACCAGCGATAATTCTTAACAGCGACAAGCCGGATATAGGGGGCGAGAAGGTCTAGGTACATCTCTAATCCTGAAGGCCCGCTCTCGGAAAACATGTGACCTGGGTCAATGTATGCACCCAACCATTCAGGGTCGTAGTCCCTCAAAAACATGAACAAGAGCGCTGGATCGGCGCTTAGGTAAGGACCCGCATGAGTATGTACTGCTGCGGTAACACCGTACTGTTTGCTTAAGGCGTGGATTTTGCTTATTCGTTTACGAGTCTCCTCGATCTGTTGCATGATTTTACCGAAGCCTTCATACATCCAGTAGCCCAGTTTGATGTATTTTACGCCACATTCCGAGGCGGTTTTAAAGATTTCCTCAGCGTAGTCTCTCTTCACATCCGTTATGTTCGTCGTAATCATGGGAACGGCTAAACCTTTCGACTTGAGTATACTGATCGCTTGAGGCAACTTCTCTGATGCCTCTTCTGGAAGGACGTAGCCTCCCTCTCGCACTGTGAGGTCTGCGCCGTCGAAACCCATCTTAGCTATGTAATCTCCAGCGTCCTCAAGCGATAGGTCGCCAATATTCTTCAGCATCTTGGTAAACATCAGTATCAGCATAATTTCGTCTCCGTACCTACGTAACTAGAAAGAACAATCATGATATAACGGTTTCCAGATGTTTGAGCATTAGAGAGAATAGTAATATATAGGATTTCGCGTTCTCATGTACAACATTGTCTGGGAGAACGATGGTATGAAGAATAGAGTTTTATGCCTTCCAACATCGAAACATATAGAGTACGTGTTCTCAAAAGAGAGCATTGAAGGGTTGAGAAGCACATTCGATATTACATTCAACGATCTAGAAAGGGATTATTCATCCGAAGAAGTCGCGGATAAGATCAAGGGATTCGATGCATTGATCACTGGCTGGGGCTCTCCTCCACTAACACAAGCCGTATTCCAGAGCGCTGACCGCCTTAGGATTATTGCACACTCAGCCGGTTCAGTAAAGTATATGCTCTCTAGAGATGTTGTTCAACGCTATATTCTGCCAAGAAAGATATGCATTTGTAATGCTCCTAAAGCGATCGCGTACAACGTAGCTGAGGTCACGCTGGGTCTGCTCATCGCGGCAAGTCACAGGCTTGTCGATCACGTAATAAACGTTCGTGAGAGATCAATGTGGGGCGATCCCAACATCCCTAGGAATGTAAAGACAATCAATGGTAGCCTCGTCGGAATCGTAGGAGCTAGCAAAGTTGGTCGAGAGGTCATCCGATTGCTAAAGCCCTTCGATGTCGGAATACTGGTTTACGACCCCTATCTGTCAGAACAGGAGGCTCGACGACTCAACGTCGAAAAGACCAGTCTTGAGGATCTCTTCAGCCGATCGGACTTTGTGAGTATACATGCACCACTGACCGAGAAGACGTACCAGATGATCAATGAGCGCCACCTCAAACTATTACGAGACGGAGCAATCCTTGTAAATACCTCGCGAGGCAAAGTCATTGACCAAGAAGCCCTCACAAAAGAATGTAAGACTGAACGGATACTTGTCGCACTCGATGTGACAGATCCTGAGCCGCTTCCTCCCGACTCGCCCCTTAGGACACTCAAAAACGTCTTTATTACCCCGCATGTTGCAGGTCACGGCTCATACGGTGCGAAGAAGATAGGTGAGATGACGCTTCAAGCCCTTGAAGATTTCTTCTCAGGAAAGAAAGTCCAGAACGCGATCAGCTTTGAGCAGTATGATATACTTGCTTAGAAAAGTTGGGAATTAATGCTACACTGAGCTCAATATTCAGTTTTTTCCCATCTATGTGATTTCATCGACTTGTAACCCGTATCGATAATTACATTACTTATGTAGCCGTCCTCAAATGTTTCCCTAGGCGACACTCCTTTCTTGACACATTCGACGAAGTGCCGCATCTCTTCATGGTATCCATATGTTCTGGCTTCGTCGACGCATGGGATGACCCATCCTTTGTCTGCTTCAGCTTTCTCTACCACGTAGCCTGTGCTCTCTAAGGTGAAAACCCTGATGGGTGTGCCGCGTGTGACATCAGTGAAGATGGCTCCCTTTGTGCCGTAGACTTCATTCCTCAAATCCAAGCCTCCCCGAGAGGACCAGCTTACCTCAGCTTGTCCCAGCTGCTTGCCCTCGAACCTAACCAATACGACAGCGTTGTCCTCACATTTCGCGGAGTGAACAAGAGTGTCTCCCCAAGCCATAGCTTCTTTGGCCTTCACATCTTTACCAATGAAATATCTGGAGGCTGCAATGCAGTGACAGCCCATGTCGAGAAGAGCCCCTCCTCCTGAAAGAGAAGGATCCCAGAACCAAGCTGAGTGGGGGCCATAGTGGGCTTCTCTAGACCTGACCCACAGAACATCTCCAATCCCTCCTCTTTCAACAACGTCCTTGGCTTTCATGACGGCTGGGCTGAAAACTTCCGTCTCAGCGTATCCATTAAGCACCCCTGATCTTTTAGCGGCTTCCCACATGTCCTTTGCCTCGCGCGAATTCCGAGCTAGGGGCTTAGTGCAAACGACGTTCTTCCCGAACTTACAAGCTAACAGTGCGGCTTCCTTGTGGAGGAAGTTCGGCAGAGCAATCAAGACTAGATCGACTTCGGGCTTTTCCACCACCTTACTTATGTCCGTTGTCCAGTTAGGAATCTCCCATTCTCTGGCAAAAGCCTTGGCACGTTCTTCGGTCTGAGAATAGGCTATGATGACCTTCTGATCCGGAACATCCCTTAACCCATTCATGTAAAAGTTAGCTACAAATCCGCAACCGAGAAGTCCTATTCTGATCATACATCCTCCCACGAAGAATATGATTAAACATCTTTTCACTTAAAAACTTGCGCACACGCCTATTTCATTCAAGGTCTCTCGTCTGTCTCCGTTTGATTCTCCTAATACGAAGCTTGTACTGCAAGGTTAGGAGCTTCTCAGGTGCCAATAGCTTGCTGGTTGCATATACGACTATTATGGTTAGAGCGGCTGAGTAAGGTATCCCGTAAACCACTTCGACTGGCATGGTTGAGGTGATCATCTCCTTGGCCATGATCATGGGATAAGATGTCGGTAAAGAATATATGAGGAGCTGAAGCCCAATTGGCAGAGCCCCAATATCACCATACATAATGAGTAGAGACGGGACCAATACAGGGATTATGACTACTCCTAGAAGGGAGCCCGCCATCCTAACGTCGCTACTTAGGGCTCCCACAACTATGCCTAACGATGTTATGAAGAGTATAGACAGGATTAGGCTCAAAGCTAGGACCGCATACGCCTCCGGCGGAGGAGGAGGAAGTGCTTGGAAGATGCTTTCAACTCCAATCTGCAGGCCGGGCATAGCAAAGAACCCTTGGAAGTAGAGAAGGAAACCCACTGTGAACAGAACGCCTCCCAAGACGGCTACTATCGATGATCCCAACAGCTTCGCCATTAGTATGTCGTAACGACTTACTGGAAAGGTCAACAGGGTTTCTAGAGTTCTCTCCTCATTCTCAACAGCGGTCGCTGTTGCAGCTATCTGCGTGACGGTCATGGCTAGGATGAATAGAACCATGGGGATCATTACGCCGTATCCTATCATGAGTTGCGCGAATACCGCTTGAGGCGGAACCTGTATAATGCTATCCTTAATTATGGTGTATCTTGTTATGTTCAATGGGTTTCTTATGATATCGGGATTGATCTCGGTGGCTTCCGGGGTCATCTCAGCCAGCTTAGATATAAGCATGTCGCTCAGCATTTGCGATGACGTTTCAAAGGCTGCGTCTATAGCTGAGTATGCGCCTGTTGAACCGACTCCTACACTCTCTATTACGGAGTAGACTTCGACCCTAGCTCTGCCGAAGCTGAGCAAATCATCTTCAAAACCCTTGGGGATTATCAGTAAGGCTTTAGATCCGAACCTTCTAGCTTCTTGTAGCGCCCTTTCTAGACTGTCGGCGGTCACGTTTGTGGTGTTTAGGCCCATACGGATCAAGAGAGACGTGAAGCCTCTGACGGTCTCTGTTCTGTCATAATCTAAAAGAGCTATCTTTAGATCCTTCATAGTAACCTCAGTGGAACTCCTCATGGCTGTAGATGTGGCGAATCCTATCAGCGGTAACATTATGATCGGAACTATGAGGCCTATGTATATTCGAGGATCCCTTAGGAGGTCTTTAACCTCCTTCTCCACTAGAGGTCTCAACTTTCCCATTTCGCAATGACCTCCATGAACGCTTCCTCAAGGTTTGAGACTTCATACTTGTCCTTGAGGGTTCGGGGTTCACCCTCAACCATGATCCTGCCTCGGTGGATGAAAGCTAATCTCGAACATAAATGCTCAACTTCAAGCATGTTGTGGCTCGATAGTACAATGGTCCCGCCTTCCTTTGCATGTCCCTTTATAATCGCCCTCACGTGCTGGGCGTGAAATATGTCCAAGCCGGCTGTAGGCTCGTCTAAGATGGCTAGCTTCGGGTTCGTCATCAGGGCTCTGGCTACTTGGACCCTTCTTTTCATCCCTTTACTGTAGGTCTTCATCTTGTCCATGATTTTGTCATCTAGTTCTGAGATCCTCACAGCTTCCTCAACAGCCGACTCAGCGTCAACCTTAGATTCGAAGTATATCTTGGCAACTATAGAGAGATACTCGTAACCGCTTAGGTTCCTGTAGGCTCCCGCGTCTTCGGCAAGGTATGAGATCAATGGACGAACATTACCCGCCTGCCTAACAATATCATAGCCCAAAACCGTAACGTAACCGCTCGTAGGTAACAAGAGGGTTGCGAGAATCCTCAGGGCTGTGGTTTTGCCGGCTCCGTTCGGGCCTATTAAGCCGAAGATCTCGCCGTCATCCACCGCGAAGGATACGTTGTCTAAAGCTGCGAAATCGCCGAAGCGTTTGACAAGATCCCTAACCTCAATAACCTTAGCCTCATGCATACACGCTCGCCGGGCCTTTCTTCTCCTTCTTCTGCATGATAGCGAACAAGCCGGAAGCCCACATGCCAAAACCGAATACTGGAAGGGAGATCAGAGAGAGCCATTGACCCGCTGGTTCGAGAGGTCGGTAAGTCACTTTCGCACTTACGGTGACCTGAACATTGCACTCAATGGCTTGTGTACTCGTGTTTCTTATTTCAACTCTCATTACGCCCGACTTCGAGGATTCCACATTGAAATAGGTGTATGTGACATTGGTTTGAGACCAGACCACATTGCCATCCGGGTCGTAAACTCTTACGCTTAAGGTCTTTGCCGAAGCCTCGGCAGGACTGTCGTAATCCCTGATCCCGTCCACGGAACCAAGCAAGGTGTCGCCTTCCTGGACATCAACGGAGTAACTCCAGCTCCCGAGACCTTCGATTGAGATGTGATCGTAGAGACTCTTCTTTGTCTCTGGGTATGTCGATGCGGGTGAGAGGAGCATGCACCAGAGCCCGCTTAGCAGGAGAACTGAAGCCAACGTTAAGGAGAGTGCACCGCTAGCTCTCATGGTTATTGTCACCCGTCGGCTAATCAAGATCCCAAAAACTATCAAAAATAACACGCCAAGGACAACGATACCGACTATGATCAAGGGCAGGAAAGATATCCACCATGTCTCAGCTGGCATAACATTCACGTCGTTCATCAACAATGCAACCCTTAATGAACTTCGTGATGCGCTTATATAAGACTACTTTTTCGAACGTTCTCGGCGTTCCGCTGTGATCCGATTCGTCACTGGATCGACACGATCCGCGATTTCTCGTCGTCAACACTCTCTATGCTCTTCTAAACTCTTGGACAGTTCCTCAAGTCTAGGTAGGCCTTCCCTCGCGCCAATCTTCGTTATGCATCTAGATGCAACGAAGTTCGCCAGGATCGCACAGTATCTTAAAGGCTTGTTCTTAACCAAGCCGTATAGAAATCCAGCGCAGAAGGCATCCCCGGCGCCCGTCGTGTCGACCACACTTACTTTGAAATGTTTGACCAAGTGTTCTTCTGCACCGTCTGTAACATAGCATCCTCTCCTACCCAGTTTGACAGCGACGATGCTGACGCCGACGTCTATCAGCTGTTTTGCACCTTTTTCGTATTCGTTCCCTGTCAGCAACCTTAGCTCGTTCGCGTTTGGAAAGACGCCAAAGCATCTCTCAATCAGAGGCTTCATCTTAGACCAGCCCCTTCTAGCATAGATCTCTCCGGGATCAAGCGTCACTTTTGTCTCTGAGAGATTTTCTAGGAGCTTTGTCTGCGCTTCAAAGGGCTTCTCTCCAACAAACGACGTCAGATGCAGAAAACTAGACCCAGCGACGTATCCCAGATTTATCTCGTTAAAGTCTATCAGATCGTTCGCTCCAGGATCTACGTACAAGGCTCTTTCGCCTTCCTCGTCCACGAAGCCCATGACGAGACCGCTTCTTCCTCCCTTTGATGTCGCGACTCCTCCCGTGTCGACACCCTCGTCCTTGAAGGCTTTCAAGAGAAGTGTACCCTCAGGATCGTCAGCAACCTTTCCGATGTATCCGGTTCTGACGCCCAGTCTAGCCAATCCGACAGCTGCGTTTGCTGCCGACCCGCCAGGTGATTCCTTGAACCCAAGAATTGTGCTTTCCTCTTCGGCCTTGGCGATCTTTTTCACTTTAAAGAGCTTGTCAACGTTTAAAGCGCCAAAGCAGACAACGTCGAACTTCATGGAAACAGCTCTCTCAGGAATATCTTATACTTTCCTAGTTTCCCGCCATAGTTTCCCGCCGAGATCTTGACAACCCCTTTCACAGCGGAAGCAGCTTCAATGCCTACTCTCATAGCTTCTTTGATCTTACCTAGGGTTATGCCATGGATAACGATCTCTGGAATGTACCGCACTCCTTCAGGAACCCTCGATTCTTCGCCCAGTCTCTCCTTAAGCGTAGGGCAATATGGATGATTGGTTGTCCCCCCAATATAAGGGAATTTCGTCTCAACCTTTGATCCTGCGGAGCATACGTCGAACGGAGTGATTACACCTTCAACCTTTCTAATGGCTTCGAGCGCTCTTTCTCCACCCTCCATCACAGCGTCCTTGGTCTTGCACATGTACCAAAAGTTTCCGCCAGTCACTCCCTTGCCGTACCCAAGGTATCGTTCAATGCAGAAGTCGGGAACCATTATGGGAACAATGATCATCTCGCGCCCGTATCGTTTTTCGACCCATTCATAACCGTCTCCGCAGTGTCCGATTCGTTCCATCGCGTCGACTCTTCCAACGGGATTAGGACAAGCGTCAAATACAGCTGTGAATGGCTTCACAAGTACGTCTTGACGTATTCGATATGAAAACTCCTTGTAGAACTTGTCTACAAACGTGGCTAGAGGTTTACCTTCTTCTGACCCGCTCCAAAACTGTAAGATTACTCCATTCCGCCCATCAACAGTCTCTTCTTTGGATAAATATCTCTCGATGCCACCATCAACCCTGCCGACAACTACTGAAGGCGTCGCTGTAGCATCTTCAGCGACTCTTTTCAATGTATCTTCATCATCTGCAGTAACCATCACCCTAAAGTATAACCCATCAGAGGGTTCTGCATACGTATCTTCAATTCTCTCCTTCAATAAGTTTGCCTCTCTGAACGTATTGTTAACATAATGTCCCAACCGTGTGATAAATAATTTTTTCCTTACGTGGGCAGGTGAGTTGCGGGCTTAGTATCATCGGCGAAGCGCAAATGATTTATGTAGCATTTTTGTTACTGCTCTTGCAGCCAAAGGGCGGGAATATTGGCATCTGGAACAATGCGTGGTTGAAGGCTGGTGACCCCCATCACATGAAGCTAGTGTTTCATACCTCGGAGACTAGGTAGTGAAAATCGGCCAGCTCTCGGGAACCGACACGGTGACGGTGTGATTCGTGATGCTTGCGGCCCAGTTGTACAAGACCATCCCAGACATCCTCGTGATCGGAAAGGGGTTAGGAGGCGGATTCCCGCTATTCGGTTTCTTATCGCGAGAAGATCTTAAGCCGTTCTCCCCGGGGGACCACTC
>Ga0315309_1000253_pt1 | contig 32117 bp, 32 predicted proteins | sample TDP4_MG_FD_203080 | JGI IMG/M metagenome (GOLD analysis project Ga0315309, IMG submission 203080) | Freshwater sediment microbial communities from Lake Towuti, South Sulawesi, Indonesia - TDP4 | ecosystem: Environmental > Aquatic > Freshwater > Lake > Sediment | place: Indonesia: South Sulawesi...
TTCCGCCATCTCCCCGCTCATCGGCCGAGAAATCCACGTGGACGCGTGAACCACATAAATGTATATGTCTATTCTATATAAAACTAACACGTTTTCTATCTCCCAAAAGGCTCGCATATTTGGCTGCATGGAGCTCGATCGAACGAACCGAAGGATCCACATCAAGGAGAGGTTTGCAAGCCGGCTGCAGCCCTCGGCGGGAGAGCGTGCGCTTGAAGCGTTCCGTCGATCAACCGTACGCTTTTCGATGATCGAGTACGACCGGCGCCAAGCTTGAGGGCGGGAGGCTCTGTCACGCAGCGTGAGCGAGATAGAGAAAGCTCGGAGTGAGCCCCAGGCAGAAAGGAGCCTGGAATAAGCGCCTCCCCGCGGCTTGACCGCCTGAAATATGCGGATCGGTGTCCTGGCGCGGCCTGAAACACGCGGTCCAACCGTCAAGAAGAAAAAATCTAGGGAATCGCGACCGATCGGTTTCGCCGAGGTCACACGGGCTTATCACGGAGTTTTCGATCAAATCATGCGCGAGTACAAGAGCACGACCAAGATCAAGATCGCCCCTATTACCAAGATGATGGTCACCGCGACTATTCTTCGTTGTCTGAGCGGCATCGTCGTAGGAGCGGGTTTCTCGCGCTTCTGCCGCCTTATGTCAATGAACAGCACAAATACAAGTATGTAGACGAGAAGCAGTAGCAGAGGCCATTGGATTCGCGATCGATCGATACCTCGAACTTCAGACCGACAAGAATTCAACCAGAACCAAATTTGAAGAGTGGCGCCCTGGGGGGGACTTTCACCCGAGGCGCGACGGCCCACGGATTCTGGTCCGACCGACCCAGCGATCGGCCGCTGAACCCCCGATCCAGCGGGTACTGCTCGGTCGACCGTTGATCGATCGATCGACAGCCGCTTATACTAGACCGGATTTCATCGCGTTTGTGGTGCGTCTATACTACCAGGGCGTGTTTGTTCGTGTTGTTGGCGTTGTTATTATGTGTTGCTCTCTCGCGAGCGATGTGTCTTGGATGGGATGGCGGTCATGGGTGTTCCTGGGCGTTTTGTGAGGGACTTTAAGCCACAGAGTTTGGCGCTTGGGGGCTCTTCCCGTGAACATTTGTGACGCGGCCATAGCGCAGATAAGGATCGATCGTTCGCGGCTATGAAGGACATTATGAAGAGATAACTTGCGAACGTCAAAGCCGACTTCGAGATGGTAGCGGTTTCGATCGATGATCGATGCTTTGCTTTAAAATTGCGCGCTAAGGATAAGTGTGGGCTTCTGCTCTGTTTGTCTGGCCGGAATGCGGTTATTCGGGAGCCTCGGCGGCTGGGTTTGTTCAAGCGCATTGCTGTTGGCGCTAGGCACGTATCTGTCCACCGTAAAGGTGCTTGTGTGGGTCGGTAACGAGTACGAGCCCATGCATGTTTTCTTGCCGTTGGGCTTTCTTCTCTGCGTTCTCTCGCTCCTCATTCTCGCCTGTGGAATCCTGTTGGGGAGGCGAGAGACGGTGGCCGGCCGATTGAAGACGGTTGTTTCGAGGGCTAGCGTAATCGTCGGGTTGATCCTCGGCCTGCTGAGTTTGGCTTCGGTCCTGTTTCCGTGGGTGATCGCTGGGAGGGTTGAGCCGCTTGTAGAGACTCGGGCGGGCGCGCTTGACGTTGGGCGGTACCACGGGCTGACGGGCGTAGACCTCTTGATGGGGATTAACAGGGTTGATGAGGTGTCGCTTCTCTTTGCGGGAGCGATAATCGGGGTTCTGCACATTCCTCTCCTCGCTCTGGTCGAAAAGGAGAGGAGGGATGCCGCGAGACCGTTTCTCTTCTTGCTAGCCGGCATATGCATTCTCGCGCCGGTTTCACTAGTCTATGCGCGTGGGGGTTGGTGGATTATGATGCGCGTTGACGGGGCGCTGGGCTTCTCGGCGAGGCTTGAAAGGCTGGGGGTAGGCCTCCTCGTCGCCGCCTCATGCGCAGCCGCGCTGATAGTTTTCGCAACACTCACCGCCGTGAAGTTGGTTCTCCAGCGAAAGCCGCGCTAATGGGAGATTCTAAACACGGAGAAGCTGAGAGGAATCTGCCTTCATGTTTTACAGACGACGTAGATCACCGGACTATCGATGTGTCCTCCAAGCATCAGCTGCCCCCCGATCGTTCGATTAATGGAGATTCTGGGTCTCCTGCGATTTCTGCAATCTTGCCATCTTTGACATGGACAAGCACGCCACATCCGCCGTGGCACATGCGACAGGCGCTTCTATACACTCTTTCATCTTCGTCATTTCATCTTGCACAATGAGTCTGGCACAATTGTGTTAATTATAGTCTGGGTATTTGACACTTCTCCGATCACGGTCACAGCACTCGAAAAAAGGTTAAAACATACTATTGTCCTGTTGGCAATTGACTGTTTTGTAAGGTGTGTTTGAAAGTGCGTAAAGATATCAGCTTCATTAGTAAAGGTCTGCGTTGTAGTGGCTGGCTCTACGTGCCAAACGACCTGAAGTCGGGTTCGAAGGCGCCGGCGATTGTCATGGCCAACGGATTTTCAGGTGTGAAGGAGCAGATTTTGCCCGATTTCGCCAGTAAATTTTTGGATGCTGGCTTTGTGACAATGGCTTTCGACTACCGATACTTTGGAGACAGCGAAGGTGAACCGCGCAGTCAGAATTTTCCGCTTGAGATGGTCGAGGACTATCGAAACGCTATTACATGGGTTTCCGATCAGCCGGAAGTAGACTCTCAGCGAATTGGCATTTGGGGAACCTCATTTAGCGGAGGTCTGGTACTATATGTCAGCACCTACGACAAACGCGTCAAGGCAGTAGTCGCCCAGGTCCCATTTTCTCCCAGTCCGGAACAGCGACGCACTTGGAACCCAGAGAACTATGACAATCTGGGTAAACTTCTGCTACGAGATCGTATTGCCCGTTACAAGACTGGTGTGGTCAACTATATGAAAGTCGTGTCTTCGGAAGGAGAGCCATGTTGCTTGCCTGGAAAGGAAACGTATGACGAGTTGATGGCTATGAAGGTGCCAAATTGGCGCAATCAAGTTACCTTAGAATCCTTGGAGAAAATGCGGGAGTTTGATCCAGCCAGCATGATTCACTGGATATCCCCGGCAGCGCTGCTGTTTATTCCCGCCGAAAAGGACGATCTTTTTCCTCTAGACTTGGTCAAGGCAATATACGAAAAGGCAAGAGAGCCCAAAGCTATGACCGTGCTTCCAATCAGGCATTTCGAGGTATATAGTGAGCCATGGTTATCTGAGGCAGCAGGTTTGGCGATCAACTGGTTCAAGAAGTATCTCTGAGTAGCACAGCGCGCGCTAAAATCGGTGTAGGTTAAAACGAGCTGCTGACAAAGAAAAGGGGATTTGCGGGTGATATCTCCATTTCGGGGTAGGTTCAAATCCCCCCACTTTTTCAACGAACGTACCGCACTTTTTGAGGCTACTTACGCTTTCTGAAGACTTTGACGCGTTCGATATCTGTAACATACTCGATCCCTGCCTCAACAAGCTGGCATAGTTCCTTGACGTCCTTTGCCACTCTCGGGACGTAGTCGTCATCACTGAAACTGACGAGTTGAGTGTAGATGAGGGTGTTGTTGATGTTCTTGTGGCCAAACGGTCTCATGACATAGAAGTTGTCCTTGGTCTTGTGGTATTCCGTGGTCGCTTTCCAATGGCGGAAAGCGTGGAAACTTCGCGCGCGCTTGCACTAGCTGGAGTCTCAAATCGACTTTTGGCGCGATGGGGGGTCCAAACAAGCAGCAACCTAGACATATACGCAAATCTGCGATGGACGGACTAGGTCGATCGATCGTATGTGCTTTGCTGAATATCTTAATCCTGGTTCGATCGATCAGAGAGGAAGCGCAAGTCGTTTGAGGCGTCTCTTGAGAGACATGGGTTCAAGTCTTTCTTTCAGTGGTCTACCTCTCATCCATGCGCCGTAGCACGGGTTGCTGCAGAACTGGTGTCTGCCCTTCTTCTTTCTAAGATTTCTACGCTTCGTGGATGGTATGCGCCTGTGGCAGAAGTCGCATCTGGGGAGCTCGTTCGGGGGTACGAGTTCGGGGCGGCGAAGCGTCAGCAATGCTTGACTCGACCTCCCTTAGCCTCGCTGAGCCTGATTCTGAGCAGGAAGCGCTCCGCTGTGTCCTCCTCGAATTTGCGGCAGCTTTCCCATGGTTCTCGCATGTCGCCCGTCGCTGCGCATATCTCGACCTCGAGAGCCGGGTGGCTCACGAAGTGAAGATGCATGAAGTATCGACAGTTAGCACAGTGTCTTTGACGCATGGAAGTCACCTAGAAACCGGGGGGATTTACTTCGAGGGGGAGGGCCCCCGGAGCGGTGACTTCTCCGCATCATAGGTATATCTGGGATGCGTGGTGATAATGGCAGCGATCCCAGACAACGTATACTCCGCCCCTCGAATTGGAGGCACTGGCCACAGCGAGCATTTAAAAGCTTTTGGCGCCGATCGATCCCTGGATCACTGGTTTACGGAGGGTTTGGGCGAGTTGGAGCTGTCGGAGATGCAGCAGGGGCGGAGGTGCGAGTTGAGGAGGAGCCTCGTCGAGTTGCTGTAGCCTTTCCTGTTGGAGGATAGTTTTCTCTTTTCCCATCTCATTCTGGCTCTCAACCCAGTTGGTGGCGTAGTTCGGTTTAGGGGTGTTGTTGGTCGGTGAGGCTTCTGTCGTGCTCGGTCGATCGATTTCTCTAGTATAGACACGAATTCCTCCACATATTATCGATCGCGAGGCATGTATGATAGGGCCCTGGCATGAGCTCTTGAAATGAGCCGCTTCCGGGCGTTTCAGATCGATGGGAGCGAATTTCAGTCGGTATAGTTACCATACCGCACCGTGTAGGGGAAGAAACCGTGGGCGGTGAAACGACATTGAGGGATCAACGATTTATGCCGGGGCAGCATGTCCCAGAAAACCCAGCCTTCAAGCCCTTCGCCGTCGCCCAATGTAGCGTTTTGTACGCGACCGCCAGTAGGCGTTAGGAAGAGACAGTCGGTAGGTGGGATCTCGAAACCATCAAACACAAGCGAGAACCTGTCTGCCCACACCGAAATCGGCTCATACCCATGATTCTCAACACGTAGATAAATCCACATCTGGAATCTAGGTTCTTCGGAGCCTCTCTGCACGGCCTGTGAGCCACTCTCCTTCCTTACGACAAGCACATGGCGCTCGTCCTGAGGATACAGGAAGAAGATGGCGCTTAGAATCGCGTAGGCAACGAGAATAACCGAAATCAAAATCCATTCTTGTCTCACTTTGTCTCACAGATTTGTTATCCTTGATCGACAAAGATTTACATATTATGTCCGGGTTTTGTTGAAGTTTGTAATTTCTCACGGCCAAAACGACTTGCGCATGCAAAATCTACAAAAGCAGATCGATCGGCATTGGGATCGATGGAGACTATCGTCAACCCTTCAACAGTCTGGGGCGAGGTCTATGGATCAAGAGAGCGTCAAGGGCAAGTCATTCATGCGTACCGGTTTAATGCGAATTCTTGCAGTTCTCCATCTTCTCCATTGACCTTCCCGTCTCTGAGTGATCGATCGCCTATCGCCCCTCGATTGAAATCTATTTTCGGGCGATGTCGAGTTCCATTGGCCCCCAATGCGTATTCAGGGTTCGTGAACGGACGGACTTGAACCCCGCGCGGAGCATGGAGTCTGCAACAAATCCCTGATCAAACCCCGTGTCATAACCCATCAGGGCCATAGATAATGACATCAGCACAGTGATTTCAGGCTTTGTTCTTTCATGGGTCAGCCCCATAAAGTAGGAGATGAAGACTCCACTTGGGTTGAGGGCGTCATAGACTTTTTTTGCGACAGAATCGAGTTTGTCCTTGTAACTTTGTAGGGATGAGCATGCCAGGACGAGGTCGTATCCTTCGCCGATGGAATCGCGGAATCCGTCTCCGCCAAGGACCTCCATCCTGTCCTCCATCCCATACTCCCTAATGAATTTCTCGGCTACCTTGACCATTGGTGGCAGGTCAAAGATAACGCCCTTCATGCTAGGATGCGCGGCTACAACAGCCATCCCGATGAACCCTGGCCCGCCGCCCAGGTCTAGCATCTTTCGGAATGACGGGAACTCCGGTAGTTCCGAGACGATGTCTACCATTATCCGAGCATCGCCAGCCCGCTCCATGCTAGCATACTCCTGCGCATACATCTCCTCAGAGAAGGACGTCTCCGTCGTGGGCGGTGGCCCTTCCTTAATCACCTTAGACAGGTTCTCGATTAGGAGCTGAGAATGCATCATCTGTAAGGCCGCCCCCAGATATGTTGGGCTGTCTTCCACAAGGAAAGCTTGGGTTATGGGCGAATTTCTGTACAGGCCATTCTTTTTCTGCAGAAGGTCCATCGCCGTCAGGCTGTCCAAGAAGACCCCCGTGATTCTAGGATGGGTGCCGATTGCCTGCGCCACCGCGTCGGCTGACCTGGGCTCGGAAAGCTGGTTGAACACCTTCAGCTCGATGCCCGTCAACAGCAGCTTCGACCGGATAGGCGCAACGACCATCCTGCAAAGGTCTCCGAAACTAACATTCACTTTAGGCAGCTTCATCATCGAATTTCACTCCCCTCCCAGGACAACCGTATTTAAGCCGATCGATCGATTAGAAGAGAGGCTCCTTCGAGCTTGTGGAGGGGGGGAATTCCCTCCCGCATGCCCTACAGAAGACCGAGTCCGTCGGGCTTGGCGTTCCGCAGTACATGCAGTACTTCACTGAGCCGGTCGGCGTGGCTGGCTGAGAAACCACGAGCGGCTCATCCCCGATAACGACCAGTGGCTGCGGAGGGCTTGTAGCTAGCCCCGCGATCAGAATGACGAGTCCAACGAAGCCCGAGATCATGGCGAGGTACGTGAATAGTTGGGCCTCTGGGAGCTTTGCCCCGCCGCCACCTACGACGCCGCTCGCTTGCTTTCCTCCGATGTTCGCGATTTCTGCCCAGAGCGAGGAGTTTGGGCTGAGGAAAACCCATAGCGCTGCAGCTACCACAAGGAGGATTATGCCAGAGGCAACTATTCCTCCTCTCATGTTGTTCGCCTCCGACCCTGCGTCTGGGTTTCACCCGGGTCTCACGGGCTCGTCGGGGAGGTTCGTTAGGTCGATCTTTCTTGGCGGTTCTCGATCGGTTGCGACGCATTTTTGGGTTCAAGGCTTGCTAAGAATTTTCTCTTCAAGAAAAGCTGAGACTGGCTTGAAAGGAACCTGCCGGGAAGTGTAGAGCCGCGAACGTCGCTGGCAGGTCGATCGGTTGCAGGGTTGGTGCTCCCGTGGTCATCGCCGCCACGCTGGCACTGTTCAAGGGGACCCGTGGCTCTTTGGTTGGAGCGGCTTATATGAAACCTAAGTGTCCGGTTGAACGATGGTTCTGAGCGGAACGACGAAGCCGTTGGAAACGAGGATGAGGATCAAGGGCGAGAGAGGCAAGATCGCGGAGTACCGGAGGTTCCTCATCCACATTCCCTCGAAGATTGCGGGGGACTCGCAGTTCCCGTTCAAGCCAGGACAAGAGCTTACGATCACAGTAGACCCAGAGGGGAAGATCGTTCTGACGGCAAGGACCTGAAGAAGCAGGCAGCGGAAAGGTCTGGAGCGCCAGAGAGATAATACACTCAGCCTGACCTGGTGACAAGCCTAACCCACGAAGCAGGATCTTCCTAGGATTCATCGATCGATCGATCGGTGTCTGCACGCTCGCCTAGCAGCCAGCGGGCGCCGGCGGCTAACAGGGCTAGCGATTGGAACCAGCTGAACCACCAGCCGTGTTGCCTGCCATATGAAGAGTATAGGAAGGACAGGGCTGTCAAGGCTGCGGGCGGCGCGGCGAAAGGCAGGTTGAGGGAGAAGCCCGCTGCAAAGCGGACCAGGGGATCTTTGTCTTCCCTCTGGGCTCTGATGAGTTCAACTCCGGTCTTGGTGCCTGAGAATACGAGGCCGAGGGCTGTGGCGCCGCCCCTGTGTACATGGCGATCTTCGCTTTTAGTCATCAGTGCTTCAACGATCTCTGAGCTGCCGGATCCAAGCAGCGACAGCCCGAGAGAGATGACCGAGAACATTCTGACGAGCTTGTCCTTGTCATCGACCAAGGAGTAGATGTAGTCTAGGCCTTTTCGAGTGTTCAGATGAACCAGGCCTAGTGAGGCCGCCACACCCCTCCGCACATATTCATCCTCATCCCTGGCAAGATGTTTGAGGCGCTCTACGCCCTTGCCCCTCCCAAGAAGCATTAGCCCGACACAAAAGGCATAGCACATCCGCACGTAGTTACTGTGATCCTCCGCAAGCCGATCTACAAGGCTCAAGCCCCTTTCTGTTCCTAGGTAGGTCATGCCGAGGGAGAAGAGCGAGCTCAGGCGGATGCGCTCGTCGTCGCTCTCGATCAACGGTTTGAGGAGTTCTGCACCGTTGCCCGTTCCGAGAAAAATCAGTCCAAGCGAAAGGATCGCGTTGCTTCTTATGTCCCATTTCTCCTTGATGTTTCTCGCTGCATGCACGATGTCTTTCGGAGCGTTTTGAGAGCCTAGGCAGCTCAAACCTATCGGCATCATCGAACACAACCTCAAGGCGATATCATGACGGTGTTCTCGTGAGATCGCTTGAAGACGCTTCAGCCGCTTCCCAGTTCCCAAGAAGGCAAGGCCTAGAGAGAACGATGCGGACATTCTCACACCCCAGTCTTCATCCTTCAGGAGGGGCTCTATGCGGTTCACGCCCTTCGCGGTTCCTAGGAAGGCGAGGCCGAGGGAAACAGCACCTCCCCTACGCACAAACCGATCCTTGTGCTGGGTAAGAGGCTCAATTTCTTCTACTCCCCTGCCTTCGCCCAGGTGTTTTAGTCCTTGAGAGTAGGCATTGCCCCTTAGCACATGTGTGTCGCATTTGCGAAGCGCCACGGCTTCTCACCGCGCTGGATTCCATCGAGTAACGTGAACACACTCTCTCTTCGATCTTGGAGATGTCTGAAATAGTTTTCGGTCGACGGATGACCGAGGTCTTGACCAGCCGATCAACAGCTAGGAAACGGTTGCGCCATCGCCCTCGATCGATCAGATTATCTACATCACCGACCCCTGGGATAAAGGTTTAAATATCCAAACCTTTATGTGCCGGGCGGGATCAGGAAGATGTTCGATGGCGAGGCCTTGGCGATCCTGGACGCTGTAGCGGTTTCCTCCTCGGTCAATGCTCTAGTGAAAACTCTCGGGATGAGTAAACCCACGGTTATATCGAAAATCAGACGGATGGAAAATATGGGCTTGGTAACCATCACCGAGAGGAAGCTGGAGCATCGCCCGGGAAGACCCTTCAAGATCATCAAAACAACCGAGCGAGGAAGCGAGATCATCAGGCTAGCCCGCGACGCCGAGTTGGATGAATTGAAAGCATCATTCCGTGGGGAGATTACCCTTGGCATCCCGGAATCTCTTGCCCACTATGGAGTGGATATGCTTGTCGACCGACCATCGGTTGTGGTTCCCGCGAGACCCAAGGAGAAGCTCTCGCTAATTCGCTCCTACATCTACGACGACAGAGATTTCTATGAAAGGAGCATGCCAGCACGTTATGATCTGCCGGTGCCGAAGGTAGAGGACCTGGTCTTGTGTATGCTCAAGTCGAGATTTGACAGGCTCAAGGTGATTCCCGCTCTAATGGCGCAGCACGTCGAAGGCTTCGATTTCTCATACCTCTGTTCGAAAGCACGGTCTCAGGATGTGTTGGGCCCGACCAAGTTCTTTCTGAGCGCAGCGGCCAGGCTGAACCCGAAAGTCCGTAGGACCGTCACATCATCTGCCTCCATGAGGTCTTGCGTTAACTTCAGCAGCCTCTCCCGAGGCCGCCACGGGCTTCCAAGCTTCGGTGAAATCCGCGAAACCTATAACATGTACGTAGGGGCTTAGGATGAACGTTAAGGAAATAGAGGTCTGGCTCAAAGAACTCTGTCAACGGCTGGAAGAAACGTGCAGTATCTACATCTTCGCTGGAGCCGCGTTGGCCCTGAAGAACCTGAAATCAGCGACGAAGGACATAGACCTGATCTTTGAGAACAGAGAGGATCGATCAGCCTTTGAGAAAGCCCTCGGTGCAAGAGGCTGCAAAAACACGTATACGGGGCATCCGAAGTCCGACCACACCGGTTGGAGCCTAAACACGTCAGGCGAAACACATCTATATTTCCCCGGCCCCTACCCCTTTAGGATAACCCCGTCGATGAGGAAACGATCAAGCCCGCAATTCATCTTCCGTCGTGCAAACATCTTCGTTCTCGCCCCCGAGGACCTGCTGCTTCTGAAGACGTATCCTCGAGATTCCAATAGCGATGAAGCAAAACACATGAGGCCTGACGACGTCTCTGACGTCAAAGCCCTGCTTACCATGGACCTCAAGTGGACGGCGATCCGTAAGGAGATAGATGCCCAGGTCCGGAGTATTATCGATGATCCAAACGTCCTTGACAAGGGGTCGGCACGGAGAGTGCCAAACAGATTTCACCTTGCATTGAGTTCATTGAAGAGTGAATCCAACATCCCCACCGATGTGATCCTCTGGGCCAGGCGGCGTTCCAAAAGTCTCGAACGGAAACGCAAATCCATCGATAGATAGACCCCCCTCTACCGATCCAAACCCATGCAGCAAGCCCAAGGAAGAACGTAGCCACCCCGAGGACTACAGCCGCTGCAGCCTTCATTTCTCTTCTTCCCAAAGAAACAACTATCGATGTATCTATATAGGCTGTTAGGCGACATTGCCACGATAAATGTGAGAGGCTATCCGTATGAAGGGCCAGCAACGTCCATGCGAAAGGTTCAAGAATAGTGCTTTTAACGGGTCATCGTCTAAATGGGAGTTACGGTGTTGTCTTAAGCCAGGGGATGTAGGCTATCTCACCTATCTCCACGGGGTCTTGTATGAAAGAGAATATGGATATGACCAAACGTTCGAGGCGTATGTTGCTGGTGGGCTCGCTGAATTCGTTCAATCATTTAGTCCAGATGAAGATCGGATTTGGCTAGCGGAGATGGACGATCGGATTGTAGGTTCCATTGCTATCGTGGGGCATTCAGAAGTAGAATCTCAGCTTCGCTGGCTCCTTGTTCATCCTGACTACCGGGGGCTCGGTCTTGGGAAAGAACTCATGAAAGAGGCGCTTCAGTTCTGCAGGGAACGCGGATACAAGACCATATTCCTCTGGACCACAAGCGAATTGAGCGCGGCTCGCCATCTCTACACAAGCGCTGGCTTCAAGAAAACCGAGGTGAAACCCCATGAGATTTGGGGAAAGAGGGTCACGGAGGAAAGGTATGAGTTGCATTTGTGAGGCAATTCGGTGCACCAAGAGACAGAACGGCTGTGGCACCCGCCAAGACAGCTCGACCGATCGATCAGTCTCTGACAACTTCTACTTCGAGGGGTATTATATGAGGGGAGATGTTGTCCGCGGTGACGACGATTCTCATCGCATAACTTCCCGGAGCGATGTTCTTCGATACGGTGATCACAAAGCTCTGGCCGAGCCCGTCGTGTGGGCTCAGGCTGTTCGGCCCGACTGTACGAGTGTTGTTTCCTGTAACTAGGGTTGTGAAGCCGTCCGGCATCTCCAACCGGATGTAGATACCCTTAACGAAGCCCCCGCCCTGGTTCAAAAACTGCATGACTACTTCGAAGGTATCTCCAGGCGACGCCTTCTCGGGGGGAGGTGATACTAGTTCTGCCTTGAACTTTGGCTCTTCGAAGAGGGGACGGCCGATCCAAACCCATGCAGCAGCCACAAGGAGGAGCGCAACCACCGCAAGGACTGCCGCTGCTGATGCCTTCATTTCTCTTTTCCCCGAAGAAATAAGAATCCCCCCACGATAACGAGGCAGAGGAGAGCAATCCCGGAGATGAACACCGTCCAGGCTAACCATGCCGTTGGAACCGCGACGTAGGGGGCTATGTTGATTTTGCCGCCCTTCTTTATGCCTAGTAGGATGCCTAATACTGGTGGGCCGAGCTTTAGGGTGACGGCGGCGGCTACTGCGAGGGCGCCTAGGAGGAATAGGTTTGAAGCCGGCCGGTAATTGGTTTGTGTGGCGGTGAAGGCGACTGTGACGCCGATTAAGACGATGAGCAGGCCGCCTGTGGCAAGGGTGTAGGCTGTGGGCGGTGGAAGAACAGACCTCATTACGCCTTCCACATCTAGCAGGGTGTCTACGTCCCAGGTCGCGAGGCTGCCTCCATGTAGCAGGCCAAGTCTATCCATGGTCTGGCTGTACATGGCTGCCATGCCGCAGGTGTAGCCGATTAGTATGCCTCCGATCGCGGCGATGAGAACCCCGACAGCTCTCAAGATTCTGAGCTTCACTCTCTTACGTCTGGCTTGATCTCCGTTTTAGGCTTTAAGGATTTTCGATCGATCTGGAATGGGGCCCTACAACGCTCTTGGGCCATCTCCCTCCACCCATCGACGGGCGGGAGGACTCTCAGAGGCGGGTTTGAACTCAAGCCCGATGGTCAACACGATGAGTCCGACGGAGGCCACGAAAGCCGAATAGAAGGCAAATGTCATCTCCTGCTCAGTCTGATCATCCATCTCATCGATCTCGTGGAGAGGCGCGCTCACTCAAAGCGACGTGCCCACCACCAGAAGAAGAAGGTCGGCCGTGAAAATCCTCGTATGCATCTTCCCAGCAAGACCAACAGCTCTGTTTGCTTATAAATAGGGATGCAAAATGGGAAGATAGATCCCGTTCCCTGGTTGGGGTGCTGAAGGATGGTTCTGCTAATCCTGCTGCTGTTCTTCCTAACATACGCCTGCTATGCGCAGGGGACCCACGCGGAGGCGGTGAGGAAGATTAGGAGTAAGAGAGCTTAGACGGATGAAACGATTGATCGGGGCATTTTGACGGGCGGTCATGGATTTGTCTGCTGGCTATCGAGGATTGAGGCTGTTGACAGCAGCCTCAGCGATGATCGTTGTTGCTGTCGGTGCAACGCTCGCGACGAAGGCGCCTTGTCTGCTGGTGGAGCACATTGAGGAAGAATACTACTCTATCACGCCTATTACGCCATTCCCGATCCTGCCAGCGCTCATGGTGGTTGTCGGTGTCTTGACCTTCGCCTCGGCCGTCAGGGGGCAGCGCCTCCTCTCTCCCCCCACCGCTGTATGCTTGGGGTTATTCATCACATCCCTGACCTTCTGGGTTCCTGCCGGGGAGAGTGCTTGGAGGATAGACAGGTACGGATCCCCGGCTGGCTGGCTCGCCTGGTCCACCGGGCTGCCTGGAATGAAGCCGCACATCATGGGTGTCATAGCGCTGCCGTTTCTGGTAGACCTAACTTTCTGGACGGTTGTTGCAGGAGTGATAGCCTTTGACGTCCGCTGGGTGGTTCGGTCGAGGAGGGAACCCAAGGGTGCAGATCGATCAATCGATCGGTCAGTGCACTCGCATTTTTCCCAAGTCACTCGAATAACGGTGAAGACCGCCCTTCTATACCCAGATTCTCGTTGCTCCTCCTTCTTTCGATCGGTCGTGGGATGGCTGCGCAAATAGTTTATTACTTTGAGTACTCGCGCATATAACCGGTGTGAATGACCGGTGTCTTCGAAGGGAAAAAAGCAGCCCAAGAGGATCAAGAAACCAAAGGTGCGCATGAGAGAGACGAGGGGTCCAATTCAGGCGGGCGACTGGAAAATCCTGAGATGGATTGATCCGTCAACAAACAAGGAGAACAAGCTTCTCATCCCAGTGAAGAGCACCGCAAACGTCGCCGGTGTCTATGTGGGGGCGGGGGAGTATCCGAGGATCATAGCCACTGGAGCCCTCGAGACAACGCAGGTTGATCAACTAGCCTTGAGTGTCTCGAACTCACTCGGCAAGTCGATTCCACCTCAAGACTTCACGGTATCGACCCATCGGCATCGGAATTTCTGCCCTCACTGCGGCGGGAAATTGTAGCATCCGCTCGGCCCCGTTGATCCAGGCTAGCGTCGGGAGTGAGCGTGGCATAGGTAGGCACAGCAATTTCAAAACCCAGAAGGGAAAGCGTATCCTCAAAGGTGCCATTTCCTCCGAAAGGTTTGCTCAAAAGCTGCACCACGCCAGACGCCAATATCCATGCAGAGATCATAACCAGCGGCATGAAGAAGAGCGATCGATCGTCGATCGCGGATATCATCCGAGATCGACCGACCGTGGGGGGCGCGGCTCCTCGGCGAGGGGCTGTCGGGAAGCATTATTATTGTCGGATGCGGTCTAGAAATCGGGGGTGTTGGGCCCGTGGATGCGGAGGAGGCGGAGAGGATACTGAGCGGGCTCTTCAGCGATTCCGCTGAGACATATGATTGCTGTGGTGACGGCGCCATACTTGAGCCGTTGGCTGAGGTGTTGGTGAGGAGGGCCGAGGTTGAGAAGGGGAGCAGGGTTCTCGACCTGGGCACGGGCACAGGTATCGCTGCGTTCAAGGCCTTGGAGAGGGTTGGGCCGGGCGGCTATGTTCTGGGGGTAGACACGGCTGAGGGCCTGCTGGCGGTGGCGGAGGAGAAGGCTCGGAGGAGGGCTGCCGAGAACGTTGAGTTCAGGGTCATGTCCATGGGTTCTTTGGATCTGCCTGATGGTTTCTCCGATCGGGTGATCGGGAATTTCTCCTTGTGTTGTACATGCTTCTATGAGAGGGCTGTGGGCGAGGCTTTCAGGGTTTTGAAGCCGGGGGGCAGGCTGACGTACAACCATTGGGGTCGTGGTGAGAGCCCGGTGGTAACCGTGTTGAATGCGGTCTTCGCGAAGTTCAAGGTGGGGGAGCCGTCTGAGAGATTGAGGCGGGCGAGGGAGGCGAATGGTCTTCTGGAGTCTATGTGGAGCAGGTTCAAGGATCCCTTCGCTGCTCTCGGCGCTTTGGAGGCGGCTGGCTTCAGGGAGAGGGAGGCTCTGATATCGTATGCTCAGCGGGCCTTCCGCGATGTGGAGGCCTACCTGGATCACTGGTTTGCGGAGGGTTTGTGCGCGCTCGAGCTGTTGGAGATGCAGCCGGAGCGGAGGGACGAGCTTCGGAGGAGCCTCATCGTGTCGCTGAAGCCTTTCCTGTCGGAGGAGGGCTTGGTGGTTTGGTGGGAGATCCTCCACCTCAGCGGCCAGAAGTAGCTCTGGTCAACTGATCGATCGATCGAACTTGCGTTCAAGACTTGATCGATAGGTGGAGGCTATCTTTCCTTCTCGGACGTGGGTGCAAGGCCGAGTTGCTGCATGAAGCCTAGGGTATCATACCTTGTCCAGATTTCCGCGATTTTGCCGCCGGCAATGCGGTCGATTATAATCTCCCACATCGCCACCTTCTTGTTTGTAGGGAGGGTGCCCTTAAGTTCACCTTTGTGTGTGCCAGTCCATGTGTAGCGGATAGCTACCTTGTCTCCTTCGGCGACCATGTCACGAATGGTACAATGAACATCCGGAAACGCGTTGAACACATCGCTGCAGTCTTGTTTGAAATCATTGAGGCCGCGTGTCTCCTCGTCGGAGCCACCGTGAGTGACGATGTCAGTGGCGTGTAATTCGTCTACTACTGCCATGAAGGCGGCCTTCCCCTTGTTCCACTCGTCAAACCAACGATGCGCGAGCGCCTTGATTTCTTCTGCTGACATGACAAATCACCCGCTAACTGCCGCCTAGTCTACGTCTATTATATATTGTTTTGACGTGCCCACGCGGGTCGCTATACTCTTGTCGGTCCCTGCGAGATTCTTTTGTTCTTAATATGTTTACGCACCTTCGAAGTCTCGCTCCAGGAAAAACCCAGAATTTAGACCGAGATTTAGACCTAGCCTTCGGCACCATCGCTGAACTTAGAGTTCGAACGTGGCCCTGACTAGGGTGTAGTGGTCTCCCGGGATACGTGGCTTGCTCAAATTGCTCGCTTAGGGGCGTGCCTTGTGATTCCCATCTCGCTTGGGAAAACCCGTGACACCTTCATCCAGTTGAACCCCAAAGCTGTTCAAAGCCATTGAGACAAGGTTGTAAATGCCAATTGTAAAGACAAGATCCATGAGTTGTCGTTCTGTGTAGTGCTCGGCGAGGGCTACCCATATCGGGTTACTTATGAACGCGTTTTTGTGTAGTTCATCCACGGCCTGCAGGAGCGTGGCGTCGAACGAGCTCCATCCCTCCGCGTTGGGTCCTTTCGTAATGCGTAGAATCTCTTGATCAGTCAAGCCAGCCTGCTTACCGCTGATCGCATGGTGTGACCACTCGTATTCTGCCTGGCATAACCAGGCGATGCGCAGAATCAGTAGCTCCCTATCGCGAGACGGTAGTGCGGATTCTTGATGGATATAGCTTCCAAGAGCCAAAATACGTTGGAATAACTTAGGGCATCGGATGAGAGTCTTGAAGACGTTTAAGCGAGCTGCTTGTCCTAATGGATCTAGGAGCCCTCGCTGCTCAGTTGTCAACTCATCTTTCTGTAAAGGTTGGATTCGAGGTTTAGGTAATCTCATCTTTCTCGTCTCCCGCGGGTCAAACTCAAACTTGTTTCCATTTTATTGCCTTAAAATACCTTTCGATCGACAATCGACACATTCTCATTGGCAGGAAGCTCCCGTTGTAGCAGAGGAAACCCCTCCAAGACCTCTTGGAATTGGGCGTATCCCAAAATTCTGTTCCTGTTTATCCGGAGCTCGTGTTCTTGGAGGAGGGGCCTGGTGGTCAGCATCGTGGGTTTTGGTGCAAGATCGATCGATCGATCGGTGCAGCTACGGAACGATTGATGATCGGAAAGCTATTTATGTTCTTAACAGGAGTATGATTGACTGAAATGAAGCTCGCGTTTCTCAGGAATTTCACGTTGAAGAAAGGAGATTCGATGGCCACGGATATAATAGGGTACGGTCTGACAGTTCCTGACGCGATCATCGGGGAAATGAGGAAGACGGGGGTTGATGTAATTGATGTCGTCCCACAGGAGGAAACAGGGCAGCCAACCCTGGCGAAGTTGAAGTGGATATACGATGGCTACAAGCAGGTCGTGGATCTTCTCACGAAGGAGGCGATCGACTACGTGTTCGTCTTTCACATCTTCCATCACTTCTCCAGTGAACTCAGGAGGATAATATGCGACACCAAGAGCAAGGCTGGGCTTGTAGGTTACACGCATGGGAGCCACTGGGATCCCAGTGACATCTTCAGGTTCATCTTCTATCCGGGCCTGGAGCTGTTGGACCTCGCGAACCTCCGTTCGCTTGACACGATCTTCGTTGTGTCCGAGTATCTGAGGGGGATTCTGCGCAGGGAGATCGACAAGCTCAACCCGAAGGTGGGGGAGGAGATCGCGGAGAGAATTAGTGTCGTGGGGTTGCCGATAAACACGACGCTGATCGATGCGTACAAAACGACAGAGAAGTTCGACCGGTTGACTGTCGTCTTCAACCACAACTTGATCTCAAGCAAGAACCCAGGCATGTTTGTCAAGGTGATGGATCGACTGCTTGAAACCTACGACGTCGATGTGATATTTACGAAGCATTTGCGAAGACCCGGAGATTTCGGAGGCGTTGCGGAGGTTCAAGGAACGACATCCCAAAAACGTATCATTTGTGGAGAAGCCAGGGGCAGATCCTTACTATCCCATTCTCTGGCATTCTCACATCCAGGTTTCCACCGCCACCCATGAGACTCTGGGCGTGGCGACGCTTGAATCCATGCACACGAATACTTGCTGCATCCTTCCTGATCACTGTAGCTACCCAGAAATAACGGGCAACTACAGGGACTGTCTGTACGAATACAATGAGCAAGCGCTGTACGAGAAAGTGAAATATGTGATCGAAGATGAGTCTGCAAGAGGCAGAATCGCGGGAGAGCTAAAGAAGAGAGTTGAGAGATATCACCCAGGACCTGTCACAGCTAGAATATTGCAGTCTCTCAAGTACTAACGCGAAGAATGGCAGACGCAACACGCTGGTGACTCAACCACTTCGATATGACTTTAATGTCCAGCCTTCTCCGAGACGCCGTGCCTCGATCGATCGACCGTTGTTGGGCTCGGGCTCGCCGGGGGAGTAGTTTCGTTCGGGGAGCGCCTGCGGGGATTGAGGTGGATGATCGGTCGACTGAAAGTCAGCCTTGGGTACTGAGGCACTATATGGGGGCCGAATACCATATCGACTGGGGCTATGTTTGAGTTTGGGTTCTTCGGTCGATCGGAGTCTCTTTAGGGGCTACGGCGAGCTTGATGATCTTCTTGAGCACTGATCCTCAGGATGCTTCTAGCAGTTTCTTGTAGAGTTGTGCGTAGTGTTGGCAGGAAACATCCCATCGAAAGAGTTTTCTGCACCTTTGCCTTCCGTTGTGGCGTATTCTTCCGATAACCTCGGGCTTGTTGTTGTAGAGCTCAAGTGACCGGGTCATGGTGTTTAGGAGTGCTTCTGCGTTTCCCTTCTCTACGAGAAAGCCTGTTGCGCGTGTTTCATCGTCGTCGTGGGAGATGACGGTGTCTTTGATTCCGCCGGTTCGGCTTCCGATGGGGATGCATCCGCAGGACATCGCCTCCAGCTGGACGAGGCCGAAAGGCTCGAACAGGCTTGGAATGAGGGCGAAGTCGGCGCTGGAGTAGAGGTCGCGGACTTCCCCTCTTGTGAGGAGCCTGTTGATGACTTTGAGTTTGGATGGGTGTTTGTCTCCCAGGTCTTTCGACCGGCTCTCTAGTTTTCTGTCTCCTTCTCCAACTATGATCATCCTTGCGTTGTTGTTTCTGAGGAATTCTTCGCTTGTCTCTAGGAGTATGTCAACGCCTTTTTGGACGGGGTCGAACCTGCCGACGTAGAGGTAGAAGACGCCGTCTTCGAGGCCGTGGTTGTTCAGCAGTTTCTTTCTGCGTTCTTTTCTCGGTAGGTGGGGCTGGGAGCACTTCTTTGTGTCCCAGAAATCGGTGTCTATGCCGTTGGAAACGTGTCTTGCTTTCTGTTTGTGTTGTTTGAAGAGCTCTCTCTCGTCTTCTTGGTAGTAGGACTTGCCTACGACGGTGATGAAGTCCGCTTTGTCTAGGGCGGCGGTTTCTGCGTGGAACCAGCTGGGGTATTCTCTGTGCAGCCTATGGATTGTGAGGAGTATTGGCTTCTCCATCTCCCTGAACCTGTCCATTGCTTTGTATGCGAAGAAGTCATGCATGTGGACGATGTCGAAGTCTATGTCGTTTGTGACCTCGGCGAGCCTCTCACCGAATTCGTCGATCTTCTTGATGGCCTTCTCGTCCGCTGGCTCCGGGTATATCTCGGGGTCGTCTAGGATGGCGTTGGACAGGGTGTATGTTGTGACGCCGTCGTGTTCAAAGACCTCAACGTCTACGCGCTGATATTTTGTTTTGTCCACTTTTCTCCAGGGTGGGTTGAAGTTGCTCCTTGGGAGGATTACTCTGGGGTTGGCGTGTCTCTTCATGGCCGCCGCTATGGCGGTTAACGCTGCTGATAGTCCTCCAACTTTGATGACATCGTACTCCATGGTGGTCATGAGGACGTTTATTTTCTTCAACTTCGCTCACTGCGCTTCTTCCATGTTGAACGTGTCTTTTCTCGGGTGGACTTCAGCTCTTTTTGGCTGGTCCGAGTGTTATGCTGGCAGCTTCGACCTCTTCGACAGATGCTCCGCGACCGCCGACGGTGATTTCGGATCCATCTGATTTCTTTACTGTGATCGAGAAGATCCTGCCGTTTATGTTGGTTGTTTGGGTGATCAAGCCCTCGAGCTCGATGGTTGTGTGGTCTTTGACGGTTTTTCCTTTGATCGATGCCCTGACCTTGTAGCCCTTTTCCCTCAACATTTCGGCCTCTTCGATCGCTTTCCATATGTGGACGAAGGTTCGGGGATATTCTTTTATGAAGACCTCTTTTGGAATGGGTCTTGCGGCGCTCCACAGTGAATGGTAGAAGAAGTAGCTCAGTATCTGTAGGAGCTCAGGGTCTCCTGCCAGTATGGCGTGTTCTTCTTCGACCGGAGCTGCGCTGATGAGTGTCCTGTGTGAGCATAGAAGGCAGTCGCTGTAGTCTGCCAGGGCTAGGACGCTTCCTGGTGGCTCTCTGACTCTCACATCCGCGTATCTGCACACCTCGGCGTCCACCCGGCTTTCATTTTTGCTGGAATAGATTACGAGTGAGGTTGTGACACCTTTTCTCTTCGCTCTTCGCAGAGATTTTTTCGTCACTCTCAGGATATCGACGGGGATGGCCAGCAGGAGTTCATTTTCAGCTTGATACGAGATCTGCGAGATTTCGTCTATTATGTTGTTTCTGCCCTTAAGCATCCAGATGGAGGGGGTCTCCATCCTTGTGTCGTAGATCTTGCTGAGATGTTTCGTTAGAAATTCCCCCCTCTCCCTGAACGTGTCTAGAAGTCTTTCAAACGCAACTTCAGGCTTGGTCGCCGCGTATCTGCGCCTTCTCCCGGTCTGTATCTCCACCAGCCCCTTCGCTGCGAGGCTCTCCATGATGTCATAGACCCTCGGATGCGGTATCTTCGCGTCTCTGGCGATGTCGCTGGCTGAGGAGGCCCCTCTCGCGACCAAGGCAACGTAGGTCCGTGCCTCGCTCCTGTTCAGGCCCAGCTCTTGAAGGGCTGAGAGTGTCTTCTCGTCCGGCTGCATGGCAATCACTCCCGGTCCACCCGGGCATATATATCTGTTTTACTACAAAAAGTTATAAAATTGGGAAAGTGTTAAATAGGCTGCAGGCGAACCTAGGTTGGAGGTCTGAGGTTGGGAAGGTCTCTAATCTCCAAGAGGGCTATCACGAGGGTGCAGGCAATACTCTTGGTTGCTGCCATTGTCGTAGCCGCTGGGTCTGCATTTGCCGCTGCCTGGTTCCTAGCCCCGGTCCCATCGCCTACCACCGTCATGACAACGACCACCGTACCACAGCCTACCACAATCACGACTATGCCACCGCCGACCACCGTCACGACCACGACTATGCCGCCACCTACCACGATAGTGACTACGCGGCCTGCCAAGGTGACTCACCTAACTTGGTGGGCGCCCATACCCGAGGAGCCGAGGCGACAAGCGTATCTGAAAGCCATGCAGCAGTACTCGGAGAAGAACCCTGAGCTGCTACTGGAGTTTCATCATGTAGACGATCTGCCTGAAAAACTGAAGCTCGCGGTTCCAGCGGGCGTGGGGCCAGACTTCATACGATGGGCACATGATAAGATCGGTGAATTCAAGCTATTGGATCTCATCGTTCCTATAGAGGACTACATCTCTCCAGAGTTCAAGAAACAGATCCCGGACTACATTTGGGCCGCAGTTACACTGGATGGACACATATGGGGCATCCCCGAGACGGCGGAAAGCGTAGCGTTGCTGTACAACAAGGACATGGTTTCCGCCCCTCCGGCCACAATGGATGAGATGATAGCTATCATGCGTCAATATCACGACCCGGCCGCTGGCAAATACGGACTGTCCTATCCGGCGAACGTCTACTCCATATCCTGTTTCATTCATGCCTTCGGAGGCTACTACTACGATGACGCAAGGGATAAAGCGGGGCTAAATGATACAGGCACCATCAAAGGCGTACAGTACCTGTTTGAAAAGGTGAAGCCATACATGCTAGACGACTTGGATTACGGTGCTCAGGCAGCGTTGTTTGCGGAGAAGAAGGCTCCGCTTGCGATCAACGGTCCATGGTACTTTTCCGTTCCGACGGATGCGGGGGTGAACTGGGGGCTTGCCAAACTTCCAACGATCTCAGGGGTGGGGCCGCTCAAGCCTTTCATGGGTGTACAGGCGTTCATGGTGACCAAGAACTGCAAGGATATAGGCGCCACCGTCAAATTCCTTGAATGGATCACATCTCCCCCGGTGTCAGTGGACCTATCCGTCGTGACAGGCAACCTACCAGTCAACTTAGGGGCTTTGGAAGACAGTAGAATAAAGAACGACCCCATAAAATCGGTTCTCGCCGAACAGGTGAAGGACGCGATACCCATGTCAAAGAAGCCGGAGATGGGGCCGGTGTGGGGCAGAGGTTACGACGCCTTAAACACGATATGGGCCGGTACGAAGTCGATAGTCGACGGCCTCAACGAAGCTCAAAAACTCGTGGAAGAAGACATAAGAAAGATGCACGAGTGACAACTCGTGGCAGCTCGCACACCCTCCTCTTTTTTGATAAACAGAAAAACCCTACTCATCCTGATACTTCCGTCCCTCACTTTCTACTCGATATTCTTTATCTATCCCATCATCATGAACGTCGCCCTGGCGTTCACCAACAGAAGCATGTACCACTTCTACGAGTACGATTTTGTTGGCCTAGCCAACTTTGTGGAGATGCTGTCCTCCGCTGATTTCTATACCGTTATGGGACGTACGTTCTTTTGGGTGGTCTGCACGGTCTTCCTCCAGATCGGATGCGGCCTGTTTTTCGCGCTCTTCTTCACTTCCCCACACCTGAAGGGCAGGGGCATCTACAGGGGTTTGATGCTTCTGCCTTGGGCATTTCCGAACGTCGTCATGATTCTGGTCTGGAGAGGGATGTTTAACCCTAGCTTCGGAGTGATAAACGTCTTGTTTGGGACGAAGATCAACTGGTACAATTCTCCCGAATATGCCTTCCTAATGACTCAAGTCATAAACATCTGGTTGGCATATCCATTCCTGATGCTTTTGTTGACTGGGGCGATACAAAGCATTCCCACGGAGCTCTCTGAGTTGGCGGAGATGTTCGGATGCAGCAGCCTCCAGAAGCTTCGCTATATTACTTTCCCTCTCGTCAAGCCGATCTTGTCGTATGGCACCCTTCTCACGTCGGGGACAGCCTTCATGCAGTTCCCCGTCATATGGCTCTTGACTAGGGGAGGCCCGGGAAACGCCACTGACATAATCATGACTTGGGCGTACAAGGAAGCGTTCTACTCGCAGAGATTCGGCTACCACGCAGCCATCGCTATATTTGCCTCTCTGATCTCGCTGATCTTCGCGCTGTTCGCCATCAAGAGGGGAGGGGTTCTGGAAGGGATCAAATGAGCAAACAACTCAAGACGTTCTCTTACCAGCTCATAGCGATCCTTCTAATCGCTCTGGTAGGATTTCCGATCTACTGGGTCATCGTAACCTCTTTTGGACGGCCACGCGGAGGATTATTCACCGCCGAGTTTCACCTGATACCGAAAGACCCAACACTCGAAGCGTACGCAACCGCTTTCCAGTCCCCCCTTCTCCTCTGGCTAAGAAACAGCATGCTCGTGTGCATCCCCACAATCCTTCTGGTCGTTTTTCTCGCGGCTCCGGCAGCCTACATCATATCCAGGCACCGTTTCCGCGGGAGAAGATCTATCCTGATGTTCCTGATAACCGTGCAACTCATTCCCATAATGATAGCGTTGATGCCATTGTACTTGATCATGGCCGGCCTCAATCTACTTAATCTCTATGGGCTCGTGCTCGTGTACGCCGCTTCATTCTTGCCCTTCCACATGATCAACCTGAAGCTATTTTTTGACGCAATCCCACTAGAGATGGACGAATCAGCGTATCTGGCTGGAGCTTCAACCCTTCAGATCCTCTATCGGATAATCTTGCCGCTCGCCAAACCGGGGCTCGCGGTGTCCTTTGTGCTGGCCTTTATGGGGGTGTGGAACGAGTACATATTGGCAAGGACCTTCCTGCTGGATTCGAGCCAGTACACCTTCTCGGTTGCGTTCGGCGAGATCACCTTATATTGGCAGACACCGTGGCCTGTGTTCGCTGTAATGTCTATCATAAGCTCTGTACCCCTGATTGTAGTGTTCATCGCGGCGCAGCGGTACCTGAAAGAAGGGTTGCTGAGGGGCGGGATGAGGGGCTGATAGGATGGTAAGTGTGACGCTGGAAAACCTAACCAAGAAATTCGGGGAGACAACCGCTGTCGAGGACTTGAACCTAGAGATTGAAGACAAGGAGTTCTTGGTCCTGCTGGGTCCCTCTGGCTGTGGGAAAACGACCACGCTCAGGCTGATTTGCGGTTTGGAGGTTCCGACCGCAGGCCATGTCTACCTGGACGGCCGGGATGTGACGCACGCTCATCCAAAGGATAGAAAGATGTCTATGGTTTTCCAAAGCTACGCTCTGTACCCACACATGACGGCCTTCGACAACATAGCTTTCCCGTTGAAGATCAAGAAGAGCGGAAAGGAGGAGATAAGGAGGAAGGTCAAGAGCGTCGCACAGCTCTTGGGAATTGAGCATCTACTGGATAGAAAGCCGAGAGCACTCAGTGGCGGTGAAGCACAAAGAGTCGCTCTTGGCAGGGCGATCATAATGGAGCCCGAGGTCTTCTTGATGGACGAGCCAATGAGCAACATAGACGCGAAGCTAAGGGTCTACCTCCGAGGGGAGATAAAGAAACTGCAGAGGGACCTCCAAATAACGACGGTCTACGTCACCCATGATCAGATTGAGGCAATGACCATGGCTGACAGGGTTGCGGTTATCAGCAATGGGAGGCTTCAGCAGGTGAGTCCCTCACTAGAGCTGTATACCGACCCTAAGAATTCCTTCGTAGCAGGGTTCATAGGAAGCCCGCCCACGAACTTGATAGACTGCAGCATCATCGAGCGCGAGGGCAAACTTCTACTTGACGCGGGGGCGTTTACGGTGGATGTCTCGGAGTTGCTCGATGTCCTGAGAAATAGAGCCGCTGGATCTCAACTCATCCTCGGCGTTAGGCCCGAGCACATACACATAGTGCAGCAGAAGGTTGAGCGAAAGCCGGACTTCACCGCAAACGTCTTCATAATCGAGCCGCTTGGTCTAGAGACAATTGTAACGCTCAAGGTGGGTGAGAGGTTGATCTTGGCGAGGGCCCCGAGCGACTTCAGGGCAAACATCGGCGATGAGGTGGGCGTCGGCATAGACAAACAAAGGGTCTACATCTTCGACAAAAAGACCGGCGAGAGATGCGTTTAGCTCAGAGACCTCCAGCGAAAGGAGTAGTTTCTGATCGGTTCCGGGGATTTTGGCCGTGATAAGGGATCTAGGCGTTGCATTCGATCCAAAGTACAATTCCAGGAAGAGACTGATAGAGTTCAGTCTACGGGGATTCTCGCGGGCTACCAATCTCTACGTTGTCGGCGACTTGTGCTGCTGGTTTCCGGGCGCTGATCCGATGAGGCGTGAGGGAGACTTATGGAAAGTAACCATGCCTCTGTACGAGGGAAGCTACGGCTACGTGTTCGCAGTGGATGGATACGAGTGGCTGGTGGACCCCGATAATCCGGAGACAGCCAGAAGCCCGTACGGTACGGGATGCTCAGTTCTTAGGGTTGGCGGGGACCTGCTGAATGTGAAATGCACTAGAGCAGATGGAAAGATAGAGATGAGAGGCCTCTATCACGATCAAACCCCGATATTCCTAGATGTTAACAGAGAGAGCATCTACTTCAAGTTCAGAACGATGAGGGACGACGTATCCAAGGCGATCGTTGTGATCGAAGGAGACGGCAGAGAAGAGGTTGAGATGGAGAGACTCTGGTCAGACAAGCACTTCGACTACTACGAGGCTTGCACCCCACTCAGCGGCCCGATGAGTTACTTCTTTAGGGTGGTCGACAATGACAGTGTGGCTTATTTCTCCGCGTCGGGATACTCGAATGATGAAGACTCGGTTGTCAACTTCAATCTAGATCAATCGTCCAGGTTGTTCGAGATACCGGACTGGGTTAGGAGCGCGGTCCTCTATCAAATCTTTCCTGACAGGTTTTTCAACGGAGACACCAGCAACGACCCGCCACGTGTGGCCGAGTGGGGAGGGAAGCCGACTAGAAGCAATTTCTTCGGAGGTGACCTGAAGGGAATCATCGATAAACTCGACTACCTAACGGGTCTAGGTGTGGATACCATTTACCTCACACCGATATTCTGTTCTCATTCCAATCACAAATACGACACATACGACTACTATCGCGTCGATCCAAGTTTCGGCGACAACGAAACATTGGCGAAGCTCGTCAAGGAAGCACACAGCAGGGGCATAAGAGTGGTCCTCGACGGCGTGTTCCATCACACCTCCGATGAGTTCTGGGCGTTCAAAGACGTAGTGAAGAATCAAAGTGAATCCAGGTACAGCGACTGGTATTTTCCCAGGAAATTTCCAGTGAGGAACCGCGGGAACTTGTTGCTGAACGCCCTTCTTCGGCTACCCCTTCCCTCCCAGCTGAGAGCCTGGCTGAAGGTGAGGTTTCCGCCTCGGTACGAGACGTTTGCCGGGGTACCCGGCATGCCCAAACTTAACCTGCTCAATCCAGAGGCTGCCGAATACTTCTTGAAGACGGCTGAGCACTGGATCAGAGAAGCGGACATAGATGGATGGAGGCTAGACGTCGCCTTTGGCATTCCTCACCTATTCTGGAAAGATTTTAGGAGTAGAATGAAAGCAGCAAAGCCCAACGCCTACCTTCTGGGGGAGATAGGAGACGTGGAGTCCGATATCTCCCCGTGGGTTGGTGATGGAGCATTCGACGCTGTCATGAACTATCCGCTCAGGAGAACCATACTGGATTTCTTCGTGTGCGAAAGCATCGACGTGGAAGATTTTGACTACAGGCTAGCTGAAATGAGGGCCAAGCTGCCTAGGAAAGCCCTGTTCGCAATGTACAACCTACTGGGCAGCCACGACACCCCAAGGATCCTTACCCTGTGCGAAAGCGACATCATCAAGGCTAGACTGGCTGTTCTCTTCCAGATGACTTTTCCAGGCGCGCCCGCCATCTACTACGGCGACGAGGTTGGCCTTCAGGGAGGCAGCGATCCAGACTGTAGGAGAACAATGGTGTGGGATCCCTCTAGTTGGAACTTGGAACTCTTCAGCCATTACAGGAAGCTCATCGAGATCAGGAGGAAACACCCGGCACTTGTTCACGGTGACTTCAGCGTTGTGATCAAGAACAAGGAGAAGACGGTGTACGGGTATCGGAGGACCTACGGTGATGAGAGGATTACCATAGTCATAAACAATAGCAGCAAGAGGGCCGAGACTCGGTTAGAGGTCTGCCCTGAATGCCGATTTGCCGACCTCCTAACGGGCGAAGAGTATGAATCTCAAAACGGCAGCACTGCAATAGAGGTAGAGCCCAAAAGTGGGCTTATACTCCTTCAGAAACCGGCTACCGAAGCTGTAGGGGAAAGCAAAGGGGAGTGAAGTCATCTTTTCCGTCTCCTCGATAGTTGCCGCTTCCGCCTTGCGATATCCCTTCATCAGCATGCGGCTACAGAGAGAGGCCGAATAGTTCTCTGCTTCGCGTGACCAGTTGGTTCCGATCAGGCAGATTCGTTTGGCATCCCATCTTTTCCACAATGAAGGAAGCTTCAACTGCACCGAGTATGCCGGCGGTCCGCCAGTCGTGTCCTCCTAGGTATCCTGTCAAGAACCCGGCCACGTAGCCGTCGCTACCGCCAGATGGGTCCTTCATATTTCTGATAGCCGAAGGAACATGCTCAACTTCTTCCCTACTGTAGATGACGCTCGACCTGCTCTTCTTCTCTATCACGACCACCGTCAACATCGGCGGCCCAAAGTTTAGCAGCCCCTCGACTGAAGCTACTTTCAAACGGTCCAAGACGCCGGAGACCTCAGCATCATTGCCAAACAGAAAGCTGGTGTGCTTGATCATGCCTTTCAGGTATTCAGGGATTTCCGTGAAGGGATCGTTTCCTATGTCAAACGACACCAAAGCACCGTTCTGCCTAGCTGAACTTGCGCAACGGACGTTGAACCTGTAGTCGCCAGAAGAGGAAAGGTGAACAACCTTACTCTTTCTGATCATGCCGACCGGCACCTCCATCTGTCCGGAGTACTTCTCCGGCCTGAAGTTGAGGAATGTGATCTGGTTGCCTTCGGGGTCAGAGAAAATCAGGGTTTGCCTCGTCTTTTGCCCGGGGACGACCGTTACGCCGCTCAGATCCACCCTGAGTTTGCCCAGATGACGCTCGTAGCCTGAACTTCTGAAGTCATCGCCAACGGCCGACACGATGCCTGTCCTCAGGCCCAGCTTGGCCGCCATCGCAGCTACGTTGGGAGCCCGCCCCCCGAAGAAGGTGCCAGAATCGATAACCTCGGCCTCGAAATTCCTCTCGGGCAATCTAGTGACCTGGAAGATTTGGTCGAGTGTTAAGCTTCCAACGACAAGGATATCAAGTCTCTTGTGGAGCGACAAAGTCAGCCCCGCCGCCAAAAAGGTCTTACCGAGGTATGCGAAGACGCCCTAATAAGCGATCACATCTCAGATCGATTGACCAAGCACGCCTCTTGAGACAGGACGTGGATAGAGACATTGAGGTATGGACCGCAGAGGCTGAGCCTGCTACTCTGATGAATGCGTTGGAGTTCTGCTGGACGAGATGAAAATAGTGGGGATCGCTTGCATCTACTGTCCGCAGTATTTCGCTGTCACCGGATTGGAAAATGGGAACATCAGGTTCGAATGGTCGATCGATCGACATTGATTGATCGTCGATCGGTTGCTAGTGTCATTCCTCGCTACCTATGCTGTAGTCGTGAATGCCGGACGGAATCCGAATTATCTCAAAGCCTATATATCTTCCAGTCGACCTCAGAATTGTGTGGATATGGTGAAGTTAGTCGCATATTGCGGGCTCATATGCTCGGATTGCCCAGCCTTTTTGGCGACACAAAAGAACGATGATGCCGAAAGGAAAAGGGTAGCGGAGCTTTGGTCAAAGGAGTATGGGGGTTCCATCAAGCCGGAGGAGATCAACTGCGATGGCTGCGTCTCGACCGGCGACAGGATCTTCACCCACTGCAGGGTATGCGAGATAAGGAAGTGCGGTCAGAGCAAGAACGTCCAGAGCTGCGCCTACTGCTCGGAATACCCCTGCGAGAAGAACAAGAGCTTCTTCAAGTTAGTGCCTGACGCCCAGAAGGTCCTCGATGAGGTCAGGAAGGGCCTGCCTTCCTATTAGAAAGCCCATAGGACAGACCTCCACTCACGCCTGCAACGAGGGTAGCTGCCCTTCTTAGGATCGTATTCGGCTTTCCTCTCGAACTCCCTTGTGAGCGCGCACTGCATTTGGCGACCAACATGTGCTCAATGAAAGAGTAAAACGGCTCTTCGTCGGTCGTTCTGCGGCGGGCCGCTGCGTGAAGAACACCGTGTTGGAGCTTTCTCTCTCGATCGATCATCAGAATAAGCGGAATGAGCGCCGCAGTAAACAGCGAGCTCACGATAGGTTCCTTTGACATGAAGACCGACAGCGTAAGCGCCGCTGCATTCATGTTTCCCAGGGTCGAGGAGTGGGTTTTTCTGGGAAGGTCTTGCTGAGCGTTTTCCCGGTCGGTATAGTTGGAATTACCCGAGAGGCGATTGAATTGCCAAGGGGATTGTTCTGCGCCGTCTTGCGACGGCGAGGGTTGTGATGAAGAGAGCTGCGGTGAGTAGGCCTGCGAAGAGGTAGATTGTGTGGGGAAACGCGTCAAAGGTGGTTGAGGTGAAGAGGATAAAGGTTCCAGCGAAGACTGTGAGCCACAGCGGCTTGTTGTATTTGTAGACGGCTTGGCCTTCGAGGGGTTTGAAGGGGAAGGCCGAGTAGAACGCGGACATGGTGGCGATGAGGAGCCCGGAGTCGCCTGTGATCTTGTAGCCCAGAATTAGGAAGGCGTAGAAGGGGAGCATGAGTGTGAGGGTGCAGAGTATCTTGAGGGTTGCAGCCAACCCTGCTTTTCTTTCATCGAGCTCTCCTTCGTAGTCTGTTCTCCCAGGTGATCCGAATGGGAGGAGGAAGCCGAGTCCCGATATGGTGAGGGCAATTAGGCCGTAGAGCCAGATCCTGAATTCGCACCAGACGTCGAGTGCCGCCGCGGTTGTAAAGGCGAAAAGCTGTGAGAGAACGAAGACCAGCACCACCGTTATCATTACGTGTGGGAGGACGGAGAGGAGGGATGTGGGATCTGCGAAGCTCGGCAATCCGTGGACCTCGACGTAGGAGAAGATGAGGAGCAGGACCAGGGCTGAGAGCATCATAGATAGGAGCTCGGCGGCTGAGACTAGTTTCCTGCGCTTTCGGGCCACGACCTCCTCGCTGGTTAGCTTCTTGAACGTTTTCTCGGCGTAGAACTTCAGGAAGTCCTTGACGGGTTTCGGGATCTTCAGTTCCGAGAGGGCGGCGTTGATCTGCTGGCCGAGGCCCGTCGCGCTCATCACCGCGGTTACGCCCACCGTCACTCCTGCGCCCACTGCAACCGCAGCCGACGCTGTCTCCAAGGAAGGTGTGGCTCTGACTAGTGATGGGGGTGCTGCTTCCCGTTCGACGGTGAATTCGGCGGCTGAGCTGGTGGAGCCCTCGTAAATGTTGTTCCCGGGCCAGGAAACCTCTACAGCCCAGTGTCCCTCTTCTTGGGCGTTGAAGAGGTGTGTGAAGGAGCCGTTTGAATCGCTCAGTGTCTCCTCGGTTATCGTTGTCCCGTTGGGGCTTGTGAACGTTAGGGTGATCTTCACTCCTTTGATCGCTGGGGTCACTGCTCCTGAGATTGTGATGGCCTGGCCTGCAGTTATCTTTCGTGGGGAGACTGCGCAGGCGATTTGGCTTGGCTGTCGTATGTAGGTGGATTCGGAGGAGCTGATGTGGAAGGTGTAGTTCGCTGCCTCTGCGGCTAGCTCTTCACGCCAGAACAAGATCTCGAAGGGGCTCCTCTCACCTGCTCTGATCTGGGGTATTTCCGCATAGTATCCTCCGAGGGGCCACCCCTGCTCGTCATAGAAGTCAGCCGCTACGATCACTCTGGTTGCGTCTCGGTCTCCGGTGTTGGCGACCTCTCCCGCCAGGACAAGGTAGCCACGTTCATCGATGTGGGATGTGTGGGAGAGGACCTCGAACTCCCTGTAGGGAATCCTAGGTGTCGTGAGGCATGTGGTGGTCAGCTCATAGGTGACGTTCCCTTCGATCGGGGCGGAGTAGGTTGTGAACGCTATCTTTTGGCCGGGGACGAGGACGCTCATGGGAGCTGGATAGTATCTCGTATCAACTATCCTTCCTGCGCTGTCGTAGAAGGCCGCGTAGACGCAGACAGAAGACAAGTACTGGTCGCCGCTGTTCATCAGCTCACCTGTTACGGATGCGGATCCGTACCTTGACCGCAACCTGCGGTTGAGGATGACTAGATTCCTGTAGGGCTCCTCGTCGGTTGCAGCATATTTGACGGATATGTCGTAGGTTGCAACCTTCGCGCTCGCCTCCTCATCTAGGAGGACTGTGAGAAAGGGGAGCTTGTCGCCTGGGCCAAGCAGGTTGTTCGGTATCTCGATGCCGTCTTCAATCCTGTAGGTGCCTAACATGCTCCCGATGGGGCCTGCGAGGATCTTTTCTCCTTGGGTGTCGTAGAAGGTGAGCTCAACCCCGACGTCCTTGATGTTCTTTGTGCCGGTGGCTTGGATCACTCCGATGACGTGGAAGAAGTTGCCCTCGTAGACCTCTTCTCCCTTTGAAAGCGACATCCGGTCTATGTAGGATTTGTGGTCTATGACCATTGCCTCAGCGTCGTTTGCCTGAGCTCCCATCGGCAACAGCAGCAAGCTCAGAACACAGGCAGCCAGGAGCACCGGGGAGGAGGTGAGAATAACGTGAGCTGCCCTCATATGTTGCAGCCTTCACTCGTTCGGGGCAGAAACTACGCATATAAGACTTGCCGAGCGATGGATCCGTCGACGAATCGATCGGGAAATGCATGCCCATGCTCGATCGGTCATGAGATGCTGCTTCGTATGTTTTCGAGTCGTTCTCGAGCCTCGTCGCTCGATCGAGAGATCCCCCTTACACATCTTAGACATGGCGATTCCTCGGCAGAGGTCTTCTTGGAATTTCTAGCTGAGATAGGGTCCTGTAAGTTTTTGTTTTCTTGGAGGGACTTGATGGTCCGGGGTAGATGTAGGCATCACTCTAGGTTGCCGGGGCTGCAGGCACGCAGGTCGATGGTTCGATCCTCTTGAAACGCTCTTATGCTTCTACAGGCAATGATGACTCACAGGTCCACGGTCTTTCTTTATGAGTATGAAGAAGATGGTTGAGGGCTTCGTTCACAGATCTGGGGTTCACTGCGAGTCCTCTGCTTTG
>Ga0315309_1000254_pt1 | contig 31956 bp, 32 predicted proteins | sample TDP4_MG_FD_203080 | JGI IMG/M metagenome (GOLD analysis project Ga0315309, IMG submission 203080) | Freshwater sediment microbial communities from Lake Towuti, South Sulawesi, Indonesia - TDP4 | ecosystem: Environmental > Aquatic > Freshwater > Lake > Sediment | place: Indonesia: South Sulawesi...
CTCACTGTTAACGGTCTCTTGTGAACGATTGTGTATCTTTCTGGCCTTATGCTAGCCCCCTCCACCAGTGCCCGAGCCGCCAAGTCTCGGCCTATGCCGAGCCTTCTCAGACTAGGACTAGCGCCGAAATCTTGCAGCATCTGTTTGATGTTTCGCCATTGATATTTCGTCTCTCTCCACCAGTTGGGGTTGTGCTCCTCATGGTACCTCGCCAATGGTATCGCTCCAAGTCCACATTGCTCTCCATGCATCGCGGGCTTATCCGCGTTTAGATCAATGAAGTGCGAGAAGAGGTGCTCTGCCCCCGAAGCAGGCCTAGATGAACCAGCAACGATCATAGAGACACCGGAATTCAGTAGCGCCTCTACGAGGCTCTTGACCGCCTCCTTCCTTGGGGCTGTCCTTGGGAGTTCGATCAAGTCTGTCATCGCATGAAAAGCAAGCCTCGCAGCTCGCTCGCAGTAGTACTCGCCCTTCTCATCCCTGCCGAGCTCCCAGTCCTTCAACGAAGTAACCTTGGCCACGACATCTGCATATCCAGCTGAGATCATCCTACTCGGAGCGTTCGCAAGAATCTCCAAGTCCGCCACAACGGCTACAGGTGGATTAGCCTGTAAGGAGCTCTTTCTGCGGTTCTGAATGATTGATGCAATTGGCGAGGCTATGCCGTCATGGGATAGGCCAGTCGGCACAGAAACGAAAGGGAGGTTATTCTGGTATGAAGCAATCTTTGCCACATCAATCGGAGATCCGCCCCCCACTGCGATACAGAAGTCGTGTTCCCTTAATTGCTCGCTAACTATTCTCGCATTTTCAGTGTTGGCCTTTTCTATGATGGCTTCGTTGACGGAATAGTTCGCGTTTTCAAGAATCTCCTTTGCTTCCTGGCCGGCGATGCTCTTCGTGATAGAGTCTTCGACAATGAGGCATCTTCGCCCTATGTCAAGACTGTCTGCAACCTCATCCAACTTGAGTAGGCATTTCTCGCCGATAGCGATCACTCTAAGCGGTATCTCGTGTTCCCTTCCACACTCGCACCTCCACGCGTAAGGAAACTTGAATCTCAGAACCATGTCTCGTCGACTCTGCTAGGCGCTCATGTCAAATCTTGCATCTGGCAAACTCCCTTCTGCTTCCTTCCGAGGCCGAACTTTGACGAAGGATTCAATGACCCTGGCCAGAAGAGTTGTAATCGTCACCACGTGCACCCTTTGAACTGTCACACATGATTGGGCTATGCCGATAAAGCTTTCAGGCTTTCACGGACCAGAGCTGAACTCAATTTGATCTAGGCAAGTTCGCTCAATCCGAGATCCCGCATATATGCAGAAAGTCTCGGAAAGGTGGCCCTTGTCCAAGCGAATATATATCCAGAATTTCGGTCATAGTTAAGGAGCGGGGAATGATTTAGGCTTGGGCAGACGATTCGACTTTAAGAGATATTTGAACATTCGAAGCGCGCGTTGCTCGTCGTTCTCGCCTGATGGCGCGCACGTTGCATTTCTGACGAACATAACAGGCGTGCCTCAGGTCTGGCGTGTTGCCTTGGATGGAGGATGGCCAGAGCAACTAACCTTCTATAGCGAAGAGGTTTCGTTCTGTCGTTACGCGCCCGCGGGTGATCGACTGATCTTCGGTATGGATCAAGGTGGAAACGAGAGGACCCAATTCTACTTAGTAGAAAACGGGGGAGAACATATTGAGCAGCTTACTGACAAATCTCGCGTAATCCACGCGTTTGGAGATTGGGCTGCAGACGGCCGATGGATAACTTTCTCCTCAAATGAGCGGCATGAAGCCTTCTTCGACGCCTATGTAATGGATGTGGAATCAAAGGAAAGCCGGCGCATTCTTCAACATGACGGAACGAACTATGCCGTCTGCTTCACACCTGACAAGAGAAGAGTATTAGTTCGCCGAGCGAATACCAACCTTGACCGAGACCTATACCTTGTCGGTCTGGAAGACGGTTTCGTTTCCCACCTGACACCACACGAAGGCGAGGCCGAATACTCGTCCGAACGTTTCTCTCCTGACAGCAAAGGGCTTTACCTTGTATCCAATCAGAACCGAGAGTTCACTGCCCTCGTCAGTATGGACTTCGCGACACAGAAGACGAACGTTCTAGCGGAGGAGAAATGGGATATCGACCCTGCCGCTCTTTCGGGTGACGGAAAGAGAATCGCTTTCACAATTAACATTGATGGCTACAGCGAACTCAGGATATTGGATCTGGCGGAGGGTGGTTCAAGGCGAGTTCAAGGCATCCCGCCGGGAATCGTTGATGAGCCGACTTGGTCACATGACGGACGCTTTCTAGCCTTCACGTTCACCGGAGCAACTTACAACCCAGATGTCTGGTTGTACTCGATGGATGAGGATCGTGTTCGACAGTTGACCTTTAGCGGCCGGGCAGGCATCCCCAGAAGCAGCTTTGTAGAACCCAATCTCCTTCATTACAAAACCTTTGATGGGCGACAGATTCCGAGTTTTCTGTACCTCCCTCAAGATGTGCCGCCAAGTTCCAAAGTACCCGTAGTGATCCATGTTCACGGCGGGCCAGAATCTCAGGTTCGGGCTTCCTTCAATCAAGTGATTCAGTACCTCTTGAACAGCGGCTACGCGGTCTTCGCGCCGAACGTTAGGGGAAGCAGGGGCTACGGAAAGACATATGTCCACCTCGACGATGTGCGGAAACGATTGGACTCAGTTCAGGATCTGAAGTATGCGGTACAATGGTTAGCGCAGTCTGGACATGCGGACGAAAAGAGAATCGCAATCATGGGTGGAAGCTATGGAGGATTCATGGTTCTCTCGGCGGTGACGCAGTATCCCGAACTCTGTGCAGCAGGAATCGACCTCTACGGCATCGCAAACTTTCACACTTTTCTCAGGAACACTGGGCCGTGGAGGAGGAAATTGCGGGCTGCTGAATATGGAGACCCTGAGAAGGACGCCGACTTCCTTCGCGAAATCTCACCTATACACTATGTGGATAGGATTGTGGCACCATTGATGTTTGTCCAAGGCACGAATGATCCGAGAGTTCCTCAATCTGAGACGGATCAGATGGTCGAGGCACTTAGAGCAAGGGGTATTCCTGTGACGTACGTTCTATTCGACGATGAAGGGCATGGCATTGTGAAGCTCAAGAATCGCATCGCTGCATACGAGGCGATAGTAAAATTCCTTGACAAGCATATTGGGGCCTTTAGAGGAAAATGAGATCCTTTTTGATCGTGGAAAGCGATGCAGAAGATAATTGCACGAATCATCGGATCAGCTCAAGACGGTGGAGTGCCTCAGATTGGTTGCCGTTGCACAAGATGCGACTATGCTAGAACAAATCCGGAGCATACCCGCTATCCTGCGTCTCTTGCGATTGTCCGGCCAAGCGGAAAGGTCCTAGTCGTGGATGTGACTCCGAGCCTACCCAGGCAATTGGATCTGCTTAGGGATCTTCCTCCAAGTAGGGATAAGGTTCTTCCTGACGCTGTTCTCTTAACTCATGCGCATGTGGGACACTACGCAGGTCTGATTTTCTTCGGTAGGGAAGTCGCGTCAACCAAGGGATTGCCTGTCTACTGTACTCCGCGAATGAGACACTTCCTAGAGTCGAACAAGCCGTACAGATACCTTGTCGAAAGGGGCGAGATCCACATCAAGGATCTAAAGTGCGGCGAGACTCTGATATACGATGGAGCGCTTCGCATCATCCCAGTAGAGGTTCCTCATAGAAATGAGGATGCTGAAACATTGGCGTTCATGGTCAAGTCCAAGAGGAGCCTATTTTACGCACCCGACTTCGACAATTATACTGAGACAATTGATCGTTGCATAAGAGATAGCGACATTTCTATGTTGGACGGCTCTTTCTGGTCCCCCGAGGAGCTAGTCGATCGAGTCTTCGACGAGATTCCTCATCCGACAATTATGGAGTCAAGAGAGAGGCTGAGAGGCTACGAGAACCGGATCATCTTCACTCATATGAATCATACGAATCCTGTTCTGGATCGAAACGGCCTTCTTCGGGCAGAACTAGAAAAGCAGGGCTTTCGGATTGCGGAAGAAGGATTGGATATCTTCCTGTGACTCTTACCTTCTCCGAGTCCTGACGGTCACTCCGATGCGGCGAAATTGTGTACGATAGTTGCGCAAGACTTATCGGCACCTGCGAGGCCGTGTAGTCGCGAACTGAGAAGAAGTAGCTTCCTTTCAGGACGCTACTTCTATTTCTTTACTTGACCAAACCGCGATTGCGTAGACGTTCATCTTCCTCAACGAAGACTCCTATCCGTTTTGCTATGATGTTGACTGGCTCCATTTGGCTGCGGAGTTGGCTGGCTAGTGAAGCCTCCTCTGGCGAGAAGATCTTTTTTAGAATCGCTATCTTAACATTCGAAGGTGTTCTAGGAAAACTGTTGGGGAGCTTGTCCAAGGCGTCGGCAAGCCTCTCATAAACAGATTCTTCCATTTCGCCTCTCCTTCCTTGCTCCAAGAGGTCTGTTGAACTGATCTGAAGATGAGACACAATAGGTCGTGGGGCACGCTGGCGAACGTTACTTGGTTGCCAGTGTGTATTTGCAGCCGAGCTTGGAGAAGGCTTTGTCAATCTTTGAGATCAATTCGGTCATTTCAAACCAAGTTGGGTTATGTTCCCATTCAAAGAAGAAGTCGTAGTCGCCCAGTGTGTGACCAGACTTGCTGATCGATGATTTCTTGACCATGGTCATGGTCTTCTTCTCTGTTGCACCACTGTTTGAGAGAGCAAATGCTCCCTCTGGACCTTTTGGGGTGCTCGGCACTCCTTCGAGACCTGCCATGAAATGAAAGTGTGCAACTCTAGGCATCTCTCCAGCAATCTTCTGAAGCTCCTTCAAAGCATCCATAATTGGCGGCCCATAGATCTTGACATAAGTCTTCAAAGCTATCTCTTCCCATTGAACTGAATCTCTGATCGGTAGCTATTTAGTGCTTGGGACAGCCTCACGCGAGGCTTCCAACGACGCCTAGCAGAAATATGGAACCATAATATTGTTTCGGTCACGTGGAAATGAAACTAACCTGTGCCTTTCGACTAAAGGGGGTGCGCTTGCAATCTTTTTGATTTGTGGATGGCATATGTCAAGCGAGCCTGGTGGAGGAGTGTGGTCGCCATTATTACAAAACCAATCCTGACCTGATTTGGCATAAAAGCCATGATCCCCAACGTCTCCAATATTGGCACTGGATGCAGACAATAGCATAGCTCTGAGGAGAGAGTTGTCCAGGATATGGCGAGGAAGTCTCCAAAGCTTTTGACAGATTTGGCATGCGACCGAATTCGATTACCTCGAAGGATCTGCATCACAACGTATGAACCCGTGAGAGCCAACGATAAAGCCAGGGCGTAATGTCCGAAGTTCTGGAGCATAGTTGGTGGAAGGAGACCTCTCTTGAAAAGGGCTGCCAGCAGAAATATGATTCCACCGATGAAGACTGTGTTTAGCGACGAGAGGAAGCCGTGGGATAGAATCACAGACGCGACGAGAAGAGATGCTACTGCGATCCCCGCTGCTATCGACGAGTGAACTTGGACTTCATAGGGAAGAATAGTTGAGAGCGCACTGAAAGCAATAACCGCGATGCTGTAGAACGCGATGATTCGAAGGCTCATTATCCTAACTATGTTAGCCTTTAGTTCTTTCCAGAATGACTGAATTGGCCTTGCGGTCAACCCGCGAAATCCTCCTTTGGGAATTTTAAGATACCAGCAATTAAGGGTGCCACCGAAACCCTACTGAGCAACTCCTCATTCGATGACTCTTCTTGATTTTCTCAGTCTGACATTGCAGAATGGGCACATGAGCTGATAATCGGAGAACTCTGTTCCACACTGAGGGCAGTACCAAGTCATTGCTATCACATTTCGACGCCAAGTCGGGCGAAGTCTATCTGAAGATCTGTGAGCAGCCTTATCATTGCTTCTTTCTCCTTATCTGCAGCTGACCGGGTGCGAGATTCTCGGTCGTTGGTGAAGATAATCTATCAAATCCGAAAGATTAGTCCATATCATCGACGCAGTAGGAGGTCTCGTCGATTATCTGAAGGACTCTACAACGTGCACTGCTCGAGATTCTAGGAGAAAACCGTAGCGTTTATATGAAATCGTTGTTGCGTTTGTTGGGGTTCCGAGGCTTAGCTTTGCCTTATGATGTTGTCGTTGTGGGGTGTGGTCCGGCGGGAATATTCTTAGCTCTTGAGCTAGCACAGGCATCTAAGCTGTCCGTACTGATGCTTGACAAGGGCCCCGACATGACCAAGCGCAGGTGCCCAGCTAGCAGGGGACTTGGGTGCGTTAACTGCAATCCATGCACTCTCCTCAGCGGCTGGGGGGGCGCTGGGGCCTTCAGCGACGGCAAGCTTACCCTGTCACCTGAAGTTGGGGGCTGGCTCAGCGAGTACATAGGAGGCGAACGGCTCGCCAAAGAGATCGACTATGTGGATAGCACATACCTGAGGTTTGGCGCGCCAGAAAGGCTGTACGGGGTGGACGCAGACAGAATCGAGGAGATTGAGCGCAAGGCTGCATTGGCCGGACTGAAGCTTGTTCCTGAAAGGCTGCGGCATCTCGGAACAGAGAAGTGTGCTCAAGTTCTTCGAGAGATGAGGCAATCTCTACAGGGAAGCGTTGAGGTCAGAACGGACACGGAAGTCACGAAGCTACATGTGGATCATGGGCGAGCAGTAGGCATCGAGACGGCTGACGGAGAGAAGATTTCTTCAAAGTATGTAGTTGTGGCGCCGGGTAGAGTTGGCGCGGAGTGGCTTAGCTCTGAAGCCCAGACGCTCGGCTTGAAGACATTGAACAACCCGGTCGATGTGGGAGTTCGGGTGGAGGTTCCCGCTGCGGTCACCGAGGAGTTGACGGATGCATTATACGAGCCGAAGTTCATCTACTTCTCGAAATCTTTTGATGACAAGGTTAGGACGTTCTGCTTTAACCCCGTTGGCGAAGTCATAACAGAATCCTACAACGACGTGATCACAGTTAATGGTCAAAGCTACTCTGAGATGAAAACTCCGAACACGAACTTCGCAATCTTGGTTAGTACCTCATTCACCGAACCATTCAAGGAACCGATTGCCTACGGAAAGTATCTTGCAAGACTCGCGAATCTTCTCAGCGGAGGAATAATGGTTCAGAGATTCGGAGACCTTGAGGCTGGAAGACGCTCAACTGAGGAGAGAATTGAAAGAAATCTTGTGAGGCCAACGTTGAGATCAGCTACTCCGGGAGATCTCAGCTTCGTCCTTCCATATCGATACCTCTCAGACATAAGAGAGATGCTTCACGCATTGGATCTTGTCTCACCGGGGATTTGTGCGAAACACACGCTCTTGTATGGAGTTGAGGTAAAGTTCTACTCTTCGCGTCTTGAGTTGACTGAGAACCTTGAAACGAGAATCAAGAACCTTTTTGCGATTGGCGATGGTGCTGGAGTGACGAGAGGTCTGGTGCAATCATCAGTTTCAGGCGTTATTGTTGCGCATGAGATCATGAAACGAGAAGAAATTAAGGTGAGGACGATATGATCATGAACTTGTCCAAACTCTTGTGATTCTGTTATGAGTTTGTGGGTTATGCATGGAAAAGGTTTTATGAGCAGTCAAATGAACACGAACGGTTCAAGGAGTAGATAGTCATGGCAGAGATGTTCTGCGTCAAGTGCAAGAAGAAGGTCGTCGTCGACGACAAGAATGTTAAGAGAGAGTTGACATCGAAAGGAAGACCGATGCTAAGAGCGACATGCCCGAACTGCGGAACGAAGATGACGAAGTTCACGAAGTAGTTCCCTGACGCTTTTCGTCCCAGTCTCTCTTACAATTGGGCGGCTCTCTTCTCACTGAAAAATCCCGACACGTGAACTCAGACATTAGCAATCATCGACAGTAATCACTTTTGCCCAGTGATCATGTGAGGCGTATCGCCTCTTTTTCTCGAAGAGATCAGAGGCGTACTTTTCCTACTCCGTTAACGATGTCTAGCTCAGTTCCGTACTGAAGAGATAGTTTCTTGATCCTTTCCAGAATTGCTTTGGCGGGTTTACCTTCTGCTAAGGTCGGTCTTCCCCTTTGAGATCTAGGTTTCTGAAATCCTAGTGTGACAGGGTATAACTGCAATTCACCGAGTGCCCCGTCCTCAAGAGTGAACTTCGCAATCGCGCCTTCCCAGAAGACACGGTCATATGTGAACCATCTGAAGCCTCCCGCATCTTTCTTTCCTCCTCTTCCCCTTGCGTCATATAGATCCGCGGGAGTCGCATTCCACATAAGCCCATATCTTTCATAGACATCCGAAGGCTGAAAGCGAACCGTCTCATTCATGAAGATGAAATTCCCAAGACTGTACAGGATTGGCTTTCGCTTGTAGAGCTCAATTCCTCTGAGCAGATGCGGCCCATGGCCAATTATCGCGTGTGCACCAGCGTCCAAGCATTTCTTGCAGAAAATACGTATGAACTTCGCTGGGATCTCTCTGTTCGCTCCGTCGGGCTCGTGCGCATGTAAGCTTACAAGCACATAGTCAGACTGTCTTCTCGCATCCTTGATGGACGCTGCGATCCCTTTGACATCAGCCTCGTTGGGGGAAGTTAGGATTTCAGGTTTTCTTCCTCCAGCGAATTTTAGATTCATCAGCGAGATTACTCCGCCTTTTTCCTTGCGGATCGGCGCTCCTGTCTCCTTGAATATTTGCTTCAACTGACGCATCATCTTGTGTGGGAGGATCAGCTTCGCCTCGTACCGTAGAGGATTCAGCCCTGGTCTTCCGATCATGTCCCGTCGCGTTTCCCCTGCTCTGCCGAACGAAGGAAAGGTGGACGATGCGGAAATCAGGGCCACACGTCCGTTCTTTGTTTCTAAGTAAGCTGGGCTTCTGGCCTCCGCTAGGTTTCTTCCAACGCCCGCGTGAACGAGTCCTATCTGATTGAGAGCCCGTGTTGTCGAGAGAATTCCGCCTTCTCCGAAGTCTACTGAGTGATTGTTTGCTGTTGCGTAGAGGTTGAAGCCCATCCACTTCAATTCCTCAGCCATGAAAGGCTGGGCCATGACATATGTTCCGCCGCTCTCGGCAGAAGGGGCCGACTCAAAGTTACCCAATAGCATTTCCAAGTTCGTAAAAGAGACATCAGCTGATCTCAGGATCCGCAACATCGAGAGGTAAGATTCCTCATCGTAGACTGATAGTCGCATCGTGGCGAGAGAATCTCCTGTCGCTACTATCGAGATCATGCCCATCACTACTAGCCTGTGCCGCTAATTTCCTGCGAATCTATAGAAATAGCTATCGGATTCCTACGGCCTGAGTCATGACTCGCGATAGCGGACGGGGCAAAAGAATCGGTTTGTTGACAAGAAGTTGGATCTTGATCTATCTTCTTCTCTGAAGGAGTCCGGCCCTACTCTTTCCTATTTTTTTCCTTCCAGAGGATTGTACTTCCTAAGCCATTCTCTTTCTTCTTGGCTCCCTGGAATCAAAGGTTCAGGACTTCTCGTTTGGAAGTTGCCCAAGTAGATCTTCGACATCATTAGCGAACACAGCTTGGGAGATCCTAATCTTCTCTTTGGATGAGGCCGCAGTCTAAGCATCGCCATATCTTGAACTCGATACTATTGATCACATATTTTCTGTTCCGGTGTTGACACTTCAAGGTACGCGGTCGTTTGGCCTCGAGGATCATCGTCTCTGTTCTAAGCTTAGCCATTTCTCATTAGCCCAAGAAAGACGACTTTGCATTCGAGCTTTTGAGGATTTCTGACTCCACTGGAATAGGCAGGGCTTCCACTGAAGTATTATGTGGACCCAGCTATCCGATCCTCTCATTCACCAAGCGCCGCAATCCTCCAACAAGACTCAAACAGATCTTCGCTGTTCGTCATGTGTGATACTGTGGCTGATACACTGGGGGATATCCCGATCTTGCCAAGGCTTCCGTTACCTCATCAACCACCTTATCGACCTTTCGTAGTGCGTGGCAGATCTCTCTTAGTATTTCCATAAGAGGCACTTTGGATGCCTGGTTGGGTGTTGCTAGCAATGATTCAATTAAAACCTTTGATGGAATCCGAGTCTCAACCTGAGCACATCATTCCTTCATGTTTGATTTGCCGTAGCTTCCAAAACTATGAGTCATCTTGCCTGCGAAGATCTCCTATTAGGTTACGGTAGTGTGAGTCCCGGCGGCCGCACCGGTTCCTTTTTCCCTCCAATTTGAGGAGTATGGAATAGGCTACATGTCTGATGTGAACGCATCGTATTCAACGGGGCGAGTACTTGAGTAGCAAGAATACAGGGGCTGGTGAGGCGGGCTTCCTTCAACATCGCGGGCAACCAGAACAACTATATGTCGCCAAAGGCAAGTTGCTTTGGGGAATATGGATGCTTTTCATAACCCTAGGCAGGTTTAGGAAGAAGCCTACCAAGCAGATGCTTGCGGAAATGCAGAAGCTCTTTGAACAGCCAGTCGAGGGAGGCAAGATCTTAGGCATCTACTGGACGCTTGGCAGGTACGATGGAGTCGTCATATCCGAATGTCCAGACGAGAAGACGCATATGAAGATCATGTTAAAGTTCGCAGAGTTTGTTTCAACTGAAAGTCTCGTTGCGGTTTCTGGGGAAGAGGCAAGTAAGCTCGTGGAGTAGTTCTCGAAACTGCTGGAAAGAGAGCCTTAATCTGGCTAGCTAGAAGAGTTGAAGTTGCTCAGTTCGCACCTGGTCAGAGATTCACGCATTCCCGAGTCCCAAGAATTCGCACTTGACACGGCGCCGAGAGTGTGACCCCGCCCGGTCCACTACTCTACCCTACTGAGCACACAGAATGGCCTTACGGGTCTAGACTTATCACGACGTCGTGTCCCGGGGGCTTTGTGAAGCAGCAGACTCAGAGGCAGGTGCCACAACCGCTCCCTCCCTCTTCCGCTGAACGCATCTAGGCAGGCAATTTGCGCATATCCTATTGTGGACAAACTTCGACAGCGATATTCTCGTGAAAACCCAGAAGAGAGCCATCAAGATAATGAATGAATCCACCTCAACGCTTCGCAGTTGGCTATCCAGGCCAATAAGGATAAAGGTCATTCCAATTACGAAAGATGCGCCTATCACGAGCCTGAGTAAGCTACTTCGACTATTCGAGAGAGGCATGGAGAGACCTAACAGTGCGGCTGCAACGCCTAACTCAGTTAGGATCCACGCTTCTTGCGCCGGATCCACTCCAGCGGAGTATGCGGCTGTCAAGGAAATGGAGATGAGAGCCCCCGTCAGCAGGCCTGTACACCCGGCGCAAAAGCTTCTTCCCCCAAGGCGAAGCTCGTGCCCAGAGAATCCCTGGCATTTAGGGTGATGTTTGAGTGTCACGTGCGGCACCCACGCCGAGTCCTTGGGGCCGCAAGCCTTTGTGCACGCGGCCGGAAGAAGAGCTGCGATTGATCCCATGATGCAGAGGGTCACGTAGAACGAGGAGATGATCTCTTTTCTCCAAGGAAGGTCTTGAGCGACTAGAATGGACGCCGGGAATGCCGAAACTACGCATGCCCCAACAAAGGAGAGAGTCAAGAGGCAGAGTCCCGTGAGGTCTGGGAAGAAGAGTCGACCCACGATCAACCCGACCTAGAATAGACTTCTCAACTGACTCAGAAGTGCTCGATTCGCCATGTATCTATAGGTTCTCCTCTTGAGTTGGTTTGATGAGATGATTCCTGTCAGACGCCTTCTCCAAGACCCGTAGAAACCACGATAACACTTGTACAACTCTTCATACAGTTCAGCTCTGGAAAGCTTCTCTGTGGCCATAACTGGGTGAATCATGTCGTAGTTGGCCCAGTTCCGATCTTCAATCCAACCATTCTCCTTCGCCGTCTTGCAGATGTCAGTTCCGGGAAAAGGCGTCAAAACCATGAATATTGCTAGATCTGGGTCAACACTGTCAGCGAACCGCCGCAGACTCTCTATTGATTCGATCGAGTCCTCACGATTGCCTATGATGAACGTCAGCTGGGAGAATATGTCGTTCCTCTTCAGCAATCTCACCGCGCTTTGAGTCTGGCCCGGATCGATGCGCTTGTTGAAGGACTCGAGGATGCTCCTGCTATGGCTTTCGGCCCCCAAGAGCATCCAGCGCAACCCGGCTCTTCTCATCTTGGGTAACAGCTTCCTATTCTCGACCACATCGTCACACCTAGCCTGCACGAACCACATGATCTCACCTGCCAGGCCTCGCCGTAGGATCTCGTCACATAGACTGCTGGCTCGTTCTCCAAGCATGAAGTTGTCATCTGCCAGCCATATGAACCTGCTATTGTACTCCCTGAAGAGAAGTTCCATCTCGTCAGCTATCCTCGCAGGGGACTTCAATCTCCAAATGCCACCCCAATGCCTCCACTGTGTGCAGAACGTGCAGCGGTGAGGGCATCCCCTGGCGCCCTCGATTATCGAGTATACAGCGTTGCGCCCGGCCATCATTGAAAAGTGATACCGGTTCATGACATGTCGGACATAATGATACCCAGGATGGGGCAGAGCGTCCAGATCGCTGATCAGAGGCTGCGTAGGTGTATGGACAACCTTCCCCTCCTCTCCAAAGGAGATTCCTTTAACATTCGATAGATGAGTTCTCTTGGACAAAGCCAAGACGAGACTTGTGAGGCTCCGTTCACCTTCACCTCGAACCACCATGTCGATCTCTGGATACTGCTCTAGACTCTCTTGAGCCGTTGAGGTAAAGTGTTGACCTCCAGCAACTGTTACCGTCTCAGGCTTCACTTGCTTCGCTAAGGCCAAGGTTCGAGCCACGACGTAAGCGTTGCATGTAGCCAATCCGCTTGACGCCACGATGTCAGGATCGAAAGATCTGATTCGGTTCTCTAGATCGACCCAATCCATAGACTCAGCTTGGCAATCAACAACGGCTATCTCCACATCGTTAACTTCCCGTTCAAGGTATGCTGCGAGCTGAAGGATTCCAAGAGGAGGGGCAAGATACTCACCCATAAGGAACCAGAAGCGCTTCGGAGGCTCTATGAATAGAACTCTCATCTTATCACTTATTGGAACTTACAACGAATGAGACCGGCCAAAGCTTTTAAACGGCACATCTCTCAACGTTCAGGAATGGAGAGAATTTCATGGTTTATTGCTCGAACTGCGGTGCCAAGAACGAGGATCAAGCGCGAGTATGCGTACAGTGCGGAGAGCGCTTATACGATCGTCGATATGGAAGGACGAGACGCGAGGAAGAGATGTGCTTCGGTCTGCCCTCTTACTGGGGAGGAATTGTCATCGGGGTCATCGTAATCTTCCTTGGGTTGGCAATGCTCCTACGGCAGCTGTATGGGATAGCCCTCGAAACCTGGCCTTTCATCGTCGTGTTCATCGGAATACTGATGATCGCCGGGGCAATTGTGAGAGGCCTCAGAAGAAGAGAATCCACCTAGTAGCGACGGATTTCTCGTGACTCCAAGGCCCGTGGACTTCTTCTCCAAGATCCTCTTCAAACCAAAGATACACTGAACTGACTGGCACTACGAATCGCCGCGTCGCATTTGATAGCGAAGACTTGAGACCAATTAGCGCGGGGCATGTCAGGATGGCTTTGATGTTATGCGTCTTTTCTTTTTCCTTTGGTAAACGAAGTATGCTGGAACGCCGATTAGCGCTAGCGGAAGTAGCGAGACTATGAGAACTATCAATCCTCGAAGCACCCAGAAGAGTCCTTTGAGAGCGGCTTCGAAGACTTCGCTCCAGTTCATGTCTGGAGGTGTGAATGGAGGTAGAGGCTCTGTTAGGTTGACTACGATGATGGACATGGCAACGTTTCGCTCAAGGTAGTTTATCTGTCCTTGAAGGCTCTCGATCTGCCCTCTGACGCGTTCAAGCTCCTTCTCGACCTTCAAGACCTCCTCGACGGTCCGTGCCATTCCAAGTATTTCTCGGAGCCGTTGCTCCTGTTTCTGCAGGTTCTCCAATCTGGCTTTGAGGTCGATGTATCGCTCGGTAACGTCTTCGCTTGTGGTGCGTTCGTCAAGGACCTTGCCGTAGCTTTCTATCTCCTGAACTGCGGCTTGGAACTTGTCTTTGGGAACTCGAATCGTGATCTGAGCTTTGCCTTCTTTCTGAGATGAGCCTGCGATATAGCCGCCATATCCTTCGGCTAGAGCCCTGACCTTAGCTAGAACATCTTTGATTTCTTTTGTCTCAAGACAGATGTATGCGTTATAGACAACCATTCGCTCCTGCGCGGACTCAGCCTGTTTCTCTGTGGCCGAGCCTATCAGCTCTTGAGGAGTTGTGGGCACCAAGCCTTTGATACTGGCGTCGTATCCTTCAAATCTGCCGAATTGAGGGTAAAGTGTACCGATGTGGAATGCTGCTGTCATAAGGATTAGAATGAAGACGCTTATTGTCAGAAACTTCTTTCTCGACATTTTTCATCGGCAGGTTTGTGGGGGAGGTAACCATAAAACCTACAGATTGGAACGCTCAGTTCACTAATTCGAACAGATAAGTGTGGGGTGTGATCTTCTATCTCGTCGTTGTTGAGTTCGCATGTGAAGCGGACTGGTGAGCTTCTGAGGACTGGAGCCGAAGGTCAGGTTGATGATTCTAGGAGCAGGTTTGAGGCTGCCAAGGTCCTGTACGATAAGCTTCTACGGAACCTCATTGTGTCAGACTTCGGTCTTGACCTAGCATATGAGACGGCATCGAAGTTCTTCGGCGCGCCCAAGGTGAGGTATGCCGCGATTGATGGTTCCATGGATCAGGTTCTGACGGGCGGGCTGGCGGTTTTCTGGGGAGGAGCCTACGCTGTGACGGGTGAGGTTGAGTTCGGGGAGGATTCACAGCCGAAGGTAAGCTACGAGACGGGTTTTGTTGAGAGGGGACGAGGCCTGTCTAGTTGTGTTCCGATCTATGTGGATCGTGTTCAAGATGTGGATCAGACTGTTCTGGAGACTAGGCAGAGGGCTCAGAGCACAATTACCAAGCCGCTGACTGAACAGGCTCTTGTTGACAACTCTACGATCGCGAGTTGGATTATGACTCTGTCTGAGCTCTATCTGGCGTATCAAACGGTCGTAACTGAGAAGGTTCGTGTCCTATTCCTTGACAGGAGTCTCGCAAACACGAGGACCAGCCTGATGTACGACACTTCCCGAAAGCAGAGATGGAAGACCGAATGTGCCATATGTGATTTGGATGTGGACGGAACGCCTTTCGATATTAATGAGATCGAGCTTGCTAGGCATCACATTATCAACGACGCGCTTGGAACTCCTCCGGCCCGAGGGGACTATCTTCGCTACTCCATCATCTACCTGCTAGAACGCGTAAAGATGCCAAGGACCCTGAACGAGATATGTGACGGGGTGGGAATTCGAGAGGACGAGAGGGTGAAGAGAGTTGAGAGGTATCTGGCTAGGTCCGTTCAGGAAGGCTTCCTTTCCGAGTCTGGAGGCCGCTACTCAATCAATCCCAGATATGTTGGCAACTGGGATCGCGCGAAGAAACTGGTTCTGACAGTTACACGCCACCTCTTCGAGGGATCCTCTGCCAATCCGATGCGGATTAAGAAGCGTGGAGAAGAGGTTTGGTTGACGACACATGATCTTGCCTTACTTACGCTCTTCACGATTCACATGCTCATGGAGGAGTGTTGGGCAAGGCGATGCTTGCTGATCGGTGTGACGAAGGATACCACAGCCCGAGACTTCAGGAGCCACGTGATTCCTGTCTGCGTTGCCTCAGGCATATGGAAGGCAGAGTGGGGGAAGTCGGAGGAGATTCCAACAACGGATCGAATGCTCCTGCAAGCGGTCAGCATGCTGAACCATGACAAGGTGAGGGTTCCATGGGGTCTTGTCGAGTACGACATCGCGTTCCAGACTATTGTGCCAGATTTTCAGAATCGAGTGGGCTACGTGAGCGGAGCAGTGAGGAATAGGATAATTCCTGAGAGACTGTTCGTGAAGACGTATCTCCAACTTGATGCGGCGGACCGGGACCCTATGCTGAGGAGCAACGTATTGTTCATTGATAGACTTGTCTACCCTGAATTCGATCGAAACCATACCTTAAGTTTCAAGCATGACTATGCGGGAGTGGAGCCGGTGGAACCCATCTTCTACAGGGACAAGTCTGTGCATAACGAGCTGCAGAATCTGGTGATGGTTCTCTTGAAGGCGATGAGTGCCAAGAGCATACCTGAAGTGTTTGGGCATAACAAGCCGATATTCATAGCGGATAAGATAGCTAAAGAGCAGCGGTTGAGGATTAAGGGTGTGGTTGAGGCTACAGGGTTATGGCTGGCGAACAACCCGAAGCTTCGAAGGTTCTCGTTCTACATGAACACTTTCCGCGAAAGGAGGGCTGAGGTTGAGTACGCAAGAAGAACTGCCTGAGCTATTTACAGACCTAGAGAAACGATTCTCGGCGAGGCTCAGTGACGTTTTTGCTATGCGTAGGACCGAGGCTCCATCCGAAACCACGGGTATCTCTGCCAAGTATCTGTGCCAAGCCAAGGCGGAGTACCAGAAGGATTTGATGGGGCTGCTTGAGGAAGGCATGCTCCTCGCGGTCCGGAACTTCAAATCATCAAGCCAAGGCGCGAAGAGGTTCACCTTGCTTGAGATCTCCCGTCTGGGGCCTGAGCATTACGGGCTTAAAGGGCTGACCGACCAGAGCTACTATCCGTACCAGTTTGAGATCATTCAGCAGTCGGTTCAGGATTGGGATACAGATGACAAGTCGACGATGATGATTCAGATCTGGGCGATTCCGCTAAACTACGACCTAGTCATAGATGAAAAGGGCGGGACGCAATATGTGAAAGGGTTTACGTACCCTGTCATAGCTGAACGCGTACACATACTCAACAGGAATACAATCCACCAAATGTACAACAAGGCGATCCTAGAGAAGATCGCGAGGCCATGGCAGGAGATCAAAACAACTCCGATCGCTCGAGAGGATCCGCGCCTTGGAACAATCAAGATGTTCGAGTCCGAGAAGGAGCGCATACCGATCTACGTAGACCTCGATAGGCTGGTCCGCTACCACTTTGGAATTTTCGGGTTTACAGGTTGCGGAAAGAGCAATTTGCTCGCAAACATTCTGCGACGCCTTATCTACCACACAGAGAATACCAAAGTCGTTATATTCGACATCTCGATGGAGTACCCGTTTCTGCTTCAAGACGTGTTCGCAGACAAAGATGTCACTTCAAAGCTCATTCTTGAAACGCCAATCCAAGATGAGGACCAGCTTTTCAGAATCATCGTGAAGCCAAGAGGATTCGAGAGAGACGAGAGATCGAAATCAGTCTTCAAGCGTGTAATGGATCAAGGAAAGGTTGACTGCTACGTAGAACCTACAGCTTCACCTCTGACCTATGGAACGGTTCTGAGGGATTTGGAGTCGCTTTCAGCCGCTAGGGACTTGGCAGATAAGCCGCATTACCTAGACGCGATAGGAGAGATCAGGATTGCCATTCAAGACCATATGCAGGAGAAGAATGTTGCAGAAGACGATCTGATCGATCAGTCGTTCGTGACGTATCTCGATAGGAGGTGTCGGGCTGCCGTTGAGAAGTTTAGGGTGTGGGAAAGAAGCAATCTGGCTGCGTGGGCGACAACGCGTCTAACTTTGATGGACCACGCTCCGAAACCGGATTCCAAAGCGAAGAGAAGAAGAGGGGGCCTAACGGCGGACGAAGTCGTTAACCTCCTAGTTGGCGACACACAGCTCCTGTGTTTGTCGATAGTTGACCCGGAGGTGATAAAGGAGCTTGCATTGAACCTGTCGAGCATGGTTCTCGGTCAGAGAAAGAGGGAGTTCAAGGTTGACCCGCTAATCCTATTCGTCTTCGATGAGGCGCAGGAGTTCGTGCCTGCATATGATCAGGCGCGTGGGATCGAGAGGGAATGCACTGAGCATATTGAGAAACTGATGAGGCAGGGAAGAAAGTACGGATTAGGGACGTGTCTTGCAACGCAGCGAATAGCCTACTTGAACACGAACGCGCTACAGCAACTACACACGTACTTCGTGGGTCCTCTGCCTAGACCATATGATCGAAGTCTGGTAAGCAATACGTTCACAATCGATCAAAGCATTCTTGAGAAAACATTGGAGTTTGCGCCAGGAGAGTGGCTCCTTTCAAGCTACATAGCGACAGGTATGGAGAACGTACCCATATTTATCAAAGCGGACAACGCTGAACAAGAGATAGCAACGCCCTTGCAAAGAGCTGACTCTGCCTAGGATTGCAAGTTCTGTGAGAAGCAACAGCCAGAATGCCTATCGGGACGTGTCTTAGCGAATTGAGTGGCGGAGGCTGCATCAATGCTTCTGACGCTACTGATTATGTCGTTTTCATCCTTGAGGGAGGAGACCCTTAATTACCGAGATGTTAGCAAGGTAAGAGTGCGAGGCGAGGCTTGGTGGGTCACGTGAGGGTGAAGGGTCTCGTGGGCAGCGACCAGCAACATGCGCGAAAGATCGAGCTGCTTGTTGACACAGGCGCCTTCTACACGGTAATCCCGCCAGCAGCAGCCAAGGAACTTGGTGTCGAAGTTTACAAGACTACTTCTCTTACGTTAGCGGATAAGCGGCAAGTAGAAGCGGGGATAGGCCTCGCGTATATGAAATTCTTGGACCGTGATGGCGTGCTTCCAGTCGCCATAATGGATTCCCCTGAACCGTTGCTGGGGGTAACGGCCCTTGAAGGTCTGGGACTCAGAGTTGATCCCACGACGGGTGAACTTCAACGTTCAAGGCCCTACGGCTTAGCTGTGCTATGACTCCCCAAGACGCGTAGTGACTGAAATCGACTAGATAACTGACGGAACAATGCGATTCGCCACCTCCCAGATCACCAACTAAGACAATCTGATTGATCAGTCGTTCGTGACGTATCTCGATAGGAGGTGTCGGGCTGCCGTTGAGAAGTTCAGGGTTTGGGAATGGAGTAACTTGGCTGCATGGGCTACGACACGGCTAACCTTGATGGATCACGTTCCACGTCCCGAGCCCAAAGCAACAAGAAGGATAGAAGGCCTGACGCAATACTAGACGCTGCGGTTCGTTTACAGGGAAGGGTATTAACCGAAGAGCTCACATATCGCATTGAAACGCTATACGGCAAGGACACATGACAAAACGTTTTCTTGAATTCTCGTCAGTCATCAGCAAGGAAGGAAAATGGTACGTCGCGCACTGTCCTGAACTTGAAGTCGTCAGTCAAGGCAAAAACATCGAATCAGCGCTGGAGAATCTCAGAGAAGCCATCGAGCTATACCTTGAGGATGAAGACGCAAAGGTTCCTGAAGCCAAATATCGACCAATGGTGACTGTCGTCAAAGTTGTGCAGCCTTGAATAGACTTCCGGTCGTCTCCGGCCGAGAAATGCTTAGAGTTCTCACCAAGATCGGATTCACAATCGTCGGCCGCAAAGGAAGTCTTGTGAGGCTGAAGAGACGGCGAGACAAAGAGAGAGGTTGATGAGGCAGGTGAGAAGGTACAGGCTGAGGACTTATCTAGCGACTCAGTGGATAGCCTACCTGAACACGAACGCGCTTCAGCAATTACACACGTACTTTGTTGGTCCCCTGCCTAGACCATACATTTGAAGTCTAGTCAGCAAGACGTTCACAGTCGACCAAGGAATACTGGAGAAGACGTTAGAATTTGCGCCTAGAGAATGGCTGCTGTCAAGCTACATAGCAACAGGGATGGAGAACGTACCCATATTCATCAAAGCAGACAAAGCAGAAACAGAGATAGAAGCATTTTTGCAAGAGTAGCGATCATACACTGGAATATTGGACTAGGTGTACACTGGACTGTGAGTTCAGATCAGCAATCGCGCGTAAATTATGAGAACTTGCCCCAATCATATTTCGTCAATCGTATTGTTACGAACACGATGCTGAGGGGAAGGAAGGTTCAAATTGCCGCGGCCGGACCAGGTGATACACACACTTTTACTAGCACACGCAAAGTCATGTTGGGTGAGAGCGATGATGGTGAGAATCCTGTTCTGGTCGATTCTTGGAGGAGTAGTGATAACGCTGTTGACGGGGCTAGTGTCCAACACGCCAGCAACGTGGGTAGGTGCAGTCCTCTATGGCTATCCGCTGGCTTGGCTGTCAAGGCTTGTATTGGCTCCTGAATATTTCCCATGGAGAATCGATTGGGCAAACTTGATTCTCGACATATTGGTCTGGGTCACCATCATCAGAATCGCATTGTTTATGCTAACGAGACCCAAGAAATGACTTACGAAACACAAGCAGAGACGAGCGCTAGATTCGGACCATAGCTTTTGAATTGTGTGCGCACGAGTAGAGCTAAGAGAGGTTCCTCTATTCTATGTTTGCTTCGTCAGAGTATCCCATGCTCTCATAGAATCCTTTGAAGTCATAGTCGACAAGGTTGATATGATTGAGGCTCCTTATCCATTTGTAGCCCCATTTTCCAGGAATGACTAGACGAAGATCAGGGTTTCCGTTAATGTCTCCGAGGAATTTTCCATCTTTCTTGTAAGCAACTATCACATCATTTCTTTGAGCGTCTTGGATTGTGAGGTCTGTCGAGAATCCGTCAGGGGCGTAGAACGCCACTTTTATTGCGTTTGTACGTATGCCCGCTTCTTCCAGAATCGACTTCAGTCTAACACCTTCCCATGTTCCGTTTTCAACTGCGCTTATCGTGCCTGTTCCAACGCAGTACAGCGGAGCACTGATTGAAGTTGAAGGCATCGATAGTAGGTCGAATACTGATAGATTCAAAGGCCTATCTACGAGGCCATCAATCACAAGCGTCCAGTTTTGGGATTTCAGTTTATTCATCTGTGCTTGTCTAGTAGAAGTCGAACTTCGGGATGGAAAAAGCCCAAAGAAAGTTAGGGATAGAGCTAGAGCCGCAAGCAGGGCGACTCCGACAATCAGCCTGTTCTTTCTCGCTTTGTTGGCCACTTTCTCTTAGCCTCTGCACTCGAAGATAAGAAAGGTTTCTTAAGCATTTCTCCAAAGCTTTGTGGCTCCGGCGCTCTTATCGATCGGATCGATTTCCGGTTTCTATAGGAAGAGTAGTAACAACGAGAGAGTGGCTCCACGGGTCAGCTAATCAGTTTGTTTAGGACTCAGTCGTAGTCTTTGAGCCAAGGTGGCTGAGGTCAACCACCTAAGGCCTTTTCGTATTACCATACTTTGCGAAGCAGTTGGAGCGCGTTTTCGCCTATCACTTTCGCGATTTCCTCATCTGAATATCCATGCTTTATCATCCATCTGGCTGCGTTCTGTAGGCATTCTGTTGGGTTTTCCATTCCTTTGACGTAGTCGGGAAGTTTGGTGACATCCATATCCATTCCTAGGACCTTGTCTCCGCCGGTCGCGTCTCTGCTATAGTGTCCGAGCCCTCCCGTTCTGTTTCTAGCGGCCATTGCGCGATAGAGTCCGATGTGGTCGCCATACATGGTGTCTGGGCCGCATCCGACATGGTCGATGCCCATTAGGTTAATGCAGTACTCGACTTGTTCCATGTATGCTTCTAGGTTACTGATTGGGTTCTTTTCAGTTTTGACAACTGCTCCTGCCATCTCAACGCCTAGGACGCCCTCCCTCTCAGCCAACGCCTGTAAGACTTCATCAGGCTTCATTCTTCGCGTTGGTGTAAGCGTCCTCGATCCGCAGTGAGAGATAGCTATAGGCTTCTTGCTGGCTTCAATAACGTCCATCGCTGTCTTATCGCTGGAATGGGATACATCGATGAGCATGCCAACTTTGTTCATCCGTACGATGGCGTCGTAGCCAAGATCCGTCAGTCCCCCATCGTTCTTCTCTCTCAAGCCAGAGCCCAGCATATTCGACTCACTGTATGTGACTCCTGCTGATCTGACTCCTAAACCGTGGAGAATGTCTATTCGATCGACCTCATTCTCGATGCAGCTGAGGCTTTCCAAAACTGCAACCCATGCCAGTCTGCCCGTCTTATGGGCTGATATGATGTCATCAGCGCCTTTGCAGTGGATTACGAAGTCTTGGTGGGCGATGTCGCAGAGCCTCATGCCCAAGTCGTGTATGACATCTCCCCATTTCCACCCCTGCTTTGAAGTAATGTCACTGCTGCCATTCATCAAATTGTCAAAAACACAGTCAAGTCCAGACTTGCTCAAAGACTCGTAAGCCATGAACTGCCTTCCCTCGTTTCTTCTTTCAGCAAAAACGTCGTCTGGAGAAACGGTGGGATGCTCATGAAGATCTATGACGATATTCTTCTCCATGATGTTTTCGAATCGTTCTTCCTCAGTCTTTGACAACGGCAGAGTATACGACCACTCCTTCACAATTTCGTCTCTGAGTCTGATTTCAACGTAGTCAGTCTTGGGCTCAAGATATTGATACGCCCGGTAACCAGAATACTTCTTATTTGTTCCCATTTTCAATCTCCAATCAGGTTCCACATTGTAGTAAAAAGCGCTTACTATCCCTCGGACATGGCGGAGAAGGGCAGGTACAGGAATCAAGCGAAAGATTGCTTACGAGCCTAGTAAAGCACCCGAAGAACTGATTTGGTGGACGGTGGGGCTCTGCCATTTAAGTTCATAGCTTGGGGTCAGGAATATTCCCGTGAATTCCCGCTCTCAGTTGGATACGAATCTAGATATGACGGATGTTCTGAACTTCCTTTTCACTTTCTGTATGGGTTCGCCCAGTATCTCTATCCGTTCTAGATGGCATGTTCCAAGCCCAGCCTCCTCTGCCAAGTGTAGATGTTTCACGTTCTCTGGAGGGATACCCATCACGGCTGCACCAACAGCGTCTACAGCAACAGGGTCTGTTCCCGCGATAACTAGATTCATTTCTATGGGGCTTCCACTTGTCTCGTGCCCCTCGCCAGCTATTATTCCATCTACGACTGCTAAGCTTGGTTTTATGATTGAAGCTAAATCAACGATCTTCTGGCTCAGATGGTTGTGTATCGACCCTTTCGGGGTTACTGCTCCCATCATGTTTTTCAGACTCAATGTTACGCCAGCCATCCTGTGGGGCTTGAGTTTCGGAACACTGACAATAGTGCTTTCAAGAGCGGTTTTGGCTATCTTCACCTTCTTCAGAGCTAGGGGATTTTGGGGTCTAACCTCAATGAATTGATCCTTGTTGAGGTCAACCACTCTTACCTTCCATCTCTCTGCGACGGCGTCAATGCCAGCGGCTCTGAAGGCTTCGAAGGTGTCTGCAAACCCGCTTCCCTCACCGATAATGATCTCTTTCGCCTGATGCTGCTTCAAGAATTTGACTACACCTTCGACGACTCTGCTGTCAGTCGTGATTCCTGTTGATGGATGTCTAGCGTTTATGTAGTTGGGCTTTATCAAAATGGGCTTCTCTTTAGAGAGAACTTCATGTGCGTCTACGATTTCCAGGGCTTTCACAGTCATGTCAATGGGAGTTGTTCCCTTCACAATCGCTACTTGGGTCTTTGGAACAGCAAACAAGCCAGCCCTTGCCTCCATCATTCCCCATGACGGGATACGCTTCGGTATCGTGATCCAGCACTCTCTTGCCTATGAGGTTTAGCCTCGACGATGCGTGGAAGACGATAAGAAGCAGGCCTTCGCGCACGCTTTGATTGCCCATGCCTCTACACGGATGCAAGGCGAACTCCAAGTCACCGACCTATTTGGCTGAGTTGAAAATTAGTAAACGGGCGATCTCAAACCGTAACTGTGACAGCCAAAAATCATATGCGGCGAGTAAACGCCAAGACAGGCCCATGTTGAACCGTCGGGCCCTCATGCTACTTGCCCTTTTCATTTGCGCTGCCAGCTTTGTGGATTATGGCATCGTAATGTTCTATCCTTTCGATATGGGTCCCTATACACTAGTTTACCAGTTTCTGCTTTCGATCTCGGGATACCTTGCGTCGCTGACCTATTTTCTGGTGACGAGGAAGATTTTGGAGGCGATCTCACTTCTGCCCGTTTTTGCTGTGGGGAAGTTTCTGACGGAGCATATGTTCTTTGTCTGGGTAGATCTGCTCGGGGATGTTAAGGGGGATTACCCGTGGTACACGCATAATCCTTTGAACCCAGATGGGCAGTGGGGCTACGGCTGGACGGTCTTGGGTGTGAAGGGAACAATCCCCAACTTCGTGCTCATAGTGGTTGCATATTACCTGCCTGGCTATCTGATCGCAAGGTGGCTTATGCTGAAGCATCAATACGCAAGGAAGGTACGGAAGTACTGACAAGCTGGATTCTTCAATCTCAATCGTCAATTGTCGTTTCGTCCTTCGTCATTCAGATCTCGAAAGGCTCTTATCGCCAGCTCAGGTTACGTTTCATTAGGGGTTTATGAAATGCCAGAAAGGATTGCAGTGGGAAATGTCACAGTTGTGAGAGAAGAGATCAAAAAGGGAGTAATCAAGGGAGTAGAGTTGTTCAATAATGTGAGCATAGACATTCCGGTCTTCGTGTTGAACGGTGCCAAGGAAGGGCCGACGCTTCTTCTGTTGTCGACCCAGCACGGTACCGAGATTCAGGGGATCGAGGTCATTCGTAGAGTGATGCGAGAACAACTTAAACCCATGAATCTTAGGGGCGCCGTCATCGCCATACCTGTGGGGAACCCCCTCGCCTTTATGCATAGCCAGTACCTTTCGTGGATCGATAATCTTGATGTTGGTGGCGTTAGGGCTGACAGGCCGGAAGGAAATACTACTGAGAGACTTGCACACGCCTTGTGGAAGGAAGCGTGGAGCAAGGCTAACGTCATCGTTAATATTCACTGCAACACGAGGCCAGACTCCCTGATCTATCAGTGGATTAACGTCGGCAACGAGGCCACGAGGGACAGGCTGGAGAAGATGGCGAAAGCCTTTGGAGTCACAACCATCGTATCCGATGAGCCGCTTCAGAAAGATGCCCTTCCGACGCTAGAAAACCTTGCAGCAACAGCTGGAATACCGGTAATCCTTGAGGAGTTGATAGATGGAAGGTGGATCTCGGAGCCTTCCACGAGCGTGGGCGTTAGAGGGGTGCTCAACATAATGAAGGCCCTTGACATGATGGATGGTGAGATCGAACCTCAGAAGGGAATCCCGATCGTTCCCGGCGTGAACAGGTACCATGGTATCATTCGCGCCAATAGAGGCGGCTTGATACGCCTGCATAAGAAGCCAGGTGAACTGATAAGAAAGGGCCAAACGATCGCTGAGATCTATGACCTGTACGGGGACATCCTTGAGCAGGTGAAGATGCCTGTGGAAGGCTACGTCTGGGCATACCCATGCGGCCAGTCGCTCGGTACATCGGGCGGACTACAAGCCGTCCAGACAGGGGCCAACATCGCCTACGCGTTCACACACGAAGAATAGCTGATTCGCCAACTCACATTGATTCTAACGACTATTCCTACACATGAGGATATGATAAGCGGGCAATTAACTGGAAGTCTAGTCAGCGAATACGTTCACAATTGATCAAGGTATATTGGAGAAGACGTTGGAGTTTGCGCCGGGAGAGTGGCTCCTTTCAAGCTACATAGCGACAGGGATGGAGAACGTACTCATATTCATCAAAGCAGACAACACCGAAGAAGAAATTGTTGAAAGTATGCAGGATCTGACAAGGCCAGCTAAGTGGGCCGGATCGTATGCACTTAATAAATTAAGTGAATCCTGCCCCATTTCATACTTGTGCGGGCACTTTTGATGTGCAACGATCGCTGGTACGTTGAAGACGTAGGCGAGTCAGGACCCCTGGAGCAGAGCCAACTCGCAGAGCAGTTGGAGATAAAGCCCTACACCGCGAGCAGGATACTGGCAAAGCTCGAACTCTACCACTACATTAAGTGCAAGCGGTCTGGAAACGACAAGATCGCATGCCTAACCGGCACATTCGAGAAAGAATCATCCGACTCACCTAGCAAGGCTATCGAAACAAACGCATGCTGAACACGAACGTTCATGCCAGGACCCCTCCCCTTGGCCGGGGGGCGAAAAATCTGATAGCACTGCAATATTGCAATTAGTTACCGATCACGCCTTCCGCATCTCTCACAGTGCAAGTGAGGCGTAACTCCTTCAACAGAATCTCCGGAACCTCAAGACGCATTCGGTTAACGGGGTGCCCACAGCACCATTCTCCCTTTCTTCAACATTTCCTTGGCTAGATCCCCAACGGGACCGTGTATGATGCATTTGGCCATGCAGTGCTTCACGCAGGCTGGTTCGAGGCCTTTCCTCGTACGGCTTGCGCATAGGCTGCAGAGTTCAGTGGGAAACGGGATGAAGGAGAGATACGGTTTACCGTCAGGCAACATCTGGACCGTTTCAATTACCTGCATCCCCACAATCTCCTTTGGTCTGAGGTACTCTTGGGCACAGGCTACTTGGCACGTGAAGCAGCCCGTGCAGTACTCGTAATCGATAAGAAGACCGTACTTGGTCCTCTCACTCATAGTTGGCATCCTCCGCTGAAGACTTGTAGACTTTGCATAGCAGGTGCTTGATCGGTGCTCCTAGACCGTCCTTTCCTTGGTACCCCATGGGAATGAGTTGGTTGATGTTGGACTTCCAGACGCCGAAGAGGGTTGGCTCCGCCCCATCCTCCTCGGGGAACCACCAGCCGTGCTCCGCCATCACCATCCATTCAGGCACCGCCGCGGTGACCTTCGCCTTGAGCCTACATCTCCCAAGCCAGTTCTCAACCCAGACCCACTCCCCATTACTGATCCCCAACGAACTCGCCGTGTCAGGGCTGATCTCAATAAGAGGATCAGGATGGATCTGCCTCAGCCAAGGAATGTTCCTGTGCTCCGAATGGAAGTAGACTGGAGACCGTCTTCCAGTGGACAAGATCAGAGGGTACTCCTTCGCCAGCTCCGGCTGACTGATGGGTGTGAATGGGGGCTCCTCGTAGTGAGGCAGAGGCACCAGCCCCCACTCTTCACGTAGCGAAGAATACAGCTCAACCTTCCCGGATGGGGTCTGGAATCCAGGCTTTCCGTCCTTGCGTAGCAGGCCCTTCTCGAATCTATTGTACGGAGCGCTAGGGTGGCCTTCCCTCGGCAGAGCCCAGCCTCTCCTCTGTAGCTCACGGAAGGTCATCCCGGACGGCTTCAGAATCTCATCGAAGAGATCATAGATCGTGTCCCATCTGAAACCCGGATCAAATCTCTTGGCTAACTCGAAGTTAATCTCAACGTCTGGTTTGCATTCGCCCACCGTTATCACCTTGTTGATGGTCTGAAGGGGCACCCACCAGCTCCTGACCCCATCCTTTTCCAAGAAAGTTGCAGCTGGCAGGACGATGTCAGCCAGCTGAGTGGTCGGCGTATGAAACAAATCGACCGCAACCACGAACTCAAGCCTCTTGATGGCTTCCCCCCATCTCTTTGGGTCCAAGCCTATGCCTCCAATAGGATTGCATGCCTGTATCCACATGCCCTTGATCGGGTACGGGTCTCCCGTGAATATCTGTTCAAGAACTAGGTCTGTCTGGGCCCGCCAGATGAACCTGCTCAAAGGCCCGTACCGGTCCGCTCCAATCCTCTTCCTGTCAACCTCCTTGGACTTTAGCTTGATCACGCCTTCCGCCCCGGGAAGAGCATAAGCAACCGCATCAAACGCAAAGCGGGAGATCACGTTCCCGCCGGGCACGTCCAAGTTTCCCGTCAGGCACCAGAGGCAGGTTATCGCCTGGGCCGTAGGAGTGATTGCAGGCGTCATGTCGATGGGCACCCCCCAGTGTATGGATGCCGGCTTGCTCTTTGCGTACAGAATCGCCGCGTCCCTGATGTCCTTCTCCGGGACCAGGGTGATTTCCGCTACCCGCTCAGGAGGATACTTGTTCACTTCCTCACAGAAAATGTCCCAGACGGTCCTAGCCTGCACACGGGTCCCACCCTTGAGTTCGAACTCAAAATCTCCCGTCAGTGCTGGCTTCACGTCTGGCGACCGATAACAAACCTCAAGCGAGTCCCAGACCGCCGGTCTCTCGTTCTTGGCATCCCAGATAACAAAGCTACTCTGAGACCCACCATCAATCAGGTCGCTCTCCCGAATCAGTCCCGAGGTGTCACGCCGAACCAGATGATGCCCGTTGGTCCATTTTTCAACAAAGTCCTGATCATGCAGTCCTTCATTGATTATGACGTTGAGGAACCCCATCGCCAAGGCGCCGTCTGTTCCCGGTCTCAGTCTGAGCCATCTCGTGGCCCTTGAAGCAAACCAAGACAGCCGTGGGTCGATGGCAACGATTTTCGCGCCTCTCTTCATGAGGTCAACTATCCAGTGACCGAATATGTTGTCCGGGCACGAGGCCGGGATGTCGTAGCCCCAGACCACTATGCACTCGGGAGTCCTGTACCTCGGACTTTCGTAACGCTCAGCCAGCCACTGACCAGCATCAATAACACAGTAGTCGCCCTGCACGGTTTCCACCGCTGACATCCTCGGACTGTAGCAGGCTATCCCGCTTAGGCTGAACATGACGTTGGGGCTACCATAGGCGTAGGCGAGCATGCATATCCAAGGTCCAATATCCCTGCCAGTCCCCATAGAGAAGATGAAGCTCTCTGGACCATAATCCTGACGTATCTTCTTCATCCTTCTCTCTATCAGGTCGAAAGCCTCATCCCAAGAGATCTCCTCCCATCTTCCTTCTCCACGTTCTCCAACACGTTTCATTGGGCGTTTGAGGCGATCCGGGTGATACACGTATTGAGTTACTGCAAGGGCCCTTGAGCAAAGGCGACCCTGACTCCAAGGGTGCTCCGGATCACCTTCGACCTTAACCAGCTTGCCGTCCCTAACGTACGCGAGCACCCCGCAGCCGCCATGGCAGCCAGGTCCAGCGGACCAAGCCGTAGTCTTCAAAATCTGAACGTCCTTGTCACTCATCGCTGAATTCACTTTCTCGGACGTAATGAGAAAACTCTTCTCCTTGCATGATAATAGTTGACATGCTTATCTGATTTGGTATCCTCACTTCATACTTCTCGGCATCAGCAGCGACATCTATGCTAACTCTTAGCACCGTCTGCACGTCGCATCTCTGCATTGTGGAATACTTGGCAGGCAAACTTGCCAAGGAGCAATCGTTTCGCACCTTTCACTCAGATCAGTCGCAAAGCGGTCGTCATCGGTTAGAAAGAGACGGCGCAACTCCATGTGTCGGTTAAATAGGAGGCAGCAATACTCATACATGAGCCGCAATGGGTCATACTACAGCGAAAATCAAACTATATGGAGTAGATCGCTCGAAGTCTCAGCAGGTGGAACTGCTGGTTGATGCGGGATCGACCTATACATGGGTACCTCGTTCTCTGTTGGAGGATGTCTCAATTAAGCCTTCGACGATGCGTAACTTTCGGACAATAGACGGACGAACTTTGAAACGCGAAGTGGGAGAAGTTCTAATGGAATATGCGAACGAGCGAGCAACGAGGATGGTCGTGTTCGCTCAAGGGGAAGACGCGCACGTACTCGGAGTCGACGCCCTCGAAGGACTTGGCCTTGAAGTTGATCCCGTTACTAAGGAACTCAGAAAAACCGAGGCCCTGCTCGCTCTCTGAGCCCTCTCATCAAATGTCTGAAGCTCCGCGGCAAGCTCAAGATCATTGAGCCACCGACAATGGTGGGCGACAACACTTTCAACTACTCTTCCAAGCTGAGCACTGTCGCTCACTACGTAGTCACCGACAGCTGCGACAGCGACGTTCCGTATCCCCGGATCATTAACCTAGACCTTCTTCTCCCTTCGCATCCTCTTCACTCGGCTGCGAGAATAGTACTCAGACTCCGACATCAGAAAGGCAGTATTCAGGTAGTAGAGACAGGCTTGCCGGCTCTGCGTTATAGAGGCCAGATCCTCCTTGCAACTTGACCAGTATAACAGTCAAGTTGCCGTACAAACTTGACCCTTACAGGAGTCAACTCGCGCCCAAAACTCGGACATTTGCGGTATGCACTACCGAAAACGAACTATTGGCAAACCATCGTGCCACGGGGTCCTTTAGCTCACCCTATAAGAAGGAGATCAGAGGATGTTTCCTCGTTTTATCCCGTAGCCTTCTATCGGCGGTCACCATTCTGACGTTCAACCGCTCGGCCAAGGCTATGTAACAGGAGTCGTAGATACTCAAGTCGCTGTCTCTTGCAACCGAGGCGGCCCGCTTCATCAGCTCCTTACTCGACATTTCAACTGTGAGAGACAGGTCCGCCAAGGCGTCTACCGAACTCTTCACATCCTCCTCCGTGAAGTCAGGCTTGTAGTTCAAAGCGTTTGCAACCTCATACACTAACAGGGCTGGAACAACCAGTTCGAAGATTCCGGCGATGTGCCTCTCCATATACTCGATCGCCTTCTCGCTGTCCTTCTCTTGACTGTACCATTTCGTGACTATCGAGGCGTCGACAACTACCTTCTCCTTTCTCGCCATTCACGTATCACCGAAACGCTGTCCCACTTGATCTTCGACTTCGCTCTAAGCTCCTCTATCCTCCTTGCCGCACTTCGCATCCTTTTTCTGCGAACCTCCTCAGTAATCGCCTTACGCATGACTTCCGACCAATTCACATGCTTGAGTTTCTCCATCTCTCTCTTCGTCTCCTCAGGCACCCTCACAGTAACCACAGCCATCGTCCTGACCTTGAGCACATGTACATACGCCCCGTATATAACCATTGTACATACACCGCCTAACTCACATCTAACCGGATATGCGTGCTCGACTAAAGGAATCAACTGTACCAACCTAAATGCAGCTAAAACCTGAGGCAGGGGATGAGACATCCAGTTTCCTGCGTGGCCTTACACTTTATGTACAGCTGGTAAGCACAGCAGATGCCTCAGATACAGAAAATCTAAGACGCGATTCGACTGGAAGCGAGACCCACGTGTCCGCTCTTGACAGTTTCTGCTATTTCTCAGTGATATTTGCAACTCAACAGTAAGGATCGGATGAGGCATATGGTATCCGAAGTTGCAGTCGCCGAACTTCACGAGAGTGTCCCAGAAGCCTTCAGGCGTGACCCATCACGCTCTCAACATAGTCTTACCGGACACCTAAAGCCAAACGAGCGTGAGCATTGTCGTAGAAAGGCTTGGTAGTCAGGACAATTGACGCCAGACTGCACGTCTTTATAAACAAGTGCAATCTCGTGTCAGCCACTGGGGGGCTCCAAAGTCCAGCTAGCCCCACATCCGCAAGTGCATGAAGAGAGAATAGAGCTGCAATTATACAACTAGTTGACATACTTGGCAGCGTGCACCGAGGCCTGCCGACCAACTACGTGGGAAGCTCATCTATCGCCTCCGAAAGTGCATCGGACGCGAGAAGAAAGGCATCGAGAACATCATACCCCCTAGCCTCTCACAAGCAGTCAACAAGCGATTAGAAAATAGTGCTGCAATACTGCAACTATTGTCGAAGGAGGCGATGCATAGAGGCCTATTCTGTTAACTATTTCCGAAGACTATCCTAGCGTCCCAATAGAAGCATCAGTAGCATCATGAGAAGGATTATCCAGAAGAAGCTTGAAACAGCGCCCTTTCCTGGTCCGCGTTTACATACTTCACTACAGAATCTCCTACCAAGTGTTATCGCCTTTCCGCACCTCTCACAGTGCGAGTGAGGCGTAACCCCTTCAACCAAATCTCCCAACTCCAATGACGGTTCTTTCCGCGGACCGCCAAGTATCTTGCGAAGCCACTCTGACAAGCCTAACATCCTCCCTCTTTGCGTGACAATAGTTCCGTCGATCTTCCTTATCTGATTTGGTATCCTCAATTCATACCTATCGCCAGCAAAGCTGATTGAAGCAGCTAGGTTCGTGTTCTAGCGTCAACTCTGCAAAAAGCGGTTGCTGAACTTTGTGGTGGCTTCAGACACTAAGAGCTTAAATCGAAGGTCTTG